>OGGZ01000119.1_pt1 | contig 96378 bp, 75 predicted proteins | sample 1571371 | NCBI WGS metagenome assembly OGGZ01 (sample SAMEA2582025, study PRJEB24529) | metagenome | biome: Human gut stool | place: China | collected 2011
CTCTGTTTTATACCTTCTCACCAGCGCCACATACTGCGCATACTCCCTGAGTGTGCCCATTTATCAATCTCTCTGCCTTATTGTAATCATCAGCCGATATTCCAAGCGCGTCACACGCTTCCTCCAATGTCACTTTCCTCCGATACATAAAATTATCCACCAGCTTGCATAGATTTTCGGCTGTCCCGCGCTCTATTCCCTGTGCCATTCCACGCTCCATTCCCTGCCTGATTCCATGCTCAACTCCGCTGGCATACCCTGCCTGCCGCTCTGCCGCGCGTAGCTTCCGCTCTTCCTCTTCCTGGTTATACTCAAATATACTCATCATCACTACCTCCGCACGGTTTCTTCTTAGGAAATCCGCCAGCACACCATTTCTTATGCACTCATCTACCGCCCTGTTGACTGCCTCGTCAAGTGAGCCAAGCTCTGTTTTATACCTTCTCACCAGCGCCACATACTGCGCATACTCCCTGAGTGTGTGACTCTGCTTCATAAGCTCGGCATTTCTGCCGTAGTTAATATTGAGCACCGTGACCCTCAGCTCAAGCGCCGGATTGTCAACCCTCGGCTCAAATGCCTCCGAAAGCCTGTATTCGCTCTTGTCCGCGAACTCATCCTGTCCATTATAGAACACTATGAAATTCGGCGCGGGCACCTTCTGTATTGCCGATGAATACAGCGACTGCGTCTCCACCAGCCTGCTGTACTCAGCTGTGATATAAAGCAGGTCTCGTAACGGCATATTGGGGTTGACCGTCGACTGGTGCTCATACAGATATATTCCTGTATTAAGCAGAAATGCAAGGTCATTCTTCATTCCCATATACACCGCATTCTCCAGTGTCACTATCTGCAGGTCATCCGCGTTATCGTAATTCTTCCCGGACACCGCATTGTACAGCTCAAGCAGATTTTTCTTATCAGAAAACAGCATTCTGAATACCGTGTCCTTGTACTTGCGGTTAGCGGTCAGGCTTACTGTGTTTCCAGCCAGACTACTGTTTCTCGTCAGACCACTTCTCTCAACTGCTGCATTTCCTTCTCTCTCACTTCTTCCTGTTTTTACGGCTTTTGTCATAAAACACCTCCTGTAATGTTTTGCAGGAGATATGCCTGACTGCCGTGCATGCTGTTCGCTGTAAATAAACTTATTGCATTATGTCGCTCTTACATCTACATATAGAGAGATAAATAAATGCATTCATCTACATGCTTCCCCTACGGCATCTTCAATTGTCCCCTGCTAGGTTAATGGATTCTCAAGCATAGAACTTTGAATATCTGCCGTGAAAAAAATCACACGCAATCTAGAAATAAGAAATATAGATTCTCCAAGAAATATGCTTTGTATAAAGATTAGCATAATCGCCGCAATATGTCAATATCCTCTTTGATACAAATTTTCACAATCTAACTGCAAATTACCACTACATTCATATATTATCCATTCCTTGGGACACTGGTACCTGACCCCTCTGTCAAAGAGACAGGATACTCTCACACTAAAAAAATCCGCCATTCCACACATCAGTGAAATGACGGATTAAGTCCAACAGTATTTAGCAAACGTCATATTTACCCTACCCTTTGGACACTGGTACCTGTGACCCCTCTGTCCCATCAATCTAGCGTCCACAAACAGAGTAGCACCTGAAATTTTGATTAATTAATCCCGCCTTAATAAAATAGTTAACCTCTTTTTCGACATCCTCTGAGGACAACTCCAGATTATACTGGCGTAATTCAGTTACCAGCTGTGTGACCGTAAACGTATATGAAGAATCTTTAGAAAATAAATGATTATATATAATAAAATCTACATTCTTTTGAGCTTCCTTTACCAACACCTTGCACATATCTATTCCTCCATTTGGCTTATCTGTATATTTAATTCATCAACAATCTGTTTCTTAAGTCTGTTTCCAAGTTCTTCTCCTATGTCACGTAGAAAATTTTCTCTACAGCTGACAATATCTTCCACATCCTCGAGCATAACATATACGTTAAATACAGGAAGATAGTCTGAGTCAAGCTTTAAAATATTTGAAATGCCACTTATATCATCCAGAGTGCATATTTTGCCATTGTAATCATAAAAGTATATAGGATTACTATCAAGACCAATAGAACTGTCTTTAAATACGATTATGGTATCATAGCATTTCAAATTTGTAAAGCTCCCTTTTGTGACTATGTTAACTACATTTTTGACAAAATCCTCAAAGGAGCTTATTTTTAGTGCCGAATATCGTCGCAATATAGATGACAAAATAAACTCTTTTTGGGTTTTTGAATCATCTAAAAGTTCTTCTATAAAATTCAAAGTTCCTTTGATGTCCAAAACTGCTCCTTGAGAAGTAGAATCCGCATCATGCTTATTAGATAATTTATTGATTTTTTCGACCAATCCTCTTATTTCTTTTTCGTTATTCAATAAAACTTTTTTCACCAAATCGTCTATTGTTTTAAAATCTTCTCCTCGTTTTATCATTGAGTAATAACACTTTTTGTTTCTTAGCAGCTCTGACAATCTCTGGTATAAAATATATTCACTTGTGCCTAATTTTATATCTTTATTTCTATAATATTCGGTATAATAAATCTGCTTTAAGACCGTCATTAACCATGAGTCATTCCACTGTGACAATGCAATTGCTTTTTGTACTGCCGCTAAATTTCCCAATGGAAACCATAATCCAGAAATATCAAAGGGAATAAGGAACTTATTGTTCTTATCATTTTTTCTGTTGGTATCATTCAAATATCTCTTAACTAATTCTTTCACCGAATATTCCAATAAATAGTCAGTTTTTTTCACTCTGTGGTGGTATATTATATTTTTGTAAATATTGTACCGCCGTGTAATAAAATCCTCTACTGAGTTAAGCGCTTTCAAAGGTATGCAGAAAAATGGTTCTCCCTTATCAACAATAAGCTGCATATCATTGATAATTCTATTGTAATCAATTTTTCCCGTATCTATTCCTGAATTTAACGAATCCCTGGTCACGTAATCAAGCCTATCCCCATCCAGACTACTATCTATAATTCTATGCAGATTACTAAACGGAGCAACTTCACCAAACATCTTCATTACGCTTTCATATACGAGAATTTCAAATAGATTTTCGTTGTATGCTTCATCCTCATCATCAATGTTCGGAATTATACTTTTAAATATGCTATCACTGATTTCATCACCCATTTGCTCATGCAGCTTTTTATCTTTAAAATACTTGGACATAGTGGCTTGAAATTCCGTACTTGTACCTTCAGGAACATTTAAATCGCCTATTTCTTTATAGACTGATTTTAACGCATTCTCAACAATATGACTAAATGGTGGATGTCCTATATCATGTAGCAATGCTGCTGCCCTAACTGACTGAATTAGCAGCAAATGCACTATTTGATATTCATCAGGAACATTATGTGGTATTAAGGAATGACGAAATTTATCCAATTCTATAATTGGCATTCCATCAGGCATGATACCACCTAATTTTTGGTCACAAAATTCTCTGTGATTTATCATATTATCAATTATCTTTTTATATTCCTGAATGAAGATGTCATAGAAAAAATTCAGGTTTTCTGGTGTTGCATTCAGAATTGACGAAAAAAACATGTCTGAGCATAATTTCATAGTTCCTATTGAATGCTCAAAACGTTTTGTTCTATTTGTTGGAAAAGTTAAATAAACTGTTGAGTTTTGATACACATCATGTAAACGATTAAACTCTACGCTTGAGATAATCCTCTTTTCATACTCTGATAAAGGTATCAGTCCATGAATAGAATCATTTAGATAGATTACTTTTTTCATTTACATTTCCCTCCTTAGCATATTTTCTTTTATTATAGAACCTGCTTAAATACATGGCTATTTTATGACACAATAATAATATGCAAAAAGGCTCTCGTATCGGAAAATATTTCGATACGAGAGTCTTTTTATGCTCCATTTTATTCAAAACAGAGCACTAGTTCAGAATTAGCCGAGTAAGGAGAGAACTCCCTGTGTAGCCTGGTTAGCCTGTGCAAGCATGGACTGTCCAGCCTGTGCAAGAATGTTGTTCTTGCTATACTCAACCATCTCCTCAGCCATATCGACATCACGGATACGTGACTCAGCTGATGTTGTATTCTCAACAACATTGTCGAGGTTAGCGATTGTGTGCTCGAGTCTGTTCTGAACAGCACCGAGTGATGAACGCTGGGAAGATACCTTAGAAACTGCCTCAGCAATACGATCAATTGCTGCTGTTGCATCTGCTTCTGTATCAACCTTAAGACCCTTTACACCTACTCCAGCCGCACTCATTGCATCAACTTTGACTTCAATCTTATTGTCTGATTCAGAATCCGCACCTACATGAAGACTGAAAGAAATTGTGCCATTTACATCAAACTGCTCAAGGAATCCTGTTGCATCCGTTTTCTTGGCGTCAGCAGCTTTAACCTGTACACATGTATTTGCAGCAGCTCCCTTAGAACCTGCATCGCTAGTATAATAATTTGTTGCAGTAGTTTTTCCATCCGCCTTCATGCCGTTTAAAACATTCTCAGCAGATACCTCTTTTCCGTCTTCATCATACAGCTTTGTTACATAATCATAGTCTTTACCCTTTGTAGCAATTTTATCAGTTGTCTGAGTGTCAGCCTTTGATGCTGTATAAAGTTTCTTTCCAGAAGCTAATGCCTTCTTTAAATCATCACCTGTTATTGCATTATCACTGCCTTCCTCATAAAATTCTACACCATCTTTAAATGCATAGCCCGATTTCATGAAAGTAGCCTTTGAAGCGGTCTGTGAATCACCCTTTAAAAGATATGTCTCGTTGAACTTAGTTGTCTCTGCAACCCTGTCTATCTCTGTTGTAAGCTGGTCAATCTCATCCTGAATAGCCTTTCTATCAGAATCTGAATTAGTACCATTAGCTGACTGAACAGCTAACTGGTTCATTCTCTGGAGCATTGAGTGAACCTCTGTGAGTGCACCTTCTGCTGTCTGTACTGCGGATACGCCGTCCTCAGCGTTAGTTGAAGCCTGATCAAGTCCTCTGATCTGCTTTCTCATCTTCTCGGAAATTGAAAGACCTGCTGCATCATCTGCTGCACGGTTGATTCTGTAGCCTGAGGATAACTTCTCTGCTGACTTAGACTGTGAGCCTGTTGTGATGTTTAACATTCTGTTGGCATTCATTGCCTGCATATTGTGCTGTACTACCATAATTTTTTCCTCCTTGTCCCATTTATGTGTGGGATATTATTTTTTTCAGGGAAATCCGTTTCCCCGATATTTATTTATAACAAACGAAGAATCCCGGGTGTATCTTCGTCTATTACCTTGATTAATGTGCCCGCTGTGCGGACTTCTCCGCCTTTAATTTCTCCTCGCGGAGGATACGCCTTATCTGCTCCTGTGCCTCCTTGGAAATCGGGCTCTCAGGATAGTAGGTGTCCTTGTTTCTCTCAGGGTTCTGTTCAACACTGCTTCTGACAATGTTCACATCTCTTGGCGCGTCTATCATAAAACGTCCGTGGCTTCCCGACCCTCCAAGATATACCACTCTGATATTGTCTCCGATATTCAGATACTGTCCCTGTTTTAACGATAGTTTAAGCATTGTTACCTCCATGTTGAATATGTTGCATTTTATTGATATGCATTTACAAGTCCATTCGTTAACTTTTTTATCCTTTGCAACTTATATATCGTATCAATGTTACGCAAACTTAACATTGTATTTTATATTTTGCTACGATTTGTAGCTTTTTAACAATAAGCAAGCTCGAATATTATCGTATATAATTCCTTATTTTGTGCATAATTTCTCAAACAGAACTACTTTACGCAACAAACTGTAACCAAATTAAGCAAAAAAAAGTCTTGTAAATAACATGTCTTATGTTATTCGCTACACATTGTTGCACATATTTACGCAATAAAAATATACTTAATCTAAAGGTGGTATCTATTATGAGTAATGAAAAGCTTGCACAAAAGCTGCGGGAGCTTAGAAAAGTTAACAACTATACACAGGATTATGTTGCCGAGGTACTTGGAGTAGTCCGGCAGACCTACAGCCATTATGAGACAGGGAAAAGGACCCCCGATACGAACGCACTGTATAAGCTTGCGGGACTTTACAATATTTCAATTGATGACCTGATGCACCTGACTATTGATATTGACAGGAATGTATCATACGATGCACCGACACCTACCCAGACCAGCAATGACCTTGCCGGATTTTTAGAATATTTCAATGACCCTGCCAACAAGAAAAAATATATGTTTAACACCAATCTTGAACGTGAACTATTATTCTACTTTGATAAGATATCCGAACAGGATAAGAAGGAGATTATAGAATTTACTAAGATTAAGGCGCGAAAACCTCTGTAGCACAATAAAAGAACCGCAACAGAATTATTTTCTGTTGCGGTTGTGCAAGCTTGTTTACGATTTTTATTCTTCCCTGACCAGCTCTTCCGCCATACGATACTCCTCAGGCAGCACTCCCATCACATCGCAGGCCTCCTCGACTGTACAATTATTCTTCTTCATGTACCGGTTTACCAGCTCGTACAATTTTACAGCCTCTCCACGTTCTATCCCTTTCTTTATCCCACGCTGTTCAATAGTATCAGATAAATTACACATTCTGTTCAGCTCCTCTCTTATTCTATGTGTCGACTCGATTGAGTATTCCGTTTCAAGTATCCTGATTTTATCACTAACGGCCATGCTGTCATCCAGTATGACCTTTAAAAGATTCAAAAGTCCTGCCGGGCTGTCTTTTTTATCATTATAGCATTTTATCTTTGTTTTTCCAACACAAACCATAACCGCACGGAGCAAATCGCAGCCGGGAGCCTTCTTCATTTCGCCATACAGACTTCTTGGGCTTAATTCATAGCTTGTAATGGTATTCTCGGACATTTTACTGGTGTCCGTGCAGATAAAGATACTATACACCTTTTTTATATTATCATAATCCTCCGCTGAGAACTCCGTTCCAAGCTGTGCGGACAAGAGTCGTGCACAGTAAAACAGAGCCCTGGTGACAATATTATAACCCGGATAAAAATTGTTCTGCGCTTCCACGTTAATTATGAGCTTGATGTTTTCCTTGTTATTTCCATTCTTTTTAGGATATTTGCCCTCTTCCAAAGGCTTATATACGCTGAATCTGATGTCATACACAACCTCTCCTTCATTCGGAACCTTATCCTCATTGCGCAATCCGACAATTTTCTCTCGATTGGTAAGCCCCGGACGTATCCTCACGTTTCCTACTTCCGGATTTTCAATACACTCCATTATTTTGGGTATATCATACTCAGAAAATTCATCCGTTGTGTACTTGAGTATCCATGCCAGAATACTTTTATTAGAGAGTATATTTCTAATATTTTCATCGTATTTTGCCTTTGCACCTGCCGCGGATAGGTCATCGGCAATGGCGCTGTTTAACAATTCTGCCAACTGCTGTTCTCCCTTCTGTTGTATAACCTTATGCAGAAAACGCTTTCTGAAATCAGCTCACATTTTCTGCTGTGTCTAATGGATTTTAAGCATAGAACTCTGAATATTTACCATGAAACCGGTAATATGAAATTTTCATTTCAGAAAGTATATATTCCATCAAATATAGAAATTCCGGGAATCAGGAATTCAGGAATTAAAAATTTCAAGAAATATATGCTTAAAGGAATAAATAATTTCAGAATATGTAGAATGTCAAGAATTATGCTCCAAACTAACTATAATATATTCATGCATACCGCACAACCCCTGCCTGCCAATTATAAACCACCGTTAATCACTTTTTAATTTCATGACAAAGATAATCATACCCTACAGCCCAATCAATAGGAAAAGGACCCTCATACCGGATTTCTCCAATATGAAAGCCCTCAGCATCTACCGCGTTATCAACAGCTTCAGCCCCGGCATGATATTCTCTGAGGCAAGCTTATTCGTGTCCATAATTTTTTCAACGGTAGTATAATATTTCTTCGCTACATCCCACAGCGTATCTCCGGATTTTACAATATATCCGCATATTCCGGGAAGCTTTTTGAACACAGCATAATCAAGAGCTTCCTCTGTAATGTCCGTTATAACCTGTGTAGTTCCCGGGCTCAGAATTAGCGTATCTATTCCGATACTCATCTTTATCTCAAGCTCGTCACCGCCAAGCATGGTAGTAATAAGCTGCTCTACATCTGTCCTGACGTTATAGAATGAATCGGTATCTATTCCCACTGCGTCTATCTTCTGTGAAAATGGGACTTCTCTTGTGAGGCTGCCTAATCTGTCCTCGTCATTGTCGGATATGTAAAGTATGCTTACCCTGGCAGCCCCCTCAACCATGAGTCCGTCCTCCACAATGCTGATATTGTCAACATTCACCGTGGCAGTGCTGCTTATTATCTGAAGGATTTTATCTTTGCTGCTGTTCAACTTCATCTTATCCCCCGCACGGCACCTCACATGATTCCTGACAAGGAGATTGTCATATCCTGCCTCATCCGTAACAGGTATGAGCCTGCTGTTAACCGAGTATACATCTGTCATAAGGCTAATATTCTGCTCCTCATATAGCTTGATATCAAGATCAAGCACAAGCTCCGCCTCCAGTATGCGCGGCTCTCCATCATAATCAGGCTTTACCGCTACCTGCTTCTGTGCCGGAACAACGAGGACATCCGCAACCATTCTCTCATCCGCTCCGGCAAGCGGCAGCTTCCCCGTGAATGGAAGTGTTTCCTCAACATACTGTATATTCTCATCATCATCCTCCGGAAAATACATTGCAAATAGATGAATCTCTCCTCTCACGATAAGCTCATCTGCCGCTGCCTTTGTCTCTACATTTCTCAGCTCAGGAACCGACCATAGAATGTTTCCTGCATTCGGCTTGTTGGCTGATAACTCACATTGCTCACGCACCCTTAAGATATCCCTTTTATTCTCAACCAGCGATAACATGCCTATGTTTTTCTTAAGACAGCATATATCACCACTCTCAATATCAACTGCCGCCGATGACATATATGTATTTTCACCATACAGTTCAAGCGATACTATCGCTGACACACTTATTTTTCTTCCGTTGATAAGACTTATGCTTAAGTCCTCCAGCTTAGCAGTACACTTTAGGGTATCTCCGGCACTAAGACCATCCATTCCCACCGTCTCACCGAAATCAATGCTTCCCTCCATACAGTCCGGCGCTCCCCCTGTCTTATCCGCCTGATACAGAAGTGAGAACTGCATTTTACCATTCACCGAGGCTCTGCCGTCACCGGCCTTCATTCCCTCGATAATTACCTCTCCGCAATCAGCTATTCTCTTTAATATATCAGGCTTACTGTCGGGCACTATGAAATCGTCATCCAGTGTAATCTGGGTCTGTGACCTTCCACAGATATGATTCATGCTTATATTTTTCCTGACTATTTCCACAAAAAATCCCCCATATCATATATTATCTTCTATATGATATGAGGGGGCTACAACATTTATGCTATCCGCATATTATATGTCATCCATTATTTTCATCACATTTTCATTCGCTTAGCTTATCTGAACACCACACTACGTCCCGCATCCTCAATTTTGACAACCACATAAGGATATGTGGCAAGCTTATTTGCCGCCTCTCCCTGCTTCGGTCCGATAAGCTCTGAATCAAAGTACACCGCATTGTCCGATACCGACACCTCCTTGACGGCAATTGAATAGCCTCCGGTATTCTGTTTCCCATATCCGCGCGCTATGTAGAGCCATCCGTCCGATATGCAGGTAAGCTTGAAATCAGTCTCTTTCTTCTCCTCAATTTCTCTCAGAAAATCCTTCGGAATGTCCTCGTAACATACCACTGTGAAATCAGCAGGCGTAAGCTTCTCCTCAGACTCAGCCTTGCTGCAGCCGGATACAGACATCGCCAATGCACCAGTACCTATAACCATTATCATTAGCAGCAACAGTGAAACCAGACTTTTTCTCATCAATCTACCCATACATCACATTCTTTATCTATATGTATGCTGTTGGGACGCAAAAATATAACCTCCGATTTTACTCACTCTTCGGCGTAAAATCATACCTCACATCGTCTGCACCCTCCACAAGATTGACTGTATAGCTCTTTATGGTAGTTCCGCTTATCACAATGAACATGTGCTGTCCTGTGACCATCGCAAAGTCGAGAGGCGCCACGCCCAGATAACTGTCATCAAAGTATATAGCTGCACCTGCCGGACCATCTATATATACTCTGTTCTTCGTACTCACAATGGTTGTTGTCTCTGTCTCATACTGAGAGGTTACTCCGGTTGATGAGGAGGATGCCGGCTGTTGTGAAACCGTCGCAGAGCTGCTTGTAGTCTGCCCGGAGCTTGTGCTCTCCGCTTCCTTCTTCATCCTTATATTTACCTTCTGATAATCAGCCTTAACCTCTATCTTATCCTGGTAATTGTCATAGCCGTCCGCGCTCACACGCACGGTATATGTTCCGACCGGAAGCGTAAGCATACCTTCTGTGTAATCAGTCTCTTTTCCGTTAAGGTAAAGTACGGCGCCATCCACATCTATGTCAAAAAGCACATTGCCGTTCTCAACCGTAGCTGCCACAAATTCGGAGAAATCAACAGTTGTGACCTGATTTCGATTAACCGTAACCGTCTTAGAGCCATAATACTGATCCTTGGATACCGCCACCTTATAGCTTCCCTCGGTTACGGTTATCATCATGTTCTTCTCTATGGTCTTAATATTTTCACTTCCGATGTTCACATATCCACCCATGAACAAATCCACACCGGTAAGACTTATGTAGCCATGCCCTCTTGTGACAACAACCGATACCACCTTTCCATCCTTTTCATACAGATTAAAAACATCATGTACCGATAACTGCTCCGGTGTTATAAGCTCATTGTCCGAAACGACGACCACGTTTCTGGCATACTCATAATTCTTCCCATACAGTGACAATCTTCTGTATGAGGTGTTGACCGACACATCCGATACAGCCATGTGGCACTTCACCTCATTAGATATATGTATCTCTGAAACCTTGTTATTTACATTATCGTATGTTATATCTATAACATCCCCTGCGTAGAGCTGCGCCAGAGTCATCGCATTTCCAAACTCGGTATATATAAGCGCCGGCTGTTCCACATAGAAGGTACGGTCAACTCCCTCCCCGTATGACCTCACTGATAATCTCTTCGTATCAGCACTGACATAAGTTATGACCGCCAGCTCCGTGCGGATATCCGTAGGTATTGTCGGCGCATTGACGATCGGCGCCGTAGATTTCGATTCCATCTGGTTTACCGAATTTTTAGCCGTTGAAGCTTTCGCAGCTTTGTCTGCCTTTTCCTCGGCAAACAGGAACGCGCACAGCACTATCCCCGCAACTATAAGTATTCCTAAAATAAAGTTCTGTAGCTTACTGTTCATCAAAAGTTCCTTTCCACATTACCGGGAACCGTACAGAGTCCTGACGAATTCCCTTCTCATTCGATTCTGGTTCACAACCGTTCTGAGCTTTTCCATGCTGCGTCCCGGTATCCATGCCTTATTGTTGTTAAAATAATAATTAAGTATTTTCCAGAATTTCTCGGGGTAGGCAAACATCGCCCCCAGTATCTTAATATCCTGTGATGACAAAGTATTAACCCTGTCATACTCCCTGAGCATAAGATATCCCAGCTTGATATCCCAGTCATATTTCTCCATGAGCTTTCTCATAAATCCATACAGATCAACCAGTCTTATATCCACACAGCTCTGCTCGAACCCACAGATATAACCCTTCTGCTTTTTTATAAAGACATTGTGATAGCTGTAGTCACCGTGGCATAGACTGCTCCGCTCAATTGCGGCAGCATACTCCGCATCATAACCGGAGTGTCTTATTGTCTCAACCGCCCTCAACCCTTCATCAAGAAACGGCTGGCACATGGAAGCGGCAAGCAACTCAAAATCATTCTTTTTGTGTTTCCCCTTTAAGTAGTTCCCAATCATTTTCAACTCTCTGTTATGCTTATCATACACTTCCTCAAGGTTTCTTGCAATCTGAAATTCCTGTACACCTCTCTCTCCCTGCTCTGCTGCGATTCCGCTATCTGTAGCAGTCTCACCGCCGCCTGTTCCTCCATCCTGCGAATCCATGTCTTCACATAAATCTGCAGCTTCCTTTATGTCCTCTTTCACATCATACCCTTCAAGTACATTGTGAAGGGCTGCGAGCGCTCCCACCGCAGTACAGACATCCTGAAAGTTTTTTACATCACACTCCTGTGCGTCAAACCACGTTGTAAGCGTATACTGTGTCCCCGACGAATCAGAGGAGATATACTGTCCTTCCACGTTTTTCAGGTAATAATCTACATTTATTCCATTTGCAGACAAATATTCTAACAGCTGTGCTCTTATCCTTATCCGCCCGGGATTTCCGTTGTGCTCGCGAAGAAGCACACGTCCACGGCTTGTTTCACATATAAAAGCACCCCTTCCCCTTGATGTGGAATACAATTTACAGTCATACTGTTCAAGTATACTAAAATCCCTTTCTGCCACAAAAATAACCCCTTTCCTAAGTGCCCTGACCACGGGCTATCTAATCTTATGAAAGGGGTATTTCTTTTATGAATTTAAAATTTTGAGAGCCTCCTTTGACAGTTGCTCCCTGTCATTAAGCTGCGGATTATCCAAAACCAGCATAAGAAGGCTGTTTAATATCTCACCCATCTGTCTTCCTGCAGGAACGCCCATCGCTATAAGCTCCCTTCCGGTAATGGCAAGGTTTTTAAGTGATACGCAGTCACCGCGCTCAAATATCATATTACAGATATCATACATTCTCCTGACATCTGCAATATCGTTACCGATACATTTTTCGTATGCAGCTCTGAAATCCAGAATCCTCAGAATATTCTTATCGCCTGTCTCATAGATAATATGCCTTATCCGTGACTCATCATCCGTGATTTCAAGCATGCCAAAACGCAGCAGCATTGAAGCTGTGTTTATGGTATCGTTGTCAAGCTTAAGCCTCTTAAGGACACGCTTAGCTGTGTCCGCCGGATCTTCCTCCGAATATCCTCCGGACATGAAGAGCATCGCCGCATACCTTTCAGGAAGCTGACAGGCGCACTCCCTGGCAAGAGCTCCCACAAACGCCTTATCCTCAGCGCTCATCACATGATATTCAGGAAGAACTATCTCCATAATTCCAATCGCATCCGCCACGCTGAAATAATCCGGATGTGGCGACTTCAACATCTTATTAAACTCCGTATGGATTCTCTCACTGCTTATCCTCTTAAGATTCACAGCCAGCTCCTTAGCCGCCCTTGCAGTATTCTCCTCAATACCAAACCCAAGCTGGGCCGAAAAACGCACCGCACGCAGAATCCTTAATGCATCCTCATCAAATCTGTCATGTGCATTGCCCACACAGCGGATAATCTTTCTCTGCAGGTCACCCACACCGTCAAAAATATCGACAATACCATTCTCATCATTGTACGCCATCGCATTGATGGTAAAATCCCTGCGCTTTAAATCCTCCTCCAGCTTAGGTGTAAATTCAACACTCTCTGGATGTCTTGAATCCTCATACCTGCCATCTATACGATAGGTTGTCACCTCATAGCCGTTCCTGCCAAGCATTACCGTTACCGTTCCATGCTGTATCCCGGTATCTACCGTACGGCGGAACAGCCCCTTCACCTGCATAGGCAGTGCAGAGGTTGTGATATCCCAGTCCCCCGGCACTCTTCCCAGTATGCTGTCGCGGACACACCCGCCCACAGCATACGCCTCATAGCCGTTCTCCATGAGAACATCTATTATATGCTTCACATCCTTCGGAAGCGCTATTCTAACCAAGATATCACCTCTTTATTCTATAATTAGTATGCCTTCCCCCAGTACACAAGCTTCTTCGCCGGCTTGCCGCAGCATACGCACACATCGCTTATATGCTCCTGCTCGAATGGCATACATCTGCTTGTCGCAGTTGTCTCTTCCTTAATCTTGTCCTCACATGCCTGCTCGCCGCACCACATACCTCTTACGAAGCCCGGCTTGTTGGCAATGATATCCTTGAACTCCTCATAGCTGTGAGCGTCATAGGTGTGGGCATCACGGTGTGCTCTCGCCCTCTCAAGCATCTCAGACTGCATTGTGTCAAGAATCTTCTTAAGCTCCTCTGTCACCGTGTCAAGAGATACAACATACTTCTCTCTTGTATCACGTCTTACGACAACTGCCTGATTGTTCTCTATATCCTTAGGTCCGATTTCTATACGTGCAGGAATACCCTTGACCTCCTGCTCCGCATACTTAAATCCAGGTGTCTTCTCCGAATCATCGAAGTCAACTCTGAAGCCTGCTGCCTCAAGTCTGTCTCTTAACTCTCCTGCCTTCTCAAGCACTCCCGCCTTATGCTGTGCAACAGGTATTACTCTCACCTGGATTGGAGCGATTCTCGGAGGCATAACAAGACCGCTGTTGTCACCATGTACCATGATCATGGCACCGATGAGTCTTGTCGTTGTACCCCATGAAGTCTGATGAACATACTTCAATGTGTTGTCCTTGTCCGTATACTGGATACCGAATGCCTTTGCAAAGCCGTCTCCGAAGTTATGGCTGGTACCGGACTGAAGAGCCTTGCCATCATGCATGAGTGCCTCGATTGTGTATGTAGCCTCCGCTCCGGCGAACTTCTCCTTGTCTGTCTTTCTTCCCTTTATAACAGGCATTGCAAGCACCTGCTCGCAGAAATCAGCGTACACATTAAGCATCTGCTGTGTTCTTGCCTCAGCCTCCTCTGCCGTAGCGTGTGCAGTATGTCCCTCCTGCCATAAGAACTCTCTTGAACGGAGGAATGGTCTTGTCTCCTTCTCCCATCTTACAACATTGCACCACTGGTTATATACCTTAGGCAGATCTCTGTATGACTGAATCTCATCCTTGTAGAAATCACAGAAAAGTGTCTCAGATGTAGGTCTTACACAGAGCTTCTCCTGAAGCGGGTTAAGTCCTCCCTGTGTCACCCATGCTACCTCAGGTGCAAAGCCCTCAACGTGATCCTTCTCCTTCTCGAGAAGACTCTCAGGTATAAATACAGGAAGATATACGTTCTGCACGCCTGTCTTTTTAAAGCGTGCGTCCATCTCCTTCTGGATATTCTCCCAGATAGCGTAGCCTGCCGGCTTGAATATCATACAGCCCTTAACGCTTGAATAAGCCATAAGCTCTGCTTTCTTTACTACGTCTGTGTACCACTGCGCGAAATCCTCCTCCATAGGAGTGATTGCTTCTACTAATTTCTTGTTATCGTTTGCCATGTTGATCTCCATTCTTATGATAAAATGTAATAGTTACTGATTTAATATGGTCTGTCCTTACAGAGCTTAATTCTAATTCTCATGGTACTTTTCTATCGTATAGAAATAGCTCATGTCCTCCATTCTGCGGCAGAAAAGAGTATCCGTCTTTTCCTCCGTGCTTCCCTCCTTGACACCTCTCCAGTAATAATTCATATCCACATCCGGGTCAAAGGTGTAAGCTTCACCTCCTAAATTGACATACAGCCAACAGTGAGGCGTTGTTCCTCCATTATATGAGGATACCTGTCCTGAAAGCAGGTGTGCATCATAGCCAAGATATCTCATAATATACATAAAGGCTGATGAATAATTATAGCAGCAGCCCTGATATGTATTAAACAAATCCGTTGCCCACAATACCTCCTCGGGAGTTGTCTCCGGGTCTGATGTCGAATACTTTCCGGCATCCACATTCATTCCCCTGTTATATGTTATTCTCTTTATAAACCATACATATATGCTGTGAACCTTCTGGTAAGGTGACATATCATCCGATATTGTACCCTCATTCTTAAGCATGGTCATATACGCTTCGATAAGTCTGTCAAGCTCCTCATAACCCGATGTTGCCGGATTGAGCGGCTCATTGTTGAGTAAATCCCACGGCTTGACTTCCTCCACAGGCGGTTGTGTTGTCTCTGTGACAGGCTCCGTTGTTGTCTCCGTGACAGCCTCCGTTGTTGTCTCTGTGACAGTCTCCTCTTTAGCAGGCTCCGTTGTGCCGGTATTTTCCTGTGACTGCGTGTTATCCGCAGAGGAAAGAATTATATCCCCACCCTCACCGGGCTTCTTACTGCATCCGGCTGCAAATATCATGCCCATCACAAGGAAAAAAAACATATATGAAGCCTTTTTCATTCCTATTCTCTTCATAATAATTTCCTCCAATGGTTGTGTATAAAATGAATTATTTTACATCCATTCCGTATCCGTAGTATTGTACCACATCATTTAAAATAAAGAAATATATATATTTCGTATCGTCCTGATAATATTCGTACATTTTGCCCGAAACAGTATAGTCCTTGCCGTAGGCTGCCTCGATATCCTCAAGTGTGCTTCCGACACCGACTCCCTTATCAGTCCTGATTGTCTCAGAGGACACATTTACATCCTGAATGTAATCCCCATCGGTCTTAGGATATGTTGTAATCTCATAGCCATCGTATGTGAACACCTTATCAAGCCCCTCAAAATAGCAGCTTGCCGCCTCCATATACTGTAATGTCTCCGGCATTCCCTCATCATCTGCCGAAAATTTCTCACCAGGTGTAAGAAGAACGCTGCCATTGTTAAAGCCGAAGCTTCCACCATCGTCTTTCTTACCACATGCCGCAAGTGTGAATACCGCCATGAGCATGACAGCAGCCAACGCTATATTTTTTCTTATACTTTTCTTAATATTGTGCATAAAACCTCTTTCTGCCGCCTAAGCAAATCTGCGGCTTTTAATATTGCCCTTATATTCCCCTTCCTTGGAAATATACATTATCTTTCTAATCTTGTAAAGTAAGACTTACCGGAATTTCTGTGTACTCATTTCCATTTTTTACAATAAATGCATAACAAAAATTTTCCAATCCGGCTTCTGATATATCGGCATTTTCCGGCTCAAGATAAAGAGTAAAATCCCCCTCCTCACCCGGAATAAGCTGATAAACTGCTGTTGCACCGGCGGCTTCATCCACTATTTTCAGATACATATACGCGTAAGGCTTAAGCACATCACTGCTGCCGGTCAGCTCAATAAGACCATCCGCTGTTGTGTTGAGCCGGACCACAGCGGTGGCTATACCGTCCACGCTGTCTACACTGTCTGCGGCGCCCGCTGCTGTTCCCTCTGCCGTTGTGCCTCCTGCTGTTATTCCTTCATTTTCCATCCGCACTGTCACTCCATCCATAACAGCTGCTTCCCCCTGAACGCTGTATGCGTCCGCAAGATTCCATGACGGAATAACCGGCGTATATATAAGCAGATTCTTGAGATTTCTCTCTACCAGCTCAACTGCCACCAGCTCAGCTTCCGACACAGCCTGATATATATTATACGGAATTTCTCTCTTCGCTGTCAGCGAAGTATACTCGTTGGCAAAGAACCAGTACAATGCATTTCCGAAGGAATCGCGGAACAGCGCTGCGCTTTTATCCACAGCCGCCACATTATTCTTAGTAGTTATCACCAGATCATCCACACCGCGGAAGCGGTTCAGGTACTCAAAGCTCTCCTCTACATCGAATTCAACCTGCTCATCCTTGACCTGTGACCCCGGAAGCAGCATAGACTGTAAATCGCCTGAAAAATTATTTTTTATACTATACGGCAGTCCGCTGTAGTGTGTATAACCGGAATAAGCTTCACCATATACGTCCGAAAGCTTCTTAGCCATAGCTTCATAGGCGACTGCCGCACCATAATTGTTCCAGTGCGAATCCAGCTTGTGATATAGCAGCACTCCCGTAAGCTTTGCAAATGCCAGTTCATTCTTAAGCTGTACCGTGTTCACGCCAAGTGTGGTCAGCCTGTCATACAGAAGCTCATAATTGCCCTGTCCGTCTTCTTCTATATAATAGTACGGCATATATTCGCCATACACCGACATCTTATCAGGCGCAGATACGAATATGAACTCTCCGTCCTCTCTCTCAACGTACTCCTGCATCATCGACAGGATTGCACCCATGCGCTCTATTGCCACCTCATCCAGCACGCTCGTCCCAAGAAAATCGTCGAGCGCCCTGCCGTAGAACAGCCAGCCATCCTCACCAACTATCACGTCCGTCTGCCCGGAAGTCTTAAAAATCGTCTCCTTAAGAACATTCTGCGCATATACCAGACTGTTTCTGAAGCCGAATTTCTGTGCAAAATACGAATCTATGTTTGCCGTAAGCTTAAGTCCATCCGACAGCACCGGCTTATCCGCCTCCGTTTCATTTCCTATAGCCGCCTGCTTACCCGAAAACGTAAAAAGCGGCACTAGGCTGATTACAAGAAAAATGGCAATATATATTATATTTATCAGATTCTTTTTATTTATCCTATTTTTCACACCTATCCCCATTTCCATACTGCACATTACGGCGCACAACCAGCGCCGTGCCTGTAAAAATCTGTTTTACCGGTTTAAGAAAGCTTCTGCCGTCAAAACCTGAAATATATGAACGGATTATAGCTTCCAGCCGCAAGCTCCATAATACACAGAAGATATAAAACCACGGACGCCGCCATCCCCGCATACCTTGTCACCTTGTTTTCCGGCAGCCTCTTAAGAACCGGTGTACATGCAGCCACCGCTATGAATGTGGTTATTATAAAAAGAGGGCTCATAACCGATACGGCCGTCATCACGCCTGTGTGTGTCGCATTAAATGCGAACATATTGGCTATAAAATGCCCTGCCTGCGCCATATTGTCAGCCCTGAATATGACAAAGCCTATCGTGACGGCAAGAAGCGTGTAGACATGTCCGGCAATGCTTAAAAATACATTTTTCTTCGCCGGCTGATTGTCTATGAGTGCCTCCGCCGTATTCTCGTTACTGCGCGGCTTTTTTTCCTTGACCAGAGCCGTCTCCAGCATGGTGAGAAGCCCATGGTATATTCCCCACACCACGAATGTCCAGTTCGCCCCATGCCAGATTCCTGTACATAAAAATACAAAAAATCTGTTAAAGAGCGTTCTTGCCTTCCCCTTTCTGTTGCCGCCCAGCGGGAAATACAGATATTCCCTAAACCACGAGGTGAGCGATATATGCCATTTTTTCCAGAACTGCCTCACAGAGGACGCGGTATACGGATAGTCAAAGTTCTCCGGAAATGTAAATCCGAACATCTTACCCATTCCGACAGCCATATCACTGTAGCCTGAAAAGTCAAAATATATCTGGAAAAGGTAGCACACCGCTCCCACCCATGCCGAAGCTGTGTCGAGCTGTGCCATGTCAAGTGCGAACATCTTGTCCACCGCTGCAGCCATCACATTTGCGATGAGCATTTTCTTGGAAAGACCTATTATGAATCTGCGGATTCCGGCTGAGATTTCCTCCGCGCCCACCTGTCTGTCCCTTAGCTGCTCTCTCACTGAATTGTATTTTACTATAGGTCCTGCGACGAGCTGCGGAAACAGACAGATATACAGCATCACATCGAAAAAGCTTCCCGGGCGTTTCTCATCATCCCGGTATGTATCTATGACATACGACATCGCCTGGAATGTATAGAAGGATATTCCTATCGGCATACTGATTCCGGGTTCCCTTATATTGATGAACGGAATGGCATTGAGTGACTGCACTATGAATCCGGCATACTTAAATACAATAAGGAATGCCAGATTGATAACCACACCGGCCGCCAGCACCGGCTTTCTGCCCCATACGAACCTGCCGAGCACGAAATTAACCAGTATCGACAGGAGCAGCAGCAGAATATATGCAGGCTCACCCCATGCATAGAATAACAGACTTGCCACTATCAACAATATATTTCTGACCGTGGTGTTCCGAATTGCCGTGTGCAGTATAAAAACTATCGGCAGAAATGCAAATAAAAAAACAGCTGAAGAAAAGACCATTTTTCACCTCTTATTTCATGTAAATATAATCCATTATATACACCGCGACTTTTCAATACAAGTGAAATCTTAGAGCATGAAAAATTTCACCCATTGGAGCTTCGCGTGCTGTTTCCCTGCTTCCGGTTTATGAAGGTCACCAGCTCCCTGATTAGTATAAATGCCAGCGGTCCTGTTATAACGCCCGCCACGCCGAACAGCACCAGCCCCACATACACGGCGGCTAACATTCCGAGCGGGTGTGTGCCAAGCCCTTTCCCCATGAGCTTCGGTTCAAGGTATTCGCGCACGACGTAGCTTATAAAACACATTGCAAGAAGAACAGCCGCATATCTGTAGCTGCCGCACAGCACGCACACCACCGCCCACGGCATGAGGATAGTTCCCGTCCCGAACACAGGAAGGGCATCGACAAGCCCCAGCACGATTCCGAGCAGAAGCCAGTATGGGTTTCTCAGCCACAGGAGCCCCACACCGCAGATTACCATTGTGATGGTCATTATTATCAACTGTGTTTTGATAAATGTATATATAATCTTTCCTGTTCTGGTATAGAAAAAATCGAACTCCTCCGCATACTGTGACGTTCCTGCCGCCTCTAACATCCTGTCATAATCCTTCATAAAAAAATATAATGCCATAAAGAATATCACAAACACACCTGAGAAGGTTATGAAGCCTTTGAAAGCCCCGATTGAGCCACCCATTATTGACGGCATGATTTTATCTCTCGCACTCTCCATAAGCCCTATGATTCCCGAGTCAATATACGCCAGCGTGGTTCCGCCCGCAAAGCCCATGAAGCCGTCCACGCCCCCACAAAAGCTGCACATTCCGTCATTTATATAAGCATAATACACATCATAATTATCTATAACTTTTTTTATCTGTGCAACGAGAAGACCACCGAGCAGCCACAATACTGCCGCAATCATGCCGCCCCAGAAAATCATCAGCACCACCGCGGCAATGCCTCTTTTCAATCTCAGTCTTCTGTTTAACAGCCGCACCTGTCCGTTCAGTCCTGCCGCCAGCAAAAAAGCAATAATAAAAGGAGCTGCCAGCGGCATAATATACTTAAATACCAGATATACAACTGCTGTAACTCCTATACATATTATTATATTTCTCTTATCTGCGCTCATACCACCCTCCAGCCTGTGAGAGTAGTATTACCATAAACAGCACCCTGTATTCACATAAAACAGATGTCCGTTTACAGCTCAGATATTGTCCCTTTTACATAAATCCTCAGAAAACAGCGCAAAGCTCTTTCCCTTCGGAATGACCTCAAATGTAAGTTTTTTTCTTGTTACCGGGTGTGAAAACACCAGTCTGTAGGAACACAGCGCAAGCGCCTCATCCCTGACGGCGCGCGAAGTATCTTTTATATTTTCCTCATCCGGTGTGACGCCATACTTTGTATCATTTAAGATTGGCATTCCCGCCTCGGACAACTGCACCCTTATCTGGTGATGCCGCCCGGTGTGAAGCTTCACCCTCAGCAAAGCAAGCTCTTCCCCGGCCTCAACGCCAAGCACCTGATACTCTAGCACTGCCTTCTTCGCACCATCCGTTCCCTCCGGCACAACACGCGACATATTTGTCCTTGAATCCTTCAGAAGATAATTTTCAAGGGTGATTACAGTGCGGTCGCCAAGCACCTTCTGTACATTCTCCATGCCCTTCCTATCCGTGACCTTCACCACGGCATAGTAGCACTTGTCAACCTCACCCTGCGTTATCTGTCTTGTGAGTGCCGCCGCCGCCTTGCTGTTCTTCGCATACAGCACAAGCCCCTCAACAGGTCTGTCAAGCCTGTTCACAGGAGCTATAAACGGTGCCCTGTTCCCCTTCTTTCTCTCATAGGTCATAAGCGCACTCACCATGTCCTGCGAAAAGCCCCTGTCCGACTGCGTCAGCACCCCGGACGGCTTGTGGCACACGCAGATGTCATCATCCTCATATACAATACATTCTTTAATATCTCTCATAAAAATCCTTTTACACCTTGAATCTATACCCCGCTCCCCAGAGGTTCGGAAACTATCCAGGGTTCAATGCTTAGGCTTTGAAACGATATCCGACCCCCCAGAAGTTCGGAAACTATCTGGGGTTCAATGCTTAAGCTTTGAAACGATACCCCACACCCCAGATAGTTTCTATGTACTGAGGATTCGATGTATCGAACTCAATCTTCTCACGTATCTTCTTGATATGAACGGTAACGGTCGCAATGTCACCGATTGATTCCATATCCCATATCTTGTTGAACAGCTCCTCCTTGGAGTACACATGGTTAGGATTCTGCGCAAGGAAGGTGAGAAGGTCGAACTCCTTCGTTGTGAAGGTCTTTTCCTCACCGTTCACGAATACACGGCGTGCGGTCTTGTCAATCTTAAGTCCACGTATCTCAATCACATCATTCTCCGGCATTGCGCTTCCGACAAGTCTCTCATATCTTGCAAGATGAGCCTTGACACGCGCCACAAGCTCACTTGGGCTGAACGGCTTGGTCATATAGTCATCGGCACCAAGTCCTAAGCCTCTTATCTTGTCGATATCGTCCTTCTTGGCTGATACCATTATGATAGGTGTATTCTTCTTATTTCTGATAGCCTTGCAGATTTCAAAGCCATCAACGCCCGGAAGCATGAGGTCAAGTATATACAGGTCATACTCATTGTCAAGCGCCTCCTTAAGTCCCTTCTCACCATCATTGCAGATGGTGACTTCATAGCTGCTAATCTCAAGATAATCCCTCTCAAGCTCTGCGATACTTTCCTCGTCCTCAATAATCAATATCTTACTCATTGCTCTCTCCACTCTCCTGATTTTTATATTTTCTAAGCACAAAATGCATCACCGTGCCTGTACCCTCCTTGCTTGTTGCCCATATCTGTCCGCCATAGTCACTTATAATCTTCTTAACAATCGACAGACCTATTCCACTGCCGCCCTGCGCCGAATTTCTGGAGGAATCCGTCCTGTAAAAGCGGTCAAAAATATACTGCACATCCTTCTGTGCTATGCCCTTTCCGTTGTCCTCTATCTCAAACTGTACAAAGTCATCCGCATCGCTTATTCTTATATTGATTATGCCCTTTCTGTCCGTTGACATGTACTTGACAGAGTTGCTTATGATGTTGTTTATAACTCTCTTAAGCTGCTCCGGGTCGGCAATTATTACCGCCGCCTTGTCCGCATAGTTGAAATATCCAAGCTCAATATTTCTCGACTCCAGTTCCACCTTCAGCTCACTCACGCAATCGTCAAAATACTCAGCGACATTAATCTTATTAAAATTATACGGAATCTTGTTGGCGTCTATCTTAGAATACAGAGTCAGCTCATTTATCAGCTTATCCATGTCCATGGTCTTATTATAGATGGTTCTCACATATCTGTCCATCTTCTCGGGAGTATCCGCAATTCCATCCATGATTCCTTCCACGTAACCCTTTATTGCCGTCATAGGTGTCTTTAGGTCATGCGAGATATTGCTGATAAGCTCTCTGCTCTCCTTGTCATTCTGGATTTTCTCCTCGGCAGACTCCTTAAGCTTCCTTCTCATGACCTCGAAATCATCTATGAGTTCGCCTATCTCATCATGTCTGTTGCTCTTGAGGTTAAAATCAAGATTGCCCTCCGCGATGTTATGTGTTGCATCCTGCAGCTTTTTAATAGGAGCGACAAGTCCCCTGTATACCCACACGCTTATGCATCCGCTCGCTGCGACAAGTATGGCTGCAAGGCTCACGAAAAAGATGATGAGCATGCTCTTGACCTGCGGAACAATATGCTCTATGTGTGTGACAATATAGAGTCTGCCCTCTTTTCCGTCCCGGCAGTCAAATATAACCCTGTTTACAAGCATCTGCAGCTCTCCGCCAAGATACATTCCGCCGTGAAGCCCGTCAAGCTTGCCCAGTGTCTCCATCTTGGTCAGCTCGGCATATAATTCATCATCAAAATTATCGTCATAGCTCGAATAGACATACTCACCGTCCATATTTACTATAATGTCCGTTGCATCATTTGTAAGTCCGTTGCAATATTCGTCAAGATAATCCTTATCACACAATAAATCCGGATTCGCATCCCTTACTGTCTCAAGCTCTGCCTGTATGCTGGAATTGACCGCATTGAATGCCAGCATAGGATTGAGCATGACCGTATATGTATTCAAATCTATCTTGTACGTGTGGTAAATCGTCTTTAATTTGTATGTTCCGACGCTGAGCACCGCCAGCACAAGTATTAACGGAACTATACACAGAACGCAGAATGCCATCTGGATTTTTGTTTTAAGCTTCATGTCAACACCTCTCTGTCGCACGGCTTATATCATCCCCTACATAATTTACATTCCGTAATGTAAGAAGGACGCATAAGCCATGCCTATGCGTCCATTGTAGCACATTATTGTGTCGGAATTTATAAATTAAATATAAACAATTACAAATATTTCTTTAAATCGCAAACCTTATCAAGCTTCTCCCAAGGAACATCTATATCATTGCGTCCGAAATGTCCGTAAGCTGCTGTCTGCTTGTAAATCGGTCTTCTAAGATCAAGCATCTTGATGATTCCGGCCGGTCTTAAATCGAAGTTCTCTGCAACTATCTCAGAGAGCTTATCATCTGCTACCTTGCCTGTTCCGAATGTGTCTATATTGATTGATGTAGGCTGTGCGACACCGATAGCGTATGAGAGCTGAATCTCGCAGCGCTCTGCAAGTCCTGCCGCAACAATATTCTTAGCTACATAACGTGCTGCGTAAGCTGCCGAACGGTCAACCTTAGTGCAGTCCTTACCTGAGAAAGCTCCGCCGCCGTGACGTGCAAAACCGCCGTAGGTATCAACGATAATCTTACGCCCTGTAAGACCGCTGTCTCCATTAGGTCCGCCAATTACGAAACGTCCCGTAGGGTTAATATACATCTTGGTTCTCTCGTCAACAAGCTCCTTAGGAAGAATCTCGTCAAAGACATACTTCCTGATGTCCTCGTGAATCTGCTCCTGTGTAACATCCGGGTCATGCTGTGTTGAAAGGACAACGGCATTTAGATGTACAGGCTTGTGGTTGTCATCGTACTCAACCGTAACCTGTGTCTTGCCGTCCGGACGAAGATACTTAAGTGTTCCGTCCTTTCTTACCTTGGTAAGCTGTCTTGACAGTCTGTGTGCAAGTGCTATAGGATATGGCATGTACTCCTCTGTCTCATTTGTGGCATAACCGAACATCATACCCTGATCTCCGGCACCGATTGCATCAATCTCCTCGTCAGTCATCTGGTTTTCCTTAGCCTCAAGAGCCTTGTCAACTCCCATGGCAATATCAGGTGACTGCTTGTCAAGTGAAACCATGACTGCACATGTGTTTCCATCGAAGCCATACTCAGATGTATTGTAACCGATATCTGTAACAGTCTTTCTTACTATTGCAGGTATATCAACATTAGCCTTGGTTGTAATCTCACCCATTACCATAACAAATCCTGTGTTGGTAAGTGTCTCGCAGGCAACACGGCTCATCGGATCCTGCTCAAGCATGGCATCAAGTATTGCGTCAGAAACCTGATCGCAGATTTTGTCAGGATGTCCTTCAGTCACTGACTCTGATGTAAATAAATAACTCATTCTTAATCTCCTTTCGCTATTACAGCGCATACGTGAAAATTAATGGTATCATACCTTTTCACAGCCTCTGAAAAGGTTAAAAAAAAGCCCACATAAGTGGACTTGAATTAGGGCAAATCAAATCCTCTTATTGTTCGAACCGCAGACTGTGCGGTATATCTCGCTCAGGCTGGCACCTTCCGTTAAGGGGTTGCCGTGACTTCACCGATCCTATGTATCTCCATCACTCTGAATAAGGGATAAACCTTTATGAACTTTTTTTGCATATACACTATAATATACAAACATCCATTAGTCAATAGTGCATTTTGTGGAAAATATATATCGACAAAAATAATATTATTTGTGTTTTTATATAGCTTTTTATTGCGAGTCATGTCGAAAAATGGTATAATATTACTAAATTTGTGACTCGTGCACTTCATTTGAGGACCAAAAAAATACACCGAGACGCATGACGCCTCAGAATGGAGAGAAGCTATGAACAAAAGCAAAGAAAACGATATTCACTCGAAGTTTCTTAACCGCAAGCTGTATTACAAGATTTCGACTGCCACAGGAGTAATGCTGGCAATATTTCTTGTTCTGCTTGTCATCATCAGTTCCACCCTTTCCGCAACCTTCCTAAGCAGGAGCATCAAGGGAGAATTCGAAGGTATAGCTGCCCAGAACGGGGTTATTATGCAGAATGTACTCACCACCGCAACCAACTGTGCCGATATTCTTCAGAGCTACATTGTCGACAAATATGCCGAATTCGAAAAATCCGGCTATAACGGCCGCACACAGAAAAGCTCCATATATGATGTCCAGCTTCAGGAGATGAATAAGCAGATTGAAGAGTTTCTTATCAGCGTAGCCCGCACCACAGCGACCTCCAACGATAAGATTGCCGGAGTCGGAGTATTCTTTGAACCGGACGCATTTGACCCATCTATCAAGGATTACACTATCTATGTAAGTGAGAAGAATCCTGATGTTGTACAGAGCTATGGTGCTTATTCCACATACGGTTCACAGGACTATTACAAGCAGGCTGCAACCAGCAAGATGAATTCCTTCACTGACCCTTATTACGATCAAGGTGTCAACATGATCAGTGCTTCCTTCCCTATTGTTTATAAGAATGTTACATACGGTGTTATCCTTGTCGACATCAATATAGATGCCTTTGATGACCTCAATTCCAGCAATCCAAGCTACCCAAGCATGTATGTTGACGTGCTCTCATCAGACAGCACAATGGTATACGACAGTGAGTCAACAGAGTACATAGGTCAGCGTTTATCCGATCTGATTTCTGCCAAGGAATATGCCAAAATCCAGAAGGGCATTGATACAGGAAAGAGCTTTTCAGTCAGCACTAAGAAGAATGACGGAACAAGTCTGGTTCGCTTTTACTCTCCAATCAACGCCTGCGGACAGACCTGGTGGGCTGCCAGTGCTCTTTCAAAAGCCGATTTATCACGCAACACAGTTATCCTTGTTCTGCTGATGGTTGCCATATCGCTTGTTACTCTTGCATGCATAGTAATTATCAGCCGCAGACTTACAATAAAGTACTTAAAGCCTATGGGCGGTGTTGTAGATGTTGCCAATGAGCTTGCTGAGGGTAATTTTTCAGTCAATGCTGATGTTATATATAAGGATGAAATCGGTGAACTTACCCAGACATTCTCCAACATGTCATCACGACTCAGGGAAATTATCGCAGACATCACACATGGTCTCAACGAGATGGCTTCCGGCAACTTTAACCTTCAGCCTCAGGTAGAGCACATCGGTGATTTCAAGGCAATCGAGGACGCACTTGTCACAGTTGTGACCGATTTGTCCAACACGCTCGCTGAAATAAACGAGGTTGCCGACATGGTATCAGACAATGCAAGCCAGCTCTCAGACGGTGCCCAGTCCATAACAGAGGGTGCAACCGATCAGGCAAGCTCTGTCGAAGAACTTCAGAGCACTATCGAGACTGTCACCGAGCAGGTCAACAAGAATGCCGAGAGTGCCAACAGTGCGAATGACATGGCGAAGGTTGTCGGAACAGACATCATGGCAAGCAATGAGGACATGCAGCAGGTTGTACAGGCTATGGATACAATCAGCGAAGCAGCCAAGCAGATAAGCGGTATCATAAATACAATCAACGACATAGCATCACAGACCAACCTTCTTGCACTTAACGCTTCTATCGAAGCTGCAAGAGCAGGTGATGAAGGAAGAGGCTTCGCTGTAGTTGCCACGCAGGTAGGCAATCTCGCCAACCAGAGTGCAGCCGCAGCCAAGAGCTCCAATGACCTTATCGTCCAGGCACTCAACGCTGTCGAGGCAGGCAAGCGTATGGTCGATGATACCGCCGCAAAGCTCGTTAAATCCGTTGACAAGACCAATGTACTTGTGGATAATATCGCAGCTATCTCCAAGGCATCAGCCGAGCAGGCAGATGCACTCAACCAGATTGCACAGGCTGCCAACCAGATTGCCGCAGTTGTTCAGGAAAATACCGCCATGGCGGAAGAGAGCTCTGCAAGCAGTGAGGAGCTTGCCGCACAGGCAGAGAAGCTCAAAAATCTTGTCAGCGCGTTTAAATTGTTAGAAAAATAGCTGAACAGCAACACAAATGACATCATGAATTATAACTGATAAAAGGAGTAACGTATGGCAAAGAAATTACTATTTTCATTTGAAGTAAAACCGGGCATGGTTATCGCCGAAGACCTATATAATCCGGCAGGACAATTAGTCCTTCCGGCCGGATTTGTTCTTGATGAAGCTACAATATCCAAGTTGGAATACTATACCATTCTTGAGGTTCCTGTCGATGACAGCCCTGCATCAATTCCTATGGCTAAGCCTGTGGAAACAGCCCATTTAGACAATGATAATTATTCAGACAGATTAAAAAACAGTGTTGAATTCAAGCAGTTCAGAGCTGATTATGAAGTCTCAATAAGTCATCTTGCCAATATTCTCAATGAAGCCTCAACTACCGGTAAGCCTATAGATACGGAATCCATATACAAGGATGCCGAACACCTTATCAACTCAAGTAAGAACACTATTCATATATTCGACTTCATACATAACCTGCGCAACTATGATGATATTATAGCCACACACTGCCAGAACGTCGCTCTTATATCGAATATTCTTGGTCAATGGCTTGGTGTAACCGGCGACGATCTGAAGGTACTCACTACCGCCGGGCTGCTCCATGACATAGGCAAGCTCACAATTCCTCAGCAGATACTCAACAAGCCGGGGCGCCTTTCCGATGAAGAATACGCACTTATGAGGGATCATGTCAAGCGCGGCTACCAGCTGCTCAAGGAGCAGCCGATAGATATACGAATCAAGGAGGTATGTCTCCTTCACCATGAACGCTGTGACGGCTCCGGTTATCCTTTCCATGCAGAGGCCTCACGTATAACACCTTTTGCCAAGATTGTTGCGATTGCCGATGTGTATGATGCCATGACAGCACGCAGAAGCTACCGCGGAGCGCTCTGTCCTTTCGATGTTATTCAGATGTTCGATGAGGAAGGTCTCAACAAATATGACCCACATTATATCATGACCTTCTTAAACCGCATTACATCCTCCTATCTTCATAACAATGTCCGTCTCAATGACGGACGTGAAGGTGAGATAGTTATGATTAACCCTATGTGCCTGTACCGCCCTATGGTCCGGGTCGGAAGTGAATTTATCGATCTGCTCAAGAACCCTAATCTCAAGATTGAGGCCATATTATAGGCAGCCATATTATTGTAATAACCCGGCAGCTATCAGCCCGGGCAGCATAAGATTGAAAAAAGACAGGACATATATGCTCTGTGCATATATATCCTGTCTTTTTATCTATCTATGAAATCTTGAGCACGAACTTGCGAAGCTCCTTCTCACTCTGCACATACTCTATCTTCGCTCCAAGCTCCCTGAGCTTAATATCGAAATCCTCATAGCCTCTCAATATATACTTGATATCATCAACCACTGTTATGCCGTCTGCGGCAAGTCCGGCAAGCACAAGAGCAGCCCCTGCACGCAGATCAGGTGCGGTTACCTCAGCTCCTGTATAGCGCTCAACACCCTTTACAATAGCTGTATTTCCTTCGACCGTTATATCAGCCCCCATCTTGGCAAGCTCATCGACATACTTAAACCTGTTCTCGAATATCCCCTCTGTCACGATACTTGTTCCCTTGGCAAGCGCCAGCACAACTGTAATCTGAGGCTGTACATCGGTAGGGAAGCCCGGATACGGAAGTGTCTTGACATTGGTATATTTCATATTACGGTATCCTACAACCCTGACGGCATCATCGAATTCTGCGACCTCACAGCCTATCTGTGTAAGCTTCGCCGTGATAGCCTCAAGGTGCTTGGGAATAACATTCTTGATCAGAACGTCTCCACCTGTTACGGCTGCAGCACACATAAATGTAGCTGCCTCAATCTGATCCGGAATAATTGAATACGAAGCGCCATGAAGCTTAGCCACTCCCTTAACCCTTATAACATCGGTTCCTGCACCCTTTATATTCGCTCCCATGCAGTTGAGAAGATTGGCTACATCAACCACATGTGGCTCCTTAGCTGCATTCTCAATAATCGTGTTCCCCTCAGCAAGCGCTGCGGCAAGCATGATATTGATGGTAGCTCCAACAGATTCCATATCAAGGTAAATATGTCCGCCCACAAGCCTGTCTGCCTTAGCAGTAATCATTCCATAGGCTGTATCAACCTCAGCTCCCATAGCCTTAAAGCCGTTTATATGCTGGTCAATAGGCCTTGTACCTATGTTGCAGCCACCCGGAAACGCCACATGGGCTTCCCTGTATTTTCCAAGCAATGCTCCCAAAAGATAGTAAGAGCCCCTTATCTTCTTCGCCTTCTCATAATCAACAATCGTGGTATTTATAAGTCCACCATTAATCTTGTATGTGTGTCTGTCAATCTCCTCAACCACTGCCCCAATGCTCGCAATAGCTCCTAAAAGAACTCTTATATCACTCACATCCGGTACATTATCTATCGTAACTGTCTCGTCAGCCATAATAGCAGCCGCAATAATAGCCAGCGCCGCATTCTTGGCTCCAATAATATTCACTTCACCGCTTAAAGGATTTCCACCCTTAATAACATACTGTTCCATTACATACCTCAATATTACATGTAATTGTCATAATCATTTTAATACATACAGCCGAGCCTATTACAGGATACCTTTCATTATAAGCTATATGCTCCTAAATATCTATCCTATTATAGCATAAAAGTACTTTTTGTAAAGAAAATTAATAAAGCAGAGGGAAAACACTTCTCCCCTCTGCTTTATATTGTGTGCATTATTTGTTCAAATAATCGTATGGATTCTTGCAATTTCCCCAAAGTAAAACTTCAAAATGGAGATGTGGTCCCGTTACATTTCCACTGGCTCCAGACAATGCAATTCTCTGCCCCTGTGATACAGTCTGTCCAACAGACACCTCTATTGAGCTTAAATGACCATATCTTGTAGTCAATCCGTTTCCGTGGCTGATATCTACGCACCAACCATATCCACCGTTCCAGCCTGCAAGTGTTACCGTACCACCACATGACGCTCTTACAACGCTTCCCGATGGAACATACAGGTCAATACCTGTGTGGAAGCTGCTCGGCTGTCCTGATACAGGATGTATACGATATCCAAATCCTGATGTCAGAGTCATGGTGCTTAGCGGGTTAATGAATGTCGGAGGAATAAGTGTTCCTCTCTCAATCACTGTCGCTGTCGCCTCTGTGATAATTCTCTGGCTGATTATCTCTCTGTCATACTCCTTGTTGTTAGCATAGCTTACAACTGCGATAACCTCTCTGTAACCCGGTGTTCCGGTTGAAATTATATTCTGCTGACCCTGATACATGCTGTTATTGTCAACATATACCACATCTGCCTCATACTCTTCACCGTATGTGACTTCTTCCTTGACAACTACTGAAAGCTCAGGTGTAGGAACCGTTATTGTTATGATGTCATCCGGCATGATTACACTGTTCTCATTAAGTCCCTCATTAAGCTCGTACAGCTCATCAAGACTAATGCCTGTCTTGTCCGCTATAGACGAGAGACAGTCACCCGACTGAACAACGTATGTTCCCTTCGCAGCCTTCTCCTTGGTGATATCTTCTAATGCGTCCTGTACCGACATCACTGTGTTGGCATTGCCTCTTGTCTCTATAACCTCGACATTCTCCTTGAAGCCTACATAGAGAACTCCGTCCTCAAATACTGTATCCTCTGTGACCTGGACCGTATCCGTGCCGTCTATGGTGGCGAGCACCTTGGCTGCCTCATTCATTGTGATATCCGCTGTGGCAACATTGACTGTCTTATGCGAAAGACCATTATCCGTGCTGTCGACAAGCTCCACCTGAAATGCTCCGGCATCCTCGCCTGCTATTCTGTTCTTGGCAGCCTCTAAGAGTTCAACAACCTCTGCTTCACTGCCGACCGTAACCATATAATCATCTATACGAACCGTATAAGCTAAATTCTCCGGAACATGAGCAACCGCGTTAACCGCACTGTACATAGCCTGCTCAAGCTCGTTCTCATCAAGAAGCCTGCCCCTTATGTTATCGTCTGCGAAAATCTCAAGCTCCGTATCCGCATACACTGTCGTTCCATATTCTTCATTAAGTTGTCCTCTTACATTCTGAAGCGCGGTTCTCGCCGTCTCTTCATCCTGTGTACACCCTATCGGTGTTCCGTTGAGTACAACTGTATATCCTGCTGTTCCATTCACCGCTCTGCTGTCGGCTTCAACTGTCTGCGGCGTTGTAAAACGTGTCGCAAACGGTATAACAAATATAATAAACAAGCAGGCAGCTACTGCAACCTTCAGATAAATATTTTTAAGTTTTCTGTACTGCCTGGTCAGCTTCATGATATCCTCCCAAAAATGTAAGAGCTTACTTAACAATTTTGTAACAAATACATACTACCAAGAAATACCCGATTTGTAAAGTTTTTTTTGTTAAAAACCGAATGTTTTTTTACGAATTTGTTACAAAATGTTACAAAGGACTAAATTTTTTTGTTAATATTTACATTATTTGGAAATTATCGAACTATATAGTTCGTCTCATATCAATGCCGGCACCGCTATCTCACTGCAATTTCTACAGCCTTAGCCGTATCAGCAAGGCTTCTTCCATGCTCGTCTATGACTACGTCCGCATATTTTTCATAGAGCACGCAGCGCTCATCGTAGAGATCCTTAAGTGTCTGTCCATTTTTGAGCACAACACCCCTGCCCTCGAGATTTGATAATCTCTCGTTTATCATCTCATACGATGCCTTTAAATATACCACGGTGCCTATCTCCTTGAAATGTCTCATGGCGTTCTCGCCGTATACAACACTTCCTCCGGGAGCTATTACACAGTGCTCTGCCTCAAGCTCAGCGTTAACCTTCTCCTCAATCTTTAAAAAGCCCGCGTTTCCCTCATCAGCGATAATTTCCTTTAACAGTCTGCCCTCCTTCTCCTGGATGACTAAATCTGTGTCTATGAAATGATATCCAAGGAGCTTAGCAAGAACAACTCCGACCGTACTCTTTCCCACTCCTGGCATTCCTATCAGAATAACATTACTTTTTTTCATTGAAGCGTCCCTTTTCCCTTCTGTCCTTTAATGTATTGGCGTTCCTCGATGCATTTGCTTTCTTTGACGCAATTGCACTCTTTGATGTGTTTGCACGCTTTACCTTATCTGCGTTCTTTGATGTGTTTACGCTCTTTGATGCGTTTGCGCTCTTTGATGCATCTGTACTCTTTGACGTGTCTGCGCTCCTTGTCTTTTCATGCGGCTTTACATTTTTATTCACAGAATATCCGAATCTTCCAAGCTTTTTCCCCAATTCAAAGTATTCGCCATGTGAATAAGTGATTAAACCTGATGAATTGAGGTCAAACCTGCCGTTCTCATCCATATAACGGTCATCGACATTGACGTTCACAACCTCCGCAAGAAACAGGGTATGGCTTCCCAAAGGCTGCTCACTCACCACGCGGCACTCAATATTCACCGGGCTTTCCCAGATTCCGGGTGCCCCTACCACCTTAGATGGAGCTTCATGGAGTTTCATCTGCGCGAACTTATCAACATCCCTTCCCGAACGCACTCCGCAGAAATCAGTGGCATACACCAGCTCCTTTGTCACAAGGTTGATGACAAATTCCTTTGTCTCCTTTATTATCTCATAGGAATATCTCTCCGGTCTGACCGATATGGATACCATAGGCGGATTGGTATTCACCGTCCCCGCCCATGCAACTGTTATAATGTTAGGCTTTTCTCCCTCCCTTTTACAGCTCACCATAACCGCCGGAACCGGATAGAGCATATTCCCCGGCTTCCAACTCAGCTTTGCCATACATGGCTCCTTTCTGCATTATAATTTATTAGGTGATTGCAAAACGCAAATTCTCCAATAAACAGTTGTGTAATTTTACTAGTACACTGCCGGACCTTTTGAAACCAGTAATAGTTTGCGTAGCAAACTAATGTCCTTAGCGGCTGTATTTTAGCCGCTTATGTACCGCTACTGGTTTCAAGGAGTGTAATAGTTCGACTATGTCGAACTAATGTGTCCAGAAGGGTACTAGTAAAATTACACAACGTACGCCTGTCGCACACTGCGTTTCACAATTACCCGGCACTCTCTCACTCCTGCGACAGTACCGTCAATATCTCCGGAATAAGCTGCTTCTTACGCGACACAACTCCCTCAAGCCTGTACACGTTCTCCTCAAGCTTCGGTGCATCGAAGCCGTTCTCAATGACATCCCCGGCTCCATTTCCAAGTGCAATGAGCAGAGTCTCCGTAGCTATCATGTTGGTGAGCATGAAAAATATCATGTTGATTCCCTGACTTGCAAGCTGCTCCTCCATGTAGGGCATAATCTTATCCTTTATGTCCATAAGCTCTTCCTCATCCATCGATGATATCTGACCCACACCGAAATTTATATCATTTACCGAAAACCTCTTGTAGTCCTGCGAAAAAATCTCCTGAGGTGTCTTGTCCTTCAGGTTGCTTCCGGCGCGGAACATCTTTACCGCATACTCCTCTATATCTATTCCTGCAAGCTCTGCAAGCGCCCTTGCGGCTTTCACATCCGCCGGGGTACATGTAGGAGAGCGGAACATAAGCGTGTCCGAAAGAATTGCCGAGCACATAAGTCCGGCTGTCTTTTTATTGATTTTAATATGATTTTCCCCATACATCTGATAGATAATCGTTGCGGTACATCCGAGCGGCTGGTTTCTGAAAAATACAGGGTTCATCGTCTCCACCGCACCGAGCTTGTGGTGGTCTATTATCTCAAGAATCTCCGCCTGGTCAATCCCGTCAACCGCCTGCTTCGCTTCATTGTGGTCGACCATGATAATCTGTTTCTTACCCATACCGAGGAGATTTCTTCTGGAAATCATCCCTATATAATTGCCCTGCTCATCATGTATAGGGAAATCACGATGTCTCTTTTTCGCCATTACCTGACGCACCTCATCCGTGTACGCCTCTGTGCTGAAGGTTATGAGTCCCTCCGTTCTCATAAAAAAGCTTATCGGAACAGACTGATTTATAAGCCTTGACGCAGTAAATGTATCATGCGGTGTGCTGATTATCGTACAGTGATTTTCAACAGCAAGCTTCTTAATCGTCATGGATACAGGTGCGCCCTCACACACAACAATACATCCTGCCTGCATCTCTATGGCGCATAGCTGCGATTCATATCTGTTTCCCAGAATGACGATATCTCCCATCCTGATGTAGCTCTCCATGAGGTCGGGATTAGCCGCTGCCACAAGCACCTTTCCTCTGTCAAACACATGCTCCTCATCCCCGATGATAAGCGCGCCGTCAAGTGTCTCAACAATGTTTTTGCAGACTGTACGCGCCGTTGAGAGTGTTGTGCTGTCATGAACATCCATATAGGATGTCGCAATATCGGCGATTGTGATTAAGCCCTCCAGCTTGTTATCCCTTGTTATCGGGAGCGTCACAACTCCTATGTCCCTCATAAGCTTCCATGCCGCCTTGATTGAGATATTCCTGTCAACTCCGTCAACCTTGCGAATCTCTATATCCTTCACCTGACTCTTCACATCCATGACATACTGAGGTGCATTTACCCCGAACTGCTTTAACACATACTGTGTCTCCTCATTTGTCTGGCCTGCGCGTAGAGGGATGTACTCATTCTCCGTGTCTATCTCATTTTTCAGCTGTGCATAAGCTATCGCCGAACAGACGGAATCCGTATCAGGATTCTTATGCCCGATTACAAATATCTTTCTTTTTTCCATACTGACCTCCGTTCCTTGAACACATCCGGGCAATTGCAAAACGAAAATCTGACAATACATATTTTAGCAATTGCCTGACTAGCTTCTAATGTATATGTTCACTCACATAATCATATCCATTCAGTATAATCGCTGCGTGGTCTGCCGCAATCAGCTGGCTGCTCACTATCTTGTAGTCCTTCTTCTCAAGGAGCCCCGTCCTGTCTGTGATGACCAGTACCCTTGCAGCCGGTCTGATATCCCCACATTCAAATTCAATATCGTAAAATTCTTTCTCTATCTGCTGTGTGCTGTCGGCAGCCTCACCCGCCCTGTGCACCTTCATGGAAAACCATCCTGCAGCCGCAGCATCATCGCCGGCTGTTGCCGTAAGCTTTCCTTCCTCCTCAACAAAAACATAAGCTGTGGTAATTATTCTTGTCCTTGGGTCCCTGTCATAATCACCATAGCTGCCAAGCTGGACGCCCTTGACTCCCTTAAGTCCTGTCTCCTCCTCAAGCTCTCTTGCCGCGGCAATATCAAGGTTCTCGCGAAAATCAACGAATCCTCCCGGAAGGGCCCACCAGCCGATAGATGGATGATTTCCTCTTTTTATAAGAAGGATTTTTCCTATTCTCTTTTTTCCATTTTCCTCAACGTAGGTAAAGATAAGATTGTCAACTGTATTAGCCGGAGTGTCATACAGCTTAGGATTATACTCCTCAAGAAATGTCTTAAGGTCAAGTCCCGCTGCATTTCTCTCACCGGTTCCAAGGTACTGCTCATACTTTTCCAGATACATAGTCTGCCTCCATTGTGCCATTTTGTGGCAAGATAGTAATAATGTAAAAGGCTCTCCGTCCACAGCGATTATGCGCATGACGAAGAGCCTTATGGACTCCATATATTATATTAGAAAATTGCCCTTGTTACAAGCCAATTTACAAAGTAAAGACCTGCACAGATAATCGCTATCGAATATATGAACTTCTTTGAAAGCGGAAGCACCTTCACAATACCGATACCTGTAAGATAGAACATAATACCTGTGACAGCCGCATGTATAACACCAAAAATAACACTAAAGAATGAATGTGTGAGCACAAGCCCTAATAAATTTATAAGTGTAAATACAAGCATTGGAAGTGCCGGAATGGCAAATACGCTGAGCGCCTTCTTGAAGCTTACATTAGTACCTTCAACATACTTTGCACATACCCAGATAAGTCCTGCAAATGCTGCCGGAATTGCAACCCACCATAAAACAGGTCTTACTATTGCCATAACCCAGTCTGCTATATCATAATGCCAGCCCTTTGCGGTATGTACGATTATGCTTATAAGGCTATATATAAGCTGAAGTGCTGCATTGACAACAACAAGTCCCGCAACTGTTGTAATGGAATGCTCCCCTACAACTGCCTCACTCGCCTCAACAGGATTCTTAACGAACTCCTTAGCGTATGCTAACATACCCTTGGAAATCTCTGTTGCCTGCTCCTTGGTGATAATAGGCTTGGCTGCCTGTGGCTGCGCTGTCTGCTGTGCTGCTCCGGCTGTTGCCTGGGCTGCAGCCTGAGCCTGTGCTGCCTGCTCCTGTGCTGCCTGAGCAGTCTGCTCTGTGGTGTTCTGTGTCTGGCAGCTGCATACTTCGCCATCCTGAAGCGGCTTACCGCACTTTGTACAATACTTCATGTCAAATCTCCTCCTACCCATATATTAAAAAAACTAATATAATCAGAATACACCTTTAACACGTTAACTGTCAACAGTACTTATAGCACATATTATACTATATTTTTGAACTGGGCTGCATAGAGATTGTAATATGCTCCCTTGGCGGCAAGAAGCTCATCATGGCTTCCGGACTCCTTAATCTGTCCGTCATCAATGACAAATATTCTGTCCGCATTCTTGATGGTGGAGAGTCTGTGTGCGATGACAAACGAAGTTCTGCCCGCAAGCATTGCCTCTATACCCTGCTGCACAAGCGCCTCCGTGTGAGTGTCAATGCTCGAGGTCGCCTCGTCAAGTATGAGTATCTGAGGCTTGCTTATCATCGTTCTCGCAAAGGCGATGAGCTGTCTCTGACCGTTAGATAACCTTGTTCCACGCTCATTGATTTCAGTATCATATCCTTTTTCAAGCTTCGATATGAAGTCATGTGCATGAACTGACCTGGCAGCCTCAATAATCTCCTCGTCCGTGGCATCAAGCTTTCCGTAACGGATATTGTCCTTGATTGTTCCCGAAAACAGGAAATTGTCCTGCGTCATTATACCCATCTGCTCTCTGAGGCTCTTAAGCGTCACTGACTTTACATCGGTGTCATCGACAAGCACCCTGCCCCTGGTAGCATTGTAAAAACGGCTTATAAGGTTGATTACGGTTGATTTTCCCGCTCCGGTAGGTCCTACAAGTGCTATAGTCTCACCCTGCTTAACCTTGAAGCTTACATCCTTAAGCACCATCACATCAGGCTCATCCGAATAGGCAAAGGACACATGGTCGAACTCCACTCTTCCCTCAATCTTAGGGAGCTGTGCCGCTCCCTCCTCATCGCGGATATCCGGCTCCGTGTCAAGAATATCGAACACTCTCTCGGCAGCCGATATATTGGTGACTATCTTATTATAGAAGTTAGCCAGATTTCTGATAGGACTCCAGAACATTGACAGATACGATGTGAATGCCATGAATGTACCTACGCCCACGGCACCTACACCAAGAACTCTTATACCTATAAAATAGAGCAGAAATCCTCCGACGCCCCAGCTTATCTCTATGGTCGGACTGAACATATCGGATACTCTTACCGCACCGACAAATGCCTTCTTCTGCTCATCCACAAGCTCTGTGAAGCTCTCAAGGGATTCCGTCTCCGCAGCGAAGCTCTGCACAACCCTTATTCCCGAAAGATTTTCATGAAGGTAAGCATTCATGTTGGAGGTCTTTTTTCTGTAGGACTGCCATCTCTTGTGGCCGAGTTTCTCTATTATGGACATTGCCACTATAAGGAACGGCACTGTCACGAAGGAGGCAATGGCAAGCTTAGGATTCTTAACTATCATTATCACCGCAACTGCCACAAGTGTTATGAAATCCGGAATAAGTGTCGTGACACTGTCCGAAAGTATATTTTTTAATGCATTTACATCTCCGATTACCCTTGCAAGAATCTTTCCTGTAGGTCTTGTATCGAAGAAATGGAAGCTGAGCTTCTGAATATGCTCATACACAGCTTCCCTGATATCAAGAAGCACCTGATTGGAAATCTTGGCAAGCATATACATACGAAGCTTGATTCCTGCCACATTTACCACATTCAGTCCCACACCGAACAGGCACAAGAGCATAAGCCCCTTCATGTCCCTGTTGGCAATGTGGACATTTACCGCACGCTCTATGATGAGCGGGTTTACAAGATTGATTGCTATTGTTATGCACATGATGAACAGAACAAGCAATATTTTTTTTCCATATCTGAACAGATAACGATAGAGACGAAGGAGGGTATCAAGCTTCAATACCTCCTTCTGCTCCTCGTCCTCTCTGAAGGAATTAACCGACATCTGCTGCCACCTCCTCTAAAAAGTTAGATGCGGAATACTGCGCGTTGTAGGTATCGTAATAGATTCCCTGTTTTGCCATGAGCTCGTCATGCGTACCCCTCTCGGCAATGCTTCCGCCTTCAAGTACTATTATCTCATCAGCCTGCTTAACGGCGGAGATTCGGTGTGCAATGATAATCTTGGTGGTACCCTTCATCGCCTCAAGCTCCTTCTGAATCTCATACTCCGTCTCCATATCAAGAGCCGATGTCGAATCGTCAAGTATAAGCACCGGAGCCTGCTTGGCTATGGCTCTGGCTATGCTGATACGCTGCTTCTGCCCTCCCGACAGACCGACACCGCGCTCGCCTACTACTGTCTCATATTTGTCAGTGAGCTTACCTATAAATCCGGCCGCCCTCGCAGACTGTGCCGAGGACTCGATAAGCTCATCCGTTATACTGTCTTTTCTCCCTATACTTATATTTTCCTTTATGGAGTCTGAGAAGAGGAAAACATCCTGCATTACAACCGAAAGATTGCGTCTGAGGCTCTCCGTTGTGATGTCCTTCACATCGTTTCCGTCAAGCATCACCTTTCCCTCCGTTGCATCGTAGAAGCGCTCCATAAGGTTGATAATCGAGGTCTTTCCCGAACCGGTCACACCCATTATTCCGAGAGTCTTTCCGGCAGGCACCGTAAATGATACATTATTTAAAACCTGTGTATCATTGATGTTGAATGACACATTATCGAATGTAACCTCTCCCCTGGCTCTTCCAATATCCTTTGCTCCGTCCTTGTCGGCAATCTCCGGCTCCTCAGCCCATATCTTCTTTATCTTCTTTGCAGAGGCAAGACCGCTCGCCAAATCAGCACTCAGCCAGCCTATCATCTCCATAGGCCATATAATATTGTTCGCATACTCTGTAAATGCGCCAAGGTCGCCAAGGCTTATCTTATCCGTGATAACAAAACCGCCGCCCACAAGCACTACTAACAGAAGCAGAAGTCTCGTCAGGAATGATATGTTAGGATTATACTTGAGTGATATCTTAGACTGCTTCATGCTCAGGTCATAATAGTTCTTATTATGCTTTCTGAACTTTTCTATCTCATAATCCTCCCTCGCGAATGCCTTTACAACACGCACACCCGTAAGATTCTCCTGTACAACTGTTGTGAGTGCCGCATTCTCCTCCGACAGGTCGTCGTACACCTTTCCTATCTTCTTCTCAAGCACCACTGCCGTATATGCCACGATAGGCATGATTACCACCGGAATGATCGTGAGCACCGGGCTTATGCTGACCATGCACACCAGCACACTGACCGTGTGGATTACACACTCAATAGCCAGCATTCCGACATAGCCAAGTGCACCCCACACATTGTCAACATCATCCTTCACACGCGCCATCAACTCTCCGGTGTTGTTTTTGTCAAAAAATCTTGTGGAAAGCTTCTGCACATGCTTGAAAAGTCCCACCCTGATCCTGCTTCCTATACTCATACTGGTATAGTCGAAGGTAAATTCCTTGATAAACTGGAATACCGCCCTTCCACAGCCTATGGCAAGCAATCCGGACAGCAGCCTCATAAGAAGCTCCGTCTGTCCGCCCACGATGACATCATCAATAAGCGACCTTGTTATGAACGGATACACCATATCCAGACCGATACTGCACAGCATCGCAGCAAGAGCTATCAGGTACAGATACCAGCTCCTTGCGATGTACTTACTCAATTTCATAAATAACCTCCCTCTCTGTCACACTGTGGTGACATATTATTATCGAAAACACTGCCCTATGCATGTTCCCATCCTGTCCGGCAGCCGCTTACATATCCAAGCTTACTGCCCTGCTTCTGCCACGAAAATACATACACATGAAATTCTGCATTGCTTTTGCGGAAAAATCAATCCGGCTCTTAAGCACGCAAAAAAGCCGCATAGTCGAAACGACCCTGCGGCTTAACTTCATGCAAATAGTCTAAGCTGTATCAAATATTATATGACCACATCATGTTATATAATCCCTAATACTCACCCATACTCCTATGCTGTATGTATATCCGAGGCAGTCCCGATAAAATATACTGTTAATGTTCTTACTGCTAAATTTCTTAACTTAATCATCGAGCCTGTCTCCTTTCTTTTTTTATAGTTTGTTGATTCATAAGTCTTTTTCAGAATACTCTTGATGGAAATAAAAGTCAACAGTTTTTTTATAATTTTTCGGCGCACCACACTATCTTGCCATCCGGTCCGAATGGTCCTTTTGCAATACTAATCCGCATTCTATCATCGGAAAATCTTGTTGCAAAATCTTTTCCATAATCCCAAAACACCAATATAAACCCATTTCCATCCTTTGCCGGGTCACAGTGATAATGCTTAGGTAGAATATATTTTATCCTGCCGTCCTCAATAGAGGCCCTCTGTCTTGTCATGCCATCATACATAGGAATAGAAAATATATGCTTTCCTCCAGGTTTAAGAACACGTTTCATTTCCTCAAACGCTGCATTTATATCCACAACATGCTCAAGAACATCACTTGAAATCATCAAATCTATGCTGTTATCGGAAAAAGAAAGATGTTGAATATCTTCATTTCTGGTACCATCCTCCAGTACGGTTCCAAATGGTATTTTCTCAGAGTAAAATGAACGTATATAATTCTTTCCGTATTTCTTTAATTTTTTTCTCAGAGGAGAATTATCATCCAACTCAAAAATAATTTTCCCTTCAAGCTTTCCAAGCTCATCTATTGCCTCTGAAATATACTCATATCTTCCATTAGCCCGGCAGAAAAGGCATCTCCTCATCTCGTCATCAACGCCAAACTGAATAATAGGAGCTATTTTACCACAACACCTGCACCTGCGTATACGTGATTTGAGCAAATATTTTGGTTTTACATACATTCTTATTTTTTTTAATATTTGTTTCATTGCCATGTCACAATCCTCCTCATGCGTTATAAAAAACAAGCAGAATAATTATACCCCCCCCCCCCGTTTATTTTTGTCAATACATTTTAAATTGTATTTTGATGAAAAATAATATTTTTTTGGCTTTGGTAAGTGTATTTACACGAAAAAACAGCAGAGGGGGCTGGTCCATCCACCTTGTCCCAGGCGGACTGTCTATTTTTTATCAATTCTTGTTTGCGTGTACCCTATGTGCTACAATGAGCTCATGTGCCGATTGGTACTAATCAGGTAATATGCAGCCAATGTTCATACATACTGCACAATTACCTTTGAAATTAAATATTTAGGAGGCTATGATGACAGGAAATGTAATTGTAGGTCAGTCCGGCGGTCCAACCGCTGTAATCAACTCAAGTCTTGCAGGTGTATTCAAGACAGCCAAGGACCTTGGTGCAGAGAAAATATATGGCATGAGATACGGAATACAGGGATTTCTGGAGAAGAACATTATAGATATGAGCGAGAAAATCCGCTCTGATATGGATTTGGAGCTGCTTAAGAGAACACCTTCGTCATTCTTAGGTTCATGCAGGTACAAGCTGCCGGATATCTGTGATGACAGGGAGCTGTATAACAGAATCTTTGAGATACTGAACGAGTACGGCATCACAGCCTTTTTCTACATAGGCGGAAATGATTCAATGGACACAATCAAGAAGCTGTCCGATTACGCAATTCTTATGAACAGCCCGATACGCTTTATCGGTGTTCCTAAGACAATCGACAATGACCTTGCTGTCACAGACCACACTCCGGGCTTCGGAAGTGCAGCCAAGTACATCGCCTCAGCCACCAAGGAGCTTATCCGCGACGGTCTTGTGTATGATGTAAAGAACGTGACAATCATTGAGATTATGGGACGTAACGCAGGCTGGCTCACCGGTGCAGCTGCACTCGCTCACTGTGAGGACTGCGAGGGAGTTGATTTACTCTATCTCCCTGAGCTTCCTTTTGATGTTGATACATTCCTCGAGAAAATAAAAGAGATTCAGAAGGTTAAGAAATCCGTTGTTGTCGCTGTTTCTGAAGGTATCAAGACAGCCGACGGCAAATATGTATTTGAGCACGGACAGCACACGGAATATGTGGATTCATTCGGTCATAAGCAGCTCTCCGGAACAGCTAAATACCTCTCAGCTCTCGTAAGCGAGAAGATTGGCTGCAAGTCAAGAGCAATCGAGCTCTCAACACTCCAGAGATGTGCAGGACACCTTACATCCCGTGTCGATATCACGGAAGCTTATCAGGTAGGCGGTTATGCAGTTAAGTCTGCTTTTGAAGGTGAGACAGGCAAGATGGTAATATTAAAGAGAGTCTCCGAAGACCCTTACATCTGCACAACCGACCTCTACGATGTTCACAAGATTGCCAACATCGAGAAAAAGGTCCCTGTTGAATGGATTAAGCCGGACGGAAGCGGCGTGAGCGATAAGCTTGTCAACTACATCCGCCCACTTATCCAGGCAGAGCTTACACCAATCATGATAACCGGACAGCCTAGACATATCGTAGTGGATATTGATAACAGATAATGTACATAATAATCTTTATTCCGCCGTCAAGCGGCGGCACAAATAATAGTGTGAAATCGTAATACATCTTAGGCTGTGTCTTTTACTGCCTTAAATGTATTTTTCACACTATTTATCCTGACGAAAGAGAGCCGCCCTGGGAAATGCTAAGCATTTCCCAGGGCGGCTCTCTTTTGTTACAGCCTTTTATACAACTCATCCAGATTAATGAGTATTCTGTTTTCTGCCGTATCGCAGTCAAAACCCGATCTTGAAATAAAGCCGTACCTATAGCAGTCAAGTCCTGTGCTCTGAACCTGCGCTATCTCCTCCTTAATCATAGCTTCACTTATTTTTTCTTTGCGGAATTTTGCTTCGTAAAAAATATATCCCTTGTCATCAAGCGTGACTATATCGAACTCTCCGTTCCTTTTGTTTATCGGATCATCATAATAGTATTTACCTATTTTTTCAAAAATCTCATCCGTCTTTCCTTTTCGATTCAGCCTCACAAGATACTGCCTGCATATATCCTCGAAGCATTTAGGCACATGATATGACTCGAAATCCTTTGCAATATATTTATCATAAAACACCTCCGAATCCATTACATTCATTCTCGAGATATTTCTAAATATATATTTATAATAAAATAATGACAGATTATCGGAAACAAAATATCCCGCCTTCTTTTTATTGCCCTCGTCATTGATTGGTGCCTCTTTCTTGACAACCTCCATCCGAATCAGCTTGTCAAGTATATCCACAAGAGTCGGTCCACTCGAAACATGTGACTGGTCGAGTATATCTTTATACCTTGAAAATCCCTTTGCAAGTGCCTCGAACACTTCATTTGCATTCGTAATCTTGGAAATTTCCGAATTAAGATACATTGTCACCTCATTTTCAAGTCGTGCACCCACCGAGGCGATAAGTGTTATTATGTTATCCCTAACCGTCTTACAGCCGTCTATCAGCCGGTTATAATATGGTATGCCGCCAAACACACTGTACAGCCTTACCTTATCCTCATCCGAAAAGCCCTCATAAAATAAAGACGATTCATAGTAATCCATGGGTTTTAAATCTATTGTGACATCAACGCGCCCATAAAGCGGATTCTGCTTTGACAGGAGTGCCTTCATGGTATCGACATAAGAGCCGCAGAGTATAAGCTTAACATTTGAAGTATCCTTGTTTCCGTCTATAATTGTCTGTATTATACTGTCAGCCCCCTGCAGGTTCTCTCTGAGATACGGGTACTCATCGAGCACAATTACAAGCGGTTCCTGCTCCGATTTTTTGAAAAGAAACCTCAGCAGCTCCTCCATGCATTTAAACGATGGCTTGGGAAAATTATACTTTTCCGCTATCAGTTCCGCCAGGCTGTCCACATTGTTCTGTTCTGTTGTCTGCTTGCACTCATAATATATGCTGTCCACGGTCGACTCTCTCAAAACCTGCTTTATAAGCTCGCTTTTGCCGACACGCCTTCTTCCATATATCAGTGAAACCACCTGACCCTGCGCGTTAATCATATCCGACAATCTTTTTCTCTGTTCTTCTCTGCCATAAAACATTCCCACTCACCTCCATCCGCATTTATAATCTATATTATACCCATAATTTTTTGTATGTCAAATTTAGTTCGGTTGCAACCGACTCGGTTTCAACCGAACTAAATTTGAATCCATATTTATTCCAGATACCCATACACTTTTTTAAGCAGCTCTATCGTCTCCTTCGACAACGTCTCATCAGGTACATCTATCTCCCCAACTTCACAAATCTCATAATCAAATTTGATTTTCCAAACAATGGTATCTGCGCCGGCTGCAGCTCCATCGTCTGTATACTCGACGACAAAGGATGTGGCCTTGTCATTCTTATCCTTCGGAACCCCGATGTATACCTTCGTCATTCCATCCTTCAACTCCAGCATAAAGTATCCTGCGTCATCACCGAGAAGCTTATATTCTGCAGCCATATCCTCTGCTTTAATCTGTTTGAACGAGGACAGAAGCTTCACTGCCTGTACGAACTCCTCAAGTGTGTTATGTGTCACGCCCGCATCAGCCATTGTCACAAGCTTCTCTCCGGTTATATCCTCAATCTGGCTGGATGATATCGTGAAATCCGTCAGCTTATTCCTTATAAAATCAAGCGGAAGTCCGGTCTTCTCCTCCGCCTTATTTACTGCACTCTCAAAAAGCTTCTCAATGTTGAGCATGACTTTACCATCATTTTCAACATATATTTCAAGGCACTCAAAGCCCTTATACGATATGCTGCCATATATAACATCATTGCTCCTGCTTCCGGTAATACTTCCCTCGAACTCATCGCCCAGTATTCCCATGTCAACCCCCGCAACCGAAGCCTCAGCATTATATGTATATGTGTCCTTAAGAATCTCATTAAGTCTCCTGCCAAGCATAAGCTTAGGCATGAGGAGCACGCAGGTAAGAACCGCCGCCGCGACAGCTGTCAACGCCGCAAGTCCCAATACAAGTATTATGTGTTTATTGTTCTCTTTCATTTTCCATTTCCCCTTTTATGATATTCTTTACACCTGCATACACACAGTATCCTGTGTTCTATTGAAAACATTTTTATGCATAAACATTCCTGTGTCAAAACATGCTATATATATTTGGCTGTGTATAACGTATTATGTTTATGCATATCATGACTTTTGGGAGAAGCTTAGATGTTCTTAGAACATCTTGCTTCGTACAACGGAGCTGATATGCATAAACATAATACGTTATACACTCCTAGCTTTGATTGTCATATTTTGACACATGAATCCTATAAATAAAATAACAGGCAGGGAGCCAACTATCACTCCCTGCCATAATTATACTCATATAATTTCCATTTGAAAATCAAAAAATTCTTAAATTTCAGAGTCCCTTAACAGTCCTGACAACATTTTCAACCGTGAAACCGAACTCCTTGAAGAGTGTAGCCGCAGGAGCACTTGCACCAAAGCTGTGCATTGTGACATAAGCTCCGTCAAGGCCTACATACCTGCCCCAGCCGAAGTCTGACAGCGCCTCGATGGCAACTCTCTTTCTCACGCTCTTAGGAAGTACGGACTCCTTGTACTCATCGCTCTGCTGCTCGAACACATCCATAGAAGGCATGGAGACAACTCTCACATCAATGCCATCCTTAATAAGCTCTGCCTTGGCATCTACAGCAAGTGATACCTCAGAACCCGAAGCGATAAGAATAGCATCAGGTACGTTCTTTGCAGAGTCAGCAATGACATAGGCACCCTTTAAAGCTTCCTTGGAGGAACCAGCCATCTGAGGCAGATTCTGTCTTGTGAGAACGAGAGCTGTAGGTGTCTTTTTAGAGGTCACTGCATAAGCCCATGCTGCTGCCGTCTCCGTCGCATCACAAGGTCTGTATACCGTGAAGTTAGGAAGTGCGCGAAGCATTGCAAGCTGCTCGATAGGCTCATGTGTAGGTCCGTCCTCGCCGACACCGATGCTGTCATGTGTGAGCACGAAGGTAAGAGGTACTCCCATGATAGCTGAGAGTCTCGCCATAGGCTTGACATAATCGCTGAACACGAAGAAGGTTGACACGAAAGCGTGAAGTCCGCCGTGAAGCATCATACCGTTGCCGATAGCAGTCATCGCAAGCTCTCTTACGCCGAAGTGCATATTTCTTCCCGCATAGTTATCCTTGGAGAAATCTCCCATATCAGACATATATGTCTTAGTAGACGGTGCAAGGTCAGCCGAACCGCCCATAAGGTTAGGGAGCATATTCTTAAGCTTGTTAATCTGGATACCGGAGAGGTTACGTGTAGCCTGTGGCTTGTCCTCGTAGCTCCAGAAGTTCTCATCATGGAGAACCTTGTCCGCTGCATTCTCATCAAAATACTCATCCCAGAGCTTCTTCATCTCAGGATATGCCTTGCAGTAATCAGCAAAGAGCTTGTTCCATGCTTCCTCTGCCGCTGCACCCTTCTTAGCCTTCTCCTTGTAGTTTGCATATACTTCATCAGGTACATAGAAAGGCTCCTGTGAAGGCCAGCCGAGATTCTCCTTGAGTGCTGCTACATTGTCTGTGCCGAGAGGTTCGCCGTGAGCGGATGCCTTTCCCTCCTTGGCAGGACAGCCGTAACCAATCTTAGTCTTAACCGTAATCATGGTAGGTCTTGTCTTGTCAGCCTTAGCCTCCTCGATAGCCTTTCCGATCTCTTCAATATTATTACCGTCCTCAACAACAAGTGTCTGGAAGCCGAACGCCTCGAAGCGCTTCTTCACATCCTCGGTAAATGCTATGTCCGTACCACCCTCTATGGAAATCTTGTTGGAGTCATAGAGCACGATGAGCTTGCTAAGTCCAAGTGTTCCCGCAAGTGAGAATGCCTCAGAGGAAATTCCCTCCATCATACATCCATCACCGCCGAGAACATAAGTATAATGGTCAACAACCGGGTAATTCTCCTTGTTAAATACAGCGGCAAGATGTGCTTCCGCTACAGCCATACCTACAGCCATACCCATGCCTGCTCCGAGAGGTCCTGTTGTAGCCTCAACACCTACTGTATGACCATACTCAGGGTGACCCGGTGTGAGTGAACCCCACTGGCGGAACTGAGCCAGATCCTCCTTAGTAAGTCCATATCCAAAAAGATGGAGAAGTGAGTATAGAAGAGTAGAACCATGTCCACCCGATAATATGAATCTGTCCCTGTTGAACCACTTAGGATCTGCCGGATTGTGATTCATGTGATTAGCCCAGAGCTCATAAGCCATAGCTGCTGAACCAAGAGGAAGTCCCGGATGTCCTGAATTAGCCTTCTGAACAGCGTCAGCCGCAAGAACACGGATGGCATTAACGGACATATTTTCTACATTGTCACGCATAGATAAAAATCTCCTTTTTATAAGATATTAGTTCTGCTTTCCGAATACAGCTTCATAATCCTTAACGAACTTATCGATACCTGCTGTTGTGAGCGGATGCTTAGTCATCTGCTCGATTACCGAATAAGGAACCGTTGCAATGTCAGCCCCTGCAAGTGCGCAGTCTGTTACATGGATCGGATTGCGGACGCTGGCTGCAATAATCTCTGTCTCAATCTCAGGATAATTCATGAAAATATCTGAGATTGTACGGATAAGTTCAATGCCCGGCTGTGATATATCATCAAGTCTTCCAAGGAATGGGGAAACATAAGCTGCACCCGCTCTCGCTGCAAGAAGCGCCTGATTAGCCGAGAAGATAAGTGTAACATTAACCTTGATACCCTCTGAAGCGAGAACCTTGGTAGCCTTAAGTCCTTCAACAGTCATAGGAATCTTGACAACCATGTTAGGATGGATAGCTGCAATCTCTCTTCCTTCCTTAATCATACCCTCAGCGTCCTGGGTTGTAGCCTTAACCTCACCGCTTATCGGACCGTCAACAATTGATGCTATCTCCTTGATAACCTCATTAAAATCTCTGCCCTCTTTTGCAATTAAAGATGGATTCGTTGTTACTCCGCAAATAACCCCCATGTCATTTGCTTTCTTAATGTCTTCAACCTTCGCTGTGTCAATAAAAAACTTCATATTACCTCTCCTGTTCCGCTTTCGCTCTCTTAGATTAAAAAACATTTGGAAAACAACTATATAAATTGTTTCACCTATAGTCATTTTAAAGCCATACCGCCATATTGTCAAAGCATTTTTCTTCAAATTATGCCCATCTGTTGCTCATTTTGTTGCCAAAAGTAATAATAAATTACATCGCAGAGATTTTTTACATGTTTTGATTTAATTATGGTATTTTATAACTTTTTTTTGCAAAATTTTCAAAATATTGTTTCCATTTTTTAACAAACATGCTATCCTAATGACAGGGTGTTACAAAAAATATTTCAAGCCGTGAAAACCCGGCTTGGCAAGATTTATTTATTGCGAAAGGAAGTGTATTCTTAATGGAAGACAGAAAAAAAACAAATGACAGCCAGCGTATTCACACCAGACTGCGAAAAAATTTCAACCTTATCACCAACATTACGAGCATATCCATTGTGCTTGCCATCATTTTAATTGTATTTACCAGCGTACAGTTCAACCACTCCCTAAAGTCATATGGCTTTATTCAGGGCGACATCGGTAAGGCGATGACTGTTTTCGCCGATTCAAGAAGTGCCCTGCGCGCTGTTATCGGTTATCTGGATGCCGGCTCAATCAGTGAACAGCAGGAAATTTATTTTGATAAAAGAGATAGCTTTACTACCTATTTCAATTCTATAACAGAGCAGTGCAATTATTCTGAAGCAAAAAAAATATGTGACAATATAAGCAGCGTCATAGATGATTACTGGACACTGTCCGACGAGATTATAAGGCAGGGGGCAACCTCCGATGTAAACGCAAGCAACAATGCACAGCGTCTTGAGATGAACAAGCTTACTCCCGAATACGATACCCTCTATGGCTATATGAAGCAGCTCATGGACTGCTATGTTACCAAAGGCAATGCATATAAACGCCAGCTCAATATTATAGAATTTGTATGCATCGCAGTAATATTACTCCTCATAGCTGCCACAAGATTACAGCCTAACAAGGTCAGCAATAAGTTCGCCAATGAAATTGAAGCCACTCTTGCTGATACTTCAAAGCGTCTTAAGCTACTTGCCGCAGGCGACCTGGACAGTCCATTCCCTGAGAGTAACTACGATGACGAGATTGCAGAGATGTTAGCCGATTCAAAATACATGGCTGAAGAGCTCAACACACTCATATCCGATATCGGATATGTGCTAGGAGAGATGGCTGATGGCAACTTCATAGCGACCTCAGGCTGCCATGACAAGTATGTCGGTAAGTTTTCCATCATGCTCACCTCCATGCAGAAGCTCAAGCACCAGATGATAGCAACGCTCACACAGGTTGATGAGGCTTCCAAACAGGTAGCCGCCGGCTCCGACAACCTTGCGCAGTCCGCACAATCCCTTGCAGAGGGTGCCACAGAGCAGGCAGGCGCTATTGAAGAGCTCACCTCGACTATTACCAATATCACTGAGGAAGTCGATAAATCAGCCAAGAATCTTAAGGAAGCCCATAAGCAGGCGGTTGATTATGCCAGACAGGCTGATGACAGCAGGGTTCAGATGCAGAAGCTGTCCGAGGCTATGGTCCGCATAACAGAGACTTCGAGAAAGATTGAGAATATCACAGCCAACATAGAGGACATCGCAAGCCAGACCAACCTTCTCTCACTCAATGCTTCAATCGAGGCAGCAAGGGCAGGGGACGCAGGCCGTGGTTTTGCCGTAGTCGCAGATGAGATCCGCCAGCTTGCCGAGCAGAGTGCCAAGTCCGCTGTGGATACACGCGAGCTTATAGAGGGTGCTCTTAAGGAGATTGATGACGGCAACCATGCTGCACGCAGTGCAGCGGAAGCCCTCACCTCCGTAATAGACGGAATCCAGTCCATTGCAGAGACATCAAGAGCACTGAGCGAAGCTTCGGACACTCAGTCAAAGGCTATGGATGAGGCAAACGAAGGTGTCAACCAGATTGCAGAGGTTGTCCAGTCCAACTCCTCGGCAGCACAGGAGACATCCGCTACAAGCGAAGAGCTGTCGGCTCAGGCAGATACCTTGCAGCAGCTTGTCGGAAAATTTGTGTTGAAGAAATAGTGTGGTATGACGAAGTAAAATCTGTAAAGAATAAATGAGAAAAAACCCCACAAGCTGTGACCTTGTGGGGTTTTTTCTCATTTTTATCAAAAAAATTCAATTATATAGTAAATTATTCACCGCAACAATCAACGACTTCTGTATAGAGCTTCCACCATTTACAGTACCTTTATATGCTCCTTATAAATCCTCATAAAGTATATAAACTCCGCAATCGCGGTGAGCGTCCACGAACATATATACAATATGTAAAGTGACGGAACCGTCTTAAAATACGCAAATACCGTATATATCCATATCACTCTGAACACGCATGAGCCCATTATTACTATGTACGTTGGTACAACCGTCTTTCCCAGACCTCTTGAAGCTGCTATTGTACAGTCCATAAATGCTGAGAAGCCGTAGGATATGCTCATAATGTTAAGACGCAGCATACCCGCGTCCATAACTGCGGCATCCTTGGTAAAAAGTGACAGGAACGGACGCCCCAATATGTTGAGCGTGATTCCCATTACCATTCCGATTCCAAATGAATAGGCAAGGCTTATGATGTAGCTGTTGCGCACTCTCTTTTTGTTTCTTGCCCCATAGTTCTGCCCCATGAAGCTTGCGCAGGCTGTGTAGAATGCCGCCATGACATCATATACAAGCGCGTCCGCGTTGGTTGCCGCCGAATTTCCCTCGACAATGACCGCATCAAACGAATTGACGCCGACCTGAACAAAAAGGTTGGCAAACTGGAATATCGCGTTCTGTATTCCCGCCGGAAAGCCCAGCTTGAAAAGATCCTTTGCCTTGTCCGGATAGAGCTTAAGATACTTTGGCGAAAAACGTATTCTCTCATCCGCCTTCATAAGTGCTATCATTATGAGCACCGCCGACATATACTGCGACGTGACGCTGGCGATGGCAACCCCCGCAACCGAAAGCCTGCACACTATGACAAAAAACAGATTGAGCAGAATATTCACAACACCCGAAAATGCCAGTATATACACAGGCTTCTTGGTATCTCCGACAGCCGAAAATACCGCATTACCGAAATTGTATATTCCAAGTGCAGGCATTCCGAGAAAATATATTCTAAGATACAGTGCGGCTCCGTCTATAAGCTCTTCCTTGGTCTTCATAACTTCAAGAATAAGCTTTGAAAACACCTGCCCGAACAGAAGCAGTATCACACCCATGAGCGCGCACATCCACGCAGCCGAATGAACGACCTCACGCACATCCTTGTCCTTCTTCGCACCTATGTACTGCGCCGTCATCACATTCACACCGCCCGACACACCTATCAAAAACGTGGTAAACAGCGTCACCAGCGTGGTTGTCGACCCAACACTTCCCAGCGCATGTGAGCCGGCGAACTGCCCGACCACCGCAATATCCGACATATTAAAGAGCACCTGCAACAGGTTAGACAGCACAAGCGGTATACTGAATACCAGAATCTGCTTTGCCAAAGGTCCGCTCGTCAAATCCCTGCTTACCTTATTTACTTCACTGCTCATCTTCCGAATTTCTCCCTTTACACAATAATGTATACGGCTTATGCCGCCGGAAATCCAGTATAGAATAATTTTTCCAAAAAAACAATACGCAAAATTGGGACAGGGGTCTGACACCGGTGTCCCAAGCATGGGACGCCGGTGTCAGACCCCTGTCCCAGCTAGTTGTTCTCCTCAAGGTAGAGCTTCACTCTGTCCTGTATTATCGCCGCGGTCTCCTCCGCACTGCGCACTCCGTCAAAGAGGTATTCTGCCTCTTCCTTTATTATGCTCTTCACTGTATCATAGGGCTTGTAAACAAGCGTTGCATTATCGACAAGCCGGCGGAACTCCTCTGCTTCCTTCTGGGTCATGGCATGTAATTGCACTTCCACACCATTTGCAAGATCTGTCTTACTCCTTCCGCTATAATTCATTGCCTCAGTTATCTCATCATCAAAGCTTGACCTCATCACAGGAAAATAAAAGCAGCTCTTCTGATACTCATCGTCAAAAAGGCTCTTTATAAACTGCCATGCACCATCCTTGTGCTGTGACTGCCCGCTGACAGCCCACTGATAATAATATCTGAGCACCGTTCCACTCTCAGCGTTCGACGGATACCCGACATAGCTTATATCCTCACCAAAATAATACGGCAAAAGCTGTGTATTATACCAGAAAATTATCGGTGCCTCATACAGAAGTACCTTCTCATCCTTGAGAAGCTCTCCGATATCGGCGCTATTATCATATTCCGTGCCACTGTCCTTTGCCAGTTCAAGCAGCTTTATGAACTGCTCCGAGTCAAAGCCGCACTCTGCGGTATCACTGTTATAGAACATATCCAGCGAATACGCCATAAATTTGTCAAGATTTTTCTCCTGATTACTGTTCGCAAAAAGTATTGCATCCGGGTGGCTCTTTGCAAGCTCATACACAGCATTGTAATCCCACTTATCATACTGCCCCAGAAGTGATTTCTTTCCAACTATTGTATTAAGGCTGAAATCAGGCGACACAGCATACAGCTTTCCCTTATATTCCATAGCCTTAAGGATACTCTGCACAAAGTCATCCCTGCTTATATCGCTGTCCGCGTCTATAAATTCATATAAATCCGCAAGCGCACCTTTCTGTCCAAGATTCTCAAAATCAAGTTCTCCATAAGGCGAAAAATATATGTCCGCCCCCTTACCACTCACAAGGTCATTGTTAAAGCTCTGCCGGGCAAGTCGGACTTTCTCCTTTCTATCATCCGTGTGATAATCCTCATCCAAATATGTCTTGAAAGTGATATAGTAATCGGGATTATACTTGTTAAACCGCATGACCGCCTCACGTTCTTTAAAGGAAGGCTCAGATATTGTTGCAGCGACAAGCTCCGTCCTCTGTGACACCTTTCCCTCTGTCCTGACAAATGTTACAAGCTCTATATCCCTTACATCCGCATTCCCATTCGTCTGACTTCTGGTGTAATTTATAATTCCCGGCGTATTATCTGCAAACATCCCGAATCCACTTCCAACACCCATTACCTGGCTGTCTATCTCCACACCATAATCTCTGAGACAGCACAACTCTTCGGAAGTCGAGCTTTCCGAAATATATCTATATACATAATTTCGGGAAAAAATATAAAAATCATCCGCATCCACCGGACATATATCTACCACTGTATTGTTATCACCATACAGTATATCTTCCATCCCATCACCGAGTGTTCCACTTTTTATATCCACCGGGTAGAATACTGTGTCACCATAATTCATACCACCACACACAATATACCAGCTTCCTGCATTGGTAGCAAATACCATTTCTATTCTGCTCATATTATCAGGACACTCCGTCCTTGACAGCAGCATTCCGTTCGCGTCAACCATATAGAGTGTATTCATATTACTTACTATCCCGATATTGCCCTCTGTATCCATAGTAATATTGCTGCCATTATATATTAATAGAGATTCCCCTGACGCATTCAGCTCTGCAATAAATTTACTCAAATCCACCTCACCTGTTTTGTCAAAATTCTCATCATATATAGTGAGCTTCTTGGATTTAAAGCCTGCAAAACCCGTCCCGGTTCTGTAATAGCTTGCCGTAGAGTCAAGCCGTTTCTCACTATGTTCCCCTGTCGAAATATCAATTATATTAACCGTGTCCATTCTGCTATCGTCTCTTGAGATACAGTACAGGCTATCTCCCTGAACAAACATTCCATGGAAGTTAGGCTCCACTCCTGCTGAAGCATCGAAAGTTAAATCGTACTGGGAATACTGCGGCTTATATGCCACAATATCATTATCTGCTGAATCGGATTGTTTTCCGGTACATGCAGTAATGGTCATTATCACCAGTAGCAAAAACACGGATATACTGTATCTTTTTTTCTTATTCATAACGGTTCTCCTTTATACCACTTTAACCCAAGCTGTGATAACATAAGATTATCGCGGCTTGGGTTGTTGTGAATTTACATTTTAAATATGCCTGTTAAATGTTAGGTTAGGATACTTCGCCCCATTCATCTACATAAAATGTTGCGGATGCATTATACTGCGCACCATTAATTATATAAGTGACCGTTACAGTAATATAACTGCTATTCCCAACGTCACTTGTAGTAAAATCCCTCAAAACCAGACTTGTTCCTACGGGCACGTATGTTCCCGTAAGACTTGCTCCCGTAAACCACCCCGTATATCCCTCATCCCACGCATAGTTAAGATTCACATATGCAATAACTCCTGTGGCACCAACATTTATAGTTACAGGTTTTGAGTCCGTCATAGACCTTGCCGCCCTGACACTCTCATTACTCTGCACGCTCAGCGTATTATCAACCTCTGCGTCATTCTCCGCGGCAAAACACACTGTACTTCCGAACAACATTGTCACGGACAAAATCATTGCAATAAATAAATTGATTTTTTTCTTCACTGTAGTTGTGCCTCCCATTCTTATGTTCTTTTTATGCTACTGTTTAATGTTCCTGTATCCGAATACAACCAAAGCATAACACTCTTTCTTCAATATGACCATTAAGTTACAGGAAAATTTTAATTTTCCTGTAACTTAATGGTCTTTTCATTTATGTTGTTGTATCCTGAGTTATATAATCAGATTTAGGAGGTTTATCTTATGAAGAAAAGAAATATCATTTTGGTAATTTCATTTTTATTGTTTTTAAATGTATGTACCCATATTGTAGCTGCCACGGACAAGACACCCCCATCTTCTGACAATTTCATTGAATGTCAAACATTTGAAGATGACATTTTCACGGCATAAGTTTATCTAGTTTATATTCATCAAATGTCTCATCAATAATGGCAGCTCTATGCTCATCACCCCTTGCCTTTGCTATGATATAGGCAGTTGTCATGAACTGTGCTGCCTGCTTTTTGTCCCCGCACTCTGCAAGGCATATCGACTTATTGTACAATAATTGCATGAACATATTAAGTTTTCCATGTTTATTACAATACTCTATACCCGTTGAACAAAGTTCCAGTGCTTCATTATATTTTTTACACTCCATAAGCAAATTACTGAGATTAAATAATATAAGCGGATATGTATTTACAATCTCATCATAATCAGCATTGCTGTGCTCTAAGTATTCCTTTAAAAACTTCTGCCACATTATTGCCTGCATGGTCTTTCCCTGCTTCCTAAGCACACTGGCAATACAATTAATTATCAAAATTTCATCCGTGGTAAGAAGCTTAACGCTGTTTACCTGGTTTATATCAAAATTTCTATAGGTACAATGTATTGCATGCAATAACAACTCAAGCATTTCATCATCAAAACCAGCTTTTTCTCTCCTAAGTCCGGCTCTCACAAATGTGATATACTGCTCAGTCATGTTATCCATTCCAATCGGACAATTCTTCAATTCATCCAGCAGTTCCTCCACATCCTCTTTCTGTGAAGCCAGCCTATGTCTTATTTCCCTCTTAATGTTATACCAGTACATTTCATCATTTGTGACCCGCACTCCTAAAGGTTCTACAGGCAACCCCAACCTCTCCATAATTGCAATATACTGGTTTAACCTCATGCCCTGTCTGCCATTTTCTATTTTAGACAATGTAGGCACAGAGCATATTCCCTCGCACAGCTCCTCCTGCGTAACTCCAAGTCTCTCTCTCTGTTCTCTTATACAATCTCCCAATAAGTAAAATGCCATAATTGACTTGCGCCTCTTATACAGACGCATTACTCCTAATTTGTTATTTTATATTATTATAGCAGTCATTTATGGCACTAACAAGTACTATTTAGAGTCAGCCCCCGGTGCCGCATGCAAAAGGTGGATTCTGTCTGCCCGTGCAGTACAAAATCCACCTCTAATTCACGCAATTTGTTTCATATTTTCTTTTAACCGCCAGACAACTCCTTTGCGCCGGGACAGGGGGTCAGACCCCGCGTCCCAGACTTGGGACACGGGGTCTGACCCCTGTCCCAAAAGCTTTAGTGGTCCTCGTTCTCGCCCTGGCCGTAGTAGGCATTTGCTCCGTGCTTTCTGAAGTAATGCTTGTCAAGAAGGTGCTGTGGCACTCTCTGTACTCTAGGGTTGAGTGTCATGGTGTTGTATGCCATCTCTGCGACAGCCTCGAGAACCACCGCATTATATACGGCTCCCTTGGCAGTCTTGCCCCATGCGAACGGTCCGTGGTTCTTTACCACGATTCCCGGAATGGCAAGGGCGTCCGTGTCGCCGACTGTCTCTACAATGACATTTCCTGTGTTAAGCTCATAAGCCTCATAGATTTCCTGCGCGGTCAAGTCCCTTGTGCATGGAACATCGCCGTAGAAATAGTCTGCGTGTGTTGTTCCGAATGCCGGAATATCCATTCCCGCCTGCGCGAATGTGACTGCCCACTTAGAATGTGTATGTACAACACCGCCAATCTCCGAGTACTGCTTATAGAGCACAAGATGTGTAGCCGTGTCCGATGAAGGCTTATACTTACCCTCAACTACTTTTCCGTCCATATCCACAACAACCATGTCATCAGGTGTCATCACATCATACTCGACACCGCTCGGCTTGATTACAACAAGTCCGCTCTCCCTGTCGATACCGCTGACATTTCCCCATGTGTAGATTACAAGTCCCCTCTTTACAAGCTCCATATTAGCCTCGTATACTTCTTTTTTTAACGCTTCTAACATAATAAAACCTTCCCTTCTCGTTGTTTATATGATTCCGGTATCAAAACATTTATATACACTCTTAAATTAAATCGGCATGTTTTGACGCCTCGAATCTATATATAAGTGATTGATTAGTAAAGCGGACATTCGCAATCCGCTTTCGCTGCTTGCTCATGAACGCAGTTCGCATCCCCCTTACCCACCGCTTAGTGCTCTACGCACTTGAAGCGGGGGATTGCCTATTCTGCGTTCAAATTAAAGTGAATCTACTGCCGCTCTTTCTACCGCAAGGCCTGCCTTATATCGCTCGATAAACTCATCAAAGCCCTTGACATCCTCCGCTGCAGGCTCTAATGTGCTTCCCGTCTGTCCGGCAAATACCTTGTTATTCAGGTAATCGTCAAGTGTCTCACCGTCATTTTTGTTAATCATGTATGCTGCAAGAAGTGCCATTCCCCATGCGCCGCCCTCGCCTGCTGTCTCCATGACGGTTATAGGAGCGTCCATGGCTGCCGCAAGGAAGCTCTGGCCGACCCCCTTGGTCTTAAAGAGTCCGCCGTGTCCTGTGATGGAATCCACCTTAACACCCTCTTCCTTTAGTAAGATGTCAAGTCCTATCTTAAGAGCACCGAGTGATGTGTAAAGGTGTGTTCTCATAAAGTTGGCAAGACTGAAATTACTGTTGGTATTTCTCACAAACAGAGGTCTTCCCTCCTCCATGTGAGTGATATTCTCGCCCGATATGTAGCCATAAGACATAAGTCCGCCGCAGTCTGCATCTCCCTCAAGTGCCTTATTGTAGAGGACCGAAAAGAGCTTATTCATATCAACAGGTATTCCGAGAGCTTCCTCGAACTCCTTGAATATGTTGACCCATGCGTTGAGGTCGGATGTGCAGTTGTTGCAATGAACCATGGATACAAGATTTCCTGTAGGTGTTGTGACAAGGTCAATCTCAGGATATACCTTGGAAAGCTCCTTCTCCATGACTATCATCGCGAATACGCTTGTTCCGGCTGATACATTTCCTGTTCTCACCGCAACAGCGTTGGTGGCCGTCATTCCTGTTCCTGCATCTCCCTCAGGCGGGCACATAGGTATTCCCGCCTCAAGGTCACCATCCTTATCAAGGAGCGCTGCGCCCTCTGCTGTGAGAACTCCTGCCTCATCCCCCGCAAGAAGCACCTTCGGCATAATATCCATGAGTCTCCATGGAAGCTGTGCCTTGTCTCCCTGTGCATTTCTCTCCTCGATGAGCGAGTCGAATCTGCCTACCATATTTGCATTATAATTCTTAGCAGCAGTATCAATTGGGAACATGCCGGAAGCTTCACCGACACCGATAACCCTCTTTCCGGTAAGCTTCCAGTGTATGAAGCCCTCCAGTGTTGTCATGTAGTCAATACGCGGAAGGTGCTCCTCATTATTTAACATTGCCTGATAAAGATGGGCAATGCTCCATCTCTGAGGAATGTTGTAATTAAAAAGTGAAGTAAGCTCGTCGGATGCCTCCTCGGTTATGCTGTTTCTCCATGTCCTGAACGGAACTAAAAGCTGCCCATCCTTATCAAATACCATGTAGCCGTGCATCATGGCTGAAAAGCCTATTGCCCCAAGCCTTTTGAGTGTAACTCCGTATTTTTCCTTTACATCCGCCTTCAACGATGCATAACAGTCTGTAAGACCTCCCCATATATCATCAAGGCTGTATGTCCACACACCATTCTCATAGCGGTTCTCCCATTCATGGCTTCCCCCTGCTATCGGTGTATGCTTCTCATCAATGAGTACCGCCTTAATTCTTGTTGAACCGAACTCGATTCCGAGAACAGCTTTGCCGCTCTCAATTGTTTCCCTTACATTTCCCATTGCTTTCTCCTCCAGGTTATATTTTAATATTGTCTGCCAATAATAGCATACCTTCTAATGTCGACTATTCATCATAATCATCGTCATCATCATAGTCATCGTCGTACTCATCATCTTCATCATAGTCGTCATTATCTTCTGTATCATCAGAAAAAGCCCTTTTCTCTGCCTGCTTATTCTTCTTCCAGGCCCGTGATTTTTTCTCTTTTTTAGGCTTATCCCTGTCGTTCTCTATAGAGTCATCTGGCTGCGTATCCTCCTCAGCTTCCGTATTCTCTTCGTCCTCGTCATCTTCATACTCATCCTCTGAACTTAAGTCACCCTCCTTGATGGTAAGAACAGAACGGAATCTGCCGAAAAGCTTATTGCCAAGCCTGTTTTTCGCATGTCCTGCAGCGTGGTTCATTATCTCCTTTACCAGTTCAACAACATTACCCTGATCATCATTCGGAACCTGGCTGAGTATCAGATACAGCTTTAAAAGTGCCTTATCCTCGACTCTCCATCCCTGACTCTCCGCATAATCCTTGGCAATATCCACAAGCTCATTTACCGTATACTGCTTAAGTAAAAAGCAGCCCGTGAAATTATCTGCAAGATCCGGATTGTCCGCAAAGAGCTTATTTATCTCGAACTCTTCGTCCATGATAATAAACAATGTGTTGCGACTAAGCTTCATCATTGAGACAAGTGTTTCCCTCTTTAACCGTCCTGCATTCTCAATTACGAGAGTCTGACCTGCGAGCTTATCCGCATACACCTCATAGCCCTTCTCATTTATCTTTTCCGCTGATATGCGCGCAAGCTTCTGCTCACGGTCTTCGTCATACACATGAAGTGCTTTAAACAGATTGATCGCAAAGGCTGTCTTGTCGGTGGTGCGGCTGCCCATGATGGCTGCATGCCCTGCATTATCAAGCTTTCCCACAGCCTCAGCTCTCTTAGCTCCGATGTATCTGCACAACCTCTTCTCCATGCCGGACATATATAAGTATCTGTCAAGATATACTCTCTCCTCATCCTTGAGCAGATATCTTCCCGAATCAGAAACTCCTACAGCTGCCTTGGCATTATCCTCGATTATCTGCTCTATTCCGGCATTTATCGCATGTTCAAGATCAGGCACACCTCCTGTTTCATCTGACTCATCATTTACATCATTTTCCTCTTCGATGCTCTCATTGTCATCTATATCCGGAATCTCCTCGAATTCTTCCTCCTCAGCTTCAGTCTCCTGCTTATCCGATTCTGCCTTCGGTTCCCCATCCGGATTGATTGACGCAGCTATCTCCCTGACCGTCCTCTCGAGAGCTTCCCTCTCCTCTTTGCTGTAGTCATCTGCCTTCTGCTCAGTCTGTGCAGGCTCCCGCCTTCTGTCCTGGGTATGCTGCTGTGGTGCCTCAGCCTGTTCCTCTTCTGATTTGACAGGCATAACCATCTTCTTAATCTCAGCTACAGGAATCTCCCTTGTGGCACGATTATCAGGCTGCTTCTCATCATCCTCATCATCTAAATCGGAAAGCCACTGTGTTATGTCCATCTGTGAAGAGTTGGCTTCGCGGTCTGCTGCCGCCTCCCTCCTTCTCCGCTCCTGCTCAGCCTGAAGCTGTGCTACAAGCTCCGACATCTGTTCAAGCGTAAGCTGCTGCGTGACTTCTCTTATATCGGCATTTTTCAGGGAATTAATATCTGGCAGCCTGCTGTCGGACACAGTACTGCCGGGCGAAGCCTTTTTTCCATTGTCGTCATGTGTCTTTGCTGCATTCCTTGACGCCTTGCGCCACTGGTGCTTGTTGATTATAATTTCCTTCGTAGGCTCAGAATCATCCTGTATATCTTCAAGCTGTGCCGCTTCCCTGAGTGCCTCGGTTCTCTCCCTGTTCTTATATGCCTCCATTATCTCATTGACATTCGCCTTAAGCTCCTGCTGCACGTTTCTGGTGTCATATACTGAATAGTCGGGAACCTTTATACTTATATCATAATCCGGCTCAAGCTTCTGCATATCTTCTTTTATAGCTGTCTTTGCAGGCTTTCTCTCTAAAGGCTGTGGTTTAACTTCTTTTTCAGGCTCCGGCTGCGCTGATATAGCATTATCGATATCTATAGGTGACCACTCTGTTGTGTTTCCTATATCATCAATGTATACCGGCTTGTTCTCCTCATCCGCAGAATCCGCCTCTTCGGCATAATCTTCCGGCTCTTCTGGCTCTTCCGGCTCCGCTTCATGGCTCACAGGCTCCTCAACAATACCCGGCTTCTGCTGCTCATGTTGCTCCTGTTCTTCATCAAGGGCATATAATGCCTCGTTGTCATAGTCCTCTGCTTCCTCAGCTGTCGGCTCATAAGACATATTATAGTCCTGTCGGGTATCGTGGGTATCATATTCATGTTGTTCGTACGCACTAATATCGCGGGTATCATATTCTCCATTATCATACGCACCGGCGTTGTCAGTATCGTATCCATGATTATTGTACGCACGGTCACCATACCCATAAGCTGTGTCCGGCTCCGCCTCTGTTGCTGCAGCTTCCGTCTGCGCCGGCTCACCGCCCATGCCGTCATACACAGCTGAGCTGTTTATTCCGAGCGAGGACAGCTTCTCAAGCCTTGCAAGCTTCTCCATCTGCCCCGGTGTCAGCGGAACATACATCTGCTTAAGTCTCAACGCCTTCTCGACATATATTCCATCTGCGAACCACAGCACCAGCTCATCACATTCCCTCACACACTTGTCGGTAAGTCCTGCCTCGCTGTAGAGAAGCGCAAGCTCATACTCATACTCCTCGTCAAGCTCCTTATCCTTGTAGTTCTGAAGAATGGTTATAAGCTCCTCGACAGGTGCCTTCTTAGCGCGCTTTAACTTATACAGAAGGATATATCCGGTCACATCGCGCGGTGCCAGCTCCACATATTCCTGATAAATCTCCTCCGCATCATCCAGCTCACCGAGCTTGACATACATCTCCATAAGAGTTGCCAGAAGTCTCCTTCCGCCAAGCTTACGGTTATAGGCATAAATGCACACATTTCTCGCCTTATCATATTTCCCTGTTGCAACATACGCTTCTATAGCATTGGACATGACTGTCCACTGTTTCATCTTCTTCCATTCAAGCTGCTCTGCAACCTTGGCAGCATTGACATAATCCCCGCTCTTTACAAGCTTATCCAGTTTTTCTATCTTAATGGTCAACTCATACTTGTCCAATATGTTCACCTCACATTACATGCTTTTTTCCAGTTTATCACAGCACCTAGAGAAAATCAAAACTTTCCTGTGAAAAAGTTAGTCTTTCGTATTCAAGTTCGCTCTCTGCTACCTGACTGTGGTAATCAACCACAACTGTCTGCTGTTTTTTATCCACAAGTCTCTGTCCAAGTACATAATTGACATCGAATCGTCCTGTTATAGCCGGAGTAGCTCCTCGCGCCGGGACAATGAGCTGGACATGGTTGGTCTTTAAAAGCTTAAAGATAGGTTCCCAGATATATATATCCTTCGCCGCACCGAACGGATTATCAATAAATATCGTCTTTCCGAGCACTGCTGCCTCTTTTCCTCCTGCGTTTATGCTTGCAATATAATTGATCACAGAGACAAGGAACTGGATATATATACCCTGTGACTGCCCTGTACTTCCGACTGCCTCCTCATAGCGCAGATAACGGCTCTGATCCTTTATCCTCTCACGCTTGTACAGGCTTAATCTTATACTGTTCATGTCCGTAACTATGACGGAGAACAGTCTCTTCCAGCAGAGCCTTCCCCTTATGAATTTAAGCCTCTCGTCCATAGTCCTGAAGCCCTCTGCCAGGGATACCGTCTCATTAATATATACAGACATCCTGTCTTTATACATTTCTTCCTTCACATACGGAATCTGCAATGACAATACCGGAATAGCTTCCTCGTCAAGAGTGATTCTTGAAAGCTTATCCAGCCTTTCAAGCTCAGAGCGTATATTGGTGCATATCTGGACACATCTGTTCTCAAAATTGCTCTTGATAAGCTCCATGTCCTCAATGCCCCTGCTTATTCTGCCGCGCTCTAATTCAATACAGTCCTTGGTTGTTCCAAGCGCATCCGTGAGAGCCGCTGCCTCCTCCTGTGTCTGCGGAGGAAGGACATTCTGCTTCACCTCCTGTGCAAGCTCATACGCGTTAAGACTCATAAGCTCATCGACAAGCAGATCTCGTGCCCTGGTGAATGCAGTGCGCTTTTTCTGTTCCTCCTTCAACACACCGTCAAAGGTGCGCCCTGCCTCCTCATACATTTCGTTGGTGAGCTTCTCATCGGACACACTGTCTTCATCCGCGCCCTCGGTTGTCACCCGGCTTATAATATCATCTGCATCCGGAGCGGCAGTCCTTACCATGCGTTCAAGATCCTTCTGCATCACCATACATGCCGTCTGCTCCTTGAGATTATCCTTTTCAAGCCCCGAAAGTCTTGAAAGCTCCTTCTTAAGCCTCGAAAGCTCCGCCTTGTGCTGCCCTGCATATTCCTGAGGATTATTTATTTCCACAGGCATATACTCTCCGTAATGCTCCTCATAGCTTCTTTTCGCGTACTCACAGCTTCCCTCAATCCTGTTCATCTGTGTGCTGGCAGCATCAAGCTCCCCCTGCAGGTTCTTCATGTTCTGCCTGAGCTTCTCCTGCTCATCAGCCATGGCATTTATCTGCGCATTGCTCTTCTCCTTTAAAAGTCCACGGCTGTCAAGCTCCTTTGCCCTCTCAAGGCTCACACCTCTGTAAAGCATCGAGCGCTCCGCCTTTTCCATTGCCGCCGTGCAGTTAGACATGAGCTTTTCCTTGTCCGCTATATCACCCAGCTCATCAGTGATAAGTGAATATATCGCATTAAATTTCGCGTCTATCTCGTCTGCCGTGACATTCACTTCTTCCTGTTCAGCTTCTGTTCCTGCCTGCTCCTTATAGTAAGGAGCGTACCGCTCCCATGTCTTTTTTATCTTAGCTATAGTCTCCTGAAGTATATTTCTTTTATTCTCCAGCTCCTTAAATGCCCTCTCCCTGCTCTCGCACAGCTCCTTTGAGAGCCTCCTTGCCTTGACTGCCGATTCCTTATCAGCTTCGCTCTTTTTTATCTCCTGTAAATACTCGGCAAGCCTTTCACTGAGGCGCACTATATCCTCAAGGTTATCCCTTATCTCAATACTTTCCGAAAGCTTCCTTTCAAGCTCTGACCTCTGACCTGATATCTGCAGGGAGCGCTCCTTTGCGCCCTCATTGATATCGGCAAGCCTTTCAAGCCGGCTGTCAAGGTGTTCAAGCTCCGACCTCTGACCTGCAAGAAGCAGCTCAAGCTCCGAAGTATTTTTCAGTGGTGTGCATGCGTAACCGCTCACCCTCTCATAGTCGCTCTTTACCGCCTCATATCTGTTCTCAAGCTTCACCAGCTCTGCATTTATCTGCTCAAGCTCCTCCGACGCCTTCCTTATTCCCGCCTGACGTCCCGCCTCATCATATATAAATGACAGGTCACGGCACGCAAGCATATAGTTGTCATCATCCTGCGGCACCGCCGGTTCATTATCGTTCTCTAACAATGCTTCCACTGCCGACAGTCTTATTATCGGGACTACTCCGCAGTCCATTGCCATCACATTCCTGTCACGGCATATACTGTCATAGTCTTCACCCGCAAGCACGGAATACGGAAGGTACGGAAAACGTGCCGCGAGTGCGGCACATTCATCGCTTGTTTTCTCCCTCAGATATTCGGCGCCGCTCACAACGCTTCCCTCATATCTGCTCGAAAGATATTCGCACATTCTCTTAACACCATCGGAATCTACAGGTTTAAGGTTCTCTATGGCGCTTATATAGCCCTGTGTCTCACTCTTCTTATTTTTTAACTGTTCACGCTGTGAAAGTATTCTGTCATAAATACCTCCAAGTGACCTAAGCAGATTATCCGTATCCGGCTCACCGTACACCTTCGCAAGTGCAGCAAGCTCCCGCTCCCTGTCCTTAGCCCCCGCAAGCTCTTTTTCAAGCTTCTCTATATTGTTACTGCAAATCTGCAGCTGCGCTGTTGTCTGCGCATGCTCATTTATATCGCTGTCGCTCTTTAACTTAAGCTTAGCCTGCTCATCACCCAATGCCGCAAGTGCTTCCTTCAATGCCGCGATATTTTCCCCATAGCGCTCTGCCTCCGCCGGCGCATTCTCCGTCACAAGGAGCGGCGTTGCTTTTAACTTACCTGCAAGCTCGCCCTCAAGCTCCTTAACCTGCCTCCGGTATCCGGCCAGCTCTCCGTCGATTCTCGCACACTCGTTATCGCTCATGCGGTAATTCTCTCTAAGATTATCAAGCGCCTCCGTGCTCTCCTGCAATTCTGCCTCTGTTTCACTAAGGCTGTGCCCGGTTGTGGAAAGCTCCTCCGCCATATATGCGTGCTTCGCCGCTGCCAGACCTTCAAGCTCCTTTGCAAGGTCCTCTCTTCCCCTGCTGCGGTTGTCAATATACTGCTTAAGCTCCGCAAGGCTTCTCTCCTGCCTTACATAATCCGCATAGTCCTCCGCCGCGTAGGAAAGCTCAAGCTCCTCCTTCTTTTTATCGAAGCTCTTCTCTGCCTGCTCATAGCTCTCCGAAAGGCTGTCCACCAGAGCACGCACCTTTCTAAGCTCCGCCTCCTCATCGGCGATAAGCGCCGCCGATATAAGCCTCTCCTCCTCAAGCTGTGCCTGCCTGATGCCCGCTATATCTGCGGCAAGCTTCTGCGCCTGCGCTTCGTTCTTCTTCGTCTGCGCCTGTGCCATGAGAAGGTACTTAAAGAGTCTGTTCTTTCCCTCCTCCTTGCGCTCAAATATATTTCCGAAGTCTGTCACCTTGGTGGAAAAATCGGATATGAGCTTAATCTCCTTATCGTAATTATCCATCGTCTCCCTTCTCTTTGCAAGCTCCAATAGCTTATCCTTTATCTCAAGAAGGGTCTTTGACATCTCGTCATCGCCGTTCCCGCCGCGGATACGGTTGTTGTACGACTTCTCAATAATCTCCTCTATCAGTAAATCCTCGACAACCTTTCTGGTGGTTCTGTAATTACTCTCAAAATAAGTCCTGACATGTCCCTCGGTCTTATTGATTCCCCTTACCAGCTCCCAGTGGCTCTCATAGATTCCATAGTCATTTATGAAGCTTAGGTAATCCCCCTTGCGCTCAAAAAGCCGCACCTTCACACCGAAGTCCTTCTTCTCAAGGTCGCGCAGGTATGCCTTCAGCCCATTGTAGGTAATTCTCTCCCTGCCATCGGACAACGGAAGATTCTTGATATCATTGTCCCCGAACTCCCTGTAAAAAATACAGTAGTTAAAATACTCTATTCCCGTCTTCTGCTCGCCCTCGGCGTCCTCACCTGCCCTCGCCTTACGCGCGCAGAAGCCGCAGGTCATGTACTTGTAGCCGTTCTTTACATCGCAGGAATCTAATTTCCACTCCACAAGCGAATGTATCGTGGTGCTTCCTCCCGGCTGCGCGAACAGCTTCTCCACAGGCTGCTTCTCGTCAAGAGTACAGTTCGGAAGCATCGTCTGAAGCAGAAGAAGCATGAGCACACTCTTACCTCCGCCGTTTGCAAGGTCATATATGGTGTTCCTGCACGAAAAACGCATCAGAAAATCATCGTAGAACTGAGTGCCAAAATTATATTTTATATTGTTGACCCTGATTCTGTTAATCTGTGGCATTCTGTGCCTCCTGTTCTTCCCTTGTTAATATCTCGTATAGCCTGCCTCTGTTGATACTGTAATAATTCTCCGCCATAGCCTTGAACCTGTCTGTCGGATAATATTTATCCTGATTTTCCACGAAAAGCCCCTGAGCCACAAGAAAGTTAAACGTAAGTTTAACATAGCCCGTCTTGGAATTTCTGGCGGCTCTCTGTCCCTGAACGTCATCGGTCGACGTGACAGGAAGCTCATCCCACAGCAGCGCAAGCGTTTTAAAGCTGTTCTCCTCAACATCATCAAGCACAAGCCCTGCCGAAGGGTCAATAACCTTCACCAAAGCGCTGTCAACAGCCTTTATGACATCCTCATGTCTTACGAACTCCGTGTAGGTGTAGCTGCCCGACGTCTTATAGAATTCCGTCATGGTACAGTATATTATAAGATAACACAAAAAAAGCTCCTTGTTCACCCTGACACCAAGAGCGTGCCTCAGCTCCTCATTAGTAAAGCCAAAGCCGGCATCTCCCATGCCGGCGTTATCCTCATCCGCACTGACAAACAGTGCATTATTATATTCATAAAGCTCCAGCCCGAACTTCTTTAAAATCAGCCTGAGCGCATCATATACCTGCGAATTGGACGAATATTCCTCATAGAGTGCCACATTGCCGCCTGACGCGCTCACTCTGTCTCCTCTTATCAATGCGGCGGCAAGCTCAAGGGCTTTTTCCAGATTGCGTTGCTCCATGTGTGTGTGTTCCTTTCTACTTTATTTTTGACCCGGACGTTGTGTAATTTTACTGGTACCCTTCCGGACACGCTCTCGCTCCTTGAAAGCCGTAGCGGTACTAAGCGGCTAAAATACAGCCGCTAAGGACATTAGTTCGCATAGCGAACTATTATGGCTTTCAAAAGGTTCGGAAGTGTACCAGTAAAATTACACAACTGTTTGGTTTCAAGCCTAGTAAATGTAAATGTAAATATAAAATTAAGATTATTGTTAATTGCCTACAGCTTCAAGGCTTGGGCTGGCATAGTTATAGGTAATGTAGCGTTGTTTTAGTTTTTACTGTTTTGTAAAGTGTATGTTTGATACCGTGAAGCCTTCTGCAAGCTCGATTTCATCGGGTGGGTCGGCGGGGGTTATGGTGAAGTGGGTTCCGAGGTAGGAAGCGTATTCCGGTGTCCGGGCGCAGTCATGGAAGATTTCATCAAGAAATGTCTCCGGCTTGTGTCTGTCCGCCTCGAAGCTGTACTCCTTTTTCTGGCACAGATGCACTATGAATGAGTAGTAGTCACCATTCTCAAACAGCTCCTCGCCAAAAATCCTTGCGGCACATTCGTTGAAGGTTCTGAGGTCAATGCAGTCCCTTCTCTTTAGGAGCGATAACAGAACCTTTATGAGTGCCGAATAGTTGCCGCGTATTCTCTCATCCTCAAGCTCATCATCATATATGATATTCTCCGGAATGGTGTCTGTTATAAGCTCCGCCTTGTCATCGCGTCCCGGCTTGTAGGTTATCAGATCCTCGATTCTTTTTATTCCCAAGGTTTTTTGGGTGTTGAGTCCCATTATAGGGCGCACCAGCATGCCAAGAAGTGTTATGTCATCCTTCTTCATGGCAAGCTCCAGCGCATTTCTGAAATCAAAGCTCGGTCTCAGCCTTCCAAGCTTCGCCTTTTTTACCATCTCATCTGCCATTATCCCAAGCCGGGTGCATGCTGACAACAGCTTCAGATGATTATTCATAGCTATCTTAAGCTCCGTATCAAGCTGGTATATTTCTCCCGTTATCTTGAGATACGAGGCATAATCATCATTATTTTTGTCCGTCTCCGCTCTTTTCTGAGCCGCCTGTATAAGCTCTGAATTCTTTATAAAGAGCTTCTGCTCCTCCTCGAACCACTTTACTCCTGTGGCAAAAAAATCCTCATACGCCTCAAGCCCGGAAAAAATATCCGAGGCAAGCAGCGACATTACACGGTTTTTCCTGAGCCACAGACAGTCCACCTCTTTGTTTATGCGGCGCACCACATCCGTTCCACCCTTGAAATCCTTAGACTGTATCATCTTCTCAAGAAGGAGCTGCTCAACGCTTATCCTGCTCTCGTCCTTGATTTCCTTCGTGTCCAGATAGAACTCGATTCCCTCCGGGCTGATTGAATACCATACCGTTCCGTCCTCTATGCGGCTCTCGATAAGTCTCACCCTTGATATCTTTTTCTTTCTGTCAACCGGATCAAAATACCGGAAAATGAACGGCTTACCGTCATTTTTTAATTTGTCAAAAATATATTCAACAAGAATGCTCATATCCCCCGAAGGCGGATTGAGCTTGAAGTCACGTCTTATACACCTGCTCATAAAGGCGGCATATTCCGTATATGTGACGTCCCTCTCCTTGAAATTGTTTTCCTCAATAAAAAAGCGCAGTACCGCCATGAGAATATACCCCATGTCAAGGCTGTCGTACATCCCTTCCCTGTACCATGAAAAGGACACCTCCGACAGCTTGAAGAACGGGTAATACTTCTTAAGGTTCAGCATACGCTCTCTGTGATCTGTTATTATATCGTTTACTAAAATATTCTCCTGCGGCATTGACAATGACCCCTACAACTGTGTTCTTCCCTCAAGTGCACGAAGCAGTGTCACCTCATCTATATTCTCCAGGTCACCGCCAACCGGCACGCCGCTCGCTATACGGCTTACCTTGATTCCGGTAGGCTTTACAAGCTTGCTTATGTACATTGCCGTTGTTTCCCCTTCCAGACTTGAATTGGTGGCAATAATAACTTCGTCCACATCACCCTCAAGGCGCTTCATAAGCTCCTTGAGTTTAATATCGTTAGGTCCTATGCCAAGCATCGGAGATATAGCACCGTGAAGGACATGATACACACCATCGTACTTCTGTGTTTTCTCATACGCTGCCATGTCCCTCGTGTTTTCCACAACCATGATAACCCTGTGGTTGCGGCTTGGATTGCTGCATATCGGACACAGCTCTTCATCTGTCAGTGTACAACAGCAGCTACAGTATCTTACATTCGTCTTGGCATTTACAATGGCACTTGAGAGACTGTCCACCTGCTCTCTAGGCATTCCAATAATGTGGAATGCAAGACGCTGTGCCGACTTAGCACCTATTCCCGGGAGCCTTGAAAGCTCCTCGATAAGCTTATTAATCTGACTTCCGTAGTATTCCATTAGAATGGGAAGCCTCCGCCAAGACCACCAAGTCCTCCTGTAATCTTAGCCATCGAAGCCTGTGACAGCTCCTCAATCTGTCTGAGCGCCTCATTGGTCGCTGCCATGATCATATCCTCTAACATCTCGATATCATCCGTATCAACTGCCTCAGGGTCAATTGTGACCTTGGTAACCTCCTTTTTGCCGGAAACCGTTACGGAAACCGCACCGCCGCCCGCCGACGCTGTAATTTCCTTCTCCTCAAGTTCCTTTGTAGTCTCCTCCATCTGACGCTGCATCTTCTGTGCCTGCTTCATCAGATTATTCATATTACCAGGCATAGCACCCGGAAAACCGCCTCTTTTTGCCATAATAAAATTCTCCTTTATTCTGTAATTAAATGTTAAAAGCCATTCCGTAAAACCATTCCGGCTCTAAGGCATGGCATATCCGCCAAACATATATTTTCAAGTCCAGACAATATTATATTATATTTTAATAATCAAAATATGTCTACAACAAAATCCTAGAAGTCTTCCTCCACGATATTCATTCTGCATATATCCTCAAGGGTATCGTACTCCTGTGAGACATCCGTTCCGCTCTCAGCATGTATCACTTCTATCTCCATGTCAAGCCCTGTCTTTGCGGCTATCGCCTGCTTTATCGTGTCGATAGCCTCCTGCCTTGATACCATGGAATAGTAGGTCGCATCCTCATATATGAGCTGGAGCTTATTACCTCCGCCGTTCGCCTTGGTTGTATAGTGCTCAAGAATCGGCTTCAATGCCATCGACAATCCATTGCATATTGAGCGCCAGTTCCTGATTACCTCTGTTATGTCCTCTGAGCGCGCCGGCTTCGGCTTATTACCCATGCCTGCCTGTGTTCCCCCGGCATCTGCATCCGCCGTCATGCCACCATTGTCACCTGTAAGTGCCCCGGCTCCCGCCGCAAAGCCCCCGGCAGCCATAGCTCTTGCAGCCGCCTCAAGCCCTGTCTGCATCCGTCTTTCAAGGACTGCTATTCTGTCCATCAGCGCGTCATTTAAGCCCTTCTCCATAGCAGGCTGTGTCATCTTGATGAGCGCAACCTCAACCATAACACGCTTCTGGCTTGAATTTTTGAGCTGACCGGACAATTCGGAAAATATTCTGATATAGCGCATGACACCATTCAGATCCGTAAGCTTTGCGTCCTCCTTAAGAAGCTTCATATTCTCCTCAGACATCTCAAGCACATCGGAGGCATCCGTCTGTGACTGCAGCAGCATAAGGTTTCTCAGATACCATGTGAAATCGGACACGAACTGGCTTAAGTCTCTTCCGTCAATTATTATCTTCTCAAGCTTATGGATGAGTCCAATCGCATCCCCGGCAACGATTCCCCTGAAAAAGTCAGAAAATACCTCAGTGTCAACGGCACCTAAGACCTCAAGCACATTCTCGTACTTCAGCTCCTGCCCCATATAGAATGCAAGGCACTGATCCAGAAGACTCAGCGCGTCTCTCATGGATCCATCGGCAGCCTTTGCCACATACCTTAACGCTCTCTCGTCCGCACTGATATCCTCCGCCACCATAAGCTCTGACAGTCTCGCACTTATGGTATCTATGGAAATCCTCTTAAAATCGTATCTCTGGCAGCGTGACAGGATGGTTATAGGTATCTTATGTGCTTCTGTAGTTGCAAGGATAAATATTACATAGGCAGGCGGCTCCTCAAGCGTCTTTAACAGTGCATTGAAGGCTCCTATTGAAAGCATGTGGACCTCGTCGATTATATATACCTTGAAACGCCCCTGCGTCGGAGGATATGCTACCTCCTCCTTGATTTCTCTTATATTGTCAACACCATTGTTGGAAGCGGCATCTATCTCTATCACGTTCATGCTCGCCCCCGCCGCAACGGCACGGCACACCTCACACTCGCCACATGGATTTCCGTCCACAGGGTGAGCGCAGTTGACCGCCTTTGCAAGTATCTTTGCGACCGAGGTCTTACCTGTACCTCTCGTTCCGCAGAACAGGTATGCATGTCCTATTCGGTCATTTATCACCTGATTCTTGAGCGTGGTCACAATATGATCCTGCCCCTTGACCTCGTCAAAGGTCGATGGTCTCCATTTTCTATATAAAGCTGTATATGACATAATTACAATTCCTTAAATTCTATCTGCTCTTATAGCTATCTTGCTATCCATATTAATTCTATCTACTCTTATAGCTATTTTGCTGTCCATCCTAATGCGTCGCATCGGTAGTTTCAGCCTTCATAGCTCTCTAAAAGCTGTCTTAATTCATCCTCACATCAATCTCCGAAGCTTATGCCCAACATCTTCGCTTCGTTGATTATGGACGCATTAGGGTCAACCATCTTAAGCCTGCCCGCTACATCCGCAAGCGGAACCTTAACAATCTCACCATTTTTAATTCCAACCATATAGCCGTACTGCTTGTCTATGATGAGCTTAGCCGCAGCCGCGCCCAGTCTTGAAGCAAGCACTCTGTCATAAGGACAAGGGCTTCCGCCTCGCTGCGTATGTCCCGGAACAGTTATACGAACCTCCTGACCGGTCAATTCCTGTATCTCGCTTCCTATCTTGTATGATACTGAAGGATATGGGTTATCCTTGAGTTTCTGCTTAAGCTCCTTCTTAGGAAGTGCCGCATCCTGCTTGGATATTGCACCCTCGGCAACAGCAAGTATTGAGAAGTTCTTCCCCGCCTTGGTTCTTCTGTTGAGTGCTGCGACAACCGACTTGATATCGTATGGAATCTCAGGTATAAGAATGATATCCGCTCCGCCCGCAATACCTGCGTGAAGTGTAAGCCACCCGACCTTATGTCCCATCACCTCCACGATAAATACTCTTCCGTGTGAGGAAGCGGTAGTGTGGATACAGTCAATTGCATTCGTCGCTATATTGACCGCACTCTGGAAGCCGAAGGTCATGTCCGTACCCCAGAGGTCATTGTCTATCGTCTTAGGGAGTGTCACAACATTGAGTCCCTCCTCCCTCAGAAGATTCGCCGTCTTGTGTGTTCCGTTTCCGCCGAGCACCACAAGACAATCAAGACCAAGCGACTTATAATTCTTCTTCATCGCCTCTACCTTATCAAGTCCATTCTCATCCGGTACACGCATAAGCTTAAAAGGCTGTCTGGAGCTTCCTATTATCGTGCCGCCCTCTGTAAGAATTCCTGAAAAATCACTTTTTTTCATAACTTTGAAATCACCGTAGATAAGACCCTTGTAGCCTTCTTCAAATCCGATAATCTCTACATCTTCCACAGCTCTGTAAAGAGACTTTGCGACACCTCTCATGGCAGCATTGAGCGCCTGACAATCTCCACCACTTGTAAGCATACCAACCTTCAACATACGCGTACCTCCATTTTGTGTGAGTAATCAATATGATAGTAAAAAACCATTAATAGTATACATTATTTCTAATGTTTGCGCAATTATTTATGATGATTCGGGGAAAACATGACAATCTGGTCTATAAGTTATACACAGCTAGGTATATATCATGTTCCGACACCCAGATCTTATATTTAAAATGGATTTAGTACACAGCCTATTTTCCACGAAAATCACATTGTATTTTTCATCACAAAAAGCTATACTGTATACGGCTAAGATTTGCCAAAGAAATAATTGCAAAAAAATTATATTGCAGAAACGTATTCACGCTTCAGAATGGAGATAACTTGAAGATAGATATGCACTGCCACACGGCGGAAGGCTCGATAGATGCCCGCGTCGGTATTGTGGACTATGTAACAGAACTAATTAACAAAGGTGTGGACGGTATGCTCGTGACCGACCACAATTCATATAGGGGCTATGAGTACTGGCAGCGCATCAAGGGTGAGCTTGGCGATATCGGACATTTTACGGTGTTAAAAGGTATAGAGTATGATACCCGCAACGGCGGCCACATTATTATTATACTTCCTGACACCATAAAAGGTGCCGATGTGATGAAGGCACGCCTTATAGGTATCCGCGGACTTTCAGTTGTACACCTTGAGAAAATCGTGCACTCTATCGGCGGAATACTCGGTCCGGCACACCCTTATGACACCGGATATTATGCATTTATGAACACGCACTTCGGAAAGCTGCACCCGGAATTTCTCGAAAAATTCGATTTTATTGAGAGCTATAATTCCGTCGCAAAGCACTCCGCCAACGAATCGGCGCATGAGCTTGCACTGCGCCTTGACAAGCCGCAGACGGCAGGCACCGACACCCACCGCCCCGAAGTAATCGGCACCTCATGGACCGAATTTCCATGCGACATCCGCTGTAATGACGATTTAATCGCCGCGATAAAAGACCCGACCCGCGCCAAAAGACCTTCCGTGCCTTATGAGCTGTTCACCAACATGCACCGCGACCGCGGACGCATTGTGGAGCACCTTGGAATCGTGGGCTACTGGCTGTACAACCGCGCCGAGGTACTCTACCACGGCTTTGGCAGATTCAGGCACAGAAAAGCCAGAAATTAAGCCGGCGCTGTTGGGACAGGGGTCAGGTACGTGTCCCAACAGGCTGGGACACGTACCTGACCCCTGTCCCACACCACTTTTCAACACTGTTTTAAATATTTTTTATTAGTAAAACCACTTGAATTATCAGACATAAGATGATAATATGTAATTAAACAGAAAGCACCCACTCCAAAGGTGGATGCTCCGAGTTTAGGTCAATTAATGTCCCTAAGGACACCGCCTATCCTGTTTGCAGACAGGATAGGCATTTTTATTTTCGCCTGCTCTTCCCAGAAGAGCTTTTCTCTTTGTCGAGAAAGGCAATCAACGCTACAATCAAGCTGCCAAAGGACATCAACAATGCTAATATCCCAATGAAAATCGAAATGATTTCATAAGCCGTCATCGGCGCCACCTCCCTTCCTATGTATTCCGGTTGTCCGGCATCATAAAACCCAGGAGGCTACCACCCTGTCATGGGTACTTTCCTTATATAGTATCCTATCATAAGAGCCAGTGTTTCCGCAAGGATAAATGTAATTCTTTTAATTTTTTATCATCTATATAGTTATCAGGATTGCATTCATCTGCTATTGCCGTTTATGGTATAATAAAAATACCAATTAGTTGATTTCTGCTTGCTCAAAAACAGTAGTACTCATGTTTGAGTACTTGCGATACTCTTTCCAAATATTTTTTCATCGACAGCTTTGTGTAGCGGTATTTATTTCTGTCTGGATAATACCCGCAGGTGCAGGAATTCGTTGGAACACTGAACTTGATACAATTTAACTATATTTGCCTTAGGGGTGTTCAAAGGGGTCCATTTGAACACCCCTTGAGAAATGGCACTTGCAGGCATAAAGAAAGGCAGGCAGTCTTGTTATAAGACTACCTGCCTGTTGATTATTCTTAAACAGTTCCATAAAACAAAAAGCGTAGCATTACGCCAGTTCAGCTATCAGCATTAAGAATTAAATACTCCCATCCAAAAAGCTTATCGAATTTTCAATATGGTTCTATATGCAGGGTGTATCTCCCATATCTGTTTGTCATCAATATTGTATTCTGAAAACAAATACGGATCGTCTTCATACCTTGTTAATCCCAATGCTCTTTTGTATTCATTATTTCTCAATGTTATAAATCCAATTCTATATAGAAATTTTCCAATCTGCACTTCATTACATTCATCTGGCAATCCATCTATATATATTTTTTTCCCATTATCGATTAATCTTTCCTTGATTATTTCAATCAACTTAGGAGTATTATATGCACTATCACCATTTCTGAATATTTCAATTATCATTTGCAAATTGTTACATTGATGTCTATGCTCTTTATATAAATCTGCCATCCTGAACCTCCCATATTCAGTCATTGCAAAGTTGACATTCCCTGTTGCTATCTTTTCTTTTTGTTTCTCAAATGCATCTTCTGCTGCTATTTTACATAATTGGGCTGCCCATCTTGGTCTTCCTGCGCTTAAAATATGTATTGATCTATATGGTATTACTCTGTTTTCGCCCCATTTCAATTGGCCATTAAATACCAAATTAAAAATCTTGTTCAAGCTTTGATCGTCTTTAAACTTCTTTTCACCTAAATTCATTTCCGGGTATTCTATACTAAAATAAGTATGTAATTTGTTATACAATATCTCACCAGTATCTTTTGTACTCCAAATCAAATCCAACATATATTGTTCACATTTATCTAATGCCTCATCAAAATTTCTCAATATAGTCCACACATCGGTTCTAACTGATGCTCTAATATTCAAACCGCTTACAGAATTAACTAGATATCTACATGCCGTAAAAAATGTCCCCACCATTATCATATTATCTTCAGAATTAACAAAGGTTGCATCAATATCATCAATAAATAGCCAAACTTTTTGATTTTTTTCTTCAGAATATCTCTTCAATAATTCAAATCCATTAGCTATTTCTTTATCATATTCCTTTTTCTCAACTATTTTCTTATCTAAATGTAAATATATTCTATCCGATAGTGCAGAAATTATATTTTTTCCTTTATATCCCATTATCTCCGCATTTTCAATTATTTTCATTGAGTCATCTGTTGCTGCAAACTTTATCTTTTTGGCAATTTCATTTAATATTCTTAAACAAATTCTTTGTTGCCAACAATTGGTGTAATGTAGTGGTTGGTAATCATCACACTCATACAAGGCAATCAACTCAGAAGCTTTTATGTTAATAATCATATCTTTTTTATATTTTTCCTCTACCTTGTATGCAGAATAATTAAGCAACGCTGACTTGCCCACCCCTTTTCTGGCTCTTACAAATCCTAACTTTCGCTCAGCATCATAAAATATTTTGTTTCTTTCTTTTTCCAAATAATAATCAGTTAATCTTTTCTTATCCTCGTCTTCTCCTGCTTCATTTCCAAATAATTTCGGATTTATCAAATCGTCTCTCATCTTTTTTCTCCCAGTTTTCTATTAACATCTAAAACCATTCATTAATCTTTCGGAAACATATTCCTTATTATGAATTACTTCTGGTATATAATTTCTACACCTATATCCATATCATTAATATTATTAACTATTGCCTTATCACAATTTTTCCCAATTACTATTTTATCTATCGCCAATCCACACTTATTATAATAAACATTCCTCCCCTTGTAATTATTCGCATTTTTCACTCCCGGATATATACTTCCAAAATTCAAAATACCATCATCAAACGGATTGGTAAGAATACGAATTTCTTTTTCAAGATAAGATTTCATTCCATCATTTTCTGGATTTTTAATTACATATGGTAGTTCAGCAATCTTCATTCCATTATCAAATAATTCCTTTGGAGGCAAATTAAATAATTCTATTAACATATCCGTATAATCAACAGCATTTTTATCAACATACTCAACGGGATATAACATATCATAATTAGTTACTTTGAAAATCAAACATATTCCATTGCCGTAGTTACCATAAGCATCCCACATATAATTATTATATGAGTATGTCATAGAACAAACATCTTGTATTTCTTTCATAGTGGCTATGAAAAATTGAATAGCTTCACATGGAACCCCAGTCGCACTGCTAGTTTTCAATATGTCATATTTTATATCAAATTCTGTTCTATCATTCAAAAACTTATAATACGAAAACCACAATTGGTTATTTTTTAGACATTCCAGTTTAGTTAGGTTTAACTGTTCGTTTTCGTCAAATGCAATAAATTTATAAACTGTATCGTCAGTTATTACAGATTTTAAAAAGCATATCTTATATTGTGTCAAATCACTATGTTTTCTTTTGTCATAATCCTGATAAAAACCTAGATTCATAGAAGCCACCCTTTATTATATTTATATAATGTACCTTACATTTTCATTCCTTATATTCATTTCCAGTTCTTTCAAAATTGCATTGTCACCTGTCAGACTTTCTTCCATTACATTTGGAACATAAAACCTGTAAGTTAGACCTTACCGTCTTTCCTCCCTTTGCCACAGGAACTATATGGTCAATATGCAATCCCACCTCATCTGGCATATATTTTCCACATATCCGACAAGTGTAATTATCCCTCTCCATTATTTCCTTACGAAGTTCCTTTGTCATCAGCTTCCGCTGATTTTTACTGTAATATTCTTTAACCGTACACTCGAACCCAATCTGCCTTAGCATTTCATAACGATTTACCAAATAGTCATAACTACAATCAAACTCCCTATCTTGGATTGCCTCTTTATACGGTGTACGCACATAATTCTCCTGTACATACTTCGTTCTGTTACGCAGTAAAATAAAGCAGAACATATTCTCATTGTCTAAACAGGCATCAAATTGTTTTCTACGCAAGTGCCTAAGTAAAGAACCATCTATTTTATCTTCACATTTTCTTTCCCATATTCGAACATTTTCAAAATGTTTTTGTAATCCACCCATTCCATTTTGAATTATGTAACTATCAATTAAATCATCTATATCAGGATTACGCCTTCCTGTCACATCAAACTTCACATTATAATATGGGTATTTAAACGGAGAACGTAACACCAAATATATAAAATATGAAGGTACAAAAATACACAACATTATTAAAAAAGCTATTATAATAGGTATAAATAATTCCATAGCCTTACCCCATATCAAATATAAGTCTATTATACACAAAAATAAAATAATTATTTCATCTTGTCTTTAATATCCTGCAATAATTTTATAATTTCCGAAAAACCTATAAATATTATTCCCCCTATAAACACTTCTATTTCCATAACGAAAAATAATACAAATGAAAATTCTTTACTTATGCAACCTACACAGATACTGGCAATAGTTCCAATAACCAATATGAACACACCTATCACTTTTAATATCTCAGCTACAGTATTTATATGTTTTACATTATCTAAGTTAGTTTTATATATTTTCTTCTCGATAGCTGCCTTCTCAAAAATTGCACCACACGAAAGGCATTTCCCTATTTCAATTTCATCATTCTCTAATAATGTTTTACACTTAGGACAATATATTTCTGCCATATATTCTCTATCTCCTATTCTATTTATTAAAACTGATACATTTTTCGTTCCAGCTTTACAGTCATATAAACGATACATTTATACGTGTCATAAATTTTCCAGTAATATCATATTATTAACAGATATCTATTTATTTACACATTTTTCTATTGTAACCGCCGTTCCATTTGCTATAACAGCAATCATTGTTTCTCCAAACATAGTAAAATCCATATCTAATCCAATAATTGCATTTGCCCCTGCCTCCATTGCTCTTTTACGAATTATATTGAGAACCATTTTTCTCGTTTCTGCAATCTTTTCGCTCAATGCATTTGATTCAAAGCCTGTGAAATTTGAAATTCCTGCAAATAATGATTTAAAAACTCCCATGCCCATAACAACTTCGGACGAAACATAATCGTGATACTCAACTATAGTATAACCCTGAAATTCAAACCCAGAGGTTACCATAACGCTATTGATAGCATTCATTCTTTCATCTACAATTTCATTTTCTACATCCTGAAAACTTTTCGATTCATTTTCCTTTGAAAGAATTCTTTTGATATGGTCCTTTATTACTGAATCTATATTTATGTTTTTTTCCGCAACATTTTTAATATATTCCACTTCTTCCGGAACATCTTCTAATTTTTCTGCATTAACCAATTTATCAAAACTATTAAAACACTCAGCACAAATTCTATATTCTGACAGTTCTACAGAAAAAGGAAAATCCGATATCCATCCGCTCTGTTTTTTACCACACAAGCAACACACTATAGCCATTGCATTCTCCTTTAATCAATCTCTTTTTCTTATAACAACCGATGTACCATTAGCAGAAACAGCAATCATGTTATTGCTAAAAGTTATACAATTGAAAGTTACTCCAATTATAGCATTTCCACCTTTTATGATTGAGTTTTTCAACATTCTTTTTTCAGCACCCTGTTTGGCTAATTCCATTTTATTAGCAAAAGAATCTGAAGTTGCACCAAAAAAATCTGATACTCCTGCAGTAAACTCTGATAAAAATCCAGTTCCCATAACAACCTCTCCAGAAACAAGTCCTAAATAGTTCTGAATTTCATACCCATCAAATTGAAAACTTGTTGTTACAAATTTCTCATATTCACCCTTATTAGCTTCATATTTATCAATTTTTTCTTCTAATAATATAGCATTCTTTTCTTCTTCACGTCTTTTTTCTATCTCTTCCTTTGAACTTACAATCCAAGTATTGACACAATCTTTTACTATATCCTCGAGTTCGCCATTCTGAATGTATTGTTCAAAATAAGAAATTGCATTTTCTCTATTTTCATTATCCGCATCTAAACCTTGTGTATGATTCAATGCAAGCTTTTGTGATTTGCATTTTGCACAATACAATTTTCTATTTTGTTGATTTGAGGGCTGAAGCACACCATATTCACTCAATAATCCTATTTTAGTTTTGCAAATACAACAAAAATCAGCCATAAACTTCCCCTCTACTTCTTTTCATTTGTTTTACAAAATATTCTCAATATAATTATACATCGCATATTTTTTATTTTCAATCCAAATTGAATATACGTTTATGCGCAAAAAATGGATATGATCTCTTGTAGTTATAGTTTTAAATTTTACATCATAGGAGGATCATAATGAAATACTATCAGATTATTTTCAGCCCAACCGGTGGAACAGAAATGGTTGCGGAGACAGTCACGCAAAACTGGAAACAGGTCGAAACGATTGATCTGACTCTTCCGGCTGCTGATTACTCTAAAATTTCTTTTGAAAAAGATTCTCTTGTCCTGATCGCAATGCCGTCTTTTGTTGGTATAGCACCCCAGCTTGCTTTGGAGCGATTTTCTATGGTCAAAGGAAATGGAGCGCTATGTGTGATTGCCGCAGTATACGGAAACCGTGCTTATGAAGATACTCTCGTCCAAATGCAGGATTACGCACAAACAGCCGGATTCCGGGTGATTGCAGCTATCTCAGCCGTAGCAGAACACTCTATCATCCGCAAATACGCAGCCGGAGCTATCTCCCCAGATCAACTGAAGCTTTGCGACAAAAGCAAATGTATCTCTTGTATGAGGTGAGTGTCCATATGCCCGGTTCATGCAAGAAAGGTCAGCCAGCTTATGACGTCGGTCGCTGCCGCTGCACTCAAAAAAGCCTGCTCTGTTGAAAAAGAAAATGAGCTATTTATCTAAAATTCAAACATATGCTTTTAACCCTTCCATTCTATAATTTAGATTGGAAGGGTTAACTGCTGTATTTTGTTATTAGATTTTCCTCAAACCCTTGAAAACACTTGGATTTGTCACAGGTGAGCTTTCCCTTATTGTTTTCCTTGTGTTATTCGGCACCCTGTTATAATACCCATCAATACGCATATACTATCTATATCTCTATCCGCATTTAACAAGACAATTTACTAATAATAATGTCTTGTATACAAGACATTATTGGTATATAATTATCTCATATAGAAAGAGGTGACATATATTATGAATCGAGACACTTTAAAACAAATCATGATTGATCAAAAAGATATTTATCTCAACAATCCATTAATAACAAGACAATATTTCCTAGAAGCCAATGTCAACTATTGCTTTGTTGGTATCAGAAGAACCGGAAAGTCATATATGATGTATCAACAAATAAAACGATTAGAAGCCGATGGAATTCCCTTGTCCCAAATTATTTATGTAAATTTTGAAGATGAGCGTCTTTTGGAAATGACTGCTGAAGATTTAAATCTCATTTTAGAAATTGGATTAGAAATATCCGAAACTGATATCAAGCCATATTTATTTTTAGACGAGATTCAAAATATTAACGGGTGGGAGAAGTTCGTTCGCAGAATTGCAGATATGAAGTATCGAATCAATATTACCGGCAGTAATAGTAAAATGCTAAGCAGCGAAATAGCTTCCACTTTAGGTGGGCGTTTTGTTATTATGAATATTTATCCATATTCTTTCTCTGAATATCTTATTGCAAATAATATGACAAAGAATTACCTGGATGTTATTAGCACCAAAGACAGGGCAGATGTCCAAAATCAATATAACAAATATGTAACCTATGGAGCATTTCCAGAATTAGTTGAGATAAGAAATAAACGAGCTTTTTTAAACAGCATCTATCAAACTGTATATCTCGGTGATATTATAACCAGAAATAAAATCACCAATGATTTTGCAATAAGGCTAATCCTAAAGAAAATTGCAGAATCTGTCACAAAACCTTTATCGTATAACCGACTGACTAATATATTAAAAAGTAGTGGAATGTCTATCGGTAAACAAACCGTAATAAACTATGTCAGCTATATGACAGACTCCTACCTGCTCTTTACTCTGCAAAACTATGCCGCCAAACTTGTAGAAAAAGAGACTTCTCCTAAGTATTACTTTATGGATACCGGACTTCTAGGACTTATGCTGCTAGACTGCAAATCTGCTCAGCTGGAAAATCTTGTTGCAATCGAACTGATGCGACGTTATGGTACCGAAAATGTCTATTTCTTTGAGAATAATGTAGAAATTGACTTTTATGTACCATTAGACAATCTTGCTATCCAGGTCAGTATGCAGGTTCTGGATAACATAGATACAAGAGAACGTGAAACCAGAGCCTTTGTGAAGCTAAATAATTTTATCCCCAACGCCAAATGTATTCTCATTACTAATAGCGAAGAGGCGGTTATTGATTGCAATGGAATCAATATTGAGGTAATTCCTATTTGGAAATGGTTATTGCACCCGGATCAGACTGTGCATTAAATGCACTTGCTATTGATAAACCACTTGAGCATGCAAGATTATATATTGATGGGAATCTGCAAATGTGGATAGATGCAGAAGATTTATTTGAATTATAAACAGCATAGCGACAAATACTCATTCTCTTTTGTATATTTGCCGCTATAAAGAGTTTATCATGTGCCCATCACATTTGTATTCCACATACTTTCTGCCAGACTTCTTGATAAAGCAACAGGTAACGACTAGATAAAAAATTCCCTTATTTCCCTTGCGGATTCAGCATAAGGGCAAAAATAAGGGAAAATACATATCATTTCACTATCTAATGGGCTGGAAAGCCCATAAAAAAGGACAGCTGGAGCCTCACCCCATCTGTCCCAAATAATCTATATTTTATAATCCGCGCATCTTTCTTCGTGAAGGCACAAAGAGCGTTACCGGTACAGCCGACTCAACCCCGGCACCCTCACGTCACATAAGAGCTTCTGCTTAATGCTGCTTCGTTCCCGACCTGACATGGTTCACAGATTCCTATTGCGTAAGACCAAGATATCAACGCCACTTATACCGGGCAGCCCCTCTGTGGGCTTCCCTAGGAAAGACATCACCCCTGCTGTAGCGGATTGCAGGTACAGGGCACCGCTATCTCCCCGGCTGCGCGGAAGTGTTAAACACAAATCCACAGGCTTATAGTATATCTGTATTTTATGCAAATGTCAAATAATTTATACAAACCTGCATCAAATTTTTTCTCCTTGGGACAGGGGTCTGACACCGGCGTCCCAAAGGGACTTGGGACACCGGTGTCAGACCCCTGTCCCAGCCTTGCTTCACCCAATTCGGCTGGTTAAGGTTTCATCATGCGATATGAGAACCACCGCCTTGTCCGTTCTAACCAGAAAATCCCCAAGCCAGTCAAGTCCCTCTTTATCAAGGTGGTTTCCCGGCTCATCAAGAATCAGAAGCTCTGCCTTCTTAATCAAGGCTCTGGCAAGACTAATCTTCTGTTGCTGTCCGGGCGATAAGTTCGCTCCTGCTTCCTCAACCTCCTTGGACAAATCCAGACTGTTGCCGGATAGCTCGGACAGCACAGATGAGCCCAGCTCTTCATTATCGGAAGCCATAGAAAGATTATCAGCTATTGTTCCGCTGAACAAATACGCATCCTGAGTAAGATAAGCAATATTTTTGCGCAGCGATATGATGTCTGTGTGTTTCTTCGTTCCATCGCTCGTGACGGTTATCTGGTTTTTGGAAATACTATCAGGGTATAAGCCCGCAAGCAATGCGGCAAGCGTACTCTTGCCACTGCCGTTAGCCCCACTGATTACCAGCTTTTCGCCTTGACGGATTCTGAAATCCTTATGCTCTATAACCTGTTTTTCTTCCGTATAGCCGAAATTTATATCGTTGATTTCAAGGCTCCAATTGCCTCCAAGCTCTTGTGTCTCCTCTTTTTCTTCAATATCCTCAAACAAAAAACGGACGCGCTCATACATCTTTCCATACCCTTTTTCATAGGATATAAAGCGCTGTAGATAATTATAGCAGAGGGTGATTGACGGCAGCACAAGAAGCCCGGTAAGCAGACTGCCCGGCGCTAATTTATCGAAGGAAACCAGTACACAGCCGACGATTATAATTATTATTTTTGAGCCATGTCTTGTGAAGAAATCAAGCGAATCTGTTCTGGCATCAAAGCCTATTGCCTGTTTAGCTGTGGTATTCCTGTATTCATCAAACATACCCTGCATTTTCTTTATGTAGAAATCGCCCAGCTTATTGTTTCTGATAAAGGAATTTGCAGAATAAAAAATATATTCCAGATTCTTTTTCTGTTCCTTGTATTCGCTCTCCTTTTTCTTAAGTGAAGCCCTCCACGTCCCTTTAAGAAACGACCTGATGAGCGGGAAGGACGCCGCGACCAGAACGGTCACGCCAAAAATAATACTGTTCATTTCCTTGAATAACATAAAGGCTTCCACCGCATACACAACAATAACAATCGGCTGTGAGACCATGAAAAGCACAGTATATCTGTACATCAGCATATCTCCGGAAATCTTCTCCTCTATCTCGCCCTCATCTATGCTGTACGCTGTTTTCAGGCTCTTTGAAAGGAACGAAGCCAGACCTCTTCTGTCATCCGTCAAGGACTGCCGAAACAGAATAAGCGCTGACAGCATCCCGATAAAAGGAGGCAGTGCAATATTAAGCACCAGTGCCCCAATAAAAAACGGCAGTTGTAAAAAAATACCTTCTTTATCATACCCTAACAGCATTTGCGTCATATTTCCGCTTAATACCGCCACGATTGTCGGCAGCGCAATAAGCAGCAAATCATTCAAAGCCTGAAAGATAATGCTCCAATTTATTGCTTTAGCAGTCTGCCAAAACAGTTTTCTCTTCGACATGGCATATATCTCCTATTATCAATCTGTCAAAACCAAGATTTAATATTCTATCATCGTGGGAAACAACAAGAAGCGTCTTATCACATTCCCGCAGCCACTTAACCAACACCTCAACTGCCTCCACATCCAATGCATTGGTAGGCTCATCCAAAATACAGATCCTATCCTTGGAAGCCATAACCACAGCAAGCAGGAATTTTTTCTTCTGTCCGCCGGAAAGGTCATCAAAGGACTGGTTCAGATAGTCTATCTTAAAGGCTTTGGAAATGCTGTCAAACAGCGCGTCGTCAACTGGCTTTTTCCTGCTTATCTCCTGCAATAGCATGGCACATGTCTCCCCAAGCTTATCCTCCTGCTGTAAAAGCGCCGTCACATTTGCCGTGCCACGAACGCTTCCCGCAACAGGCTTTAACAAGCCCGAAAGTAAGAACAGCAATGTGGATTTGCCACTGCCGTTTTCCCCCATCAGAACAACCTTCCTGCCATCAGGTACGGCAATGTCACTATAATTAAATACGCGCCCGCCATCATAGGTAAAGCTCAGCTTTCTTGTCTGAATACCACCAGCCTCCGCTTCGCCGATAACATCGTTCTGATTGCCCTCAACCATTTCATAAAATCGGTTCACCTTTTTCAGCGCTATTTTATATTTGACCTTTTCATTAAAATATTCCCTGATGGCGTCCATTGAGCCAAAAAGATATGCAGCTACAGCTATTATCAAAACGCCGGCGCCCACAGTCAATTTCTCATTAAAAATCAATACTCCGACCAGAAAATACGTTCCGTAGGTCAGAAGATTATCCAGCACATTAAATACAAGCTTCTGAACCAAAACCAGCTTTTCACCCGTAGTGCCAACCCTTGAATAGTCCTCATGGATTCCTTTTAACCGCCTCAGATACCAGTTCTGCGCCTGAAAAAGCTTAATCTGCACAAAGCCCTTATATCCCTCCAAAAAGAATGAATTGAGCTTTTCCTCGATTTTCTCCACTTCCTCCTGATTTTCGTCCAATTGACGGTTGGACACCCAGACCGGAACTAACTGAACCCATGTCAACGCAAACAAAACAACACCAAGTATCAGATTTTCTCCGGCAATCATACCCGCACCAGCCAGCATGACAGCGACATTGCTGACCAAAGTCGGAATAACCGTAAATCTGAAATCACAAATCGTGTCCGTATCAGCCCCAAGTCTCTGCCTCAGCTCACCATAGGATATCTTATATAGATTTACCTTCATCATGCTCCGGTACATGTTCATCTGAAAAGCCTGCTTCTCACTGAGCAGCTTCCTTGAAATATTAACCTTCAAACCATGCTTGAGCACCGTTATAAAAAGCAGTGCCAGCAAAAGACTTACGGCAAATATAACCGTCTGCCGGGTATCCCCTTCCAGCGAAAAGCTAACCAGACGTGAGACAATATATGCCAACCCAAACTCACAGGCATACTCCAATATCTCATAAAATATATTGATAAACACAATTTTATTTTTCATCACAACAATCCTTCAAAATATATAATATAGTCGCATTAGACCTTTTTATATAATATGCCAAGCCATAGTATAAACATATATACTATGGCTTGACATTACTATACTTATTAGTCTTTCACAACTAAAATTATCTATTATCCATTTGACCTCTTCATATGGTAACCGCCTCAAATTATCGTTTTTTACTACAAGTAAGATGTTAAGATACTTTTTCAATCATGTATAGGTGCCAAATCTGTCACAAAAAAGCAGTTGTCTCTTAAAAGAAACAACTGCTCATTACATTTTCTATTCTCTTTTACCTAAATAAAATACTCTGTCCCCTATATATTAGCTATGAGGCAAATACACTATAAAAAGGTTGAGAGTTTTTCGGCAAATGCTTTCATATCCACATCTTTCATATAATAGGCCTTGAATAACAATAAGGTTACTATCAATGCACTATCCGCTTTATTTATTTCGTTCTCCATAATATAATCGATTATATTTACCGCGTATTCTTTATATCCCATATTATTATATTTCCGGGCGAGAACCAGTAATAACAGGCTGGTTATATTTTTCGGCATCAACTGCCTATTATTGTCTTTTTTAATTGCGTATAGCACCTGAGAGCACATCTCATTTGTCGAATTAACCAATAAAATATTATGAATACAGAGCCATTCCTGTGAAGTTAAATAAATAGCTTCATAATTGATATTTTCAATATTGACTGTAAGCTTCAAAGCCTTTTCAAGTTCTCTTTCACAGTCTAAATCATTTATTTTTTTCAACTTCCAACTAACCATTGCTGTATTCCGCATATAAAACTGCTTATTCACGGCAATTGACATATCTATCCTTTTTGAAATTTGTTCTAATTTTTCCAAAGCTTCGTTATATTTTCCTGCATTACTTAACCGTCTTATTTTTTCTTCCAATTCAAAAACTGAAACATCCCCCGGAACAATATAGGTTCTTTGAAATTCAAGTGGTAATCCAAGCTTATTAAAAACCAATGAACATGTATACATCTCCAATGACATTTTCCCTGCTTCAGTCCGCGATATAGTTCTATAATCGCATATACCATCAGCCATCATCTTTTGCGACATGTTCAACATCCTGCGCCTTTGTTTTATTATATCTCCGGCAAACACAACATTGCCTGTTTTATGAAGATACACCCATATAGGTGAGTCCGTGGCGCTTTCAATTTGCTTGACCAATTCTAATTTCTCTTCATAATCCTTTATTTTGAATATGCAATCCTCATCAGACATATCATTTAGTTTTATTGTTGAATCAAGTAATTTTTCTAATACATCTGTTAACATAAATAAGCTTTTATATGTTTTTTGTATTAATAAGACTTTTTCAAGCATCATAATATATTTTTGAATAGTTGGCATGTCATCTTTTTCTTCACTAAAGCAGCTTATATATTCCAAAACAATCTTCGGATAAATGACAGCAATCCACTCAGGCTCATATTCCATGTGCTCAATCAGCTTAATAATAAAAGCAACCGTCGCGCCGTAATCTGATTTCCCTAATGCCTTTGCCCACTCAAGAATAAGATTTATTTCCCTTGCTGATAATATTGAATTAATTGATAATGTCGAATACTCACAGGTCTGCTGTAGAGCCTTACAAAAGCAATCGGCTTTATCCTCAGAAATTCTTCCCAGAATTTCATAATAAAATTGCAAACATAATTTATCCGCGCCAGCATACTCTTGATAGTAAATATTTAATAATTCCTTTGCCTCATCTATTCTTTTGTTAACAACTACATCCAGAATTTCCCTTCTGGCACAGACCTCTCTATATTCATTCAGATTCAGAATATTCTCATACTTGCAACTATCCTGCCCCAATCGTTCTATCAATAAGGTTCTAAGGTTATACGAAGCTTTTCGTTTTCCGGCTTCTATTTTTCTAATTAGACTTCCATCACAACAACCTTGTGCCAGCGCTTCAGTAGACACATTTCTTCGTTTTCTTAAATTTTTCAAATACGAACCAAATATGTAATCGTTGCCTTCCATGCGTGCTCAGACCCCTGTCCCAAATATCAGTGAATCGCTCCCAGCACCAACGAACAGTCCTCATGCTTATCACCCTTGGCTTTGTACTCATTGCACTGATACGCTATGTGGTACCCATTTCCGGCATCATCTAATGTCACGGCAAAATATCCTGCCAGAAGCTTAACCTTGGTTCCGTCGAGATATTCTAACTCCCTCCTTCCCCAGTTTTCATTAACATCAATATCTTTATATATCACCGGGTTAATCTCACCGGTAGAAATAAAATCCGCCTGTGCCTCCATATAATAAGACCTCAGGTTAGCCCAGTCCTTTGCAACCCTTGCCCTATGAATATGCGAAATAAGTATTGGTGCCGTCACCCCGATAAGCACCACCATAATCGCAACCACAACCAGCAGCTCAACTAAAGAAAAACCTCTGTCTTTTCCATGAAGCTTTTTCTTTTTTATCCTTGCAGTAAATGAATTAGTTAATTTTATCATATCGTCAACCTCCATTCACATATCATCATATTATCCCAGAGTGCCAAAACATGCTCCAGAACCCTAACCAAAAGCAGCACGGATGCTGCTTTAGAGTCAATGCATACAAGGATGTATGCTTTGCCTCGGTGGCGGACGTATAAAACACCTTAATCAGAGTTCTTAGAACATCTTGCTTCGCACAACGGAGCTGATATGTATAAACATTATACGTTATACACTCATAGATTAAATAGGCATGTTTTGGCACCCGCAGCCTTATAGATAATTAAAAGCTATCCCAGCACGAAGTACGTCACAAGCCACTGCCCGTTAACCTTTTTGAAGAGCCACTGACAGATGAACTCCTCATCCTCCGTAGTCTTTGAATCCGCCTTGCGGATATTTATTGTGCTTCTGCATGAAAAATAGCTGTCATTATAGTACATAAATTCGTCATAGCTCTCATCTAATATCTCCACAGTCTCAGGAACCCATGCCCATGCAAGAGTCGACTGGGCATTGTATAGAAGCCTTTCTGCCTCCGAGCCATCCTCCATCATGACCGCAACCGAATCCACCGATGCCTTGCGGTAGATGTGGTACACATATGTTTCACAGAAGCTCTGCACCATGTCCTGCACACCTGCGATAAACTCAGGTGAAGCCGTTGCCTCATAGTCCTTCAAACCATTTCCGGCGTCAGCGTAATCTGCTGTGACATCATTTCCCTGCGCGTCAATCACACTGACCTGCGGCTCCTGCACCAGCTCCCCGGCATAGTACACCTTGTAGTTGAAGCTGACACCGGTAAGCTCATACGCCATATCGCTGACAGCATTGTCTATCACGCCGCCTGTAATATATTCTCTCTCATCCAGCTTAATGCCGTTGATGTATACAGCCATGTCATCCATGACTCTCACATACACTTCATGGTAATCATAGATATTTTCCGATATGGCAATGTCTTTAATCTCCCATTTGTTAAAGCCGAAGGAATCCTTCTCGCCTGCCGCCTTTAAAGAAACGATTGCGAGCAGCTCGCCTTCATCCGCACCGGCTGCCTCACTATCGCATGCCATGACATTATATACAGGGCGAGCGTCGTTGTATAGCTCTTCATTCTTAATATATCTGACATTCTTATTCTGCAGATATCCCTTATAGAAATCCTTGTACTGCTCTATAGTCTCAAATCTGCTGGAAATATCAAGCTGCTGAGTATCTATTACATCGCCTATTTTGTCTGCGGTGAACAGCTCCATATTTTCCTGCATTGCAAGCTCCGGTGCTCCTGCAGCCTTCGCCGCATCATAATCCCTCTGGTAATTTGAAAGATTTTTCCATAATACTACGCACAACACAACTGTCAAAACCACCCATAATGCGGCATATGTCCCAAGGAAATATCTAAACGATGAATTTTTCCCATGTCCTTTTTTCCTTTTTCCAGCTATGACCGCATTATGTCTGCTGCTTTTACCTGACACCGAACTGCTCCTGCGCTTTCTTACAGGTGCTTTTTCTTCATTTCTTACCGGCTTATCATTCTTATTGCTTCTGTCCATTCCTGCACCCTTCCCTTACCTGATTACAATAGCTGTCGGTATCCCGCGCGCACCGTATATCGACGAAATCTTGTTGTATATCTCACCGTCGTAGTAAAATACAGTCGAACCGCCGCCGTCAAGATTAGCCGCATTCACCGCATCGAAATCCAGAAATACGTTTATAAGGTCATTCAATGTCGCCCCGAGACTGTGTGTCTGCCTGCCGTCTATTATGAGCAGAAGCACCGCTCCGTCCTCCCTCTGGCCTATGGCAGTTCTGGGGTTAACACCGCCGCCTGTTCCGGTAACATTCGCCGGCACACCATTCACAATCAGGAGCGGCCCCCATGACACGGCATCCCTCACACCTGAGTCTAACGCCTGCTGTCCTGTCATATTTCCTATGATAAATATATCGTTCTCATCAAATCCTATAATCTCGTAGGAGGTATTCAAATCACCGTACTTTAACTCTCCCTCCGAGATAACTATTCCAAGCGGGGTTCCGCCGTTCCCGACTCCTCCTATATCCTCGAAGCCGCCTGCGTTTGAGGCTGCTGTAGCGCCATATCTCTCACATATCTCCGGGACACTAAGCCCTGCTGAACCGTCATACTTATCCGAGGATGTTCCGACAAACACGCGCGATGGGTCATTAATCACTATCATGGTTCCGGAATAGGTAGCGCCCTTTACCGGATGAAACTCCATGCCATCCGCATATACGACTCCATCCTCCTTATCCTCATCGCTGATTGTGAAATCCTTCCTGTCCCCTGCTGCATCCCTGTCAATCTTAATTAACGATGTGTCCACCGCCTCATTAAGGTACTTTACCTTGTTTCCCTCCTCAATCGCCGCTATTTCTGCCTTAGAGCAGTATATATTGGCTAAAAAACCTGCCATGCTCGTCTCTCGCACGGACAGCACGAAAAGATTCCTTGCCTGTTCCGATGGACCCTTTGTAACTACCCACATAACACAGTACAAACAAAGCACCAGCATAAGAAGTGTAACTCCTATAAAACCTAATACTCTGAGAATAATCTTTTTCATATCTGTTTTTCCTTCTCTTTCTCCTCACTGTCAATCTGCTTTTCTTTTGCCTTTTCAAGCCTGAGCTGCTTAAAAAATGCCTGCATCATATCGCGGCACTCCTCCATTAGAACCCCCTTTGTTATATCGACGCGATGGTTGAAGCCCTCCATCTGGAGAATATTTATGACCGACCCCGCACAGCCCGCCTTGGCATTCATTGTTCCTATCACAACCCGCGGAATACGTGCCTGAACGATTGCCCCTGAACACATCTGGCACGGCTCTAACGTGACATACATGGTACAGTCCTCGAGCCTCCAGTCGCCAATCACCCTGCTTGCCTTTTTTATAGCGGCAATCTCAGCGTGCGCAAGCGTACTCTTATCAGTATTCCTCCTGTTATAGCCGCGGGCTATTATTTTTCCATCGTAGACAATAACACAGCCTATCGGCACCTCTTTAAGCTTAGCTGCCTTTTTCGCCTGACGTATCGCCTCTTTCATGTATCTTATATCATCCGGATTATTATTTTCCAATTCTTGCATAGATTGCATGGTCATGCCACCTTCCCTTTAACATTGCATAATCACGCGCAATTCCTTCATACTCAAAACCGCACTTTTCAAGCACCCTTATCGATGCTGTATTATCAGGCTGCACATACGCCACAATTCTGTGAAGCTCCTCATCCGTGATTGCCTCATCCGTCAGTCTTTTCACTGCCTGAGTGGCATAGCCTTTTCCCGTGTATTCGGGCAGAAGCTTATATCCTATCGTTGCCGACATGAAGCTCCCCCTGACAATGTTTCTGATTGCCGCAGTGCCTATTATGCGCCAAGGATTCCCCTTTTCATATATATAGTATCTTGCACTTCTTCCCGCAATATAACTCTTCTCTTCATATTCAAGCAATCTTTTATGATAATCTTTAGTGTAAAATCCATCTATCCGGTCCGGCTCCATTGCGCCAAAATAGGAATCTCCCTCTATATAGAATTCCAGAACATCCCTGCTGTATTTCTCATCTAATATTTTTAAAACCAGATTCTCTGTCTCATACTGAAAAAGCATAGTGAGCCTCCCATGCATATTATAAACAATACGCTCCCTTTGCGCAACTTCTGTTTTACCACTACCACTAACCCTGACGTGACATGTGCTCCCACAAAAAAAGGATGAGCCTTATAATCTGCTCATCCAGGATATCTAAAACATATTCCGATATCTACCTTAACCTCAAGTAAATTAAATCAGTGTTATCCATGCCAATTAAAATCATGCTTTTATGGGGCTGCTGCCTGATCACAGCACCCCCGCCTCACCTTGTACCAGTCATTAAAAATGACAACATCCATGCCATCGGTATTATTCATTATATTGTCATATACCTTAACAAGATATTACTAACCAAACAATGCTGTAATTATGCGTTCTTAATAAGCTCTCTGATCTTATCTGCCTCTTCCTTGGAAATCTTTCTGTCCTCAAGATATGAAGCAAGATATGCTGATGGCTTGCCGTCAAACCAGAAGTCTGTATCGTCCTGGATAACCTTGCGTCTGTAATCCTCCTCTGTGCGAAGTGCCTTCGCAAAAGACATCTTTCCAATACGGTATGTCTCTACAAACTTCTTATCCTTAAGCTTGGAAAGGAATGTTACAACTGTGGTTCTGGCATAATTCTTGCCATACTCCTCATTAAGCTTAACTATCAAAGTCTGTACAGGGATATCACCTTCATAAGCCCAAATCTGTCTCATTATTAAAGTTTCGCATACGCTTAACTCTGTAAATACTGTTCTTTTACTCATGTGTATCCTCCAAACTTATTTCTTATTTTACCGATATGAGTATTATACTAACAACATTCAATCTTTGCAACATATATTTTCGTCACTTTTACTGATTTTTCGATATATATTACATATAATTTGCTTTTATGGATACCAGTTTATGTAAAAATTCGTGAGCTTATTGTGACCCTCCTTTTTCAGCTGTACTGATATTCCTTATACCAATAACCAAAATGATTCATGCACACATCGCTTCTCATACTGAACTTAAACTTCTCGAATCCAAACATATTCGCAGTGATTTTTTCTCTTCTGTTATAAATGCCCGGAACCCCTATAACCAGCGTGTTTCCGTCCTTTTTCCCAAGCAGCAGATGATGAAAATTGAAATATCCATGGTTTACAAAGCTGTTGTTTATAAGGCTGCTATCCTTAGTATCTATCTTCGGAAGTTCATCAAGACCTATGTCAACACAGTCATAAATATCATCCTCCGAGAAAGCAAGTACTGGTTCTTTTCCATCAAAAAGCATATCTAATTTTGAATGCTTTCCGGGATATTCCGTCTCCTCCGATGCATGCAATTCCTGTTCATTCTTTACCGTTTCTTTACCTGCAGTTTCTTCATTTGTCATTGCGCTGTCCATTTCAGGAGCATTTTCTGACCGTGTTATCCTCTCTCCATCTGATATATACACCATTTTTATCGGCTTTTCCCACACCGGAGGTTCAATGGTGGCAGCTACACCTCTGCTTTCCGGTTCCTTTCCGACACTTACATTGGCTGCATTATCCTCACCGGTCTGCTTTCCGGTTACGGCTTTGACAGCAGCTTCTCCTACCTTCTGTTCCCTTGCCTCACGCTCATTTAATGTGTGCTCCTTCTCTGCGCGCTCCGCTTCCCTTGCAGACAGCACCGCCTTATATTCCGCCATGCCCATGACCTTTTTAGTGTCAAACGGCATGTCATCCCACTGGCTGGCAAACATCCTCTCACCCTGTTTACCGCCAATGTACAGCCCACATATATCGTCAAACGGTATCTCTATATCCGCCAGCGGCTCTGCGGCAAAGAACTGCCCCATTCCGCTCTTTATAACCATATCACCCATACATATTCCGACTATATTGCCATCACGCCTTACGAAAAAATATACCTTGTAATTCTCCTCCTGTGAGTACGCCCCCTTAAGGTTAATCCACAGCTTCACAGTCTCCCCTCTGCACTCAGTCTTGGCAAATCCTACATTCTTATTCTTTATTCCGTTGTCATACGCATACATGTAGGAAATAAATCGTCTGTATTCTGACAAAAAAATCACTCTCCTCCCCTTTTGCTGAGGCGTTCAGTAACATACCGTCTGCATTATACATAAAAATATATTCTCAACACCCTCGCATTTTATAATATGCGTAGCAGACGAAAAATATGAATGATTTTTTTATATTATGATTCGGGTGTTAAATCATGCCAATTTAATCTTTAAGTGTATAACGTATTATATTTATACATATCAGCTCCATTGTCCGAAGCAAGATGTTCTAAGAACTCTGATAAAGGTTTCTTGCGTCCGCCACCGAAGCAAAGCATACATCCGTGTATGCATTGCTTCTAAAGCAGCATCCG
>OGGZ01000134.1_pt1 | contig 90781 bp, 58 predicted proteins | sample 1571371 | NCBI WGS metagenome assembly OGGZ01 (sample SAMEA2582025, study PRJEB24529) | metagenome | biome: Human gut stool | place: China | collected 2011
GCCTGTAGCTAGCGTTCATCCTGAGCCAGGATCAAACTCTTCATTGTAAAAGTATTGTTAGTCAGCATAAAGCTGATTTTTGCTCTGTTCAGGATGCCGTACAATTTATTGACTTCATTAATACCTTACGTCTCATGCATATTACTATATATATAAGACAAGTATTGACGGTTCTATTTTTTTCTTGTACTACTTGTATTGTTTATCAATATTTCAAAGAACTAACGTGACTTCTGTCGCGCTGCTTTCTTAGCGAAAGCGGATGCAAAGATAAGAACTTTTTCAGATAACCTCCAAACTTTTTTCGAAGTTTTTTTGTTTTTATTTTCTGAAGCCTTAAACTTTAGCAGAATGTCAATTGTTAGGCTGTCCCTCTCTTGGAAAGCGGGTGCAAAAGTACGAGGTTTTGCTATACAATCCAAATATATCTGACTATTTTCTACCACTTTTTTGAAACTTTTCTGTAACCACCTGATTGACAATGATATTGTAGAGTATCTTTTTCTACTGTAATTGTAAAAGCTATTTTCTTTATACATTAATATATATTCACGCGTGAGTAAAGGATTGGTATGAATGGTTGAGGGGGGAGTAAAAAAAAGTGTGCTGCTTCAGGGCGGCACACTTTCTTTTTATTCTGACTTTATTCTTACCATCCAGTTCCATCCCATCCGGCAGCAGTGTACCATGATAAATTTTTAAAGTAATTATTCCAATTATCATATCCATCATGAGGTATATAACAACCTATACCCGAATATGTTTCCACATCAATATTCACCAATGGATTCAAATTCACATAATCCTTATAAATAATCGTCCTATCAAGTTGTTCTTCAAAAGTAATAGGCAAATTTCCATCCGCTAGTTCACGAATAAATGCCCTGAAATCATAACTAGAATAATCTAAAGGGCGCCTTCCATAACCATAGTTATTCTGAAAAGAATTCAATTTTGACAAGTCAAACTTTGATATATTACCTTGATATTGCTTCATAATTGAAAATGTAATATCAGTTAATGCCTGCAATTCATCCAACTTCACAACTGCGATTGTAGCCCAATGATAAGAAGCCTCATTTTTATAATAATCAATAAACCCTCTTGCAATATCTATTACATTTTGTCTTGCATTATTCGTTGCCAGCAAATCTTTCGTTATATTAAAATAAGGAAAACCAGTACTTATTACTTCAGCTGGAGAAAGAATTAAATAATCCGCTGCATGCCTAAGTTCATAAGCAACCTCTACTTGAGACATCAAACAAGCATCCATTAAAATATAATTAAAATGAATAGATGTTTGAGATAAAACTTCTGCTAACTCCGGAATGTTTATTTTAGAACCATTATCATCCCCCAAGGAACGGCTTTTACTATGATTTACCGGTAACCATCCAGTTGCATGAGAGCCAAAAATTAAACCATAGCTATCCGCTGGACACAATTGCCTCATATCATTAAAAACCTTGAGCATTACTGACGGGTCCACTGAATCCTGTTCACCATACGTTTGAACAATTATTCTTTCAGTAACTCCCCCTTGACCATCTACTTCATATTTGAATAAAGTCGGAACAGGGAATTCACTACTTCGAGGACCATCCCAATAAATAACGAAGGTCCCTGGAGAAGCAGCCTTTTTCAGCCCATCTTCAACAGAAGCTATATTATTATATATATCACCACTAATATCATTATCTGCAACAAGATACATAAACACTGTCCTTACAGTAATAGGTATTTGTGGACTTTCTTCCTCATCATGACAAGCTGCAAACAACGCAGCCAAACCCATGAGAAGGGATAATATTTTAATCTTTTTCATTAGATTACCAATTAGTTACGGCTGCAAAGATAAAAAAATAAGAGATGCAAACCTGCATCTCTTATCATATTAACAATTAATCTTTTACTCTTCCGGTTTTATAAAGTGGAATTTATCAGTATCAATCCGTGTTACTGTGGTATTCCTGTTCCTTTTATATTTACTCAAAATCTTCGTTGCCTCTTTCTCCAGTTTTTTCCTGTTTTCTGAGAAATAGATCATACAGGTACTATTCTGTTGCAGTCCGTTATCTTCCACATAATTCTTCAGCTGATAGCTGTACAGATCACGATGAGTCAGAAAACCTTCCTTGCTAACCTTTGCGCTATCCAATATTTGAATATCCGTAAAATACACGACTGTATCCGTAAAGGAAGCGGCAATTCCGAAGGCATAAACTGTTTTTGAGTGGTCTTTCTTTAAAGAGAAAGCCGAGCACATTGTCAACACAAGTGCCATTGCAAATAGTATTTTTACGTATTTCATATCATAAATTTTTAATTGTGGCAAAGGTAACAAAAAAGAGGAAATATCATCTATTTATCATTAAGATTTAGTATTTCTATTCATATATCCATAGCAACACAGGCTTCTTCTCGACTTTCAGCAGTGCATCGACCTTCCGCATCGCGTCATCACAGATCACAGGACATCCCTGGCTAATCCCCAATGGAAGATGCATGGGGTATATCTCCAAAGTCGGTACCGGAGTATACGAATGGAGCACAATGTAACGCTTGAAAGCATTGCTGTTGGTCGATTCCAATCCATGCAGTTTATAATGTACATTAATCCCCCATTTACTATACGAACGGATTCCTACCTTATACTTCCCCAAAGAAGAGCAATAGCTGCCTTCCACATTACTATATACCGGTTTCTTCGGCGTGCTCTCCTTACCATATCCATGAGCACACAGACTTGAATATTTGATGGAATCGCCTTTGAAATCCCAGACAAAGAAACGTTTTTTGCCGGAAGGAATGCTGAAATCTACCAGAAAGCAATAATTCGTATTAAACCCTTTCTCTACGCAATAGGTTTTCGCTGCAAGGGCTTTTTCCCGTAAGGGTTGTTCGGCTTTGGCTACGATGCCAATGTTCAGACCAACAAGCGTGAATAATATCAGAGCAGACTTCTTCATAAAATTGTGCATAGTATAGTATTGACGAATAACGGCTAAATAAAAGTCGCATAAGTACATTCTTCAGATGATTACTCCAAGAAGTGCAACTTATGCGACCCTAATTCTTTTTTTTCAGAAACTGATATTCCTCACTTATCCCAAGTAGGATTTGAGCAATTTACTACGATTACTTTGTCTTAGTCTTCTAATTGCTTTTTCTTTAATCTGACGAACGCGCTCACGTGTGAGGCCAAACTTATCGCCGATTTCTTCCAATGTCATTTCTTGTTGTCCGATACCGAAAAACATCTGTATGATTTCTTTTTCGCGTTCGGTTAACGTAGAAAGAGCTCTATCAATTTCCCTCGCAAGAGACTCATTAACCAGAGAGCGGTCCGCCATAGGCGAATCGTCGTTTACCAACACATCCAACAGGCTGTTGTCTTCTCCTTCCACGAAAGGCGCATCCACCGAAATATGACGGCCGGATACCTTCAGTGTATCAGAGATCTTGTCAACCGGAATTTCCAGTTCATCTGCCAACTCTTCGGGAGACGGACGCCGCTCGTTTTCCTGTTCGAACTTTGAGAAGGCTTTGCTGATCTTATTCAGCGAACCTACCTGATTCAACGGGAGACGAACAATACGCGACTGCTCTGCCAATGCTTGCAGAATAGACTGGCGAATCCACCATACAGCGTAACTGATAAACTTAAATCCACGTGTTTCATCAAACTTTTCGGCAGCCTTGATCAGTCCTAAATTGCCTTCATTAATCAAGTCAGGCAAACTCAAACCCTGGTTCTGGTACTGCTTGGCCACAGATACGACGAAACGAAGATTGGCACGTGTCAATTTTTCCAATGCTACACGGTCACCCTTACGAATGCGCTGAGCGAGTTCCACTTCTTCCTCGACTGTTATCAGGTCCTCACGGCCGATTTCCTGCAAATACTTGTCAAGAGAAGCGCTCTCTCTGTTAGTGATACTTTTGGTAATCTTTAGTTGTCTCATTCTTATAAAACAGATTTGGAGTGCAAAGTTACAACAAATAATTTGTTAACTTATTATCTTAACGTAACTTTTTCACCATTATTATTAACTATGAAACAAAAAAGAACACCGACAAGTTGTCTGTCGGCATTCTTTTTCTTATTCATTAGCTAATATTACAATCTTCTTACCTTAAATTAATTATAAACTACCCATTTATTCCTGAGTCAGATCAACGGCGTAGTTGGCACGTTTTCCAGAGGGGAACATTCCGGTGAGGAACAATACCTGATCCGGTGACTTAGTAGCTGCCTTGAGCACTTCTTCCAGATCACTGACTTTACGTATTTGCTCGCCATTAGCTTTCAAGATAATGAAACCTTTACGGACACCCGCATCCTTCATTTTTCCATTGGTAACTCCTGTCACTTCGACACCATATCCTAACTTGAGTTGTTTCTTCAAATCAGCAGGAATCTCCCTGAAAGCTGCACCCAGAATTTCCATTCCGGCATTCTTTACTACTTTGGTAGTTCCCTGTTCATTCTTCAATATCACCTCTACATTCTTCTCTTTCTTATCGCGAATCAACTTCACAGTCACCTTGTCACCCGGACGATGCTTAGCAAGTGCTTCCTGCAAATCAGCAAAGTTATGTACTTTCTTTTCATCAATACCGATAATAACGTCGTCTACCTTGATATCGGCACCGGCAGCAGAACCACCGTCAACAATTTCACGAACCCAAACACCATCTACCACACCGAATTCTTTTGCTTTATCACGAAGTGTAGTACCTGATTTATCGATAGGCTGCTGGTCTTCCATAATACTGGTTCCCAAAGAAGCCCCTGCGATACCTAACATTGCACGCTGTACAGTACCGTATTCTTTCAAGTCGGCAACCACTTTCTTCATAATGCTGGTCGGGATAGCAAATCCATACCCGGCATATGCACCTGTAGGAGATGACAACACAGAGTTGATTCCAACCAATTCACCTTTAGCATTAACCAACGCACCACCACTGTTACCTTGGTTGATCGCAGCATCCGTCTGGATGAACGATTCGATACCACCGTTGTAAACACCCAATGTACGGGCCTTTGCACTTACGATACCGGCAGTTACAGTAGAATTCAGATTAAACGGGTTACCTACTGCAAGTACCCACTCTCCTACTTTCAACGCTTCAGAATCACCAACCGGAATGGTAGGCAGATCATCATCCGATTCTATTTTCACCAATGCAAGGTCAGTACTCGGGTCTGTACCGATGATACGTCCTTTAAATTCACGGTTATCATTCAACTTCACAGCTATTTCGTCAGCTCCGTCAATTACGTGATTGTTCGTTACGATGTATCCATCTTTAGAGATAATGACCCCCGAACCGAAACCTACACGTTCCGGAGTTTGTACTCTACGCTGTCCGCCACGTCCATCACCGAAAAAGAAATCAAAAATATCGGGAGGTGTCTGAACGGTCTGCGTCTTTGAAGTCTGAGTTGATTTTATATGGACTACAGCATGAAGCGAATTTTCAGCCGCTTGTGTCAAATCTACCGGTTGTGCATCGATTGCATCAAAAGCAGCCAATTTTACATTAGGGTTCTGCTGGAACACCTCATTAAATGCTATCTGCTTATCGGTATCCTGCCCCTGCATCATTTTGTAGGTAGTTATGCCTGCAACTCCTGAACTCAGCAGAACGATAGCCCCTACTCCTAAAATGTTTCTTGTTGTCTGTTTCATACTATTCTTTTTATTCTTTAAAATGTTAATATTCCGTTTTGTTTTAACTTTATGACGTTAAAATAACGACAAAAATCATTCACTTATTCCACTTGTCACTCTTTTTTGTCCTCTTTTAACAGAGAATATTTACTGATTAACAGCGGTTAACGGCATGAACTGACAAATTTACATTCATTACATGACAACCCTTTTAACATGCATTTCCTACACAGGGGAATATGCCAAATATGGCAGTATGTCACCCATAATATACTTTTGGATTATTCCACCATACCTTTATCTATACCGAATCTTTCATCCGTCTGACATTTACCGGCAGGTTCTACATGTACCAGAATATCATAAACGTTATCGATCGAACCTTTAATGCTCTTCTCTACAGAATCGGCAATCTCATGCGCCTGCGTTATGGTTATTTTGGGATCGACTTCTATATCGAGTGTGATCAGATATAAATTCCCTATCATTCTCGATCGGACACGATGGGGATTGCCTGCACTGGGTACTTGCTCTACAGCTTTGAATATCTTATTATATACATTGACATCCTTAACGCCATCCATCAATTCTACATTGGAATCTATAAAGATGTTCACTGAAGACTTTATAATGAACAGACTGATTATCAATCCAGTGATTGAATCGAGTATAGGCAGTTTAAATATAAAAGTAAAGATCAACCCCAGTAATACTCCGGATGAGATGACCACATCATTACGCATATTGACTGCATTTGCCGTAAGTAAGGAACTGTTGATCTTCTTTCCTTGTTTATATTGATAAGATGCCAGCAACAACTTGCCGGCAATAGAAAACAAGGTGACATATATGGCAATGGGAGAAGGAATTTCTTTAGTTTCATTTGAGAAAATACTCCCAATTGCAGACAACAACATTTGTACACCGGCATAAAAGATCACAAGTGACAATATCTTAGTTGCAATACCCTCGGCCTTTTCATAACCGAACACATACTTCTTGGAAGGTGGCCGGCTGATAACACGCGCCGTAAAAATCATAACGATGGAAATAACCACATCCGTTGCCGAATCAATACCATCACCGAGTACAGCCAAACTACCGGCCCACAGACCAATTACAATTTTCGACGCAGAAAGTACCGCATTACCAATCGTACTTATCCACGAAGTTTTTATTAATATTTTCTCTCGTGACATTTTAAATAATTAAATAATGTGCCAATGTGCCAATTTAAGAATGAAAAAATGAAAGAAAGAAACATTCAGACAATTAATAGATTAACATGAATTCGATATAACTTTTATCTCGTATGGCTTCCCTCTTTCCCTTCAAGTTATGCAGCATTTTCATCTATCGAGTGGATGCTAAATTATACCATTTTAATTCTTTCACTCTTTCACTCTTTCATTCCTTCATTCTTTAATTTTTCAATTCACCTCTTTCCATAAAGCTTATCAATCAGGTCCTGCCGACCGATACGGCGTAATTCATTTATGATATTCCGGCGTTCCTCCGGTTTATACCAAAAAAAGAACTGTCGCTGTGCCAGCTTTTCTTTTTGCGTTTTAGCACTAAATACCGGCTCCAAAGTATATGGATGAAATCCGGTATACCAAGCTTCCGTTGCTACCGTCATTGGTGTAGGAGTAAAATCCTGTACCTGTTCCAGATGAAAATCCAGACGTTTGGTAATAACCGCCAACTCTGCCATATCTTCTTCCTTACAACCGGGATGGCTGGAAATAAAATAAGGAATAAGCTGCTGGCGCAATCCTTTTTCGCAATTGATCCGATCGAATATCTTCTTAAACTCTCCAAACTGGTTAAATGAAGGCTTACGCATAATAGAGAGAACACGATCACTGGTATGTTCCGGTGCTACTTTCAACCGTCCGCTTACATGCTTTTCAATCAGTTCACGGGTATATTCGGAAGTACTTTGATTGACCGCAGGATCTTTACTCTGATGCAACAACAGGTCATAACGTACCCCGCTACCGATAAATGATTTTTTAATACCTGGCAGCGCATCCACCGCATAATAGATATCCAGCAAAGGGCGGTGATCGGTATTCAAATTAGGGCAAACTTTAGGATGAATGCATGACGGGCGCTTGCATTTCCGGCAAATATTCTCATCTTTTCCTCCCATTTTGTACATATTGGCCGAAGGACCTCCCAAATCACTGAGATATCCTTTAAAATCGGGCAATTGCATGACCTCTTTTACCTCTTTCAGAATAGATTCCTTACTGCGGCTCACAATAAATTTGCCTTGATGTGCCGATATTGTACAAAAAGCACATCCTCCAAAACATCCGCGATGAATATTCACCGAGAACTTAATCATGTCGTAGGCAGGAATACGCTTCCCTTTATATTTCGGATGCGGCAGACGTGTATACGGTAAATCAAACGAACCATCCAGTTCTTGCTGTGTCATAGGAGGATATGGCGGATTGACGACTACCACACGTTTATCGACCCGTTGCAGTATACGTGAGGCAGCATATTTATTGGACTCTTCTTCGATATGTCGAAAATTACCCGCCTGTTTTTTTTTGTCTTTCAGGCATTCTTCATGAGAATAAAGCTCTATATCTCCTTCCGCACGGATAGATTCCATCTCAGTCGCATTGCACAAATAAGCTGTTTGCAAAATATCTGTCGGTATCTCCACAGAAGATTGCATACGCTTGCAAAGCTCCACAATCGGTTTCTCACCCATACCATAGATAAGTAAGTCCGCACCACTGTCACATAGAATGCTTTTCTGCACCTTATCCTGCCAATAGTCATAATGACTCAACCGACGCAAACTCGCCTCGATTCCACCTAAAACTACCGGGACATCGGGATAGATTTTTTTCAATATCTGACTATATACAATCGAAGGATATTCCGGACGCATATCCGGACGACCGTCCGGAGTGTAGGCATCTTCGCTGCGAAGGCGCTTATTGGCCGTGTATTTATTCACCATTGAATCCATACACCCTGCCGAGATACCAAAAAAAAGACGAGGGCGACCCAACTTCTTAAAATCGCGCAAGTCATCACGCCAATTCGGTTGAGGAACAATAGCTACCCGTAATCCTTGCGCTTCAAGGATACGGCAGATCACTGCCGGTCCGAATGAAGGATGGTCTACATATGCATCTCCACTAAACAGGATAACATCGAGCTCATCCCACCCGCGCAATTCTACTTCTTTTTTTGTAGTGGGTAACCAATCGGTAAGTCGATATTCTTTCATGCTGCGAAGATACGGATAATTTCGCTATACTAATGCATGGATAAAGCAGAAGATAAACCATCCACATACGGCTACTTTGAGTACAGTGCCCAAAAGAAAACCTATAAAAGCCCCGAATCCGGCTTTCAGTGCATGCCTCGTTTCCTTGCCGCCCAACAACTCTCCTATAAATGCACCGGCAAACGGACCAATAATAACACCCCAAGGCGGAAATAGAAAGAGTCCGGCAAACGTACCGATAATACAACCCCAATTTCCCCAACCCGTACCTCCGAATCGTTTCACTCCAAACATCGGGACAAAATAATCGAGTATCTGAATCACTACGACAAGAAGTAACCAAAAAAAGAGTTGCAACGGCGTAAAAGTGACCTTATCGGTAAGTTGAAGCAGTACTAAAGCCACATAAGCAATAGGCGGCCCCGGCAACATAGGGACAATACAACCGATTAGCCCTACCAACAGGCAAATACTCCCCAAAATAATCAGAAAGATATCCATAAATTATCCGATGCGTTTGATGATAGAAATAAATTCTTCATTCGTCATACCGAAGTCCTGCTCACGATAGTTCACAAAATCCTCCAGATAAGCACTCGCTATACCATCCATGATATCTTTTCCATCAAGACCGAGTTCATCAAGCATAAAACGTATCAATCCTTGATAAGCATGAATGGTTTTTATTCGTTGATCGGCAGCCGGTACAGACATCATCTGGCATTGATGCTCATTACGGGCAATAAGATAAACGGTAGCATAGAATTTATCTACACTACCATATATACTGTTTATTTTTTTAATTGCCTTTCCCGGCAGTTTTTCTAATTTCTGTTGTATTTCACTCATCCTGGAATAGTAAACTGTAAAGTCATCTGCTCACCATCATAAATTTCGCGAAAGCCGATGCCTTGCTCCGACAAATATTCTTTTAAGTCCTGAAATGCATTGGCATTATCCATAATAATCTCCACAGTATCACCGGATTCAGCACTACACATGGCCTTTATGGCTGGAATCAAGGGACTGTAAGCAGTCGTCCCACGAGTGTCAACAGCAATCATGACTCCTCCTCTTCTGCCTCTTGCGAATTGAACCAGACAAGATATAACTTTATAAGTTGCTGCAAACCGAATGCTTTCATATTGTTGTGATAAATCACATCAATGCAAAGATCGAGCAGGTCCTTACTGTCTTCCTCCTGACTGGCAATAAGTGAACGGATATTGAGCTTGAGTTTATCGAGAACAGCTTCATCGACAATACCGTTACTGTCGATAAGATGACGAAACAACGCATATTTTTCAATTGTTCTCAAATTCTCTTCTGAAACTTCCATAGTGCGTGTACCACTGGGATTTGCTTGTATGGTATACATAATCTTTTTATTTTAAAGTTAATGATAGCGACAAAGATAGAATTTTTTAGTGATTAATGGTAAATGATGAATAATTAATTGCTAACCCGTTTATGAATCATTCATCATTTAACATTCGCCATCTTCCATTAAGAGTCTATTTGAATTTTCCTCTTAAAAGGATTTATCATCAAAAAAGTTTAGCACTGCCGCCATAATTGCGGCCCGATCAGCTTCCGACTCTATACTTTCAAAAGGAAATCCCATTACAAACGTACGGTAATCTCCACGATAAGCAATACCGGCACTCTGCTTTCCCGGATGATAGGTAAATACGGAAAAAGCTGGAGCTACAGGGACGATACAGTCCGGTGCAGTTACCGCATACATTTTCTCGTTAGGCAAACGGGGAATCGAAACAGTACGCCCCAATCCATCGATCTGTCCGGAACGATTATCCCGAAGCGATTCCTGATAACCATATTTTAATACTTTCTCGGTAAATTCCCGATTCCCTTGCGAAGTGCTCATGTCACTTCCCACATAAGAACCACTGACTAATATATTCCCTCCCGACTGACAATAGGCAGTGATGATCCGTTGCATAGCCGAAGAAAAAGTCTTGTAATAAGCCCGGTCGGTCGTATTCTCCTTTTCCAGCCCCAAGATGTAATCCACAATCGGGTACTCTTCCAATTGTACTCTTTCGTTTTCTACCGCCTCATCGCTACACGATACAAAACTATATCGTCCCGTCGCCTGAATCGCCTTTCCATGAATAAATGAATAATCGAAAGTATTTCCGATGATTTTCATACCTTCCAACTCACTGCCGCTATCTCCCAGACTCCCCTTTCCTTCCTTACCGGCTTGCTTACGGTCAAAACCGGTCTGCGGACCACAAAGAGAAATATTGTATAAATAAGGAACTCCCGGATCTTGCTCCAAATCGAAGCCGGCAGTGGTAGAAGTATTGATAACGGCAGGTCCGCTTAAGCGATCGAAACCATTAACAATAAGAACTTTTCCTTTTTCGTTCTTTGCTTTATAAGCCGATAAAATCTCAGAAGGGAAACTTTCACCACCACGGTTCACTGCCGTAACTTTGAACGAATATACAAGTCCCGGCTCTATTTTGACCACATGCGACGTTTTATTTACCAATACTCCATTATCAAAACCACCATAACCGACACGGGTATATACCATATACTCCCGCGGGGTAGCCGTTGGCTCAAGAGGATCATTTTCTCCCTGCCAGGATAGTTCCAGTGTATTCTTTTTCTTCCCGAAGCGGATCGCAAAATTACTCACTGGAAGCGGTTGCACAACAGACTCTTTCCCATGTTGACTATTTATGAAACGGAGTACCCCCTTATAAATAGCACGCCCTACCGTAAACTTAAAATTAGGATCATGTCCCAACTGCATATCGGCAAAATTCTGATGTGACAACAATTCTATAATGGTGGAAGGAACAGAAGGTAAACGCGTTTCACTATAATTCCGGTTCCACATGCTACGGCGTGTCCAGGGGATATTGTAGGCAGCACGAATATCATTCTGTATTTGAGTCAGTAAAATATCCGACAAGTCGCGTGAAGCATAACGGTCTATCCCCGTATTCAACTGCCCGTTATTGAAATCCGTCGTATATATCCCCAGCGAACCGATTATTTCGTCCGTCCTGCTATGCCCTGCATCGCTATGCAAAGCAACTGCCATCTCCAACGGTACTCCCAATCCTTTCTCTTTGGGATTAAACACCGACCCTCCGGACAAATAATTCAATGCATTAGAACGCACATTGATGTCGTCGGTATAATCATTTTCTCCTTTCTTGCCGGCATATACCTCGTAAGGCATACCACCCCATTGTGCTGAGTAACGTGCTCCCTCCAGATAACGCGGCAATCCACTGACATTACCACCTCTCGAAATATTACCCATACCACCGCCAAAACGTACTGCATCTGCACATACTACCCCGTCCTCCTTACTCTCATTGCTGAGCACCACCATGCCATAATCGTTATTACCCTTATCAAATTCAAAAGTTCCTAAGTAGACCCAAGTCCCCCCACCTATTTGCTGGTTAACCTTAAATTCGGTAACTCCCCCCTTGTGAAAAACAAGATATTTAGCATCGCTCACACTATTGGGCAATGTCTGATAAGAAACATATACAGCATAATTACCACTCTCCGGAATAGTAGGGATCCACTCCGCAAAAGCCTTATTCTTTTTCTTTTCGGTACGGGCATAACGGGCAGTACCGTCCAAAAACGGATTCTCCCCATCTCTATAAACACGTTTCGTCCGGGCAAAACCTCTTTTAGCGGCTACTTCCCAACGAGCTTTACGACTTTTCACTTCCAGATAGACAGACCCGTCTTTCGTGTCATTATCAACAATCACTTCATTCTTCTGCGTATCACGCTCACGCGGAGTAAATACATTGGCGCCTGCATTCTCAAGCATCGGAATGACATAAGGAAGAATAAAGGACTGGGTAAATAAGTCCTCAGTAGTACAGAAAAGCCGGGGACGCTGCCATCCCCACTCTCCTTTATCGTTTTTAAAGTACTGTCCATGACTTTGCCACAAAGCGATATGACGATTGTCCAGTCCACGCGAAATTTCATAGGGACGTGACATATTCTTCACCCATGGCGCCCCTTTATAATCAATATTCAAAGAAAGACGTGTCTTATCCTTTTTCTTTTTTCGGTAAACATTAGGAATGAGATCTTCAATCGGTTTACCGTCAGCATAGATCGTGACATCAAAAAAACGTACAGGACCGGGAAGAAGATTTTCCACCTGATTATAAATACTCTCTACTGTTTCCGGGAGAAAAGGCTGGTAGGCAAAACTCTCGGAAGCTTGTATCGTCAGTCGTTTACGGTCAAAATCAATCTCTACACTCTTGAGCGCGGGTCGGTTGATTTTTGCAGAAACAGTGGTATAATTACTGAAGAAATCAGTTAGTCGCTCTTCTACGTTCTTTTCGATGGCCTGCGCAAAGAGCAGGGATGTCCCTGCAATAAGGAACAACAGGAATAGGCATAGTTTTCTCATAAAACTCCAATCATTTACCATTTATCCGCAAAAATAGAGTAAATTCCTCTATTCTGTGTATAATTCACGTAGTTTATCCAAATCCACTTCAAGGTTATCGATCAAGTACCTTTCTATTCCTCCAAATTCTTCGTCTATTACCCGGAATGCAGTTTCCAAATACTCTTTTCTTACGGTAGTCAACGGCTTCAACTCCGGATGCTCCCGAGTGATGAATTCATATTTTTTGGTGATATGTTCTGCAGACAGCATATAATCCTCCGTTACAGTCTCACGATCGACTCCCAAAGCCGACAATAACAATGCGGCAGCGATACCGGTCTGGTCCTTTCCCGCAGAACAATGAAAAAGAAGCGGAGCGTTTTCTTTCTCCGACAGGATACTGAAAAACTCTTTGTATACATCCTGCATATTCCGGATGATATATGCATACACTTCCTCCATAACGGCGCTCAGATTATTTCTATCAAAATGGGTGATACCACTCATATCGCCCGCTTCAATTGATAAGGGTATGTGCTTGGACACAGTTTGCGGCAAACGGTCTATGGCGGCGTTTTTCTCTACTTCACTCCTGAAGTCGATAACCGTACGCAATGGCAATAAAGAGAGATAATCTAAATCCATTGCAGTCAGTTTATTCATATCGTCCGAGCGGAAAAGCATTTTCCATTTTACACACTTGCCATAAACCGTACGATAGCCACCCAAGTCACGCATGTTATAAGCTCCCGCCATAGGAAGCAACCGACAGTAAGTTTCTTCTTTCTTCATATTAGTAGTTTTTTTATTGATAAACAAAAAAAGAGTGAAGAATTCCCGACTCTTCACTCTTCCTTTATGATTCTTTACTAATTGTTATAGCGGAATATACTCCACGAATGCTTCCATTGCCTCATAAGAAGCAAGACCCAGATTATCGTAAAGTGCAGCCGTACCACGGTTACGGTCTTCGCTACGTTGCCAGAACAGACGTTCGTCGTTACCTAAGAACGGTGCGCTCTCCATCTGTGACTGATGTTTCAAAATAGAATTACGTTTAGCACGCAACTCTTCCGGGCTGATAGGCACTGCCATCTCAATATTTTCGATTTCCCACTCTGCCCACGCACCACGGTACATCCAGATACGGCAGTCTTTCAGCCACTTGGCACCTTCCTCCTTTTCCAAATCAATAGCAGCAAACACAGCATCCGTACAAACACGGTGTGTACCGTGCGGATCGGCAAGATCGCCTGCTACAAATATCTGATGAGGTTTCACTTCACGAAGCAAATTACGTACGATTTCCACATCGGCTTCACTGATCGGATTCTTCTGAATTCTACCGGTTTCATAGAACGGCATATCCAAGAAATGGCAACGATCCAACGGAATATTATTATATGTACAAGCCGTCCGGGCTTCACCACGACGAATCAAGCCTTTGATAGTCAATATATCGCGTGAATCCATATCACCGTCCTTCTTTTCCTTAAGGAACTTACGGATTTCCGTATATTTCTCATTGATTACCTGGTCTTCGCTGTTATTGAATATCTGGTTGAAACCATTGATAAAGTGCAGGAAACGAATCACTTCCTCATCCCCTACTGCAATGTTACCCGACGTCTGATAAGCTACATGCACTTCATGTTTCTGCTCTACCAAACGGCGAATGGTACCTCCCATAGAAATCACGTCATCATCCGGATGCGGAGAAAATACGACAACACGTTTCGGGAACGGTTTGGCACGTTCAGGACGATACGTATCGTCAGCATTCGGTTTTCCACCGGGCCATCCGGTAATAGTGTGCTGCAAATCGTTGAATATCTTGATATTCACATTATATGCCGAACCGAAGAGAGCCAACAATTCGCTCAAACCGTTTTCGTTATAATCTTTATTAGTAAGTTTCAAGATCGGTTTACCTGTCAATTGGCATAACCAAACGATAGCACTACGAATCAGCTTGTCGTTCCATTCACAGGAAGTCACCAGCCACGGACGCTGGATACGCGTCAGGTTGCTGGCAGCCGAAAGATCGATCGCTACATGTGCATTGTTGTGCGTCTGCAGGTAAGAAGCGGGAATCGTATCCGTGATAGAACCTTCCACACATTCTTTTATCATACGGGCCTTGTCTTCACCCCATGCCAGAAGATATACTTTCTTGGCTCCCAAGATTGTAGACACACCCATTGTAATAGAGCTGATAGGTGTATTATCGATAGTTCCGAATATTTTGGCAGCTTCGTTACGCGAAGCACTATCCAATAAAATCAGACGAGTGGTAGAATTCAAACGCGAACCCGGCTCATTGAAAGCAATATTACCTACACGACCGATACCTAACAGGGCAATATCAACCCCTCCAAAACTTTCGATACGCTGCTCGTACAAACGGCAATATTCCAGAATCGTATCTTTTGCAATGCTTCCATCCGGAGTAAATACATTCTGCTTATCGATATCCACATGGTCCAGCAACATTTCTTTCAGAGCATTGAAATTACTGTTGATGGCATCAGAAGACAGAGGATAATACTCGTACATATTGAATACGATCACATTGCGGAAACTCAAACCTTCCTCTTTATGCATACGAATCAATTCCGCATACACATTGCGCGGAGAATTACCACCCGGCAACGCCAATACACAGAAGCGCCCTGCTTTTTGTTTATCGCGTATTACTTGTGCTATTTCACAAGCGATGTGATTGGCACCTTCTTCTACAGATTCATAAATATCGGTAGGGATTTTTTCAAGTCGGGTCAATACCGACCGTTCAAATGCATTCTCCGGTCTGTAGTATCTGGGGGAGACCCTGTGGAGAGTGATTTGAGAACTAAGATTTGTTTTCATAAAGTTGTTAATTAAGTTATGTAAGATTAGAGTCCTTACGACTGTATTTTCACGACAAAGATACAAAAGAAGTCTATATAATTAACTACTAACTTCTAGGTATTGTTGCACCTTCAAATCGTTTTTAACATTTGTTTTATCACGAATGGCGGAGTTGGAATTCGTCTGCATCTTTCCATACCGGAAACTTTTCTCTGAACTGATGAAGTGCGGTCAGATGAAGCGTAGCAGTTGCTATGCCCTCCGTTTCGTCGGGCACGGAGGCCGCTTCTTCTCCGAGCGCTGAATAGATTTTGCTTCCTCCGTTGTATTTCAGATGATATCCGTCTATACCTACTCTGTTGACCCCGCATACGTAACACTGATTTTCCAAGGCACGGGCACGAAGCAGTGTATCCCATGCCAGACGGCGGGGGATAGGCCAATTTGCTACATATATTAATAGGTCATATTGATTGGCTACGTTCCGGCTCCACACCGGAAAACGAAGATCGTAGCATACAAGCAGGCAGATATTCCAGCCACGGTAAGGGATAATCAGACGTTCATCGCCTGCCGAGAAATGTTCTGCCTCACGTCCCATGCGGAACAGATGGCGTTTATCATAATAGAATTCTTCTCCTTCCGGCGTCAGAAAGAAAGCGCGATTGTAATATCTTCCGTTGTCTACAGTGATATAACTCCCGCAGATGGCCACTTGAAACAAAGAAGCCCATTGTTTCAGTGCTGTAATCGTCTCACCGGAATTTGCTTCCGCCAGCATATCACTCTGCATACTGAATCCTGTAGAAAACATCTCCGGTAAAACAACAATCTCCGTTGTTCCACGGAGACTTTGCAGCTTCTCGTGGAGCAAACGGAGATTTTCTTGTTTGTTTTCCCAAACGATATCGGTTTGTACTATGGAAATACGAATCGAATCCATGATGCCTGTTTTAAGTAATAGGGAATAAGTAATAGGTAATAAGGAATAAGTAATAGGTAATATACCATGCGGAGCAGCATTTCAGCAGCTACGATTAATACTTAATACCTATTACTTATTACTTTATTCTTAAAGTTCTCCAAGTGCAAAATTCTCAGGATGTTTTCCTTTGAAATCCTTGAAGTACAGTTTGATTTCCCGCATATCTTTATTAAGATCTCCCGTCGGCATAATTGCTTTAGTGGACGTTATGGTCTTTGTACTGTAGTCAATACCGATCAGAACGATAGGTACTTGAGCCTTAAGGGCGATGTAATAAAACCCTTTTTTCCAGTTCGGGTTCGCCTTGCGGGTTCCTTCGGGTGTGATAGCCAGATGAAACTTTTTGCATTCAGCAAAATGATGAACCATCTGATCAACTAACGAAGTTTTCCGACTACGGTCTACGGGAATTCCGCCTACAGCTTTAAAAATAATTCCTAACGGAAAAAAGAACCACTCTTTTTTCATCATGAAACTTGTTTTACGGCCTAATGCTCCATAAAACAGTTTTCCAATAAATAAATCAAGGTTCGTTGTGTGTGGTGCGGCACATATCACGCATTTATCATAATTAGGTACCGTAACGTTTGTCTTCCACCCTAACAGGCGGTAATAGATAAAGCTATAAATTGCTTTCTTCATTCTGATCTTTAGTTCAATTTTCCGATGGCCTCAATAATCTCGTTAACTTTTGCATTGAAATCTACTCGGAATTTCTTATAAAAACCTTTCACATTGCCCGGTTCTGTATGGCTGATGCGGCTGACAAATTCATCCTGCATTTTTAAAACCTCAGCCATCAGTTCATCAGCTTTAGCCTTATCAGTACCAGGGATAAACATACTATTGATTAAGCACTCAGTGAATAATTCTCCTGCGATATAGTTTACGTTCTTTTTAAGTTCTCTTCTACTTGCCATAATATTTACATTTAATGGTGAATAATAAAAATTGCTTGGGGTAAAGATAGGGACTTTCTTTGATTCTAGCGAATAAATGGATTGAATTTTTTCTTTTTACTATTTGCTCTCTAAGTGTACTCTGCTTGGATATACAACTGACTAATCAACCGGATTTTGAAATGTTGAATTAAAATTGAACGGATTTGAATGAAATTTAGTCAAACGGGGAATTGCCCTCGACAAGGATGAGGTATTTTATTTATTACTGTTCCCTTTTGAATGATTATAGAACTTTTCCCATTTAAAAAAGAATTATCTTTGAATAATTACTTAGCAATGATATTTTTAATAACTATAATTAATTAAATGAGAAACAATGGATTTAGATTTATCTAAAAGAAGTAAGCCCTGTTTTAAGAAAAATAGGACGATGTCAATGGGAAAAGTAAAGAATCCTTTTTTAAAGGTTTGTGGTATTGGGTTGTTGACAGTAATATGCATTTCTGTTAAAGCCCAAAAAGTAAACTTTACAGTGAATTCGAAAACTGGAGCTATACAATCAATGAATATTGATAATGATAAACAGAACATGAATTGGCTGATAGCAACAGATGGTAGCCAATATCCTTGGATAAAGGAGAATTATGGTTGGGGACTTGGCTATTTCACTGAGGTGAGAAGAAATCAGAAAAACAAGCTGTTTTGGAATCTTCCTGTCAGTATAAAGCAGGATGGGAGAGAAGTTACTTACCGAGTTGGAGATATATGTATCCTTGTAGAAAGGAGTATGAAAGGAGAAGATTTAATAGAAGAGTATACTTTCCGAAACGATGGAACAGAGGAAATACTTTTATCGGATATAGGCATCTATACTCCATTCAACGATAACTATCCAGGGGCACAAGCTTGTATAAATATGCGGGCTAATGCTCATATATGGGAGGGTGATAATGCAGCTTATGTAAACGCAACACGTATGGGAGGATATGCTCCACATTTGGGACTGGTTTTGAGGGAAGGCGAAATTAAAAGTTATGAAATATCAGAGCGTGATAGAAATAAGGGTAACTCTCATACAAGGGGAATTATTTCTTTGAATCTTCCGGATATGAAATTGATGCCGGGTGATGAACAAGTATTTTCGTGGTATATCTTTTCGCATAAAGGTGGAGATGATTTCCGTCAAAAGTTATTGGAAAGAGAGAGTGTCTGGGTATCTTGCAACAAGTATGTATTTGAGAAGGGAGAAACTGCCCTTGTGAAAATATCAGGTGGGCAGATGGTAAAAGACTGTATACTTAAAAAGAATGATGTCACTATCCCTATGAAAAAACAAGGAACAGCATGGTATGCTGAAGTAGTAATGGATCAGTTGGGAGAAGTGCGTTTTGATATACTATATGGCGCAGGGAAAAAAACTCATGCAAATTGTTTGGTGATTAGTAATGTGAATGATTTGATTAAAAAACGAGTAGAGTTTATAGTTGCAAATCAACAGATGAAAAGTTCGAATACGCGTAGAGATGCTTATATGGTTTATGATAATGAAAAGAATGAAATATATCTGAATAATACGCATAACTGTAATCCGGTTGACAGGGATGAAGGTGCTGAAAGAGTCGGTATGGGGGTACTTTTAGCAAAGTATTATCAATTGCATCCTGTTGCTGAAGTAAAGGCATCTTTATTGCGATATGCAAGTTTTTTGCGTAATAGATTGCAAGATGCTGACTATAAGACTTTCTCTTCAGTCGATCAGAAGGGACGTAACAGGGCGTACAATTATGTATGGGTAGCGGATTTTTATTTCCAGATGTATAAAATAACCAATGACAAACAATATGCTAAACATGGTTATATGACTTTGCGGTCTATGTTCAAACAGTTCGGACATGGTTTTTATGCCATAGGTATACCGGTTTGCTTAGGACTACAAACTTTAAAAAATGCTGATATGCAAAGAGAATATCAAGAGCTGGAGAATGATTATATTGCAGTTGGTGATACTTTTTTGAAAAATGGTTTGAATTATCCGGCTAGTGAAGTAAACTACGAACAAGCCATTGTAGCTCCATCAGTCATGTTCTTGCTTCAACTTTATATGGAAACCGGAAGGCAGAAATATTTGGATGGGGCAAAGATTCAAATGCCTGTATTGGAAGCTTTCAATGGCAAACAACCCAGTTATCATTTGAATGAAATAGCTGTTCGTCATTGGGATGGTTATTGGTTTGGTAAGCGGGAAATGTGGGGAGATACTTTTCCACACTATTGGAGTACATTGTCAGGAGCTGCTTTTTATCTTTATTCGCAATGTACGGGAGATCATTCATATAAAGAGCGTGCAGAGAATATTGTGAGAAATAATCTGTGTTTATTCTTTGAAGATGGAAAAGCTTCTTGCGCCTATATTTATCCAAATAAGGTTAACGGAGTAAAGGGCGGATTCTATGATCCATATGCAAATGATCAGGATTGGGCTTTAGTTTATTATTTGCTTGTACAAAATGGTATATATTAACGAATAATGGAATCGTTAAATACAGAAAGCTTGATAGGGTAACTTTTAGTGATCTATTGTAAAATGAAAAGCCAGTCAACATTTAAATAGTTAACTGGCTTTTTCTAATATTTTGCTTTCTTATTTACTGTGGCTTTCCGTAAGCAGCAAATTCATAAATGCCATCTGCCCACATTGCAGAATTGTTTTTATGTACATTGACAACACCGTATACGCGGAGCCGTAAATATCTGTAGAGCGACGGATCTTCAATATTCAGAATCAGAAATCCTACCTGCCAGTTTAATTTGCCGTCTACGAGCATTTTATAACTTTTTCCATCCCGGCTTCCTTCAATGGTATATTTGTAGGCAGCCTCGGAACCGTTAACCAATCTTGTCGAAAGATTAATCTCAGAAATCACGGCTTCTTTCTGCATATCTATGGTAAACATATAAGGAGAACCTGTAGCAGCATTTGAACTTTTCTGGAAATAAGCAGAAGATTCTGTACAAGCTCCATCCGTGATACAATCAGCTTTAATTCCTCTCGCTCCTGGGACAGCGGCTGTCACCGGTACATTTAATGTCAGGTTTTTGCCGTTCTGAACAGGGATAATACCATATTTGTTACTAAATTCCAGGTATCTGTAATAATCCATCGAAGCATATCCTTTGTTAAATGCGGCTATTGAAATTCTCGGGAAATTACCGTCCGGAGTTTTATATTTTCGTTGCGCTCCCCAGTGGTAACTCCATACTCCGCAGGTTTTTCCAACTGTACTGATTCTATTAAACTGTGCATCAAAAGTAGAATTGTTGCCGATTTCTCTCATAGGTGTCCATTCACCTCCTAAATCAGTGGCAGATGTATACATGGTTTGACTCGGATACCATCCGGAAGCCTTTGAACTGAAGAAATAGTATTCTCCGTCTTTTTTGATGATTGCAGGAGTTTCCCGATGCAGTCCTTTACATATTGTATTAACTAATAAAACAGGCTTAGTCCATGAAGTGTCTAGCTTATAGATATTTATATCTCTGTTCATATTTGTAGCTGAAAGGAGATAAGCTGTACCGTCATCGTCAATGAAAAGAGATTGGTCTCTAGACTCATGGCCCAATGGTCGTTCCATAGTGCCTACTTCGAGCTCACCTTTGGGAGTTATTTGTGCCAGATAGATTTTAGCTGCAACATATCCACTTTGGTCTTCATAATGTGCTGAAAGTACTACCTTGCCGGTTTTTGCGTTATATCTGAAAGCAATACCCTCAAATTTTACATTTGGGTAAAAAGCCAGTTCACGGGAAGCACTCCAACTACCATCGAGTCCTGTTGGAGAAAAGCTTTCTGTAGCTAGCCATCCTTTGAGTGTTTGTCCATCTATTTCCTTTTCAACGTTTTCCATTTTATAAGAGAAATAAAGATCTCCAATTTTCATACCCTGAGGTTTCTTGATAGATTCTTTGGTGATATATTTCCCGTTTAGATTATCATAAATTTTAGTTTCGCCGCTAGGGGTAAAGGTTGTTGCTTGTTGAGAAGCGGACGTGGCTATTTTCTTCCCCTCTTTAAATGCTTCTACATGGTAGGTAAAGGTTTTATCTGCTTTCAGATTATAATCATCGTATGTATTTCCTTTAGCTTCTCCAATACAATTTCCGTCCCGGTAGATTTTATAAAGGTCAGCGTCCTCTCGTTGCATCCAATTCAGTTTTACATTGTTGACGGCTTTTTCACCGACAAGTTTGAATACAGTGGCAGTGGCTGCCCAGATATCTGTTGTTATAACTTCTTTCGATTGAGTTGCGAAAGCAGGTTGCAAAGACAGACTGCATAGATATATAAATATGAATAGAAAACTATTTTTTGCCTGTTGACTTTTTATGTTCATAATGTAACAAATTTAATTTATCAGAATTACATATGAGAAATTTATTGGGCTTCCATCTGTTTTAGATTATTAGCCTTGTAGGCAGCAGAGAATATATCTGCTTCCTTATATTTATATTTATTGGAATCGAAATATACTGCAAAATCTTGCATTAACTTCTTGGATAATTCAGTAAGATATAAATTACTTCCGGCAAATGTATTTGAACCGGAAACTGTAACATACTTCTTATCCTTCAGATTTTGTATCTGATAATAACCATCTTCCTGCAGGTTGAATACCCAGCATTGAGCATCATCTTTCTTCTCGGGATTGAGGCGTAAAGTTCCGAACAGTGATTCCAAAAACTTTCCGGTTTTGGTATCTTTTATTTTATATACGTTGGGTATATTAGTCTTTATAAACTCCAGACTTAGATTGATGTCATCATCATCATCCGCTATACTGAAACCATTGGCAGGTTTAGACACTAAACGATCAGAGGTCTTTTCTAATAATGAGTATATATTACCGGGTATGATTTCTGCAGCTCTTTTATAACGATACATACTATTAAACACGGTTAAATCCCATTGATCATACCATTTTACGACAGGATAGCCTGAGCGCATACTAATGGGCAACCACACATGATGAGACTTTCCTACATCCTTAGAGTTCCAACGGTCACCCATGTATATATAAGCTTTTTCTTTACCCTCCACTTTAAATACATAACAGCTTTGTGAGTTGTAAGTAACTTGTTTGAGTTTGTCTACAGCAAAATTATTCCCTGTTGTCCAGTTTCCCAGTATATCAGTACTGTAGGCACTTCTCCCGGGATTGGGTTCCCAGCCTGTGCAACCGGAAAACAATCCAAAATACATATCCCCAACCTTAAAAATAGCGGGTGCCTCATATTTAAGTCCCTTTAAAATTTTAGTTTCTGTTGGAGTCGGCTCCAGATAATCGTCTCTAAGTAATGCAATATTCATGTTGGTATTCATATCCGTAGAACAGAAATGATATGCTTTTCCGTCTGTATCTACGAATAACGTCTGATCACGGGACTCGTTTTTATTAGGGCGAAATGTTTTGTAAAGTACATAAGGCCCCATTATTTTATCGCTTGTTGCTACACAAACACGTGCAGCTCCATATCCATCTCCACTTTCCCAATGGCTCCACATTACCCATTTCTTAGTTTGGGGATTATAAATTACTTTGGGACGTTCAAACAAACGTCCCTGCGATATATCATTCATGTCTTCTCTGGCTTCACCTGTCGTTTTCATCGACAACCCCAGCCGTTTCCAGTTGTATAAGTCTTTAGATTGATAACAGCTTACCCCATTTGATTTAAAACCTGTACGATCTTCTCCAAACCAATAATAAGTTCCTTTTTCGTAAACGACACATCCACCGTGCGCGTTAATTTGCTCCCCATCTATGTCATTCCACAAAACACCCGGACTGATCTGGGTGTTTTGTGAAAAAATAGAGGTGAATGAGAACATAAAGCAGATAAATAGAGTTATTCTCATGTTTTCGTTATTTTAGTCTTCAATGTTAATCGTTATTTTAGGCTGTGCTGGTGCATAGGCTCCGGATTCATCAATTGTGAAATATTCCACATCGGCAGTATTATCTATAAAACCGAATTTGGGCGAGTATGTACGTGATGTGCCGGTCAGTTTAGCGTTGTCTACACGGACAGCTCCGATATCATTTCCCCATCCTCCACGTCCTACTGTAAAGGATACACGAATTTGGTTACATTCGGCAGAAGTAGTATAGTCCATTGAATAAGTTTCCCAGTTGTCACTGGCAATTTCTGTGATGACTTTTTTTTCAGGGTCTTGCACTTCTTCTATGATCATTTTACCGGTGAGTTTTCCTTCTTTTTTTGCTATTCCTCCTTTTAATAGAGCAGATAGTGTGTAACTTTCATTCGGTACAACATCTACCACTTGCATTAGGATACCATCACTCCAGCCAGCTGCCCATTTATAGGGTCTAATTTCAAAAACATGATTGTCCAGGTCCTGATTATTATCAATTTCTTCAGGAAGAATTTGTTGTTCTGAATTCCAACGGTCGCCAATAACAACATCCCACCCCTCAACTCTACTAACTAACTTTGTTTCTGGATTTACATCAAATTCTCCTTCGAAGTTTGGGTTCTTCAAAAGATTTTCTACTGGTTTGCCAACTTTCTCTGCAAAGTTTGGCTGGGGAGCATAGTCTATAATTCTAACGGAATCTACAGGAATTCCATCTCTATAAATGAAGGCACGGTTATCTGGTGTTATGGCAAAACGATAAACATGTGCTTGTCCATCATTATTATAGAACTTGCCTTTTCCCCCTGCTTTTCCATTTGTTGCAGGATTATTGATCTCTTTTTTGTAGGCATTGAATAATCCAATTTCATTAGAGGTAATATACGCTTTGAATCCATAACCTTTTTCGTTTACAAAATAAGGATAAAAGTTTTTCTCCGAGTCATCTGTTTTTATTTTGAACTCAATAGTATATCCTTTTGAATTTGGAGTGAATGCTTTGGTAAATTCCGTATCATTCCCTTTCTTATAAACAGGAGATGCTGCAATGTCTTTCACTGGAAGGGCAGTTCCAAATCCTTTTACTTTTATATATGAACGGATATCTCCACTTCGCAGAATAATTTTCCCTTCAGTCAGTCTTTTAGTACTGTTTAAGGTCACTTTCACTTTTTGTTTCCCAGAGTTGGCTGCTATAACAGTCGGAGTTACGGTGAAACCGTTTGGAGCTGTAATTGTTATTTCTTTGCCGAGTAAAGCCTCGGAATTGACAATGAAGGATGATGATGCGTTTGTACCATTAATCGTTAGTAATGGTAGATGTTCCTCTGTTGAGGTTTGTAAGGCTTCGTTTTCTTTTTTATCATCTTCGGGTTGAACTGCATAAGTAGCTGTTGTGCTAATTGTCAGCAATGACAATGATAAAAACATAATCTTTACATATTTTTTTTTCATGATACAGAAATGTTTTATAAATTAATTATTTATGATTGAACTGATAATCAGTGTTTACTTCTTGTTTGCAAAGTTGCTGAATCATATTCATATATAGGTGCTGGAATGATTCAAATACGTATAATTTTAAGTTATCTGTTCAAAGTGGGATAAAAATCATTCAGAAAGGTTTAAAAATAGACCACATATGTTTGTGTTAGTCTTAAATTAATATATTTTAAGGGATTTATGAACAGTGATAGCTTTCTTTATTTTAATATTGCATGGAAAATACGTCTTTATATTTAATTCTACTATGAAACATCAAATAAAATTCTATATAGTACTGTTTTTTATTCAATTGTTTTCGTGTGCCTTTGCACAACAAATGTCGGTATCTACACTTCCATTAAATAATTATTTGCCGTCAAGTACTGTTTTACGGGTTCATTGTGACCGGGAAGGCTTTTTGTGGCTAGGAACCAAAGATGGCTTGTGTCGTTATGATGGCTATCGATTACTTGTTTTTCGTTCTGGGTTGAAATCACCGGATCTTTTGACGAATAATGAAATTACTTGTATTGCGGAAAATAAAAATGGATATTTATTTATAGGAACTAAAAAAGGGATTAATATACTGGATAAGCGAACTTATCAGATAATACCAGTTATACACAATGATTTGAAAGATCAAGAGATTCGGACAATGATAGTGGATAGTGATGGATGGATATGGGTTGGGACGTTAACTTCTGTTTTTCGTTGTTCTGCCGATTTCTCATTTTGCAAAAGATATGATTCTACTTTACCTGTTACTAGTGTGAATTCTATTTATGAAGATGCAGATAAGAATATTTGGGTAACTTTATGGGAAAGGGGATTACATCGATATAATTCAAAAACAGACTCATTTATTGCTATGCCTCATATTGGAGTTTTAAATAATCCATTTAAAGTTTTTCAAGATAATAAGAAGCAACATTGGATTTTAACATGGGAAAGCGGGATCTTTTTACTTTATCCGGAGGAGAAAGATGATTTAATGTATAGTCATGTGGATATTAAAAGTAATGAGCATTGGGACATGAATGGTTGCTTTAGTATTACTCAGGATGATAAGTATGGTTATATATGGATTGTATCTACACAGGGACTTTATGCACTTCAAAAACGTCCTGGAAATATAATTAATACTGTGGATATATCTCATATTTCTTCTAAGTTAAATAATATTTTTAGTGAAATAGTAAAAGATAAGTCAGGTAATTTATGGATTGCTGCCTTTAATGAAGGAGTATCAATGATTGATTTAAATAAACCTTTAGTACAAAATTACTCTTTTCCAGTTATTCGGGAAAAGACGGGATTTGTTACAAATATAAAGAACATATATGAAGATAAGGAAGGAGATTTATGGATAGACCAGAATCGTTGGGGAATAGGAATTTACAATCCGGATTCTAATAAACTTCTCTTTTATAAAGATATTCCTTCTCTAAAAAACATTACTAACTTGAGAAATGTAAGCTGCATTACTTCTGCTCCATTGCTTAATGAGATATGGCTGGGGTCTGAGTATTATCCGGAAATTTACAGGGTGAAGAAGGATAAAAAAGAAATAGAACTATTGGGGACTTTGAAATTAACTGATTATGTGGATAATTCAGGATTCCCGCGTTTATTTTATGCTGATAGTAACCATAACCTTTGGGTGGGAACAACTAAAGGTATTTTGGTTAAACCGGCAAACGAAAAGATACTTCAAGATGCTAAGTTTCCATTTGTAGATATAATAGGAATTGGAGAAGGTAAAGATGGTTCCCTATGGATTAGTACAAGAAAGCAAGGCGTGTATAATGCAAAAATATCCTCTGATCTGACATTAGAAGAGAAAAATTTAAGAAATCTGAAGACTCACGCAGAGGGAGTAATAAGTGATAATATTGGAGCAATCTGTGTGGATGATAATGGCTTGGTGTGGATGGGTAGCCAGGATGGGGATGTATTCACTTATGACCCTCAAACCAATAAAGTGGAAAACTTATCTGATATGTTTGATATGCTTGAAGAAGGTATTTTTAATATTATAACAGATCAGTTGGGACATATTTGGATTTCTACCAATAAGCGGGTGATTGAATACGACCCTAAAAATGGTGGTATCATGGATTACTCGACAATGACTGATGTGATGGTAAATTCTTTTATGCCTAATTCTTATTATAAAACTCGTTCTGGGAAAATACTGTATGGAGGTAATAAAGGAATCTCAGTATTTACTCCTTATGATCATTTGTCTGATAATCCTCGTAGAATTAGAACGATGGTGTCAGATGTCAAGATAGATGGTGTTTCTAGTCTTTTGGAGAAAAACAACCAACGTTTTAATTTAAGAAGTCAGATCATTTCTTTAAATGCAGGAGATAAAAATATTGAGATAGATTTTTCTTCTTTAAATTATGCGTTTCCTGACAAAATTAAATATGCATATAAAATGGATGGAGTTGATGATGATTGGGTGTATGTCAGAGGCGATCGTCAATTTGCATTTTACAATCAATTACCTAAAGGTAAACGTACTTTTTATCTAAAGACAACTGATGTAAATGGCTTATGGAGCAATTATATAGCAGAAGTTCAGGTGTTTAAACAGCCTGCTTTCTATGAAACATTGTGGGCTTATTTATTTTATATTGTGTTTACACTTTTATGTCTGTATCTTTTCTATCACAGGATGAAGCGTCGTATTCAGTTGCGGCACGAACTGAGAATAGCTCAAATAGATAAAGAGAAGTCAGAAGAATTGGTGCAAACAAAATTACGTTATTTCACAAATATATCGCACGATTTATTAACTCCCTTAACTATTATTACTTGTTTGATTGATGATGCGGAAATGACGAATGGTAGTCGGATTTCGCAGTTAACTATGATTCGTTCTAATGTGAATAAATTACGTAGACTATTACAGCAAATTTTAGATTTCCGTAAGGTGGAAAGTGGGAACATGAAATTATCTGTATCAAAAAGTGATGTCATATCATTTATAGATGATGTTTGTAAGGTGAACTTTACTCCATTGATGAGAAAGAAAAATCAAACCTTTACATTTCTAACTGAAGATAGACATTTGATGGCTTATTTTGATAGAGATAAATTAGATAAGATAGTATCTAATTTATTATCTAATGCTTGTAAATATACAGCTAATGGTGGAGATATAAAATTAATAGTAGATTCATATTGGGAGTCTGAATATCATCATTTACGAATACAGGTCGTTGATACCGGAGAAGGTATTGCTCCTGCTGATTTGGAGAATGTTTTCAAAAGATTTTATACAATAAATAAAGGAGATGAAAGTGAATCTAATGGGATTGGGTTATCCTTAACAAAGGATTTAGTGGAGTTACATCATGGCACTATTAATGTTGAAAGTGAATTAGGTAAGGGAAGTACTTTTACTGTAGATCTTCCCATTAATAAAGATAGTTATCAGGAAGATGAATTAATATCAGAACATATTTCGGTAAATGGCATAAATACGGATCTTATTTTAGAGAAAGAAGAATTGATTGATTCAAAGGTTGGCGAAGGCGAAGATATGCAAATAGCTGACGTTCATTTGTTATTGGTGGAGGATAATGAAGAATTGTTGTTTTTGATGGAGAAAATTCTATCCAAGCATTATCATGTACTTATTGCAAAAGATGGATTAGAAGCTCTGAACGTTATAAAAGATAATGAAATAGATATTATTATAAGTGATGTGATGATGCCTGAAATGGATGGTCTAGAGTTTTGTCGCACTTTAAAGTCAAATTTGGAAACCAGTCACATTCCTATCATATTATTAACAGCTAAAAATACCGTGGAAGATCGCATTGAATGTTATAATGCGGGAGCGGATGGATATATATCCAAGCCATTTGAATTAAAAATATTAGAGGCTCGTATTAATAATTTTATAATGCATAAGAAAAACAAACAAGAAGAGTTTCGATCTAATGTAGAAGTCAATATTGATTCTTTAGAACCTTCTTCTATGGATAAAGAGTTTTTGGATAAAGTGATTTCTGTTATAAAATCAAATATGTCGGAAGGAGATTTTGATGTGGTTCAATTAGCGGATGCATTAGCTGTGTCTAAGTCTTCTCTATATAGGAAAATGAAAATAGCAACAGGACTGTCACCCATTGAGTTTATTCGAAATATAAGACTAAAACATGGTAGTCAGTTATTGAAGGATAAATCAATATCTGTAGCAGAGGTAGCTTATGAATGTGGATTTTCTAATCCTAAATATTTTGCAACTTGTTTTAAAGAAGAATTTGGTGTAACTCCAAAGGAATATCAAAAATCTTGTTAGGATAAAAAATAATATGAACTTAAAATGCACAAGTACGTATCTTAATGGAAGATGCGTACTTTTCTATATATCAATGATCTATCCCTTTTGAATGATTTCTGAACTTATATTGAACGATTTTTAGACCTATGATAGTTAATAGCGATTATGGTCCAATTTTGGAGGTTTTTGAATGATTAGAGAACTTCTTTCTACTGGATAACTCGCACTTTTGTGATGCATTTGATGCACAACTAATACTTATTTGGTCTAAATAACTTTATAAATCTAATAGTATGGTGATAATTTTACCTAATTTCTTTTTGCAGAAGCCTGTTTGTCGTTTACTGGCTGTCATGGGCTTTTTAGGATTTAGTGGAGCGATAGCGTCTCAATCAAGTTCGCCTGTGAATATTGATTCTGTGGAGACCTATATGAAAAAAGACTCTTTTGAGAAGAATGTAGGATCTCGTTTCGTTACTAATCGTAGTATAGACTCCTTTGGGGTGAGTGATACTGTTGATATCAGGATGTTGCAGCGCTCTCAATTTTTATCTATTCAGCAATTACTGAAAGGGAATGTGGCCGGTGTATATGTACAGGAAAATAATGGAGAGCCTGGTACCATTCAAAGCATGCTGGTTCGTGGCTTATCTTCACCTGTCTTTTCAAATAAAGATGTGTCCGGTGTTCAGCCGACGATTTATTTGAATGGTGTTCCTTTGATGTTGGAAAACAGCTATGTGTACGATATCAAACAGTTTGATATTAATCCGATAGGAGCTGCTGCCAATATGTTGGCGGGACTGGATATATCTTCCATAGAGTCAATAGAAATTATCAAGGATCCGCTTCAGCTTGCCAAATTAGGTCCTTTAGCTGCCAATGGCGCCATCTGGATAACGACCAAAGACGGTTATTATGGTGGGGAGAACGTCTCTATCGGAGTTTCGGCAGGAATGGCCTTTGCTCCGTCTTCGGTTCGTATGACGAATGGATCATACGAAAAAGCATTCCGTCAACGTTTCTATGATACGTATTCTCTTACACCGGGTAAACAACCCGATTATCTTATGGATACAAGAGATGTACGTTATTTTGGTAAACCGGACTGGGCAGACGATTATTATCAGTCATCACTCTTATATAATGTAAATGCTTCTATCGGTGGTGGTTCAAAGAAAGCGAATTATGTATTTACACTCGCAACGACAAAAGATGCGGGAGCAGCGGACAATACCTCTTATACGAAATATAATATTGGCTTTGCCTTGAATATGGTTCCTTTGGATGGCTTGAATGTTAGTACAATTATTAATGCCGCTAAGATAGACCGTGTCAGGAATCGGAATTTTAGAGACAGGTTTGCTGAGATGGAGTATATGGTTGATTTTTCAACTCCGCTTGCACCTGCCGGCAATTTGTATAATGACTTTTTAATATCCAATGATTTGACTAAAGATGATAATTATAACAATTTACTGAATGGATTGTTGGCTTTGAGCTATACTAAGCAAAGATTCAATGCTACAGCCAGCATCAAACTTGATTATACAACAAATGTTCGTCGCGCTTTTTGGCCTATGGCTTTGTTGGAGTCCGTCAACTTTGTATCTAACTATTCAGGATACAATCAACGGATTATAGGTGAAACTTCAGCGAGCTATTTGTTGCCTTTAGCTGATATTCATAAGTTGAATATTCAGTGGAATGGCTCTATAACCAGCGATTTGTATCACTATAATTATACTCGTGCCTATGATGGTGATGATGATATGAAGCCGACAACAAGTACCGGGAACTTCAAGCAGTATCGTTATGTTGATCGTTTGGAGAATAGGTGGGTATCGACTTCAATAGCTTTAGATTATAAGTATAAGAATTTGCTTAATGTGGGATTATTGGCAAGATACGACGGAAATTCCGCTATCCAGTCGGATCACAGATGGATGTTTACACCCGCTGCCTCTGCTGAATGGAATTTAAAGAATCAATTTTTTACAGGTAGTACTGCATTGTCTGGATTGTCTTTGCGTGCATCTTATGCACGAATAGCCAAATCAGTCCAGTCCGATAGATATGAATTAGGTCCTCAATACTTGGCTACAAGTATCACATGGAGTGGCGAACCGTTACTTTCCTCAGCTAATGGATTTGCAACAATCACTCGTCCGTATGCATCGGGTTGGGTTGGTTATGATTTAAAGCTTCCCTATTCTGATAAAATGGAGCTTGCTTTGAAAGGTTCTTTTTTCGACAATCGCATTATTGCGGAAATAAGTCTGTATAAGAATTATGAAAAGAATTTATTGACATATTTGCCTGTCACTCAAGAAATGGGATATGAGTATAAACTGGCCAGTGGAATGGATATCAGTAATCAGGGATTGGAATTAAATCTTTCGGCATCCATTTTGAAGAACACTCCGTTGAAGTGGGATTTGTCTTTCAATGCAAGTTATAATAAGAACAAACTAGAGAAACTTCCCGAAAACCAGAAGACAACTGTGATAGGCGACCATAAACTACAAGTAGGACAGTCAGTTGATGCCTTTTGGGTGTATCAAAATAAAGGCATTTATACAAACGACTCAGAAGTTCCTGTTATGAATGGGAAACCACTGAACATAAATGGAGTTCCTTTTAAAGCAGGAGATCCTGTTTGGACAGACGTTGACGGAAATAATCAGATTAACGACAATGACCGTGTGCTGACCGGGCATGCCATTCCACCCTATACAGGAGGATTGACTAACCAGTTTGCTTATAAAAGATTCGATTTCAGCTTCAATCTCTTCTTTGCTTTGGGGCATAGTGCTTTAAATCTGCGCGATCAGCAACGTTACGACTTTGCGACTTTGGATAATATTCAGTCCTTGCAGTCTGTTAAAGAGATTTTCTTTTGGCAAAACACTAATCAGCGTGACAATTATCCTATATACAATCCGCAAAGCAGTGTTCATCCTTACCGTGCAGAACAGGATTTGTTCCTTGAAAAGCTGTCATACCTGAAACTGAGAAATATAACTGTTGGTTACACACTTCCTATAAAGAAAGTTGGTAGTAATATACCTAAAAGTTTGTATTTCTATCTGACAGGATCTAATCTGTTATCTTTCAGTAATTTTTCAGCAGGTGATCCGGAGTTAGTTAACTTCAATGGTACCTATGACGGGTATTCGCTTCCCATTCCTCGTTCCATTTCTTTGGGACTGAGATTTAAGTTCTAAAAATATCGGAGATGATAAAAAATGAAAAACAATATGAAAAACAATATGAAAAAATTGCGATTAGCTCTTTTCTCCGCACTTGCCTGTTTATTTCTGCAGTCCTGCAATGACTTTCTGGATGTAGATCCCAAACATGCAGCTTCGGAAACCCAACAATGGAAGACCCTTGAAGATACTCGATCAGCATTAATGGGAGTATATGGCTTGACACGCGCAGCCTTAGCCGATAACAATACTCATTGGATATGTGGTGATTTGCGGAAGGGGGATTTTACCGTTTATAAGCGTAGTGACTTACAAGCTGTGTCTGATAATGAATTGAACAAGCCATATGACTTGTTGAAGAAAGTATCTAACTGGAGAAGATTTTATGCGGTAATCAATGCGGCATCTGTTTTTATGGAAAAAGCTCCACGAACTGTCGAACTTGACCGGTCGTATTCTGAACAAAACTTGAAATATGACATTGCTCAAGTACGCGCTTTGAGGGCATTTGCTTATTTTTATATGGTAAGAATCTGGGGAGATGTGCCGTTAGTCACCTATTCTTATGATAACGGAACTTTTCCGTCTATGCCCCGTACAGACGCTCAAACGGTGCTGAGTTATGCTAAGGCAGAACTGTTGACAGCTATAAAGGATTTACCCTATCAATATGGTACTCAAACGAATTTATATTATGGTTCATATGGGGCCCAATGGCAGGGAAAACTGTTCAATAAGTTATCTGCATACTCTGTATTAGCTCACATCTGTGCTTGGCAGGGAAATTATGCAGAAGCCGAGACATATTCTGCATTTATAATAGATCATGCATCTGAGATTAATGCAAAATATACTTCTATTGCCGACTTGACTTCAGAAACAGGGCTGTTTTACTCGAATGCGAGTGTAAAAGGTTCAAGGATTTTAGGATTTAATTTTGCTCACAATGATAACGAAGCAACTCAAAGCGGACATCTTGAACAGTTGACTTTAGCTTATCCATTGGTACAAAAATCCTATCCTGAAATATACATTTCAAAGGACAGCTTATTTTCGATTTTTACCAATTTTGATGACTTGCGGTTTGGAATCATAGATACCATCAAATATTCATCCTATTATGTTCAGAATTTGAATGAAGAAACTCCGGTGTTCAGTAAAATAAAGATTATTCAGGATGGATCGGCGAAAGACAATGATTTCGGAGTCTTTGGCTCGTCTATTGTTTTCACTCGCCTTGAAGATATCACCTTGCTACGGGCTGAAGCATTATGCGCACTAAATAGAAGCACAGAAGCTGTATCCTACCTGAATATGATCCGAACAAATCGTGGATTGAGAGAAGTATCTTTTAAAAAGGATTTTGGGAATAATCGCGAAAGCTTAATTGCCGAGATATTTGAAGAGCGTCGCAGAGAGCTTATGGGAGAAGGCTGGAGGTGGTATGACCTTGTCCGTCGGCAAAAGCTGATGAAAGATAATGAGGCATTCTTGCGACTGATCAGCAGTGGTGGAATCTACTGGCCGGTATCGGAAGATATCATTACTGCTAATTCACAGATTGAACAAAATGAGTTTTGGAAATAAAAAGAAAACGACAATGAATAAGATACTATTTATTTTATGTCTGACTTCGGCTTCCCTTTGGATGCTGTCTTGTACAGATTACGAAGTGGCTTCATATCCTGAGGAAAATGAAACCGAAGTATTTAATGGAACGGTTCTGGATTATTTGTCCACAGGGAATGAAAGGCTGAATTTGAAATTTGATTCTATGATGGTTCTTGTCAACAATATTCCCGATTTCATACAACAGATGGAACAGACGGATGTGCAATATACAGTTTTTGCCATACCGGATGCATGTATCCGTTCCTCATTGGCGCAACTTAACGAGTACCGTAAACAAAAGGAGTTGGGTGAAGCGATTTATTTGAGTGATTTATTAATTGAACCGTTTGTTGTTAAAGATACGATCGTTAATGTTATAACACCGACTTTAAATGATACGATCATTAACGAATATCATTATGATTATAGAGCTGATCTTGAGCGAATGTTATGCAAGTACATTATTAAAGGTAGTTACGATACCGATAATATTCTAGCCAATGAAGGAAATAACTCCTTAAATTCTTTGAAGTACAATTATCAAATGAATATAGAATGTTCTCGCAAACCGGCATCCGGATTTGTAGGCAGAGGAGTCAAACAGCTTATTTTCAGTGATATGAAAAACTCTCAGGTAAAAGATAACTGGAACAGAGTTTCTACGGTATGGAATGATGTTTATACAAATAATGGTATCATTCACATCCTTTCTCCCCAACACAGTTTCGGTTTTGATGAATTTATTTACGTATTTAATAATTATGGCAATGAATATAAGAAGTAAAAATATTGCGCTGCTGTTTTCCTGCGTATTATTAAGCATATCGTGTGTCGATAAATATTTGCCGGATAGTTTGGATGCTTTCGACAGAGACGTCAATTTTACTACAAAACTATATCGTCCTCAACTAGGAAAAAATACTTTGATGTCCGACAACTTTTCATCGGGTAATTCAACGCTTCCTCTTACTTTCGAAATATCACGAATCGTGAGGGCCGACGGAAGTCCTGCACCTGAATTGACGGAATATTTCCCGGTAAAAGTTTGGAAAACTCCATATATGGGTACCGAAAAGTCTATAGAAGAAATAGAAGCTAAAAGAGAAATAGAATATCGTACTCTTTTTCAGGTTAAAAAGCATTCCGGAGAATTTATGATGTGGTCCAATGCCGAATCTTCTTTTGTGCAGTGTGCTCCGAGTGATGGCTATATTTTTGATGTGCTGGTGAAAAACTCGGGAGGATATAAAACATTTACTGATATGCAGCTTATACCTGTCAGAGAAAGTGATTACGAACCGAGTATATACGATCCGGAAACAGGGTTGGTGCAGGGACAGGACTATGTTACACCAAATTCGTTAACCCTTTTTCAAACAGAAAGTGGAGACTATATGTTTCCTGAAGATGTACATATTTATTTTCGTGAGAACCAAGATAATGATGATGATGTAAAAAGTTTGACTTTTCGTTTTTATGGACCGGATTATACACCGATCTCTCCTTCATCTTTTAATCAGACAGACTGGGCTAATCTGATTCATGGTTTCAATATGGAGAAAACAGATGAATATGTAAAGTATGATGTAGTTTATCCGATGCCATTGGTTGAAATGAAATCAAAATATACCAATAAAGATGGTAATAGAATAAATGTCAATTTTTTATATGACCGTATTACAGCAAGTGGTTATCGTATGACATCCACTATGTCATTTGAATTTGCGATATACAAGGAAGCTCATTGGGAGATAATAGTTGTATTTACAGCAGGAGCCCCCTTGTTTGAAGATGGAAAATAACTAATTAATACCATGATTCTAATATGAGAAATATATTTAAATATGGCTTGTTGGCTATGGCGATTGCCGTCACCTCGGTTGGTGTTCGGGCTCAGGATATTCCTGTCAGTGGTGTAGTCAAAGATAAAAGCAATAATTCTACATTGCCTTATGCTTCTGTTATTGTTAAAAATGAAAGTGGAAAAACGGTGCCTCAGCTTTCAACCACAACTGATGATAACGGACGATTCTCTACAAAAGTTAAGAGTGGTTACCGACTTGTATTCTCTTTCCTGGCGTTCGACAGTCTTTCAGTCAAAGTTACTAAACCTTCAGAACGCATGCAAATATATCTGAGTCCGACAGAGAATATGCTTGATGAAACAGTTGTAGTCGGATTTAAAAGAGTTAGCAAGGCTGCGGTAACAGCATCGGTTACGGTTATTAAAGCAGAAGATCTGGTCAATACTCCTGTTGCTAATCCAATGGAGTTGCTTCAAGGGCGTGTTCCCGGATTAAATATTCAGATGAATAATGGTACTCCCGGAGGTCTTCCAAGTTTTTCAATTCGAGGAGTCTCGGATATTTCCGTTCAATCTTCCGGTGATGGCGAGTTTATGATGGGGCTGACTCCTCCTTTGTTTGTAGTTGACGGTATACCGCAGGAAGACGTAACGGGCTATGATGCAGCTGGTTTGCTGTCAGGTGCAACAGTCAGTCCGTTGGCTATGATTCCACTTGAAGATATTGCGAATATCCAAGTATTGAAAGATGCAGCTGCAACTTCCCTGTATGGTTCAAAAGGTGCTTATGGAGTAATTCTTATAGAAACTAAAAGAGGAGAAACAGCCAAACCGAAAGTTTCTTATTCGGCTAACTTTGTAGTGAAAACACCACCGAGGTTGAGAGATGTACTTGCAGGCGGGGCGGAGAGAGCGCTCAGAATTATGCAAATTTTGGGAAATGATACATCCGCCTATCATGGATATAATGAAATCCATAAATTGCAGGCACTGTCAGATAGCTTGAATCCTTATTACAATAATAATACGGATTGGCAGGGTGTCTTTTATCAGACGACTTACAATCAAACTCATAATCTTAGTTTCTCTGGTAAACCTAATGAGAAATTTGACTATAAGATCAATGCAAACTATTATACGGAAAAAGGAATTGTGAAAAACACGGACTTTAACCGATACGGTATCAGGGCAGCAGTAGGATATAAGCCTAATGATAGATTTCATTTGGATCTAAATCTTGCCACTACATTAACCCGAAATAGTAATGGTAGCGGAAATGCTTTCTCACAATCCGGCGTAGCCGCAGGTTCGGCAGCTTCTTCCTTGTTGCCTCCACCGTCTATGTATACAGCTTCCAATTCTGCATTGTCTGTTTTTTCTGTCCAGGCAGATAATCAGAATGTAGTCTATGATGCAAGTATGAATATCATGTATCTGTTGCCATTTGATATAAGATGGAGAAGTACTTTAGGATATAAATACGGAACTGTGGAGAATGAGAAATTTACGCCGGGTATTTTGAATGCCAATAGGGCTACTTGGAATAACGGTAGTGAATATAGTTATAATATGTATGTTCGTTCATTATTGTCAAGAACCGTAAAATTGGGAATTGTAAATTTTGATTTACAGGGAGGTTTTGAACTTTCATCCGAAAAGTATAGCGGTAACTTTATTATGCTGAATGGATTGGCAAGTGACCATATATGGTCGTCCGGTATGCCGTCCATGGCAGCTGGAAGGTCGAATTTTTCAGATAAAAAGAATACGTTTGCACTTATTATAGATCCTCAGTTATCGCTGCCTGGTGGGAAATACGTATTTACTCCCAATATTCGTCCTGAAATAAATTCATCTTATGGGTCGCAGGCGAAATGGGCAATAAATCCTTCATTAGGATTTCGCTGGAACTTCAGCCGTGAATCTTTTGCTAAAAAATGGAAGTTTCTGGATGCCGGAGCTCTTCGTGTAACTTGGGGACGTAGTACCACTTATAAAGCTAGTATTTATGATATATGGGGAAGTTACAATCTGAGCAAAGATACTTATAATGGAGTTTCTATTATTCCTATTGATAAAAACGCTATGCCGAATCCGGATTTGAAGCCGGTAACGTCAACATCATGGAATCTCGGAACAGACTTATCATTCCTTAATAATAAAATTATGTTCGTTGCCGAGGCGTATTACAAACAAATTGACAATCAGCTAAGTTCGATAGAGTTGGCTAACCACAATGCTTTTAATTCCGTAAGAAGTACGAAAACGAGTTTGGTTAACTATGGATTGGAGTTTTCGTTGAACGTCCGTCCGTTGTCAAGGCAAAGTAATTGGGATTTGAATGTAGCGACTTCACTGGCAATTAATAAAGACGTGATCGCAAAGCTGCCTAACGAGGTGCGGCAGATTATTAACAGTGATGCGGAAGTGGTGAATAAATTAGGTTCTAACGCGATGGGGAATTATCTCTATGTGTATAAAGGCGTATATGCGACTGACGAAGACGTGCCTGTTAATCCGCTGACCGGAGAACGCTTGCGGATGGGAGGGAATACTTCTACTCAAGCATACTTTAAGGCGGGAGACCCTATTTGGGTGGATGTAAATGGTGATTATATCATCGATGAAAAAGACAAGGTGATTGTAGGTAATTCACAGCCGCGAATGACCGGTGGTATTAGTATCAATCTTCGTTATAAAGCGTTTTCTATCAACACTAACTGCTCGTTTACGTTGAGACGTGATATTATCAACAAGGCTCTGGCAGACCGTTTTAGGGCTTATGGAACACCTGTAGCAGGTAAGGTGAACCTTACAGGTAGTGGAGCTTTAACACCTATTGAGGCATATAATTTCTGGACAGAAGATAATATCTATGCCCAATATCCTAATCCGTTTGATTATACCCGTTCAAGTATTATTCAGCCTTTCAGATACGACCAGACATTGTTTATGGAAGATGGCTCTTATTTTAAAATTAACGGTATATCTGTGGCTTATACTATTCCAAAGAAAATGCTGGATTTTTTTAGGATCAGCCGATGTCAGCTTAATTTTAGTATGAACAATATTTATACTTTCTCCAAATATTCAGGCATCAATCCCGAAAATGTAAACAATTTGGGATATGACACATCCGGTGGTTATCCCAATGGTCGTACTGTGACATTTGGTGTCTCAATGGATTTTTAGATGAACGATTAAATATAGAAGAATATGAAAAATATAGTTTTAATAATGACTTTGATAGTATCTTGCCTGTTTGCCGGTTGTGATTCGCTTGCAAATAAGAGTGAAGATAAATTATCGGGTGATGATTTTTGGGCGCAGGGAAATGAGACGAATGCGGAAGCTTTTTTGTTGAGCATATACAATTCGTTTCGGAATGCAACAATGTCACAACGTCCTTTCCTTACGTATAGCGGAGATATGCGGTGCGCTCCAATAACAGCCTACAGCACTGGGGATAAATATGTAGCTTATCTGGCTAACAACGATATGGGTGAATTGCGTAATACATATCCCGATGATGCTAGGGGCGGTTTAATAATGCAATGGGATGTGTTTTATACTGCTATTCAGGATGCCAATATTCTGCTTGCTGAGATAGACAAAGTGCCCGGTATGGATGGATTGAAACGGAGTCGTTTTAAGGCAGAAGCTATTTTCATGCGTAACTTGTCTTATTTCTTCATCGTAAGGGCTTTTGGAGATGTGCCTTATTATACAAATGCCTATAATGAAGCTCCCTTGCCAAGAACCAATATGGTTATAGTTTTGCAAAATTGCCTTGCTGACTTACAACCTTTGCTTGACGATGATCCGGGAGCGGAAGTACTACCATGGTCATATTCATCTTATTCGAGCAAAGGGATTAGAGCCTCCAGAGGTTCTGTCATTGCGCTGATGATGCATATAAACTTGTGGCTTGTACAGTTTGATGCACAAAATAAAGAGCAATATTATAGGAATGTTGTTTCGCTAGGCGAGGAACTGGAACGTAACAATGGAGCTTATTCATTACTTGATATAAATAGAAGTTCCGTGATTTTCGCAGGAGGGTCAGACGAAGGCTTGTTTGAGATTGCACAAAATATAAATTTCAATGAGATATTTATGATGAATGCAAAGTTTTCTGATAATGTTTCCTATTCCTGTCTGAACAAGTATACACCAGTGTTCTGTTATTCAGGAGATTATCTAATGAGTCTGTTCCCTATGTATGAAGATGATGCGAGAAAAGAATTATGGTTTGACGAAAAGATATATTCTACTTCGGTTTCAAGTTCTGCTCCTAAGGAAATCAAGAAATTTTGGAATATTGATACTTATGGAAACGGAACAATTACGTCCAACTCCGGCAATCAAATAGTATTCCGTTATGCAGGTGCACTTTTGTTGTATGCTGAAGCTCTTGCCGCTTTGGGGACTAACGATACGAAAGCCTGCGAATTACTCAATCGGGTCCGCAATAGGGCACATGCTTCCGAAATAAATACCTCGGGTAGTGAACTGATGGATGCTATTTTCTGGGAACGCTGCAGAGAGCTTATCGGTGAAGGACATTACTATTATGATTTGGTTCGTACAGGAAAGGTGTATAACAGAAACTATTGTATGAATCCGATGACGCGTACTAATTTCAATGTGGGGGCATGGACATGGCCTATTCATCGTAATGCGTTGAAAAACAACACACAGATTGGATTGAATTTATTTTGGGAGTAACTCTGATAAACTTAAAATGTATAGATATGAAAAATAATATCAAATTATGGAAGAAAATTGTCGGATGTTGCCTTTTGGCAGTACTCATGTACAATTGTGCCGATGATAGTTATTTAATTGATGGTGGAAAAGCGAACCCTTATTATAATGGGAATATGATGCAATATTTGCAATCAAGACCCGATTATTTTAAAGATTTGGTGGAAGTCATCCGGCTGTCCGGTATGGAAGATGTTTTTGAAGACGAACAAATTACCTTTTTTGCACCTACCGATTGGTCAATCCGTGGTAGTTTTAATTATCTGAACCGTATTTGGTATCGTATGGGGCATGATAGCATCAAGAGTTTTAGTCAGATAAAACCGGAAGTCTGGCGTGAAATGCTGTCAATGTACATTGTAAAAGATAAATATTTGCTGAAAGATATACCTCAAATTGATACGACTGCCATAGCAGCCTATCCGGGACAGGCATTTTTATCTTATGGTCAGCAGCCTATGAACATGGGTGTTGTTTATTATGATGCAAACAATGTGAAATATGCCGGTGCAAGACAAATCATATACTCTTATGTCTATGATTTCACTATAGGAGATATGAAAAACGCTTATGTAGCAACATCTGATATACAACCGACTAACGGAGTGGTACATGTACTCAGATTAACCGATCATGCATTTGGTTTTGAACCATATCTTTTCGCTACCAAAGCTATAAATGCGACAATAGAAACAGAACCGGATAATTAACTATAAATAAAGATAGTACAATGAAACATATTACCATCTATTCGTTAATGATTGTTTGCTCCGTATTCACTTCGTTATTGGTAACATCCTGTAACAGTGATCTGAACAGCAATATTAAAGATGATCCGTACAGTGGAGGAAAAGCTCCGCTTGGAATCGGTTTGCTGGCTGAATCTCCTTCTCCGGAAAGCGCTTATCCCAATGATACGGTTGTATTCAAAGCAAAAGGGATGTTGAACTGGTGTGATCCGCAATCAGGACGTTACGATTTCAAGTTCTATATTTCTGATGAAGAAACTAAAATTGTAACTGCTACCGACACGACAATCACCGTGAAAGTACCTGGAAATCTTAGTTCGGGTACGGCTTATATTGTATTGAAAGAACAGGTTTTCTATGGACCTCGTCTCACTGTATTAGGAAATATTAAGATAGATCAGTCATACGGCTTTAAAGGCACTTCGGGACCTATTTACGATTGTGCGGAACATTATTCAAAAGCACGGGTATATTATCCTGTTGGCGACTATATGCAGGCCTACTACAATGAAAATAGCTCGCAGAGGTTTTCTTGTATATCTATGGTTTTGACAGACGGCTCTGTATCGGGAAAATGGGTAACTGACTTCAAACTTGATCCTGGTCAGGGAGCCGGCATTGATCTGGCCAATCCGGGAGTGACAGATATTGAATGTTACCTTAATTCATTTACTTATTTTCCTAGTGACCACAGGGTTCTTCTGTCGGGTAAATTTTCAGAATACGGCTGGGATAAGTTGCCGGTCAATAACATCACGATAGCTACTAATGAAGTAGCCTCGTATTATAAAACTGTAGCGCTGCCTTCGAAAAAGAATAATACAAGCATAAATTGTAAGATACCGGTATTCAACGGGGGAACTCTTGAAGCGCCTGTCCGTACATTTATAACTTCCAATGAGAAGGTGGTAGCAGTAGGAAATATTACAAACTACTGTCGTATTAATACCGAAAAATCCTATGCTGAGAGTATGGTTTTGGATTATTCGAAGGTTGCGAGTGTATTGCGTATGTCAAGGACTGGAGAACTTGATGATAGCTATCGCAGGGATGCAGAAGGAGTTATCGGGCAGATTTTAGATGCTTGTATGGTCGAAAGTGACGGTATTGTCATAGTAGGGACATTCAGCAGTTTCGATGGACAGTCTGTGAAGAATATTGTGAAGTTGAATGCCGAAGGTACCCTTGATGAAACTTTTATGAGAAACATCGGTACGGGCGCAAATGGAAGTATTACTAAAATCCGGTACAATAAAAACAAAAAGAAAATCCTTATAACTGGGGAGTTTTCTGAGTTCAACGGTATTCCTGCACAGAGTGTAGTTATGTTGAATGATGATGGCACACGTGATGAAATTTTCAAGATCGGAAAAATGGAAGGAGGATTGGCCAATTTTGCCTGTCTGCTTGATAATGATAATATTGTTGTTTCAGGTGCGTTTACGAAATACGATGGTGTAACTCGCCGTGGTTTCCTTATATTGGGTCGTGATGGAAAGGCGCTGCAACAATTTAATGTGCCGGGCATCTTCCAGGGTGAACTCTACAAAGTAATTGAAACTCGTACTTCGACCAATTCAAACGGATTGCTGCTGCTTGGTGATTTCAGTCGTTTTGATGGTAATATGGTTCGCAATGCGATGATGATAGAAGTTGATTATGAATAACTTATTATGAAATACAATGGAAAAGTTGATAAAAAATATAATGCTTTGCCTGTTTGCTGTATTTGCATTCTCGTGCAATGAGGATATGGAAAGGCTTTTGACTGATGATTATCCGGAGTCGGGTACTGAATATACTACGGGACACGTATTGATGGTGGTTATCGATGGTGCATCCGGAATAGCCGTTAATGAGGCGTACAATACACGAAAGGCTCCAGTTATCCGCTCCATGACGGATAAATCTTTGTTTACTTTTTACGGACTTGCCGACAATGAAGAAGGGGTAAGTAAAGAACGTGGATGGGCAAATTTGCTGACCGGAACAACAAAGAACGGGCTTGATGTCAATCAAGGAATTGACGAACTCGAAACGCCTTCTTTTCTTCAACGATTGAAAGAGGCGGATGAAAATCTAAAAGTTAGCTTTTATTCTTCCGATACGGAGTTTTTCGGAGCTTTCGGGAGTGTTGCCGATACTAAAAGAAAGACTTCGGCCGACAGTGAAACCGCTGATGCTCTTATTGCTGAAATCAATGGTGAAACAATCTCGGATATCGTAGTTGCACAGTTCGGCGGTGTTCAACAGACTGGTGAGCAACATGGATTCTGGAGCAATGAGACAACTCCTACCAGTGAGGTTATTGATGCGATTTACAATGTAGATGCTTTCATCGGTAAAATAATGAAAGCACTTGAAGCGCGTCCGCGTTACGTTCAGGAAAACTGGCTTGTAGTTATTACATCTTCTTATGGTGGTGTTTATGAAGGTAATGTAACTCCGGCATCGTTGTATGATGATCCGCGTCTCAATTCTTTCATGATGCTCTATAACAGTCGGTTTGCATCCAAATTGTTGCAAAGGCCGGGCTCGGATGAACTACAATACAAATTCTATAGTCCTTATTTCGTCGGTCCCGGACAAAAAGCGACAACAAATGCCGTTATGACTGGAAATACCGAGTTTTTTAATATGGGTAAACGATGGAGTTCCAATCCGGATGAAGAGGTGGATAAAAGTGGATATACCATTCAGTTTAAAATGTTTGATAAGCACGGCGACCCTTGGGGTAATAGAAATATAATATCGAAAAGATACCAAAAAGCAGGTACAGGTTGGCAGCTAATGTTTTCTAATAATACGCAAGTCGAATTTGCTGCTAATTTTAAAGAGGGTTCTTCGGTTTTCCGCTTACCATCTACGAGACGTGACGGATCATGGCATTCTTATACGCTAGTTATAAAAGAGGTTGATGATACCCAGAAAGGTGACTCCATCTTATTTTATCTTGACGGTAAGTATCAGATGGGATGTAAGATAGACGGCAGTAAAGATATGTGGACAGATGCGCCTCTTGCCATCGGACATACGTTTTCTCCGGACAGACCTAGTCAGGCAAATCTATATATAAACGATCTCCAGTTTTACAACGTTGCTCTACCTGCTGATATTATTGCGGAGTATCATTGTACTACAAAACTGGACCTTTTGGGTGAATTATATCCGTATTGGAATAATCTGGTGGGTTATTACCCCAACGATCGCGAAGATGATATCGGATTATCTTATTTGGAAGATTATTCGAAATATACATCAAAAGATAAAAGATTATACTTCAATAAACCGGTTGGTACGTTTGCGCCTACCGATGATTACGTAACGCGCAGGCAGGAGAGTATTGTAACGGATAAGGTATGCCCACTTATAGACGATTCCTACTATAAAACGGTTCTTAATACAGTCGATTTATCCTATCAGATTTTTCAATGGTTTGGAGAGCCGGTTGATTCTTCCTGGAATTTCGATGGTGAAGGCTGGGCATTAGATTACGTTTCTTTAAATAATTAAATTAGAATGCAATATGAAATGCTTTAATAAACTAAAAGCCGACTATGCAGTTTTGCTGTCATTCATTTCCTGTATGTTTTTTATGGGAAGCTGCAACATTGCTTATCAATATGATATCGAAAGCGGGACAGAGGATGATACCGCCGATTCTACCAATGTAACCATAGTAACAGGTGAAGGAATCGATGTCAGTATGTATGAAAGTGCCCGTATTTTTCCAGGTTTGGTAGATACTTTAGTCGATAATACTGTCAATACACTGCTTGCGCTTGATTTAAGCAAGAGATACATTCCTGCATACGATCTTGACGTGCAACAAGTTCCTCGTCCGATATACAGCACCGGGCTTTATGCCGGAGCAGGTGAATTGATTACTATAACCATTAATGACAACACTATGGGGTTGACGGTTATCATCGGTTCTCATTTAGATGATTTGACGGATATTTCTCCCTACTTGCGTTTGCCGGTAGTTACTACTTCGAAGCAACTGTTCCCGGGAAAAAACACGATTCGTAATCCTTTGGGAGGTATGATATGGATCGAAAAAAGCAAGGATGTGAATGGCAGTGCGGATTTTGTTATGGAGATTAACGGGGCTTATCGTTCGCCTGATTTTATTGTCGGTTCTACTGATGTAACAGCGTGGGTTGAGCAGTTGCGTACAACGACTGTACCGTGGCTCGAGTTGCGTGGCCGGCATGTCGCTTTTTCCGTTCAGCGTGAGCGATTATTGGATATGATAAATGATGATCCTACCATTGCTGAAAAGATGCCGAACACACTGGAAGCATGGGACAATGCTGTCGAGACCTATTATTATAACTATTACAGTTTGCAGGTTGGGGCACAGGATTTTTCAATGCGTGCTCCCGATTTTCCTGAGCGTGTGGTGCTGGATGTGGAGTTGTTGGACAATCTGTATATTCGTAATGCCGATTATGGTGTAGTGGCATTGAATACAAATTATCTGTTGAATGAGCTGGCTAGCTATCAAACGTTGAAATCCGGTAATTCTGTTGCTATTTTTAATGCGTTATATAGAAATTACTCTTTCAGAGATATAAAATCACCCTGGTGGAGCGAAGTATCTGATGCGGTAAAAGCAATTCCCCTATATCGCATGGCTGAGAAAGGATTAAGAGAGGATGGGTATCCGATGGGACCGATTTTCCCGGAAGAAGGCAGTAGCATTGCGGAGCAATTCCCCAAAGCATTGGCATATGCAGATACCGATAGTAGCCGCTGGTTTGTATCTGATATAAAGTCGGAAGTACGGCCGACATACGCATTGGCAAGCCTCGTTCAATTAGCTAACTACAAAGATGACGATTGGGCTTTTTATATAGAGTTGAACCGTATGATTAAAGATAAAATTTCCGTAGATCATTCTACTTCTACCTATTTCTTTAAGGCTTTATGTGACTATTTTAAGGAAGATTTTTCACCATTCTTTGAGCATTGGGGCTATTCGCTGACAGACGAAGCCCGTAGTTATGCATCGAAATATCCGCTGATGGATAAAGCCATATGGAAATACTCGCCTCTGGCAGAAAATCCATCAAGTGGTGTGGTTGATTTCCCAAGTAACGGGTATCACTACCGTCATAATCGCGCTGACTGGGAGATTTATGCACTGGATGCAAATGGAAGCGATAACTTTAATTCAGGGCAGTCGCCGGACCGATTGCTGGACAGCGACAAATCAACAGGATGGACTTCATATTACAACAACGATACAAGTACTCCGCCACTTCCGTATTATTTGTTTATTGATATGAAAGAGACGACAGATGTTAATGGTGTATTTCTGGCTGGCAACAACTCAGACTTTGCGGCAACTAAGCTGATTATCGAGACTCCTGTCAATCAGGATATTATTAATGATCCGCTTGACGAAAATATAGTTTGGAGGGAAATTGTGCAGATTGATTCCATTGCACATCCCGAGTTGCCCAATATTAAAAGTGAGGGTTTCTATGATTTTCCGTCAAAAGAACAAGTGAGATATCTGCGTATAAAACTTCCTGAACCTAATCGTAATGATAACTGGAATGAAACAGATATGTCTCGTTTTAGGTTCAGAGTACAGTCGTTTACCGAGTTTGGTACATTTTATTATAAACCGTAAATTTATATCAGATGAATAAACTTTTAAATATTCTCACATACAGCTTGCTTGTTGTTTGTGTCCTGGCATTTAACTATGCTTGCACGGAATACGATACACCTGCTGAAATAGCAGACGATGGAACTATAGATACCGGCATATCTACCAAAATCCATCGTAAAGTATTATGGATAAATATAGATGGTGCGGTTGGTGAAGTGGTGAAGAACTCCCTTCCTGCCGATGGTGCCATTGCTAAGATGTTGAAAAATAGTAAATATTCGTGGACAGGAGTTAGTGACAATCGAACCCTGTCTGTCGAGAGGAACGAAGACCCTGTAACGTGGGCAACCATGCTCACTGGGGTCATACCCGAAAAGCACAGTATAACCGATGAATCTTATACTGCTAATGTGGAGTACAATCCGAACAATCCGAATGAAAAGGTAATTCACTATCAAAACATTATTAGCTATATTTCGAATAATGACGTGAATATGCTTTCATTGTGTGTGACACCTTGGGCGAAACTGAACAAAAATATGCTTAACAATGCTAAGACTACCATTACTTCAGAAAATGACGTTCAAACTCGGGATGTGGTTCTCAATCATATTGCGAATGAAGATTACACATTCATTCTGGCCGATTTTTCAGGAATGTTGGAGGCTGGGAAGAGTGGGGGATTCAAAGCGGACAACGCCGCTTATGTCAGTGCACTTAAAACTATAGACGGATACATTGGTGAATTTTTGTCGGCGATTGATGCCCGTGAGAATGCATTTTACGAAGACTGGCTTATTGTTGTAACTTCCAATCACGGTGGATCGGCTGATGGTCGTTATGGTGGCACTTCGGAAGTGGAGCGTAACACGTTTGGTCTGTTTTACTACAATCATTATACGGAAAAACAATTGAATGGTAATAGACTATACGGTGCATATTTTGATTCTCAGAATGAATACAAGGCTGTCGTTTTTGATAGTATAGGTAAATATTATTCTTTAGGTATGGATGCATTTTCAATGGAGATCATAATGCGTATGGTTCCTAGGCAGGACGGTACATATAATGGTAACAATTGGGATCGCATACTTGGAAAAGCCGGCTGGGGACTATATAGGCAGAGAGGAACTGTATCCATGAGAACAAATCCTAAGGAAGGTCCTGCTCTTGAGCAAGCTATTACCGGATACAATGATTCTAAATGGCATCACTATGGTGTTAGCATAAGTTCCGCTGCCTCCGGAAGGAGAAATTGGCTCATTACTTTAGATGGTAAGTTGCAGGGATCTGGAACTACGGATACCCAAGGATTGGCTCCGGATTCAAGCCTTTTGGCGATAGGTGGTTATTCTGTGCCAACTTCCTATTATATATCGGAAGTACGTCTATGGAAAAAGGATCTTGCTGAAAGAGAATTTTTGCAACTATCGGGAGAAATTGATATTGAACCTTCTAGTGATATGCTCGGCTATTGGAAATTCAAGCCAACAGAGCAACTTGAGAAATTAGAGGAGGATACATTAGTAATTAAAAATCAGATACAAGGTGGACTCAATATGTATTATATTAAAGATAAAACAAGCAGTTCTCCGGATATCGAACAGAAAGCTTCTGCCATGTTTGCAAATACATTGCCTACCAATGTCAATGCTGAAAGAATCTGTGTTGAGAATACGCTGATAGTACCGCAAATTCTCTATTGGTTAGGCATCTCGGTGCCATCCACATTAGATGGATACGTGTTTATCAATAACTATGCGCTTTCAGAAGAATGGCGCGAAGAGGTGGATACGGAATAATTTGACGAAAAAAGAAAACTTTGTTTGATGCTGGAATTAATGGAGGAGTATCGATTAAATATTTATGTCGGTACTCTTCTCACTCAATTAATAAAGTTGTAATTATAGTTTTTTATCAATCATAAAAGACATCTGTAAGAAATATTATGAAAACAATTAAATTATCAATCCTATTTCTTGTCCAGATACTATTACTTTCATGTAGCGAACAAGTGTATGTTGATGGCACTTCCAAGCAAGTTATAAAAAGAGATAAGATGATTACTCAGGCTATCAGTCAACTTACACCTCAAAACAAACTGCTTGTAGAGGAGATTAATAAAAATGTTCAGGATACCATACTTGAACGATTAAACATGAATATTGCAGGGAGATGGAATGATTCATCCTTGTCCTTAACTTTGATGAAGTCCACTATAAAGTTTGTACCGGTTATTGATTCGCCTTCAAGATTATATTTAGTGAACGATTCAGAAAAGGTATTTAGAATTCCAGAAAAGTTTGCTTGTTTTTATGGGCAGAATGATAATGGGGAAACAATATATTTTTATGCTATATATCATGCTGAAAACTTTATGAAAGACACGAATCCGAAAAGTTATTATCAAGGATATGTTGAAGTGTTTGGGAAGGAAGCTGCGGACAAGATGGTAGAAAGTAGTATAAAGAGGACAGAAGCGGAAAGATGGGAAATTATGTCGTTTACACCGCAGAAAAATGAAACAAAGAAGTTTGAATATGCTAGAGAGCATTCTGATGATGGGACATTTTTTATTTTAACTCGAGAAAATACTTATCCTCATATATGTTTCTTTAAGGATAAAAAGCCTTATTATTGTTGGGGAGCAAATCAAGATGAATTGTCTATGGAACCTTTGGAAAATTATTTGAAACCATAGTTAATACGGAATAGTTCTGTATAATTTATCAGCCCTTCACCTTCTCTCTACATCCCTTATCAAATGGGGAAGAGCGGGTGAAGGGCTACCTGTTTCATGGCTCTTTCATTGTTCTTTATATTTTAAATCCACCGATACCCTGTAATTACCCGGAACCGGAGTATATATCGGTTGATAGATCGTCCCTTTATTTTGCAATTTCTTTTCTGCCATTAACCTCTTGATATGGCGATATGCAGTGATTTGCGTCATTCCGCAGAGATATTGAAAATCTTTCCGGGTGATAATCTGATTTTCAGCAAAATATTCAGTTAGTTTCATGTCTATTTCTACTTCTGATAAATTGGCGGAGTGCGGTCTGATTTTAGAACGCTGGAATTTCATGTGACACAATTCCCCTTTCAATTCTTTATCAGCTTTAAACTTTATAGCTTTCAATTTTACCCGGTGCACACGTTTGTCTTTCGGGTTACGTATTTCTTCTTCGCAGGAAAGAGTGACCTGAAAGAATCCTAATCCATCGACATGCACCTTTTTACCTTCCAGGAGGCACTGAGCTACTTCATTTTTCAGTTCTTCCAAGGTTGAAATAATGTCCGATACTCTTAATGTGGAGCGATCATGGATGCGATAAGCCAGTTTCTCGGTATTGACGGTCTCAAAACTTACCGGACGGGCATGATAACGCGTCTTGTTCTTTTTCTCCTTTGGCATCGGAGTCTTATATAATTCAAATTGTACTGCCATTTCTGCTTTATCTTTAAATGATTTCTTGTTTTTAGTGCTGATATTTTATACTTATCATTACTATGATAAGATCTTATCACAATAATGATGTTACTTTATCATAGTAGTGATAACATCTTATCATATTAGTGATAAATATAATTTGTCGGTGACAAAGATAAGGTTTAATAGTATGATAAACAAGAAATGATAGGATATTAATGATAAGTCTGGTTTTCATAAAATGAATAGGATAAAAAGTTGCAAATGGCTTTTTTTTGATATTATATTCGCATCCATTAATCATAAAAAAAAGAAGAAAATGGAACAAAAAAATGGTTGGTTTGCCTTTTGGCAAAAATTGATGAAGTGTCTTTCAAAACAAGATGAAACGGGAGTAGGGGATACAAAAAGTGTAGCACCTGTCAATACTATTATTCAGTCGATTAAGGGGGTATCATCGTCTAAAGAAAAAGACTCATCGAAAGTGAAGTCACTAACTGAGAGCGTAGATACTTTTTTAAAATCCCGCTATGATTTCCGCTACAATGTGCTGACAGAGGAAACGGAATATCGTTTGTTGGAACGAATGGAGGAAGGATTTGCACCTGTGAGTCAGCGTGTCTTAAATACATTCTGCCTGGAAGCTCACGAATCAGGTATTTCTTGTTGGGATCGTGATCTTTCACGCTGTATTTTCTCCACCCGTATTGCAGAGTATCATCCTTTCAAACTTTATTTGGAAGAATTGCCGGTATGGGATGGAGTGGATCGCTTGGCGGCTTTGGCACGCAGAGTTTCGAGAGACCAATTGTGGGTGAAAGAATTCCATATATGGATGCGGGGTATGACAGCACAATGGATGGGGGTTACGGGAAGTCATGCCAATAGTGTGGCGCCTTTGCTTATCAGTACGGAGCAAGGATATTTAAAGTCTACTTTTTGCAAATCGCTACTTCCTCCTGCGCTTCAGCGTTATTATATGGATAAGGTGGATTTAACCAGTCAAGGGCATATAGAACGGAGATTGGCGGAGATGGGACTTCTCAATCTGGATGAGTTTGATAAATATGCTCCGACGAAAATGCCGTTATTGAAGAATCTGATGCAGATGGCTTCATTAAGCCTGTGCAAAGCTTATCAGAAAAATTATCGCTCGCTACCTCGTATAGCATCTTTTATCGGGACATCGAATCGAAAAGATTTATTGACTGACCCGACTGGTAGCCGCAGGTTTATTTGTGTGCTGGTAGAGTATCCTATCGATTGTGAGGGGATTGACTATGCACAACTTTATGCTCAATTGAAAGCGGAGATTTTGGCGGGTGAACATTATTGGTTTACAAAAGAGGAAGAGACGGAATTGCAGCAAAGTAACATGATGTTCTATCGTCAGGGACCTGTGGAAGACGTATTGCGTTCCTGTTATCGGGCGGCAGAAAAAGGAGAAGGGTGTGAACTTCTTTCGTCTGCTGATATCTTTCAGCGATTGAAGAAGATAAATCCGGCAGCTATGCGTGGGGCAAATCCGGCGAGTTTGGCACAAATACTGATAGCAGTGGGGATAGAACGTAAGCATACCAAGTTTGGGAATGTGTATCGGGTAGTCTCCGTCTGATGGGAGGTGAAGCGGATGGTGAACAGGAGACCTTCACCCGCAATCGTCGTGCCAGAGGGAGTTGTGAAGGGTGAAGGGAGGAAAAAGGAGGAATGAAAATTGTATCCTTTTTGGGGACACTCTTTCCTTCTCTTTTTCGTTTTTTCTTCTTATCTTGCGAATGATAATTCATCTCATGTAAAAAGGTGAAGTAGAGAGATGTTTGATTATGGACAACATAAAATTTAATAGAAAATGAAAAACATTATTTTAATAGTAAGTTTATTATTGATGGGTGTGACTAGTCGGGCAGACATATTGAACTCTTCTGATAATAAGAATGTGGCAGAAAAATTTGATCCGATGCTTAAAGCAGCGTTGTTTCAAATGAAGATTATAGCTGATACCAGCTCTATTTTATTATCGGATATTGATTACGTGGAGGATTTGGAGCTGAAAACCAGTTTATGGATTAATAATGACGTGAATAGAGCGAAAACTACGAGACATGAAATTACCTCATTAAAAGGCCTTGAGTATTTTTCTTCTCTACGTCGGTTAAAGTTGGTGGGAAATCGGACTGATACATTGGAGTGTATTCCTGATTTTTCTAGATTTAAAGAACTTCGTGAGTTGGAAATTACACAAGTCTACCTTCCGAAACTGGATATAAGTGGTTGTAAAAATCTCACGAATTTAAGTTGTAGAAGTTGTGATTTGAATACGATAGACTTGAAAAAGAATATTCAATTAAGAACTTTAGATTGTACTTATAACCGACTGATAGAATTGGATCTTAGTCATAATAAACAACTTCGAACGGTTATTGTTAAATCTCAAAGAAATAAAGGATTACTTTCGGAAGGAGGTCGTGCCGGGATATTATCTAAGTTGATTCTTCCGGATAACCGATCGAATACAGAAGGAATAAGTATACTTGAATGTTCGGATAATAATCTGGAGAAATTGGATATTAGTCGATCACCGCATCTTAGAAAAATAAATTGTAGTTGGAATAAGCTAAAAGCACTTGAAACATCACATAATCAAGAATTGCGGGAACTAAATTGTGAAGCAAATTATATTGGAGAGTTGGATTTTAGTGCTAACCTAAAGATGGAATTTTTAACTTGCGGATTGCAGGGATATGAGTGGATACGCCAAGAAGGGAATGATTATCGTTTATTGAAGAAATTGATACTCCCTGAGCAAAAAGAGAATGTGGAAGGAGTTTCGCTGCGTAAACTTTCTATTAAAGAAATATCAGAAGAAGCAATTCCGGTTTTTAGTGACTACCCTTATTTAAAAGAATTAAATTGTGCTGATAACAGACTAAAAACAATTGATCTTAGTGCAAATATATATTTGGAGGTTTTGGATTGTAGTAGTAATGCTATATCTCAGCTTGATTTGCATTCAAATGTCAACTTGTATTCGTTGAATATTTTAAATTGTACATTGCAAGTATTGGACTTGTCCCAGACAAAAGTGAAGCTAATTATGTGTGATTTCTATGATAGAAGAGAGAAGGGTGTGAAAAATGGATACATATCTGGTTTGTATTTAAAATTGATTGTTCCTAAAGGATACCATGCTGAAACTATAAACTTTAGAACCCCCACCTTAGAAACTGCCTCTTTTGAAAATGGCTCTATATATAATTATTTACCTCCACAATATGTCAGGATGGTAGTGTCAGGAAAATAGATACAAAACCTGATATAGCAGATAAAAAACAGCTGGAAATTTCTGGTAATGGATTATTTTTAAACCTATTGAGTGATTTTTGAACTCTTTATTTTGTATCATTTTAAGGAATTGGAGTATTTTGAATGATTTGAGTACTCATTTCTTTTCTATTTTTATCAACTTTGCCACTGTGAATCATTCGATGATTTGCGGTGGCTTTTAAATTTTAATAAATAATAGAATAGACATGAATTGCACAAAGATGAAAAAACTTTTTAGAAAAGGTACGTTGAGTATACTTCTTTTAGGAGTAATAACGTTTTTCACTTATCCGCTCTCAGCCCAAACAAATAGTAGATCCGGTAAAGGATTATATGAAATCTTTAGTACTAAAATACCGGACGGGGCGCAGTGGAAAGCTCAGGATAATAAATTTGTCCGTGATGGGGGATACTCTAAAAAATCAGAAAATTATATATATGTAGGAGCCTCTAAAAGTCCGGCAGAACTGACCGGGCTATCCATTCCTATTCGCGAGAATCCGGGACCGGGTGAGTTTCGCTATATCACTTTTGCCTGGGTAAAATGGGGAGGTGATCAAATTGGAATGAAATTTCATGTTTCCGAAAAGTCTGCAAATCAAAAAGGCAAGAAATATGATTTTACTTATATAGCCGGCAAGTCCAAGGATTTGATAAATCCGATGGAGGGTCTTAATCTCGGTGAACTACCGGGACACTGGATGGTGATGACCAGGGACTTATGGAAAGATTTTGGTAATATTACGTTGACTGGTATTTCTTTTATCTGCCCGGAGAGACGTGATGCGGGATTTGATGAAATCTTTCTCGCTAAGACACAGGATGATATAAAGAATGCTCCGAAAGTACTTCCGAGCGAAATTGCAACTCCGGTACCCGTTGATGGAGAAGAGGAAGGGCTGGTATATGAAGAGGGAACAACTAATGAGGATGAACAACCGCAAGGGGTACAGATTGACTGGGCTGCACAGATTAAAGCGGGAGGATTCATGATGTATCCGTTGTATTTGCTTGGATTGCTTGCCTTAGTAATAGCTTTGCAACGCTTGCTAACTTCAAGAGAAGGAAGACTGGCACCAAAAGGACTGCGTAAAACAGTCAGCGAATGCCTTGCACAAGGTGATTTGAAAGGTGCGATTGCAGCCTGTGATAAATACCCTTCCACATTAGGAAATTCGCTGCGTTTTATTTTCGAGCATGTGAAAGCTGGAAGAGAAGCTGTCAGCCAGACAGCTGGTGATATGGCCGCACGTGATATCCGTACACATTTGTCACGCATATATCCTTTGTCAGTCATAGCTTCCCTGTCGCCCCTTATCGGTTTGCTGGGAACAGTTGTCGGTATGATCGAAGCGTTTGGTCTGGTAGCATTGTATGGTGACGAAGGCGGCGCTTCTATATTGTCCGATTCTATTTCAAAAGCTTTGATTACGACTGCTGCCGGTTTGATCATCGCAGCTCCTGCCATTGCTTTGTATTTCATTATTAAAAATCGTATTATGAAATTGGCTTCTTTGGTAGAAGTAGAAGTTGAAAATGTGATTACTACTCTCTATCTGGAAGGAGATTCGACGGATATGAACACACCGGGGAGTAAGGAGGAGAAGCATGAGACTAAACTATGATGAAGAAGACAAAGTAGAGGTGCAGATGTCGCCCTTGATAGACTGCGTCTTTCTGCTACTGATCTTCTTCCTTGTGACTACTATGATGAAGAAGTGGGAAATGCAAATACCTTTATCACTTCCTTCAATGACTTCCAGCTTGTCTACCACCCGCGCCGGAGAGGAAGCTGTTATCATAGCAGTGGATGAGGAGAAAAATGTGTATCAGGTAGTAGGACATGATGCGTACACTGGTGAGAACCACTATGTGCCGATTTCTGATCTGAATACTTTCCTTACAGAACTCCGCAACAGTGAAGGTACGGAAATTGCTATTGATGTGGCGGCTTACCGGACTGTACCCGTAAATACGGTAATAGAGATATTCGATCAATGTCAAATACAAGGATTCACGCGTACGCGTGTCCGTTTGGGTAGTAAACCTTATTAAGCTTATGAGATTATCACTATTTAATAATGAAGATGAACCGGAAGTGTCTATGTCGCCCTTGATCGACTGTGTGTTTCTGCTATTGATCTTCTTTCTTGTCTCTACAATGACGAAGGTGAAAAACAGGGATATTTCAGTGGATCTGCCGACTTCGGAATCAGCCATAAAACTGAAACCGGATGATAAACAGGCTATTGTAGGACTGGATGCTGAAGGTAACTTCTATTGGGACGGACAACCTTGTTCGACCAATTTCATGATGGAACAATTGCGGGAGACCTGTATCTCTGATCCGGGTCGGCGTATCCGCATTGATATGGATAAAAACACTCCATTCGGACGTTTTGTGGAAGTAATGGATGCTTGTCAGTTTTATAATTTAACGAATATAGGAATACGAACATATGACGAAAACTACAACAGGGAGTAGCCGTCTGACGGTTATCCTATCATGGGTTATTGCACTGGTCTGTCTGGTAGGAGGAGCGGTGTTTATCTGGCTGATGCCATCACCAGGACAGGGAGCTATTGACTTGCAAGCGAAAAAACAGAAATCTCCGAAAAGTATCAGTGATAAAATAAAGCAGGAGCAGGCTCAGCGGGAGCTTCCCGCTAATTATTCTGAGCAATTAGTGAAGCAGTCGGAAGTATTGGTCAAGAAAAATTTGGAAGATCAGCTTCGTAAATTTCAGGAAATGGCTAAGAAGATGAGGCAGCGGAAAAATGAATTGTTGACTAAAGTAGAGCAAAGAAAGTTACCACGTACGGCACCGGATGATGCTAATGATACTTCGAAAGCAAGGAATATTCCGCAGGCGGGCAAGTTATCTGCGAATCCGTCGGTAGAAGATATGTATGCTCTTTTAAGAGAATATGAGGCTGAAATACAGCAGAACCATTTGGCTGCCAATGCAGCTAAACAGGCGCTTTCCAAGGGACTTTCGTTTCCCGAGGTTTATAGTTCTCTGAAGACAGGTTCTTCCCGTATGCCAAGTTTTGAAGAACTGATTCGAATGCAGACTAAAGGAGGGGAATGGGCTACTTCAGCGGGAAGTAATGCCAGCGCAGGTCTGGAAATAAAAAGTACGGCAGACTTGAACAACTACCGTGGTCTGTTGGGACAAGCGACCCGACAAGCCGGACTTGCTCAATCTCGGTTGGAAAATCTCTTTGGAGTAGTGAAGCAGGTCGGAAAGCCCGGTGGCGGCTTTGGAATTGGCAATGGTCAGCCGGGCGGAGGTGAAGGCAGTGGCAATGGGAACGGTTTCGGTGGCATGGGGGAGGCAGCTCAGGGCAGTGGAAACAGACGTCCGATGAATGCTTATGCAGGTCCCCGGCTTAATCAGGAAATGGTAAAAGCTCAGGCATTGCCCGGACGGCGTTTCTCAAAAAGCGCGGATCGTAAAGGGTGGTTATATATTAACACATGGTATATGATAGGACCGTGGGAAAGTTTTGGGCGAGAGGACTTTTCAATTGTCCATCCGCCTGAGATATCTGTGGACTTTGATGCGGTATATACTGACGGACAAGTAGGTACAGGGGTGATGGAAACGGATTCTCATCCGATAAAGGTCATAGGGGAAGAAGTGTATTTGGATGGTACGCTGCGATGGAAGTTTATGCAAAGTGAATCAATGCATAATACGGTTCCTGTCACTACCGGACATTCTACTTATTATGCTTATACGGAACTTTATTTTGATGAGGCTACTACCATGCTGGTTGCCATCGGTACGGATGATAGTGGCCGGGTATGGATAAATGGTAAGGATGTATGGCGCGATTATGGTACCAGTTGGTATAATATTGACGAACATATTGCTCCTTTCCAGTTCCGTCAAGGGTGGAACCGTATTCTTGTGCGATTGGAAAATGGCGGAGGAGGAGCGTGTGGTTTCAGTTTCTTAATTATTCCACAAGAGTAATATGATACACGTTGGCCGGCTTATAGAAATTGAACTACATCGACAAGGATTGTCTGTCACTTGGTTTGCAGAACAGCTTTGTTGTGCGCGGACCAATGTGTATAAAATCTTCGGGAAGTCAAGTATTGATACCGAACTCCTTTTGAGAATCTCTGATATCTTGCAATATGACTTTTTTCAATGTTACTCAGCATGTTTAAAGAACAAAAAGGAAATGATGTAGTTGTGGATACATCATTTCCTCCTCTTTTATAATTTTAGTTTTGTACCGATTGTCGTTTTCTTTTTTGTCCGAAGGTATTGAACCGATAGGCAATATATGCCATAAAATATACGTTAGATGTACTGGATTCTCTGTCGGTGATAGAATTCTCGGAAATGGAACGTTCCGAACTTTCATTCTCACGAAGTATATCATATAGGTGAAATCGGACGGTTGCCTTTTTCTTCTTGAGGAAGCTTTTCGATATTTGTGCGTTCCATAGGGTGCGGTTAGTATCATTTTTACCGCCATATCCTCTTTTTAATCTACAATTGATATTGGATGAGATTTTTATATCCCAAGGTAAGTTTAAGTTTGCTTCAGTTCCGAATGTATAATCAAATGTTTCCCGTCGGTTCTCTTTTTTGATAGAATGTTCTGATTTTCGATATCTGACTTCTGCAGATAACTCAAAGTCAATCAGGTCGCTACGGTAGCTTCCTTTTAAACGTTCTGATAAAAAGAGGTTAGTTGTATTACTTTTAACTGCATCTGACTCTTTGTTGAGCACAGTAAAACCGACAGAGTTGCCGTAATTTGTATTGGTGTGTGTATTTACTGTAAATTTTTTGTTGGATAATGGAGTACTGAAGGTAAGCGAACCGTTTATTCGCCAGTTCCCGTTCACATTAGTCGGTTGGGTAGTCTGTCCTCCGGTATTTTCGTCATATGTGACAATACGTGTTGTACTATTCATTGTATTATTATAGGAGAGGTTAGCATTGAAACTGCGGGATGTTTCAGTAAAGTAAGTGTTAAATGTAGCTGATATGTTGTTATTGAATGATGGTTTAAGTTCGGGGTTAGCGAGCCGTATGTTTAAAGGATCAGAAATATCTTTTTTTCTATATAAGTCGGTCATACTGGGTTGTGCTGTTCTCCCATGATAGTTTATTCTTAAGGTTGTTTGTTTAGAGAAGGTATATTTAAAGTTTATGGTGGGGGAGTAGTTTATTGCATTTCTGGATAAATACTCAAAGGTCGTGTCCCGCATATAGCTTTTATTGGCCGTTTTTTGCGCCTCAACTTCTATACCTATATTATAAAAATAGTTGGTGCGGATAGTACGGAAAAATATGCCGGTTTGGTGAGTGGAATATTTATTTTTGTAGCAATCACTGTGCGCTGTGTCAGGATATTGACTGTATGTATCTTCTTGTTTATCCCAGTCATAGGCATATTTTTCAGAGAGTGAGGAACGGTGTTGATAGCTATAATTAATTTCGATAAACCGATTGGTAAATACAGGTTCCATATATGTTATCTGAACTTGATATTTATTGTTATTGTCAAGTTTTTCAATCCATTGATTCAAAGCTTTTATACTATCACCATACTTTAAGTAATAAGTATTCGAAAGACTATATCGATCGGAATTGCCGTCATCCAGATCGTAATAAAGACGTAAGGCGATGTTTCTTCCTTTACTGTTCAATTTGCGATTCAACTGCAAAGAGCCATTGGTGGAGAATCTGTCATTCGTTTGGCGGTTTGTGGCTTCTTTCCGGTTGATAGGAGTTGACTCGTTGTTGAGCGTTTCTGAGAAGTTGCCTGAATTGGAATTTCCTTTGGAAAAATTAAACGTCGGTCGATACATAATAGTGGTGAGGCTGTCTAATTTCCATTCGAAACGAAAATTAGCGGAAATAGCACTTGTCTTTCCATCGGATTGGTTGTTCTGCAGGGAAAACTGAGAAGTGTTGTCTGACAAAAAAGATTCTGTATGACGCTTGCTCCATGAATTGCGTTTATTTTCCCGGACTTCAATACTACCTCCATATTTGAGTTTCTGAGTATTCTGAGAATAGTTGGCACCTATTCTTTGATTGGAATTAATCCCATTGTCGTTGGCGGTACCATTGATTGATAAGTTCATTTTGTTTTTGAAACGATTGGCCATTCCTTTTGCCCTATAATGGTCGTTATTTCCATATCCTGCTTCAAAGTTACCATTCCATCCTTTTCTCATACTTGGTTTTACGCGTAAGTCGAGTACCATTTCTTCTTTACCGTCATCAACTCCGGTGATACGTGCCATGTCTGATTTTTTTTGGTAAGTTTTTAGTTGATCTATCATATCGGCTGGCAGTTCTTTTAAAACCGTATTGGGGTCGTTAAGGAAGAATTCTTCTCCGTTCATCATGATTTTTTTGACTTCCTGACCATTAATGATTAATTTCCCTTCTTCGTTTATTTCGGCTCCGGGTAGCTTTTTGACTAGTTCTTCCAGTGCAGCACCTTCACTGACACGGTAAGCGGAAGTATTATATGCGGTTGTATCACCTGTGACGACAACAGGCGGGGCTTGGGCTACAATGACGGTTTCGTTAAGAAGTACAGCATCGGGTTTCAACTCTATTTTGCCTAGTTGAATAATAGTCTGGGTTGTGTTTATTTGCAGAGTCTTATATTCGGTAGTGAAGCCTATGAAAGAAATTTTTAGCAAAAAACGTCCCGGGAGAGTTGTGAGTGAAAATTTTCCCTGTTCCAAGCTGGAAATGCCTTTTACATAATTACTGTCGGGCAAGGATAACAGTTGTATGGTAGCTTGCTCAACAGGGAACTGGGTGTCTTTTTCCAGAATAGTCCCCTGTACTGTGACACGTTGAGTCTGTGCTTGAATATAAGCAGTATTGATGTATGATATAATTAATGTTATTAGTAGTATAAAAGTCGTTTTATTCATAAGGTCTCCCGTTATGAGGTGTTTTAGTGTTTATGGTATTTCTTGCAAATATCTTGATTTTTTCTGTAAAAAGAGTTCATAAAATGATAAATAAAGTTCATTTGAACGATATTCATACCCTTTTGACTTATTTGAGGACCTTTGTTTACGCATAATACCTCATCTTTGCACCGTACTCAGTTTTCAATAGGTATTATTTTAGTTTTTAGGAACACTTGGATTATTTTCAAATTCGCTGTCGGTTGAATGGAAACATTAGCCGATAGTGAATTCTCTTTATTAAATATGAGATATATCATGAAAACAATAGATAGAAAATGAAGAAACCTTTATTGTATTTACTTATTTTAGTAGTGGCTGTTCTTGGCAGCTCATGCTCTCAATCTTCGGAGGGCACATTTGAAGTGGGGAAGAATACTTTCTTGCTGAATGGAAAACCGTTTGTTGTAAAAGCGGCAGAGATTCATTATCCGCGTATCCCGAAAGAATATTGGGAACATCGTATTAAAATGTGCAAGGCACTGGGTATGAATACGATTTGCTTGTATGTGTTCTGGAATTTTCATGAACCGGAAGAAGGAAGGTATGATTTTGCCGGACAGAAAGATATAGCTGCGTTTTGCCGTTTGGCTCAAGAGAATGGGATGTATGTCATAGTGCGTCCCGGCCCTTATGTCTGTGCGGAATGGGAAATGGGCGGCTTGCCTTGGTGGCTGCTGAAGAAGAAGGATATCAAACTTCGCGAGCAAGACCCATACTACATGGAACGTGTGAAACTCTTTTTGAACGAAGTGGGCAAACAGCTGGCTGATCTTCAGATTAGTAAAGGAGGGAATATCATTATGGTACAGGTGGAGAATGAGTATGGAGCATTTGGAATCGATAAGCCGTATATATCCGAAATCCGTGACATGGTAAAACAAGCCGGTTTTACAGGTGTTCCTTTATTCCAGTGTGACTGGAACTCGAATTTTGAGAATAATGCACTGGATGATTTGCTGTGGACTATTAATTTCGGTACGGGTGCTAACATCGATGAGCAGTTTAAACGGTTGAAAGAACTACGGCCGGACACTCCATTAATGTGCAGTGAATTTTGGTCCGGATGGTTTGACCATTGGGGAGCCAAGCATGAAACAAGAAGTGCCGAAGAATTGGTAAAAGGTATGAAGGAAATGCTGGACCGCAATATTTCTTTCAGCTTGTATATGACTCATGGAGGGACTAGTTTCGGGCATTGGGGAGGCGCGAATTTCCCGAACTTTTCACCGACTTGCACATCGTATGATTATGATGCTCCTATCAATGAATCCGGTAAAGTGACTCCTAAATATCTGGAAGTACGGAATCTGCTTGGTAACTACCTGCCGGAAGGTGAAACCTTGCCGGAAATTCCGGATTCGATACCGACTATAGCTATTCCTGCTATTAAAATGACTGAAGTGGCAGTCTTGTTTGATAATCTGCCTCACCCCAAAGAGAGTGAGGATATCCGGACAATGGAAGCTTTTGATCAGGGATGGGGTAGTATTCTGTATCGGACTTCATTATCCGCTTCTGATAAAGAACAGACATTACTGATCACAGAAGCTCATGACTGGGCACAAGTCTTTTTGAATGGTAAGAAACTCGCTACTCTGAGCCGTTTGAAGGGGGAAGGTGTAGTAAAGTTACCACGACTGAAAGAAGGTGACCGACTGGATATTCTGGTGGAAGCAATGGGAAGAATGAATTTCGGCAAAGGTATTTATGACTGGAAAGGTATTACCGAGAAAGTAGAACTGCAATCGGATAAAGGAGTTGAACTAGTGAAGGACTGGAAGGTATATACTATTCCGGTAGATTATAGTTTTGCCCGTGATAAGCAGTATAAACAACAGGAGAATGCTGGCAATCAACCGGCTTATTACCGGTCGACGTTTAACCTCAATGAGTTAGGGGATACATTCTTGAATATGATGAACTGGAGTAAAGGTATGGTATGGGTGAATGGTCATGCGATTGGTCGTTATTGGGAAATCGGACCTCAACAGACCTTATATGTGCCGGGCTGCTGGTTGAAGAAAGGAGAGAATGAAATCATTATATTGGATATGGCTGGTCCTTCAAAAGCCGAAACTGAAGGTCTGCGTCAACCAATTCTGGATGTACAACGTGGTAACGGAGCTTATGCTCATCGTAAGATGGGTGAGAACTTGGACTTAACAAATGAAACTCCTGTTTATCAAGGGATATTTAAGTCAGGCAATGGTTGGCAACATGTGAAATTCGGTAAGAAGGTGGAGACTCGTTTCTTCTGTCTGGAGGCTTTGAATGCCCATGATGGGAAAGATTTTGCGGCTATTGCAGAATTGGAGTTGTTGGGCGAAGATGGCAAACCGGTATCCCGTCAGCATTGGAAAGTGATTTATGCCGATAGTGAGGAGACGGATGCCGCGAACAATATTGCAACAAATGTTTTTGATTTGCAGGAATCAACATTTTGGCATACCAATTATTCCTCTTCCAAACCTGCATTTCCTCATCAGATTGTGATAGATCTTGGTGAAGATAAAGTTATTACGGGATTCTCTTATTTACCCAGGGCTGAAGCCGGTAAAACGGGGATGATTAAAGACTATAAGGTATATTTGAAGATGCAACCGTTTAAGATATAATGTTTGAGATTTTTAAGAAAAGGTTAATTATTTATTAGTTTGTTCATTAAGTTATGAAAATCAGAAAGCGACTTTCACGTGAGTGAGGGTCGCTTTCTGATTTTCGTTCGAAATAAAATAATTCTTGTGATGGTTAAAATCCTAAGAGGAAGTATATTTGTTCTCTCATCTGAGAAGGTGATTTATATAATTAACTAGTGTATAAATGATGAAAAAAAATGGGTTTAGCCGATGCGCTGAGATGTACATCGGTCGTTTACGAAAAGAGGGGCGCTATTCTACTGCGCATGTGTATGAAAATGCACTTCTTTCTTTTAGAGGGTTTTGTGGCACACCTACCGTGTCATTCGGACAAGTAACCCGCGAACACTTACGGTGTTACGGGCAGTATCTTTATGAACGTGGCTTGAAGCTTAATACGGTTTCGACGTATATGCGTATGCTGCGTAGTATTTATAATCGTGGAGTAGAATCGGGAAGGGCTCCTTATGTTCACCGATTGTTTCACGGGGTGTATACGGGAGTGGATGTCCGTCAAAAGAAGGCTTTGCCGGCAACTGAGTTACATAAGCTTTTATACGGAGATCCTAAATCGGATATTTTGCGACGTACACAGGCGATTGCTGCTTTGATGTTCCAATTCTGTGGTATGTCGTTTGCTGATTTGGCGCATTTGGAGAAGTCGTCTTTAGACAGGAATGTTCTTCATTATAATCGTGTTAAAACGAAGACTCCGATGAGTGTGGAAATATTGGATACCGCTAAAGATATGATTGATCAGCTTTGGAACAGGCAGCCTGCTTATCCGGATTGCCCTGATTATCTATTTAGTATTCTGAATGGTGATAAAAAGCGGAAAGATGAAAGTGCTTATCGGGAATACCAGTCTGCCCTCCGGAATTTCAATAACCATTTGAGAGGACTGGCAAAGGCTTTGCATCTGACTTCTCCTGTCACTTCTTATACCATTCGCCATTCGTGGGCTACTACTGCGAAATATCGCGGAGTTCCTATTGAAATGATCAGCGAATCGTTGGGACACAAATCAATCAAAACAACACAAATCTACCTTAAAGGCTTTGCTTTGAAAGAACGTACTGAAGTGAATAGAATGAATTTGTCTTACGTAAAGAATTGCTTGGTAAAACGTGTAAATGATACAAAGTATTAATAATCAGTATAAATATATGCGAGTTACTTCTTAGGTAACGGAAATAATAATGGCACAAAGATAGACAAAAAAATAAATAACAAGCAAATAAACTATCCTTTTTTTCTTTTTTGATTCAAAAATAAGATAAAAATAGCCTGGAACATGAAAGAACCCTTTTCTTCATATTCTAAGATTTTTACGTCCCATAATCAAAGAAATTTCACCCTACGCTTAGACTGAGCTTCCTTTGGTGGCTTGGCATGTCCTATCTTTCGTATTTTAAGAGATTTTTCCCTTCCCTCCTGTGTTTTCCGTTACCTAAGAAGTAACAGAAAAAAGAATGGTAAAAATAGAGGATTTATGAATCAAATTGGGGTAAGGTCTCTATTTAGGAATATACATAGATAAAAAATGAAACAAACTGAAGCTATTTTGGGGGATATGCGATTTATTCCATTAAAGGGTGTTGTATTAATTCTGATTCTAATCTTGACAACAAGCCGGATTCATGCACAATATGCTCTTGGGGCAACTGGGCAGATGATGATACCTACAGCCGAGATGCAGGAAACAGGAACCTTTATGGGAAGCGCAAACTTCCTTCCTGAAGAGGTTACGCCTAATAAGTTTAACTATCCTACCATGAATTACTCCGTAGACATGTCTTTGTTCTCTTTTGTTGAACTGACTTACCGTATGACGTTACTCAAAATGCGAACATATAATGGCAGAGTCGGTTATCACAACCAAGATCGTTCCAATACTATCCGTATTCGTCCATTGAAAGAAAGCCGTTATTTCCCTGCTGTGGTAATTGGTGCTGATGATCTTTTTACAGAAAAGGCTACTCAGTATTGGGGAGATTATTATGGTGTCTTAACTAAGACGTTTGGTTTCTGCAAAGGTCATCAGTTGGCTGTTACAGCAGGCTGGTATTTTCATCAGGGCAATCAACCGGCTTTCAAGAAAGGCCCTTTTGGTGGTATTCGTTATACTCCCGCTTTTTGCCGTGAGTTAAAGCTGATGGCAGAGTATGATACCAATGGATGGAATTTGGGTGGAGCAATACGTTTTTGGAAACGTTTGTCCGTCCATGTGTTTACGCGCGAATTTACCTGTGTTTCTGCCGGTTTGCGTTATGAATGTACATTAATACATTAAGAAGATGAAAAGAGTATTTAGTATACTATATATAATATGTTGCTGCACTTTGGAAAGTGTGGACGCGCAATCTGCTGGGATATCTGAAGTCCTGAAAGAATTGCAAATGGAAAATATATCTGTAGCACAGAAGCAGGATACGATTACGGCAGCATTTGAGACTTCCGTATATAGGGGATCTTATAATGGTATAGGCATTGCAATACGTCGCCTGATCACTCTTCCGGAAGTCTCTACATTGCAGTTGGTCATATTGGATAATGCTTTGCCGCAACTTTGTATCACTTTGCCTGCGAAGCTGATTGAGGATTATCAATCGGGAAAATGTGATTTGGATGGAGTTTACCGTAGTATGCAGATGACTATTTCCACCAAAACTGCAATGGAGGCCTTAAAAGGAACCAAACGAGAGTCTACTACTTTTGGGAAAGTGGACGTAGTGGTTTATCCGGGGGTAATGTTAGTTAATAATGTTACTTACAAATTATATAAAGCAGCTTTTGAATTGCAACCGGCTGTAGAAATGCAACTTTGGAAAGGTGCTTCATTGAGGCTGCAGGTTTGCTTACCTATCGTCAATAATGAGCCGGGCAAATGGGATTGCATCCGACCGGGGTATTTGACATTGCGCCAGGAATTTCGTCTGGATAATCATTGGAAGGGATACCTGACTGGTGGAAATTTCTCGGATGATCGTCAGGGACTCGCAGCCGGTATTGGTTATTTTTCTTCTGACGGCCGTTGGACAGTAGAAGGAGAAGGTGGTATAACCGGTTCGTCTCATTTATATGGCAACGACTGGGGAATGAGTAAATGGAAAAGAGTGAATGGACAGCTTAGCGTAGGTTATTTCATTCCACAAGTGAATACTCAATTGAAAGTTAGCGGTGGACGTTTTATATATGGAGATTATGGGGTATGCGGAATTCTTTCACGTTACTTCGGTGAATATGTCGTGGGAATTTATGGCATGTATACAGATGGAGAAACAAATGCCGGATTTCATTTTTCGATTCCATTGCCGGGTAAGAAGCGTAGTCGTCACGCGGTACGTGTGATGCTTCCGGATTATTTCGCTTTTCAATATGACATGCGTAGTGGGAATGAATTTGCTCGCCGTGCTTTGGGGGTAAGCTATAGAACCGAACCGAAATCTGCTGAAAACAGCCGTTTCTGGCAGCCGGATTATATCCGTTATTATTTGATTCGTACCAATGAAAAGACAAAACTTAAATAAGAGTTGATATTAGTAATTTAAACAAAAATTGAACAATTATGAGAAATTTAAAATGGTTGTATGCATGCTCTTTGGCGATAGCCTTCGGTGTGTTGTCTTTTGTAACAGTTTCCTGTCATGATGATGACGATGAACCAAAGCAAGAGCCAGGTGAAGTGATTGAAACTCCCGCTCCGGTTGTTGAGTATTACATTATGGGTACTGTGACGGATGCCGGGAAAGGTGTGTCTGGTGTTGATGTAAAAATTGGTACTGAGACAATTAAGACTGACAAAGATGGTAAGTTCTCTGTAACAGAGAAGAATGTAGGTAAGTATTCTGTAGAAGTTGCTCCTAAAGGTTATCTTGCTCAAAGTACTTCTGTAGAAATTGCTGCTAATGCGGAAAATCGTAGTGTGGTGACTGTTGCTGTGGCTTTGACTAAGCAAAGTGAACCTACGACTGTAGAAGTTGGAGAGAATGGTAATACAGAAGAGGTTAAGGTAGAAGATAAGAGTGCTTCGAATGAGGAAGTTAAAGAACCGGGTACTGTTGAACCGGAGGATGTGAAAGAAGATCTTCCTCTTGTAACTCCTGAATTAGAAATCCCAGCTGGGGCAATTCAGACAGAAGGTAATGAAGACGTTCTGGAAGGTGGTAATGCTGAAGTCAGTGTAACTACGTATGTACCAGCCCCAGAAACTGTGACTACAGAAGTGAAGAAAGAAGAAGAGAATAAAGAAGTAGAAAAGACCATACCTTTGGCGGCAGCACACTTTGAACCTAGTGGTTTGACATTTGCAAAAGACCACTATCCAACTATTTCTATTCCTAATCCTATTCCTGGCTTGACTTTCGCTGATGATATGGTACTTACTTATTTGGAGAATGGAAAGTGGGTTCCACAAACAGAGGACATTAATAAAGTTGTTTATGATGAGAAATCAGGTAGCTACACAACTAAAGTTAAGCATTTCTCTTCCTATGCTATGGAAAATAAAGTCACTAGTAAAGTTAGTACTGAAAATGTAGTGAAGAGTGAGATTTTAGGACAGGCAAGTCGTGATAACAGTGAAAATCCTAAAGCTGTAACAGGAATTGCATTGACTTATAAAGAAAAGTCGGGTTGGGAATGTAAAGATGCGGATATTAAAGCGGCTGTAGAAAAAGCTTTGTCAGGTGCAAAACCAGAAACAGTTAATGCTATGGTAGCTTTCTTCAAAACTCGTTTATACTCATTGATGGGATCGGCATCAGGTATTACAGAAACAACTCGTACCTATAATACTGTAAATGTGAACGGTTATACAACAATGACTTATACTTGCTATGCCAAGACTCGTACTACTACATTGTCGACCACAGTGAAGTATAATAATAAGGATGTGAAGATTTCAGTAATTGCAACACGCTATACCGGAACTGATCATCAGTATAAGACAGTGACTACTAATCCTACTCATAGTGGTGGTAAGGGTGGAAGTAACTAATAAATAATTAAGATCATAAAAATAACCCTTTTTTAATAAAACCCTTTTTTATAAACCCTGTTGGGCAATAATCATATGGGATATGAGGAGGAAGAGGTCACTGTGAAGTGGTTTCTTCCTTTTCGTTTATGAGATATATGGATGTTTGTTGAATGTTCATTTTAGACAGAATTCTACTAATATAAGTTAATGTTTATAATTATGATTTGTATCCTGTAAATAAAGCCTATCTTTATCACCCAATACAACATAGGACAAATAAAATGTCATGAGCATAATTATTAAGAACCTTAATAAGATCTATCCAAACGGAAATCATGCCTTGAAAGATGTCAATCTGGAAATACCTGCAGGGATGTTTGGCTTATTAGGACCCAATGGCGCCGGCAAATCTACTTTAATGCGTATTCTTGTAGCCCTTATGGAACCAACTTCCGGGCAAGTAGAAATTTGCGGTTATGATTTAATGAAGCAGCGGAAAGAAATACGCGGTATTCTGGGGTATCTTCCTCAGGACTTTCGTTTTTTTGCCAAATACAAAACGTATGAGTTTCTTGATTACGCGGCGCGTCTGTCCGGTATGACCCATAGCAGGCAGAGAAAACAGGCTGTGGATGAAATGCTCGAAAACGTAGGGTTGTTCGATGTTCGCGAACGATATGCCAATAAATTATCGGGAGGTATGAAGCGGCGGTTAGGAATTGCACAAGCGCTGATACATCATCCTAAGGTAATCATTGTTGATGAACCTACTACCGGACTTGACCCGGAAGAACGTATTCGCTTCCGTAACCTTCTTTCGGAGGTCAGTGAGAACGACGTGACTATTATTTTGTCTACTCACATTGTCGGTGATATATCCAGTACCTGCAACAATATGGCGTTAATGAACCGGGGACAAGTTTCCTTCAACGGTTCTCCGCAAGATATGCTGAAATTAGCCGAGGGTAAAGTGTGGAGAATCAGGGCTGCGGGAGATCAGTTGCATGAGATCGATAAAAAATATCCGGTGATCTCCACGATTCCATCGGGGACAATCTGGGAAGTACAGGTGGTTGCCGATAAAGTAGAAGGATACGAAGCGGAACCATTTCCCCCTAATCTGGAACACGCCTATGTATATTATATGGAGAATCAATTAAACCTTTGGACAAACGACTAAACACGATATGCTGATATGACCTTTATATCTAATATACAATCGGTAGCAAAATATGAAAGTAAATTATTAATCAGAAGCTGGTTCTTCAGAGTATTCACGGTACTCGCTGTAACTATCATTACTTTTTTCAATTTCCAGTTGTTCGTATCGGAAGATAGCGGAGGCTTCTGGATTGCTACAGCCATTCCATCGAACATTCCTTATCTAATTTTACTGTTGCTAAATACAGGGCAGGCTGTTATTGCTATCTTTCTGGCATCCGACTTCCTGAAAAGAGATAAAAAGCTGGATACATCAGAAGTCTTTTATGTCCGTCCATTAAGCAATGCTGAATACGTCATCGGTAAGATTTGGGGAAATCTGCGCGTCTTTTTGTTGCTGAATCTCATTATTATGGCTATTACGGCTGCATTCAACCTGACATTGGGAGAAGTGGACTGGATGGCTTACTTGCTTTATTTTCTGTTGATCAGTGTCCCTACGCTGATTTTCATCATCGGCCTGGCTATCTTTCTGATGCTGGTATTGAAAAATCAGGCACTGACATTCGTTTTATTGTTAGGATATATCGGACTTACCGTTTTCTATATTGAAGATAAGCTTTATTATCTTTTCGATTATATGGCTTATAGTCTTCCTTTGGTGAAGTCCAGCATTGTCGGTTTTTCCAACTGGGAGGTGATTTTAAATCATCGTGGCATCTATTTTCTTGCCGGACTGGCGTTTGTCTTTTTCACGATTTCCCTGTTCAGGCGTCTGCCGAATTCATCACACAGTAATTATCCGTGGCTGGTTATTTCTTTTTGTACTCTCATGTTAGCTTTCGTATGCGGTTATTGGCATATACATTCGATTTTATATCAAAGTGATATACGCGCTACCTATACGAAGATCAACAACCAATATGTTTCTACTCCGAAGATGTTCATTCATGAATATGATCTTTCTGTAGAGCAGCATCCTGAAGATTTTCTGTCGGAAGTAACTGTGAAAGGAGTGGCATTGGACTCATCTGCCGTATTCACCTTCTGTTTGAATCCGGGATTAACCATTCATTCCGTTCATTCGGCCGGACAGCAACTCAAGTTTAAACGTGACAAGCAAATAGTATTGGTGGATTTCGGCACGAAGCATGCCAAAGGCGATACAATCTCTGCAACATTCAGGTATGACGGACAGATAGATAACTCATTCTGTTATTTGGATATCCCTCCCGAAGTGCTGCAAGCTTCCAATAAAAAGTTTCTGTTCAACATAGACAAGCAGTATAGTTTTCAGACGAAAAATTATCTGATGCTTACCCCTGAAACTTATTGGTATCCCCGTGCAGGAACAAGCTATAGTGATAAAAATCCTGACTGGCAGCAAACTTATTTCAGTAATTATCGCTTGAAGGTCAAGCCTCTACCGGGGTTAGTTCCTCTTTCTCAAGGGGAAGGAAAGTGTGATGAAGAAGGAGTGTATTCGTTTAAAGGAGATTATCCGTCTCAGACACTATCGTTGGTCATAGGTGACTATCAGCAAAAAAGTGCTTATGCGGACAGCATTCTTTATAGCGTTTGGCATTTAAGGGACCATGACTATTTTACTGCTTCGTTTGATTCTATTCACGATACCATTCCCTGGCTGATACGTAATGTGAAAGAGCAACTGGCACGGCAATATAAACTGGATTATCCTTTTAAGCGATTTTCTATTGTAGAAGTTCCTGTGCAATTTGCCAGCTATGAACGTGCCTGGTCGCAAGCGCAGGAGACAGTACAACCTGAAATGGTATTGTTCCCCGAAAAAGGAGCTATATTCTGGGAACTGGATGTGAAGAGGCAGGTGAAGAATCATATCCGGTGGTCGGGAAATAATGAAATCAGTCTGCAGGAAGCCCAGATGCGGACTTTTAGTAACTTTGTCTGGATGTTTTTGCAGACAGAAGGCGATTATAACTTTTCGTCGGGTAGTAGAGGACGGGGAAATCTTTCGTCTACGGCAAATCCTTATTTCCTTTTCCCGCAGATTTATAATTTCCGTTACAATATTTACTCTTCGGAATGGCCTGTTGCCAATCGGGCTATTGAGCTATATCTGCAAAAGAAGTCGGAAAATGAAGGATGGGAACGTCAGATAAATGGGCTTAGTAACAATGAAAAGGCCAACCTGCTGCTGGAAAAGCATACGTTCAAGGAGTTGCTGGCTGATGTGGAACAGCGTAATCTGCAAAATAATATCGTAGGACTGGAGGCAAGCCGTCTTTTTGCCCGGTCAGAAATAAACATGGGCGTAGATGCTTTCCGGGATTCACTATATGCGATGTTGAAGCGTAATACATTTCTGAACATAAAGTTCGAAAATATGCTGGATACTCTGGGAGAAATGAGCCGGACGGATCTTTATTCATATTTGAAAGAATGGGAACAGTTGACGCCTCTTCCTTTTTATTCGATCGGAGAGCCCGAACTGACCAAAGTTGTCAATAAAGGAGGAGAAGAATTCTTTGTCTTGAAAGTACTGGTGAGCAATAACTCGGATTATGACGGAATCATTCAGATGAACGTTCTTCAAAATGGCTGGTGGTATCAACCGATGGAAGATCCTAGAGCCAGAAAAAAGGTAGAGATAGCTGCCCATACAAGCAAAGAATTTGTTTCTGTCTGGGAAGAACAGATACGTGATGTGGAAATCAATACGATGGTTTCCGGCAATCTTCCTTATATGATACGGCAATCCATTGGTAATGTAAAACAAGAACGGAATAAAATAGTCAAGGACACTATCTATACCTTGCCGGAATCATCCTTAGAAATGCCGGGAGAGGTTATTGTGGATAATGAAGATTCCACTCTCTTTGTACTTTCTACCCCTGCTGTCGTAGGACTTCTGCCTAAATGGCTGGATAAAGTGGAGGATACTTCCTTTAAATATTCGGGCATATCCTGGTGGCGTGCGCCTTTACAATGGACGGCCACCACCAATGCTAAATATTATGGTAAATATATCCGTTCGGCCTATGTGATTAAGAGTGGAGACGGCAGTCAGACGGCTACATGGAAAATTCCTGTGCCGGAAGCCGGTCAATATGAGCTTTATTATCATGTATTCAAGGATGATGAGCTGCGATGGAATGACCGCCTTCAGGGTGAATATCATTTCAGGGTGGCATACGACAGTGAGATGGAAGATGCCTATATCAATCTGAGAAAAGCCAATGAGGGTTGGGAACAACTCGGTACTTACTATTTTAGTGCCGATACGGTTCGTGTCGTGCTGACGGATGAATGTAAGCTACGCTCTGTGACAGCCGACGCAGTGAAAATAGTGAAACGATAATTATTAAAACAGCAAACTATATGCAAAGTGACTTACTACTATTAAAAAGAATGCTGCTGACAATCGTAACTTTTACGGGAATTGCCCTGACATCACAAGGACAAATTCCTTTAACGATTGACAAGGCAATGGAGATTGCGCAGGAGAACAGTCCTTCTCTTCGCCGTTCCTACATGAATCTGGAGAGATATAAGCAGAATCTGCTGGCGCAGAAGGCTTCATTAAAATCTCGATTTTCATTAAATCTGAACCCGGTGGACTATAACAAGAACAGGCGTTTCGATAATCGTCTGTCACAATGGTACACGAATGAAACATTCAATACCAGCGGGACCTTTCAGGTCGATCAGCCCATTCTATGGACAGACGGTACAATTTCTTTAATCAACCGTTTCGGCTGGCAGGACAACAGCTCCATTATAGAAGGCGATAAAACTAGTAACCGGGCATTCAGCAATGACCTCTATCTGCAATTGACTCAGCCTATTTTCACATACAACAAGCGTAAAATGGAACTCAAGCAAATAGAGTATGATTATGAAAATGCCAATATCAGTTATGCTTTGCAGCAACTGAATACGGAGAAAAGTATAACCGATCAGTTCTATTCTGTCTATATGGCACAGAGTAATCTGGAAATCAGTCGTGAAGAACTGGTTAATGCCCAGCAAAGTTATGATATTATCAAGAATAAGGTAGAAGCGGATTTAGCAGCGAAGGACGAACTCTTTCAAGCGGAACTGAATCTGGCTACGGCACGTTCGTCTGTAGACGAAAGTCAGGTGAATCTGGAGAATGCGAAGGACAAACTCAAACAGACTCTCGGAATGAGGCTGGATGAAGATATTCTCGTATTTGCGGAAGTGGAGATTAAACCGATTCAGGTAAATCTGGACCAGGCCATATCGCATGGATTGGGTTCGCGTCTGGAACTTCGTCAACGTGAAATAGAGAGCAAGGAACTTGAGTTCGATATGATTAAGACAAAAGCGCTGAACGAGTTTAAAGGAGATGTATCCATCTCTTTCGGATTGATAGGAGATAATAGCCACCTGAATAAAGTTTATAATAATCCGACACAGAATCCGAGGGTTTCCATCAGCTTTGCTGTCCCTATTTTCGACTGGGGTGAAAAGAAAGCAAGGATTAAAGCACAAAAGATGGCTCAACGGATTAATGAACTTGAGTTTCAAGAGGATAAAGTGGATATCGAGCTGAATATTCGTCAGGTATGGCGTAACCTCGAAAACCTCCGGACTCAGATTAAGATCGCCGAGCAAAATGTACAGAATGCACAGTTGACCTATGATCTGAATCAGACTCGTTATCGGGAAGGTGACATAACCGGTATGGAAATGAGCCAGTTCCAGACTCAGCTTTCGAATAAGAAGATTACTTATACGCAGGCGTTGATTAATTACAGAATAGAATTACTTAATCTTAAAATCCTTTCATTGTATGATTTCGACAAGAATATCCCTCTTGTTCCTATGAAAGACATTATTGATAAAAAATAAGCAGACCATGAAACAGTATCAAATTTTTATTGCATCTTCTTTGTTAACAACCCTATTGTTAACCGGCTGTGGCAACAAACCACAAAACGCACCCAATAATATTGCAACTCCGGTATCTGTCGTGGAGCTGAAGAAAGGTTCTATCAGTAAATTAATAAATACAACAGGAACAGTGCAGCCGACTTACGGTGCATCTCAGAATGCGGAAATGAGCGGATTTTATAAACTTCAGACTAATCCGAGAACCGGAAAACCTTTCAAAATGGGAGACAGGGTAAGTAAGGGGGAACTGATAATCCGTCTGGAAGACAAGGAGTATGAAAACGGAATCGCTATTGACGCTAAAAAACTAAGTCTTGAAATTGCCGAACAGGAACAGTCAAAGCAGAAAGCTCTCTATGAAAAAGGAGGGGTGACGATGAGTGAAATGCGGAATACGGAAGTAAAAGTAACGAATGCCCGTTACGATTATGAAAACGCAAAACTCAATCTGGAGAAGATGAAAGTGAAAGCTCCGTTTGATGGTGTGATTGTTGATTTGCCTCACTATACGGCCGATACAAGAGTGGAGCAGGGAAAGGCTATGGTGAGTCTGATGGCTTATGATAAAATGTATATGGATATCAATCTGCCGGAAAGCAGCATTCGTTATGTCAAGGAAGCGCAACCGGTATATATTACTCATTATACCATCCCCGGAGATACTTTAAAAGCGAGAGTCGGTGAGCTGTCTCCTGCAATCAGTACAGAGACACGTACTTTTAAAGGAAAGATTCTGATTGATAATGACCAGTTGAAGTTGCGTCCGGGTATGTTCGCCAAAGCAGATATTATCGTTGACAGAGCTGATAGTTCTATCATTATACCTAAAGACGTAATCCTGTCCAATCGTCGCCGGAAATACGTATATATCGTCGAAAAGAATACGGCAAAGATACGCAATCTGCAAACAGGTCTGGAGGATGAATATAATATCGAAATTCTATCCGGACTTAATGTAAATGACAATTTGGTAGTGAAGGGTTTTGAAACACTGAAAGAAGACGCCAAAGTCAAAATCCAAAAGTAAATCATGGATGCGATATATGAACGCATCTTTTGAAAATAGGAAATACTTATGAAGAATATAATCAAATTTGCAGTAGGCAATCCGGTTACGATTTGTATGGTAGTATTTGCCCTCTTATTGTTGGGAAAAGTATCATACGATCAGTTGAGTGTGGATTTATTGCCCGATCTGAATAATCCCCGCCTGTTTATTGAATTAAAGGCGGGTGAACGTCCTCCCGAGGAGATCGAAAAGCAATTCGTTAAAAATATGGAGTCTATGGCGATCCGGCAGAGTGATGTTACTCAGGTCTCTTCCGTGATTAAAGCCGGGACGGCACGAATTACTGTAGAATATACCTGGACAAAGGATATGGATGAGGCTTTTCTAGATTTGCAGAAAGCCATGAATCCGTTTGCCCAGAACAAGGATATTACTGAACTGAAGATTACGCAACACGATGCGAACTTGTCTCCGGTAGTTTTGGTGGGAATGTCTCATCAGAGTATTACAGATATGGCGGAATTAAGGAAAATCGCCGAAAGCTATATCCGCAATGAGTTGATTCGTCTGGAAGGCGTGGCTGAAGTGACGCTTTCGGGAGAAGAAGTCAGTACTCTTACCATTCAGACTGATCCTTATAAACTGGATGCTTTTCAACTGAAAATAGAAGATATCGCTTCGCGCATCGAATCGAACAATCAGAGCATATCCGGTGGACGGGTCAGTGAACTGGGATTACAATATCTGGTGAAAAGTTCGAGCTTGTTTGCTTCGGAAGATGATTTTGAGAATCTGATTGTCGGATACAAAGCGATACAACAAGAGGAATCGTCCGGAAACAATACTTCGGGAACAGCGACTGCCAACAGTAATAAAGCTCCTGTCTTTTTGAAGGAAGTGGCGACTGTGCAGTTTTTGAACGCTCGTCCGGAGAACATTGTACGGATTAACGGGAAGCGTAGTATCGGACTGTCTATTTATAAGGAGATGCGTTTTAATACTGTAAAAGTGGTGGATGAGGTAACCCGCCAATTGGCAGTGATAGAGAATGCATTGCCCGGTTATCATTTTCAGGTGATTTCCAATCAGGGTACTTTTATAAAAAGTGCGATTGGAGAAGTGAAGAGCAGTGCTGTTCTGGGTGTTATCCTCGCTATTGTAGTCTTGTTTGTATTCCTTCGCCGGATGGGGACAACACTGATTGTCAGTCTTGCTATTCCCATCTCGATTGTGGCTACTTTCAATCTGATGTTCTTCAATGGACTGTCACTGAATATTATGACATTGGGAGGACTGGCGCTCGGGGCGGGTATGCTCGTAGATAATGCCATTGTCGTCATAGAAAGTATCTTCCGAAATCAGGAGAAAGGATTGAGTATCAAAGAGGCTGCTATTAACGGGACGGCAGAAGTTGTCAATGCGGTAATAGCTTCTACTCTGACGACTATTGTCGTCTTCCTGCCGATTGTTTATCTTCACGGAGCTTCGGGCGAACTGTTTAAAGATCAGGCATGGACGGTAACTTTCTCACTGGTCTCTTCTTTGTTTGTGGCTATCCTGGTGATTCCGATGTTATATATCCAGCTTTCCGGCAAGAAGATTAAGCTGGAAGAAGTGAAGTCCATTCGTATTACGGGATATAGCAGAGTGCTTCGCAGGCTGATTCAGCGACGTTGGCTGGTGATCGGTATGGCAGTGTTGCTTCTTATCGTGACTGGGTTACTGACTCCGTTTATCGGAACTGAGTTTATGCCCCGTGCGGAAAGCAAGACGTTTACGGCTGTAGTCAAAATGCCCGAAGGTACACAGATGGAACGTACTTCCGCTGCTGTAGGCAATTTGGAAGAATTGTTATATACCATTGTTGGCGGTGATTCTTTATGTACGGTATACAGCCATATCGGAGAGGGAAGTGGTTCGGAAAATGCGATATTTGAAGGAGAAAATACAGCAATGATGAAAGTGATCCTTTCACCGGAATGTACACTTTCACCGGAAAAGGTGATTGCGTCTTTCGTGGAATCGGCCAAGAATCCTGACGGACTGGAACTGACGATTCAGCAGGATGAGAATTCTCTGAGTTCACTGTTAGGAAGCGAAGGGGCTCCTATTGTTGTGGAGGTCAAAGGAGAGGAGTTGGATGAGATTGCTCAGTTGACTGAAGAGGTGAAGGAACGGATGATTGGCGTAAATGGAATCTATGATGTTATTACCTCCGTGGAAGACGGTGCTCCGGAAGTTGTGATCTCGATTGATCGTACAATAGCCGGTATCAATAATTTGAGTGTGGCTATGGTAATCGAACAATTGAAGCAGCAATTAAGCGGTAAGGAAGTCGGTAAAATGGAATATCGTGGTGAGATGCGTGATATTGTCATAAAGGTGCCGGATATCCCGTTGAGTTCTCTTGGTGCTCTTGTTATCAAAAGTGGAACACAGGAATTTGTATTACAGGAGATTGCTACCATTACTCACGGACAAGCGCCCAAGGAGATTCTGCGTCGCAATCAAAGCCGTATCGGTAAGGTGATGGCTAATATGGATGCGAGTAAATCACTGGATAAAGTAGCAGCCGAAGTGCGTGAAACGGTGAAAGGTATTGAATTGCCTGCTAATTACAGTATCACAGTGACAGGAGAAGAAGAAAAACGGCAAGAATCAATGAACAGTCTGTTGTTTGCTCTGATGCTTTCTGTTGTACTTGTCTATATGGTGATGGCTTCCCAGTTTGAATCCTTGCTGCATCCGTTTACGATCTTGCTGACTATTCCTCTGGCTGTAGTAGGTGCTATCTTATTTTTCTTCATTACCGGAACCACTATCAATATGATGGGAGTCATCGGTATTGTCATGCTGGGAGGTATTGCCGTCAATAACTCTATCATTCTGGTAGACCGTATCAATCAGCTTAGTCAGGCGGGAATGGAGTTGACTGATGCCATTGTAGAAGCAGGGCAACAGCGTATCCGTCCGATCATCATGACTACTTTGACTACGATTCTGGCCATGCTTCCGATGACATTCAGTTTTGGTGAAGGTGCATCTTTACGTTCACCGATGGCTATAGCTGTGATCGGAGGATTGATAACTTCTACTCTGATGAGTTTGATGGTTATTCCTTGTGTCTATTATGTCTTGGAGAATATCAAAAGACGTATAAATCGCCGAACTAAAAACAGCTGAAGATGAACTTTTTACTAAATAGGAGAATAACGATTTGTATGCTGTTTATTGCACTCAGTCTGCTGGGCTATGTGTCGTATAAACAACTTCCGGTGGAGTTGCTGCCCAACGCAGAACTTCCGGTTCTGTTTGTCCAGGTGTCGTCACAGCAGGATATGGACCCTTCGTATGTAGAGTCGGAAGTGATTATTCCACTTGAAGGAGCGGTCAGTGCGATAGGTGGAGTAGACAAACTGCAATCCTACATTGACAGGAGGCAGTCCAGCATACAGATTGACTTTAAAAAGAATATCAACTTCAAGATGACCAGTCTTAAACTGCAAGAGAAGGTGAATGAAATCGCTGCCTCCCTGCCGACCGGTTTTACCGTACAGGTACAGAAAGTGGATATTGCTCAGATGAATAATAACTTCATGGTGCTTCAGGTGCGTGGTACGGGAGGAACCGACCGTGTCCGGAGTCTGGTAGACGAGGATGTTCGTTCCGATCTGGAGAATATAGATGGGGTAGCTTCCGTCAATATCTACGGAGGACGGCAGAAAGCCATTGAAGTGCGTCTGAATCCGGAGGCTTGCAAGGCTTTGAACCTCACTGCTTCCAAAATAAGCGGTTTGCTTTCGCAGAATACCCAGGAAAAGACATTTGTAGGCTTCGCAGATGAACCCGACAGCAAGAATTTTGTCCATGTCAATGCGATGTATACCAAAGTCTCTGATTTGGAGAATATAGTTGTCGCTCCCGGTCCTATTCTGCTGAAAGACGTGGCAACCGTCTTTTTTGACTTGAAAGATGAAACCACTTATAGTCGTGTGAATGGAAAAGAAGCCGTCTCGGTTGCTTTGATCAATGATTCACAGGCTAATCTGATTGAACTTTCACACCGTGTATCCGATGTGATTGAAAAGCTGAATGAGAAACTGGCTCCGCTCGAACTGGAAATTGTCATTCAGGAGAACAAGGCTGAAACCATGGAAAATAATATCAACCAGATTATTAATCTGGCATTGGTAGGGGGATTATTGGCTGTGTTCGTTCTTTGGCTTTTCCTGAAGAATATGCGGCTGGTGTTTTTTATCGCACTTTCCATACCGATTTCTGTCTATACGGCTTTCAACTTCTTCTACGCTTTTGGTATCACTATCAATAGTCTTACCTTGGTAGGAATGGCGTTGGCCATCGGAATGCTGCTGGATAATAGTGTCGTGGTGCTTGAGAATATTTATCGTTTGTCGGGAAACGGCTATACGCCCGAACGTTCGGTAACGCAGGGAACAAAAGAAGTGTGGCGCTCCATTGTGGCGGCTACCCTGACTACCATTACTGTATTCCTGCCGTTCGTTTTTTCTGATAATTTCCTGATAAAACTGATCGGGCACCATATCGGAGTATCCATTATATCAACTTTGACGATCTCGCTGTTTGTAGCTTTACTTTTTATACCGATGATTACTTACCTTCTTTTGAAGAGTAAGAGTGGGAACAGTGTCGTTTATGAAAAAGTATCGATCGTTCAGCGTCCGATGCAGGTCTATCTGGTCTTATTGAAGACTTGTATGCGTAATCCGGGAGTGACAGTCTTTGGAGCTGTGATCTTGCTTTTTGCAACGTTGATTTTGTCATTGACCTTGAATGTGCAACAGATGAAAGAAGTTGCTTCAGACCGGTTCAACATCAGTGTCGTGATGCCTACCGGAAGTACGCTTGAAAATACGGATAAGATTGTAAAGGTACTGGAAGAACGTCTGGAGGATTTTCCGGAAAAGAAAGATCTGATTTGCCGTATTCGGGAAAAAGAGGCGACTCTGACACTCGTTTTGCAGGAAGATTACACAAAGATCGCCAAACGGAAAATAGCCGATATAAAAGCGGATGTGCAGACTAAAGTTGCCAATATCAATGGTGCGGAAATCTATGTTTCTGATGCTATGGGAGGCGGAGGAGATAACTCGGCTCTGAGCAGTCTGGGCGGATTTATGCGTTTGTTGGGCATCGGTGACAACAGTGAACGGGTGGTGATCAGGGGATCTGATTTCGAAATGATGCAGATGGTGGCAGAGGAAGTGCGTTATTTGTTGGACGAACAGGATTTTGTACAGCATACTCATGTTTCGTATACTCCCCGTCAGGCGGAAATAAATCTGAACTTTGACCCTATTCTGCTGACTGCCTATGATATTAACCGTGGCAATATTACCACCGGATTAACTGCGCTTAATAATGAATACTCTTCCGAAGCTACTTTCAAGGTGGGAGAGGATATTTATGATATTATTATCCGTGACGAAATACCGGAAAAGGAAACTGAAGAAGAGGCACAGGAAAAAGCTCAGAAAGAGAAAACTGTGGATGACTTGCGTGCTATCCGGATAGAAAATGCCAATGGCGGTATGCACAATCTAGAAGATATATCGTCTCTGAATTATGGACGTGGGCGTTCGCGCATCATCCGTGTCAATCAAGATAAGCAGATTGAGGTATACTATGCTTTTCCGAGAGATGTTCAGTCTTCGAAAGATTTATTGGGAGGATATCGTTCCGATATCGACCAGTTGATTGCCAGTTATAATCTTCCGTCCGGAGTCGCTGTGCAGGTATTCCATGAGGAGGATGAATTCGGGGATTTCAAATTCCTTATTCTGGCAGCTTTTCTTTTGATATTTATGATCCTTGCTTCAGTCTTCGAATCTGTAGTGACGCCTTTTGTGTTGCTTTTTACCATTCCGTTGGCTGCTATCGGTTCTTTGCTGGCATTATTGCTTTCGAGCAACAGTCTGATGAATGCGAATACATTGACAGGGTTCCTTATTCTGTTGGGAGTAGTCGTCAATAACGGAATCATTCTGATAGATTACGCCAACATTTTGCGTAAACGGGGATACCGCCGGAACAGGGCGTTGATGACTGCCGGTATGTCACGTATTCGTCCCATTCTGATTACTTCCATCACCACAATTGCTGCCATGCTCCCGTTGGCTATGGGAGATACGGAGTATGCAGGGGCTATCGGTGCACCTTTTGCCATTACAGTGATAGGCGGACTTTTCTTTTCCGCCATGCTGACGCTGATTTTAATTCCGACAGTTTGTATGGGACTGGAAAATGTGCTTCAGTGGTACCGTTCGTTATCCCGTAAACTATGGACCATTCACCTGATTCTTTTTGTGTCCGGTGTAATCTGTATCTGGCTATACACTGACGGAATCCTTTGGCAGTCAATCTATCTGGTAGCACTGATTGCAGGCATACCGGGGATGACATACTTTGCGCAAACTAGTCTTCGGAGAGCTAAGGCGGAGGTTATCAATCCGGATGAAGAAATTCGTATTTCTGTCCGCAATCTGGTTAAGATCTACGATTGGCCTGGACACATCAGCCGTCAGTGGAACAGTGGTTTGCAATTACGCAAACGTCTGGGATTGAGCAATGAATACCATTCCCTGAAGGACTTTATCAATGTGCTATGGCAGTTTGGTATCTTACTGTTTGCCATTTATTTCACCTATTTCTTCATTCATAACAGGCTTTGGATATTCCTGTTCTCGTTCGCTATTTATGCAGCGATACTGTATTTGTGGAGAAAGGTACGTTCCTATTTATATTATCGATACGGAGATAATCGAGTAACAAAGATCGTAAACCGGGTGATATTCTGGAGTCTTCCTCCCCTTATTCTGTTTCAGTTATTCCGTAAACTGGATAATAACGGGCTGGTCATCATGATCGGATTGTTATGGCTGGTGGGTATTGCCATCTATGTCACTTCCCAGTATCTGTATGATCATGATGTAAATATTGAGCGTGTCACCGGACGATTTGCAGGGCTTCGCCGTTCCTATTTCCGCATGGTGAAGAGTGTTCCTATGATTGGAAAACGACGCAAACCTTTCAAAGCATTGCGTGGAGTGTCATTCGAGATTCAGACAGGTATGTTCGGACTACTGGGACCCAATGGGGCAGGTAAATCGACCTTGATGCGTGTCATCTGTGGTATCTTTGAGCAGAGCTATGGTAGTATCTGGATCAATGGTCTGGATACACGTATCTACAGAGAAGAGCTACAGAGTCTGATAGGTTTCCTTCCACAGGAATTCGGAACTTATGAGAATATGACTTCGTGGGAGTTTCTGGATTATCAGGCTATACTGAAAGGGATTGTAGACGGTGAGTTACGAAAGGAGCGTCTGGATTATGTACTGAAAGCGGTACATATGTACGAGCGGAAAGACGAAAAGATAGGTTCTTTCTCGGGAGGTATGAAACAGCGTATTGGTATTGCGCTTATTCTGCTTCATTTACCGCGTATCCTGGTTGTGGATGAGCCTACAGCGGGACTCGACCCTCGCGAACGTATCCGTTTCCGTAATCTGCTGGTAGAGTTGAGTAAGGACCGTATCGTTATTTTCTCCACTCATATCATTGAGGATATATCCAGTTCCTGTAATCAGGTAGTGGTGATCAATAAGGGTGAACTGAAATATTTCGGTGATCCTTCGGACATGGTGGAAATGGCTAACGGGAAAGTATGGCAGTTTAATATAGATAAGACAGAATTTGAAAAAGTACTGGACAAATCGTTGGTAATACATCATATTCAGGAAGGCGATACGATTCGGGTGCGCTATCTTTCTGTCGGACAGCCTTATGAAGGGGCTGTAGAGGTAGAAGCTAATTTGGAAGACGCTTATCTCTGTCTGCTGAAGAATATGAATTAAAAAGAAAAGAAGGATATGACATTCAAACAATTGATACAACTGTTGCCTAAAGTAGTCAGGTATAACCTGAAGATTATATTTGCCGGGAAGTTTTTCTGGTTTCTGCTGGCTGCATTTGGCTTTTTTGCTCTTTTCATGTTTCAGAATGCCTGGAAACGGGAGGAGATTAACGAGGGACTCATCTATAGCATCCTGATGTTTCCGTCTATGCTGCTTATTTTCTATCCGGCTGTATTCGGCATTCAGAATGATGAAGATAGCCGGATATTGGAGATTCTCTTTGGAATCCCCGACTATAAGTATAAGGTTTGGGGCGTGCGGTTATTGATGATTTATGTGGCAATTTTTGTTATTCTGATTATCTTTTCATACATAGCCATTTTATTGCTGTATCCGGTCAATCCGCTTGAGATGGCATTACAGTTGATGTTCCCGATACTCTTTTTCGGAAATATGGCTTTTATGCTGTCTACCATTACGCGGAGTGGAAACGGAACTGCCGTATTTATGATTATTATAGGCATTGCATTGATGTTCTTAGGTAAGCCGGATTCTTTCTGGAACGTTCTGCTGAATCCTTTTCGTGTTCCCGATAATGTTCATCCGATCATTTGGGAGGGAATCCTTATCAAAAACCGCATTTTCCTTTTATCCGCCAGTTTAGTCTGGATGATGGTCGGATTACTTTATCTGCAGAAAAGGGAAAAGTTTGTATAACAGCATATTAGGATGCTGAATATTCTCAAGTGTTCTTGCTGCGATGAGAAAAAATTCTCACTATGATGAGAAAAAAGTCTCATCGCAGTGAGAATTTTTTCTCATCATGGTAAGTATAGTCCTATGTATGCGGGAACAGAAATAGGGAATCAGAAGTAGTATCCCAGATTCACATAACAGCTTCCTTTATCAGTCTGATTGGAATATCCGAACGTAATCTCCAATGGACCGAAAATACTGTCCATACCATATCCGGCACTGATACCAAACAGTTGTTTCCCTTTCAGAATTTCGAAGAAGTGACTGTCCGTCAAGCCATAATTACCTGTCAGAGTGAGATAATGAATGCTTCCCATCCGTTGTCTGAGTTTCACGGATGCAATCATGATAGAATTGTCCATCAGTTCCATATTGGTCACACCGGCAAACGGCAGTTGCTGTGGAATGTAGAGTCCGTATACTTCGCCGCCAATGGCATTTTGCAAGGGATAGGCGATGTCTTTTCCAATCAGAACACGACCATAGATGGATGGAATGATAGAAAAACGTCGGGTTACGGGAACTACGCTGGCCCATGAACCGCTCAGTGCGGAGAACGGGGCGTGATCATTATACTGAGCCATATTATCGGTGTAGAGTGAATAGGCAGCTTTGAATTCAGTTCCTTTGGAAGGGAAATATCCCTTGTCGAATGTACTATAGTGTACCTGAGCGAAATAACTCAGGAAATGTTCGGATTCTACATCCAGTCCAATGAGTTCCGGTTTCTTGAAAAGAAAATCTTTGTATTTATAATATTCGAAACGAAGTCCGAGTCCGAAGCGGAGGTTTTTGTACCAGACATCCGAAAAGCCAAATTCAGCTAAATGATACTTGTAAGTAGTGTTATAGGCACGTTCACCTTCATCATAGATGTTGATGTCATTATATTGAAACATATATGAGAAATTGAAATTGCGTTGCTGCATCGGTTCGAGAGTGTAATCGATGCGTGCGGCATATCGCTTTCCTAATCGGCCGGTCAGGGATAATCGGGAAGGAACATGAGTTTTGAGATCCGCTGTGGCATTAATCAGCAGGGATGCTATTTCTTCCGAGTCGAAACGGATGCCTAGATTGATTCTTTTCTCATATTTTTCTTCTAACAAGAAATTAAGGTGGTACCCTTCGGGAGTGTCGGTAAGTGTGTAGCTGGCGCTTGAGTAAGAATGACTGCCACGCAACTGATACACAGCTTGTTCTATCTGCTGAGTGGTAATGTTACTGTTCTCTTTGAGATTACACTTCTTCATCAGCCATTTTTTGTCATCAGCCTCTACGCCGGAGAAAGATATATCTGTGACGTATACTGTCCGTGAATTGGAAAGAGAAGAGTACGGTCCATGTTGTTTGGGGACATAATTGTCCGGTATACCGATTTCTTTTTTTAAGGCAATCAGGGAATTCCACTGTGCACGTGCGGCTTCTTCGCCCCGACGCATCAGAGAATCGATGGCTGCCGGAGTGAAGCTGGCGGAAGAAAATCCGTCTACATTTACCTTGATATAGGTATCAGTGAGTTCTACATTCTTTTCATGATTGGTCTGGCAAGTGAGATCAACAATCTGCCCCAATATGTCCGGAGCGCTGTTGAGTTTGTCGGCACTTTTCAGCGCATTCTGAACATCGACTCCGATAATAATATCGGCTCCCATTGCTTTGGCCACATCTGCCGGATAATTATTGACAATTCCACCGTCTACCAATACCATACTGTCTTTGCGTACCGGTGTAAATACACCAGGGATGGCCATACTGGCACGCATGGCAGTAGAGAGTACGCCATCATGGAATATGATCTGGTCTCCATTGACTACATTGGCCGATACACAAGCGAAGGGGATCGGTAACTTATTAAAATTGATCGAGTCATGGTAGCCCATTGTCAGATCAGAGAACAGATTGGCAAGATTCTGTCCTTTGATAATTCCTCCGGACATGGCAGCTTTCGGATTCTTTGTAAAAGGAAGCGAAACAATGTATTTTGCAGAGCGTTCGCGTTCGGTGAGCGACATGGCACTGCGTTTGATACGATCGCTCAAAAGGAAAGTCCAGTCTTGCTTGCGTACCATACTGTCCAGTTGTTCCGGAGTATAACCGATGGCGTAAAGTCCACCGACTATAGATCCCATACTAGTGCCTACTATATAATCGATCGGAATGCCTGCTTCCTCGATGACTTTCAGTGCTTTGATATGTGCCACTCCTTTGGCACCGCCGCCACTGAGGACGACGCCGACCTTCTTCCGTTGTTCCTGAGAATAAACAGAAAAAGGTAATATCAGGCACATTGCAAAAACTAATGTTGAAAAGATTTGTTTTTTCATTAGGACATGTTATTGTGTTGATGTACAATATAACTACAAATGTAGGGGATAAATTGTTTAGTTGATGAAACAAGAACTATAAAAAATGTTCTAAAAGTCGGAAATGTGGATAAATTCTACACTTTAAGGATGTTTTCCACACTTCTGTCTTCAAGAGGAAAAACGTAATATGTTGATAATAAATAGATAAGATAAAACAGGATATTTTGGTATGTGTATTGCATAATAGAGTGTAGAACAAACATAAGTTAAATTAAATAATAAGATTCGATATGAGATTATTCTTTTCGAAACATGAGTTGAAACTGAGGAGAAAGAGAACCATTGCTGCTGTAGTATGTATGGTAATTGTGTTGGGAGTGTATTGGATACTGACACGACCTCAGAAGGCTGCACCGGAAATGCCGACAGTGATTGTTGAACCGGTTATAAAAGATGATGTAGAGATATTCGGAGAATATGTGGGGCGAATCCGTGCCCAGCAATTTGTCGAAGTACGTGCCAGGGTAGAAGGCTATCTGGAAAACATGCTTTTTGCCGAAGGCACTTATGTAAATAAGAATCAGGTCTTGTTTGTGATCAATCAGGACCAATATCGTGCGAAAGCCGACAAAGCGCGGGCTCAGTTGAAAAAGGACGAAGCACAGGCATTGAAAGCTGAACGTGACTTGAAACGTATCCGTCCGTTGTACGAACAAAATGCCGCTAGCCAGCTGGATCTGGATAATGCGGAAGCAGCTTATGAAAGCGCTGTTGCGACAGTAGCGATGAGTGAGGCGGACTTGGCGCAGGCTGAACTCGAGTTAGGCTATACTATCGTTCGTTCACCTCTTGCCGGACATATCAGTGAAAGAAATGTAGACTTGGGAACGCTTGTTGGTCCGGGAGGAAAGTCTCTGCTGGCTACAGTAGTAAAAAGCGATACCGTATTGGTCGATTTCAGTATGACGGCACTCGATTATCTGAAAAGTAAAGAACGTAATATTAACCTCGGTCAGCAGGACTCTACCCGTTCCTGGCAACCGAACATTACTATTACTTTGGCGGATAATACCGTATACCCCTATAAAGGATATGTTGATTTTGCGGAGCCGCAGGTCGATCCCCAGACAGGTACTTTCTCCGTACGTGCAGAGATGCCTAACCCAAAACAGGTATTGCTTCCGGGACAGTTTACCAAAGTAAAACTACTTTTGGACGTACGTGAAGGAGCCATCGTGGTTCCGATGAAAGCTGTTACCATTGAAAAAGGCGGAGCTTATATTTATACAATGCGTAAAGATGATACAGTAGAGAAACGTTTTATCGAGTTAGGACCCGAAGTGGGGAATAATGTCGTAGTGGAAAGAGGACTCGCTGTAGGAGAGACAATTGTTGTAGAAGGTTTCCATAAGTTGACCCCGGGTATGAAAGTACGGATCAGTCAGCCGGAAACGGAGGTGAAGGATACCACTATGGTGGCAGGTGATTCTACAACAGGAATGAAGAATAACGCAAAAGGAGAATAATCAATGAAAGTTAGTTTTTTTATAGACAGGCCGGTATTTTCGGCTGTCATTTCCATCGTGATTGTGATTGTCGGAGTCATCGGGCTGACCATGCTTCCGGTGGATCAATATCCGCAGATCACGCCTCCGGTGGTAAAGATCAGTGCGTCTTATCCGGGTGCGAGTGCGCTTACCGTGTCGCAGGCGGTGGCTACTCCGATTGAACAGGAAATCAATGGTACGCCCGGTATGCTTTATATGGAATCGAACAGTTCTAACTCTGGTGGCTTCTCGGCAACAGTTACCTTTGATGTATCTGCCGACCCGGATCTGGCTGCTGTGGAAATTCAGAACCGTGTGAAGCTGGCTGAATCCCGTCTTCCGGCGGAAGTGATTCAGAATGGTATTTCCGTAGAGAAACAGGCACCCAGTCAGTTAATGACACTCTGTCTGACTTCTACCGATCCTAAGTTTGACGAAATTTACCTGAGCAACTTTGCTACGATCAATGTGCTCGATGTGATTCGCCGTATTCCGGGGGTAGGACGTGTATCTAATATCGGTAGCCGTTACTATGCCATGCAGATATGGGCAGAGCCTGATAAGCTGGCTAACTTCGGATTGACTGTGCAGGACTTGCAGAATGCCTTGAAAGATCAGAACCGTGAATCGGCAGCCGGTGTATTAGGTCAGCAGCCGGTACAGGGACTGGATATAACGATTCCTATCACTACTCAGGGACGTCTTTCTACAGTAGGGCAATTTGAGGATATTGTGGTACGTGCCAATGCCAATGGTTCCATCATCCGGCTGAAGGATGTGGCACGTGTATCCTTGGAGGCTTCTTCATACAATACCGAGAGTGGTATCAATGGTGAGAATGCAGCGGTACTCGGTATTTACATGTTGCCGGGTGCCAATGCAATGGAAGTGGCCGAGAATGTAAAGAAGGCGATGGAAGAAATCAGCGAGAATTTTCCGGAAGGATTGAGTTATGAGATTCCGTTTGATATGACAACGTATATCTCCGAGTCTATTCATGAGGTATATAAGACCTTGTTTGAAGCATTGGTGCTGGTTGTGTTGGTAGTGTATCTGTCTTTGCAGAGCTGGCGTGCTACGTTGATTCCGGTGGTAGCGGTACCTATTTCCCTGATTGGTACTTTCGGATTCATGCTGATTTTTGGTTTCTCTATTAATATATTGACCTTACTCGGGTTGATTCTCGCCATCGGTATCGTGGTCGATGATGCGATTGTAGTGGTGGAAGGAGTGGAGCATATAATGGAAACGGAGAAGCTGAGTCCCTATGAGGCGACAAAGAAAGCGATGAACGGATTATCAAGCGCATTGATCGCTACTTCACTGGTATTGGCGGCTGTGTTTGTTCCGGTAAGTTTTCTGAGTGGAATTACCGGGCAACTGTATCGTCAGTTTACGGTAACTATCGTGGTATCTGTACTGATTTCTACTGTGGTTGCTTTAACGCTGAGCCCTGTGATGTGTTCGCTCATTTTGAAACCAGATAGTGGCAAGAAGAAAAATATAGTATTCAGAAAGATCAATGAGTGGCTGGGTATCGGAAGCAATAAGTATGTAGCTGCCGTCACCCGTACTATCAAACATCCTCGTCGGGTTTTGAGTGCTTTTGGTATGGTATTGATTGCTATTCTGTTGATTCACCGGATTATTCCGACCAGTTTCTTGCCGGTAGAAGACCAAGGATACTTTAAGATTGAACTTGAACTGCCGGAAGGAGCTACATTGGAGCGAACCCGTGTAGTAACGGAACGCGCGATTGCTTATCTGGAGAAGAATCCATATATAGAATATGTACAAAACGTGACCGGAAGCAGCCCGCGTGTAGGGAGTAATCAGGGGCGTGCCGAGCTGACCGTTATTCTGAAACCTTGGGAAGAGAGAAAGAGCACCAGTATTGAAAAAATTATGGATACGGTAGAAAAACATTTGAGAGAATATCCCGAATGTAAAGTCTACCTGTCTACTCCTCCGGTCATACCGGGACTGGGTAGTTCCGGTGGTTTTGAAATGCAGCTGGAAGCTCGTGGAGAGGCTACTTTCGATAATTTGGTAGATGCGGCAGATACGTTGATGTATTATGCTTCGAAACGTAAGGAACTTACCGGTTTGTCTTCTTCCTTGCAGTCTGAGATTCCCCAGCTTTATTTTGATGTGGACAGAGACAAAGTGAAAATGCTGGGAGTACCTTTGGCAGATGTGTTTTCTACGATGAAAGCGTATACAGGTTCGGTGTATGTGAATGACTTTAATATGTTCAACCGTATATATAAGG
>OGGZ01000139.1_pt1 | contig 89047 bp, 88 predicted proteins | sample 1571371 | NCBI WGS metagenome assembly OGGZ01 (sample SAMEA2582025, study PRJEB24529) | metagenome | biome: Human gut stool | place: China | collected 2011
CCTATTCCTCATACCCTTTTTATTCAATTGTCCAAGATGTATTGTAGTCCTACAGCGCCGGGCTCCTTCGTTTTTATCGCCCCTTGCCCGAAGCCGCCGGATGTGCTACACTGATAAGGAATCGTACACACGGAGGACCCCCGCATGAAACGTATTGCCAGTATCCAGGATATCTCGTGTCTGGGCCGCTGTTCGCTGACGGTGGCGCTGCCGGTGATCTCCGCCATGGCGGTGGAGTGCGCCATCGTACCCACGGCGGTGCTCAGCACCCATACCATGTTCCCCGGCTTCATCAGCCGGGACCTGTCGGACCAGCTGCTGCCCATCGCCCGCCACTGGAAAAGCCAGAACGTGACCCTGGACGCCATCTGCACCGGCTATCTGGCCTCCCCTCTGCAAACGGAGGAGGTCTGCGACTTTTTCGACCTGCTGGCAGGGCCTGATACCCTGCTGTTCGTGGACCCGGCCATGGCCGACGGCGGACGGCTGTACAGCGGCTTCGGCCCGGACTTTCCGGCGTATATGCGCCGGGTGGTAAGCCGGGCCCATGTGGCGGTGCCCAACGTGACGGAGGCCTGCCTGCTGACGGACACCCCCTACCGGGAGACGGAGGACCTGTCCTGGTGGCGGGACCTGCTGCGGCGGGTGGGGGACCTGGGGCCCCGCTGTCCGGTGCTCACCGGGGTGCCCTTCGGGCCGGACCGCCTGGGGGTCATGGCCCTGGACCCGGAAAGCGGCGGCATCTTCCAGTACCACACCCCCCGGGTCCACGACCACTTCCACGGCACCGGCGACATCTTCTCCGCCGCCTGCGCCGGGGCCATGGTCCGGGGCAAGGAGCTGCCCGACGCCCTGCGCCTGGCGGCGGATTTCACCCTGGCCTGTATTCAGGCCACCCAGCGGGACCCCAACGCCCCCTGGTACGGGGTGGAGTTTGAGAAGGCCCTGCACCTGCTGCCGGGACTGCTGGAGCGGTGATTCCCCCCCTGCCCCGGGAGGTTTTCCGGAAATTTTGCTGAAAATCCCTAAAAATATAGTTGTCAGAACCGGCAAAATATTATATAATTCATATGTTGAACGAATGCACGGCGGGAAAAGCCGCGCTTGCACAGAAAACGAAGGGAGAACAACCATTATGACTGCCAACGACATCCGCAACATCGCCCTGCTGGGCCACGGCGGCTCCGGCAAGACCTCTCTGGCCGAGCAGATGCTCTTTATGACCAAGGGCACCGACCGCCTGGGCCGCACCGCCGACGGCAACACCACCTGCGACTATGACGCCGAGGAGATCAAGCGCCAGATTTCCATTTCCCTGGCCTTTGCTCCCGTGAATTATAAGGGCGTGAAGATCAACGTGATGGACGCCCCCGGCAACTTCGACTTCTCCGGCGAGGCTCTGTCCGCCATCCGCGCCGCTGAGTGCGCCGTTCTGGTGGGCGCCGCCAAGGACGGCCTGTCCGTGGGCATGGAGCGCTCCTGGAAGATGCTGGGCAAGAAGCCCCGGATGATCTTCATCAACCGCACCGACGAGGACAACAGCGACTACGTCTCCTGCCTGGACGCCCTGAAGGGCAAGTTCGGCCAGGCCATCGCCCCCATCGTTGCCCCGGTCATCGACGGCAACAAGAAGGTCACCGCCATTGTGGACCTGCTGCACAACACCGCCTATGAGGTCAAGGGCGGCAAGGCCGCTGCCTGCGCCATCCCCGCCGACATGGCCGACGAGGTGGAGGCCCTGCGCGCCGAGCTGATGGAGGCCGCCGCCGGCGCCGACGAGGAGCTGATGGAGAAGTTCTTCGACACCATGGAGCTGTCCGCCCAGGATATGGCCAAGGGCCTGAAGATCGGCGTCCGGGACGGCAGTGTCTGCCCCGTGCTGTGCGGCTCCGCCAACACCGGTCTGGGCGTGGAGATGCTGCTGCAGACCATCCTGGACCTGGCCCCCGTGGCCACCGATATGCCCGCCGAGGCCGCTCAGGATGACGACGGAAACGACATCCAGGTGGCCTTCGATCCCAACGGTCCCACCGCCGCCATCGTGTTCAAGACCATCTCCGACCAGTACGGCAAGTATTCCATGATCAAGGTCATCCGCGGCAAGGTCACCGGCGACATGGCCCTGTATAACCCCACCACCGGCAACACCGAGAAGCTGGGCCGCCTGTATGTCATGAAGGGCAAGAAGGGCGAGGAGACCAAGGAGATCTGCTGCGGCGACATCGGCGCCATCGGCAAGATGGACAAGGTCAGGACCGGCGACACCCTGTGCGACGCCAAGAACATCGTCCGCCTGCACGGCATGGACTATGCCCAGCCCTGCTACAGCCGCGCCATCTCCCCCAAGACCAAGCAGGAGATCGAGAAGCTGGGCACCGGCCTGAACAAGCTCAACGAGGAGGATCCCACCTTCCACGTGGTCAACAACGCCGAGACTCACCAGACCGTCATCTCCGGCGCCGGCGATATCCAGATCGACGTGCTGTGCGCCAAGCTGAAGACCCGCTTCGGCGTGGACGCTGAGCTGTCCGCCCCCCGGGTCGCCTACCGCGAGAAGATCCGCTCCACCGTCCGCAAGCAGGGCCGCTATAAGAAGCAGACCGGCGGCAGCGGCCAGTTCGGCGACGTCCATATCATTTTCGAGCCCCAGACCGAGCAGGAGGATATGATCTTCGAGGAGAACGTGTTCGGCGGCTCCGTGCCCAAGAACTACTTCCCCGCCGTGGAAAAGGGCCTGCGCGAGAGCTGCCAGCACGGCGTGCTGGCCGGCTATCCCGTGGTGTTCCTGAAGGCCACCCTGGTGGACGGCTCCTATCACCCGGTGGACTCCTCCGAAATCGCCTTCAAGCTGGCCGCCAACCTGGCCTTCAAGGCCGCTCTGCCCGAGGCCAAGCCCGTGCTGATGGAGCCCATCGGCGAGCTGAAGGTCACCATTCCCGACAGCTACCTGGGCGACGTGATGGGCGACCTGAACAAGCGCCGGGGCCGCGTCATGGGCATGAACCCCACCGGCGACGGCGAGCAGGTGTTGGAGGCCGAGGTCCCCATGGCCGAGATGATGAGCTATGCCATCGACCTGCGCTCCATGACCCAGTCCCGCGGCACCTTCACCTTCAACTTCGTCCGCTACGAGGATTGCCCCGCCGCGGCCCAGGAGAAGGCCATTGCCGAGGCCAAGGCTCTGGCCGAGGCCGAGTAAGTCTCTCCCCTAATAGCATCCAAGGCCCCCGGCGAAAGCCGGGGGCCTTGTTCTGTCCTGGGGATTATTGACTTTCTCCGGTGGGTAAACTATAATAGGCTGCGGCAAGAGTTTCTTCAAACGGTCCGATTTTCCGTCGGACAGACCCATCGGGGGCTTTATTTATGAATTATCGCATCATTTTCCATATGGCGGGACGGGTCCTGCTGGCGGAGGCGGGGTTGCTGGTCCTGCCGCTGGCGGTGTCCCTCCTGTATCGGGAGGACTGCGCCTGGGCGGTGCTGGCCTCCATGGCCGTGGCCGCCGTTCTGGGCGGGCTGCTGACGCTGCTGGCCCGGCCCCGCAGCCACAAGTTCTTCAGCCGGGAGGGATACATCATCGTGGCCCTGGCCTGGGTGCTGCTGTCGGCGGTGGGGGCGCTGCCCTTCTGGTTCAGCCGGGAGATCCCCTCCTATGCCGACGCTTTTTTTGAGACGGTCAGCGGCTTCACCACCACCGGGGCCTCCATTCTGACGGACGTGGAGGCCATGAGCCACGGGCTGCTGTTCTGGCGCAGCTTCACCCACTGGGTGGGCGGCATGGGGGTGCTGGTGTTCATCACCATGCTCTCCGGCAGCACCGACCGCTCCATGAACATTCTCAAGGCGGAGATGCCCGGCCCCGTAAAGGGCAAGCTGACCCCCCGGACCCGGGACACCGCCCGGGTGCTGTATCTGCTGTATTTTCTTATCACGGCGGTGCTGGTGGGCATGCTGCTGCTGGGGGGTATGCCCCTGTTTGACAGCCTGGTCCACGCCTTCGGCACCGTGGGCACCGGCGGCTTCGGCATCAGGGCCGACTCCATTGCCTCCTACTCCCCGTATATCCAGGGGGTCATCACTGTTTTCATGATCCTCTGCGGCATCAACTTCAACCTCTATTATCTGCTGTTGCTGCGCCAGTGGCGGGCGGCCCTGCGCAGCGACGAGCTGTGGACCTATCTGGGACTGGCAGTCGTGGCCACCGGCGTTATCACCCTGGACCTGCGGGGGGTGTACGGCGGTCTGGGCACCTGCCTGCGGCAGGCGGCGTTCCAGGTCAGCTCCGTCCTCACCACCACCGGCTATGCCACGGCGGACTTTGACCTGTGGCCGGGACTGTCCCGGGCCATCCTGTTCGCCCTGCTGTTCATCGGCGGCTGCGCCGGGTCCACTGCCGGCGGCCTGAAGGTGTCCCGGGCCATGATCCTGCTGCGCACCATCCGGCGGGAGGTGAACCGCCTGGTCCATCCCCGGCGGGTCACCGCCGTCCGCTGCGACGGCAAGGCCCTGGGCAGCGAGGTCCAGCGGGGCGTCAGCATCTATTTCGCCCTGTACTGTCTGTGCATCCTGATCACCTTCCTGTGCCTCAGCGGGGAGCCCTTCACCCTGGAAACGAATCTGTCGGCGGTGGTGTCCTGCTTCAACAACGTGGGTCCGGGCCTGGGGGCCGTGGGCCCCGCCGGAAGCTACGCCGGGTATTCCGTCCTGTCCAAGCTGTTGCTGTCGGCGGCCATGCTGATGGGGCGTCTGGAGATTTATCCCATGCTGGTGGCCCTGTCCCCCTCCGTCTGGCGAAAGGACTGATTTCATGCAGAACAAACGCGGGACGCGCCGGGTTATTCCGGCGCGTCCCGCGTTTTTGCTATGCAAAAATAGAATGTGCCATTCCCTCGCCCCTTCGGGGCAACCGGGAATGATGCACAAAACTTCATGCACAGAAGATTTTGCCTGTTTTCGCGGTGCGCCGCACAGTGCATGAAGTTTTATGCCCGGCTGCCTCACAGCCACTTTTTCCACTTGAAGATCACCAGCTCCACCAGAATGCACACCGCGCTGACGATGCACACGGCCAGATATCCGTGCCGGGCGGTGAGCTCCGGCATGTTCACAAAGTTCATGCCGTACCACCCGGCGATCAGGGACAGGGGCAGAAACACCGTGGTAACGATGGTCGGGATCTTCATGATCTGGTTTTGCCGCATGTCCAGCTGGGTCTGGTGCATTTCACGCAGCTGTAAGGCGTACTCCTTCTCCTGCTCCGTGGCGGACAGCAGCCGCTGGGCCCGGCCCGTCAGGTGGTCGAACAGCCGGGAGGCGTGGGGGTCGCCCTCCTCCGTCTCCTCCGACAGCACCGCAAACAGGTCGTCCAGCTGCTCATAATACGCCGCGAACACCGACAGCTCCCGGCGGATGCGGAACAGCTTCTTGTCCAGGTCCTGAGCCTGGTCCTGCATCAGGGCCTCCTCCAGGGCTGTCAGCCGCTTTTCGTATTTCTGCAGGGTGGGCATGTCCTCCTGCAAAAGCCGGGTGAACAGCTCCGCCAGGGCCTGGGCCGGGGTCCCGGCCTCCAGGTCGTCCGCCAGGCCCCGCAAAAACTCCCCGTCCTCCGCCAGCAGCAGCCGCCGCTGGGTCAGATAGAAGCCGAAAAAGTGCTTCTCGCCGGTGGGAGCCATGGGCCGGGGCATGGCATAGGTCCCGGCGGCTCCGCCGCCCTTGAGCCGCTCCGCCCGGCAGAAGGCCCCGCCGGTGGGAGCAATGCGGTGCTGCTCCAGCTGGGGATACCGCTGGCGCAGCTGGTCAAAGGTCACCAGCTCCACGCAGGATGCGCACATCTCGCCCATGGCCTTACAGGAAAAACTTCCGGTGCAGGGACCGGCGCAGGGGCTTGCACACGGCGATGATCAGCAGCATGGCCCCCAGCAGCACCCCCGCCGCCAGGGGATAGAAGGACCAAATGAACGTGTGATGCAGCCCGAAGGTCAGGTTCAGCAGGAACTCAATGAGCACCGCCAGGCCGCCTCCGGCTATCAGCGCCCCGCCGAAGATATACAGGTGTCCCCGGCTCAGATACCGCAGCAGCGTCACCACCGTAGTCACCAGAACCCCGATGGTCCCCGTGACCGGAAGGGCGAAGGTCAGGAACCAGTGTCCGCCGGTGGCGAAGTTGATATACAGCAGATACAGCCCGATGGCCGCGAAGTCCGCCGGGACGAAGATCACCGGGTTGGGCTTTCTGAACCACAAGGGCAGCACCGCCAGGATGTACAGCAGCGCCACGCCGCCTGCGGCGTACCCGGACCACAGGATGGCCCCGTTGACGCTCCAGTCGCACAGGATGCAGATCACGATGGGCAGCACCGCCAGCATGGTCAGGATAAACAGCACGCCGGAGCGGTTCACCTCCTCGGGATGGCCCATGGGGTCCGGCGGAAAGGGAGGCTCCCCCTGCTGCCGGGGCATATCCGGGTGAAACACCCGGGTCCCGCACAGGGGACACACGGTTTCGCTGTCGGCCAGCTCCACGCCGCAATTGATGCAATACATATCGGACACTCCTTTCCCTTATCCCCGGCCCCGGCGGTTGCTCTCCACCTTCACGGGGAGGCCCAGCCGCTGCAGGACCCGGTAAAAATGCAGCTCCAGCTCCGGCTCCTGGATGCTGCGGATGCAGTTGATATACATGGTCCCGTTCCAGGACACCACGCCGCAGTCGTGGGGCGCGGCGGCCTGAACGCCGATGATGAAGTCCAGCCTCTGCACATACGGGGCCATGGCCTCCGGCAGCTCCACCGCCCCCAGGTTTGACAGGCACAGACAGGATTTCCGCTCGCCCACGGCGTTAAACACCGCCTTCATGGCAATGTTTTTGATGAACAGGGGCATCACCTTCAGCACCGGGGACTTCTCGCTGGCCACATTGGCGGCGAACTTGGAGCGCAGGGTGTGGGTGTTGTTCTCCAAGCCCATCCGGTGGTGCACGGCGGCGCAGATCTCGGAGAAGGTATAGTCCCCGGTGCGGGGGTCGATCTCCGGGGTGATATACGAGGCGAAGTTCCGCAGGCTGCGGCTGGGGAACAGGGTCCGCAGGTTCACCGGCAGCAGCACCTTCACCGGCTTGCGGCGGCTGCGCCGGGGCACCTTCTCCGCCTGCAGGTCGGCGATGGCCTGCATCATGGCGGCGCACAGCAGCTCCGTAACGGTTACGCCATACTGCCTGGCACAGGCGCGGACCCGGTCCACCGGCACCATCATGGTCACCAGGTTCTTATATCCGTCCTTTTCCGGGGTGCCGCTGAGGTGATAGGCGGTGCTCTCCGCCCGGCTGGCGGCAACGTCCCCGGCATAGCGCAGGAAGCTGTCCTCCAGCTCCTGCGGACTGGGCTCCTCCAGGCGGCCCAGCACACCCTTTTCCGCCGGAACGGTGATGCCGTATTTCTGGCACAGATACTCCGCCACCAGGGTTTTCAGGAAAATGAGCCCCCCGGTGCCGTCGGTGACGGCGTGGAAAAACTCCACCGCCACCCGGTTGTGATACACCAGCACCCGGAAGGCACATTGGCGCACCTGGCCGAAGGGGACGTGGGCCAGGGGGCAGCTCTTTTCCGGCTGGATCTCCGGGGGCTGGGGGATCTCCTCCAGATAGTACCAGAACACCCCCCGCCGCAGCCGCACGGCCATGGACGGGAACCGCCGCACCGTCACGTCCAGGGCCGCCCGCAGCACGGGCACGTCGATGGGCTCCGTCAGGGTGGCGGACAGGCGGAAGAAGTTGTTCCAGTTCCGGCGCTTGGCGGCGGGATAGATCTTGGCGGCGTTGTCCAGCCGCATCCACCGCAGGCTCCGGGCCGGGGACAGGGTCCGGTCCAGGAAGTGGTTGATGGCCTCAAAATCCTGCTCCATATTCTCGTTCAGGCAGTACAGCACATAGGCGTGCCACCGCTCCGGGGCGATGTGCAGCCTGCTGCGGCACCCGGCGGCCAGGAGCTTTTCGTGCAGGGCCCGGGTGTCGTCCAGCATCACCTCGTCCCCGCCCACAAACAGCAGCGACGGCGGCAGGCCCGTCAGGTCGCCGAACAGCGGCGAGCACAGGGGGTCCGTGGGGTCCTGCGTATAGCACTTGGCGTAAAATTGCAGCAGCTCCGGAGTCATGGAGGGGTCCTTCTCCCGGTTGTCCCGATAGGAGTCCCCGGACCCGGTCAGGTCTGTCCAGGGAGAGATGCCCACAAGCCCGCAGGGCAGGGCCATGCCCAGCTGCTTGAGCCGCAGACACAGACAGTAAATGAGCCCGCCTCCGGCGGACTCCCCCGCCAGCAGGATCTGCCGGGGCTCATAGCCCTTTTTCAGCAGGTATTGGTAGCTCTCCAGCGCATCGTCCAGGGCCGCGGGATACGGATGCTCCGGGGCCAGACGGTATGCCGGGCAGAACACCCGCACACCGCATTCCGAGGCCAGGGTGGCTGCAAAGCCCTTGGCATATTCCAGGCTGCCGCAGGTATAGCCGCCGCCATGGAGATACAGGATCACGCCGCTGCGGCGCTGATCCTTGGGCATGACCCACGCCCCCTGAAAAGCGCCGAAGTCGTGGTCCCGCACCAGCATCTCCCGCCGGTGCAGGGCGGTCATCAGCTCCCCCAGCTTGTCCTGCCCCTTTCGGGTGACCTCCAGGGACAGACCGGCCACGAAGGGCTTGAAAAATGATAGCTGAGAACGAACCAGCTTTGCGTGCAGCTCCATGCAATGTCGTTCCTTTCCTGAAAATCTTCTGAACCCTTTTATTATACCAGTTATCCCGCGTCTTCACAAGGCGTGAAGGCCGCAATTTTTTCCCGTTGCGTTTTCCCGCCGGAGACGCTACAATAGCCTGGGCGGAACATCCGCCGGATTTTCAATTGCGTTTGTGGAGGGATTTTCATGCACAAATATGCCTTGGTGGTCATCGACATGCAGCGGGGCTTTCTGGACCCGTCCAGCCCCCTGTATATCGCCGGGGCGGCGGACACGGTGCCCGCCTGCGCCCGGACCATCGACTGCTGCCATCGGGCTGGGGTGCCGGTGGTGTTCGCCGTGCGGCACTATCGGGCGGACGGGTCCGATGTGGAGCGGGCCCGATATGACGTGTGGGCCAAGGGCGGGAAGCCCCTGTCCGAGACGTGCCCGGCGTCCATGTCCGACGCCTGGCCGGAGGAGTTCCGCCGGGCTCCGTCGGACTACGTCATCGTGAAGCCCCGGTTTTCCGCCTTTTTCCACACGGAGCTGGACCTGATCCTCCGCCGCCTGGGGGTGGATACGGTGCTGCTGGCCGGGACCACCACCCCCAACTGCATCCGCTCCACCTTCTACGATGCCCTGTCCCTGGACTATGACGCCGTGGTGCTGTCGGACTGCACCTCCTCCGTGACCCCCGCCGTGCAGCAGGCCAACCTGGCGGATATGCAGCGGGTGGGCGGCCGCATTATGACGGCGGCGGACCTGGAGCAGCTGCTGGGCTGACCCGCACACCAACTTATCCGCCGCCTGCGGGCGGCAAACTCTGCGAGGCTTTTTGACAAGCTGAGGAATCCCTCCGGCCCAGGCCGGAGGGATTCCTGTTTCCGCAGGGGCGGACAAATCTGTCCGCCCCTCTTTTTATATCGTGTACACAAACGGGTCCCCGGGGTTTTTCAGCACCGGGGCCGGGGTGGCGGCGGCCACCCGGGTGCCGCTGCGGACGGACCGGGTCAAAAACACGTTGCCCCCCACCACGGAGCCGTCGCCGATGTCCGTGTCGCCTCCCAGAATGGACGCGCCGGAATAGATGGTCACGTCGTCCCCCACGGTGGGGTGGCGCTTGCCGGGCAGGGAAGCGTGGCCGCCCCGGGGAGACATGGCCCCCAAGGTCACCCCCTGATACAGCTTCACGTTCCGGCCGATGACGGTGGTCTCGCCCACCACGATGCCGGTGCCGTGGTCGATGAAGAAGTGGGGCCCGATGGAGGCCCCGGGGTGGATGTCGATGCCGGTGCGGCTGTGGGCATATTCGGACATGATCCGGGGGATCATGGGCACCCGCTGGCAGTACAGCAGGTGGGCAATGCGATAGACAAAGATGGCGAACAGCCCCGGATAGGCAAAGATGATCTCCTCCCGGGAGGCGGCGGCGGGATCGGACTCAAAGGTGGCGTCCAGGTCCTCCAGCAGCAGCTTCTGCACCTGGGGCAGGCGGCGGGCAAACTCCCGGGCGATCTCCTCCGCCCGGCCCACCTGATCCTCCGGCAGGGCCAGCTTCAGCTGCTCGGTGAGCTTTTCACAGATGCGCTCCAGCAGCAGGGCGGCGTAGTTCTCCGGGGCCAGGGACATCAGCGCCGGGTCCCCGAAATAGGCGGGAAACAGCAGGCGGCGGACCTCCTTCACCAGCTCGATGACCGCCCGGCGGTCCGGCAGGCGCAGGCCGCTGCCATACAGGGGGGTGGCGCTCTCCGTCAGGGTGCGGCCTATGGCCGCGGCGGCTTCTTGGATGTGTTGGGGATACATAAGCAGGCTTCCTTTCCGTGTGTGGAAAAATCAAAGCGGCAGAGAATGCGTCATGCATCCTCTGCCGCTGCTTTTACGCGCTTTTCCCGGGCAATTCAATCCCGGGCCATCTGGGCAAACCATGCATGACCGTTCCGGGCATGACAACAACAGGCCACGGTACAAATGGCCCGGCAGCTGTTCATGGAAACGTTGCGGTTCATGGCGCTTGCTCCTTTTGAAATCTGGCCCTATTATATGCTCCCCGCGGCCCCGCGTCCATTGTCATTTTGGACAAAATGCGGGTTTTATTCTCCCCGCACACGGCGGTACAGGGTTCCGCAGGCAGGCTGCACCCCCTTGACGGCGAACAGCTCCTCCACGGTGACGAACCGCACCCCCCGGGGCTGCAGCCGGTCCACGATCTCCAGGGCCGCCGTGACGCTGGTGGGATAGCAGTCGTGGAGCAGGAGGATATCCCCGTCTCCGGCCTGCCGCAGCACGATGTCCAGGATGCTGTCTACGTTCCGGCTTTTCCAGTCCTCCGTGTCCACGGACCAGCAGATGGCCGGAGTCCCCAGGGCCCGCAGCTCCTCCTGCGATATGAAGCCGTAAGGGGGCCGCAGCCAGTAGCTTCCCGGCCCCAGCACCTGCTCCAGGGCCCGGCTGCATTTGTCCAGGTCCGCCAGGGCCTGGGCGGCGGACAGGTCCGTCAGGTCCCCGTGGCCGAAGGAGTGATTGCCGATCTGGTGGCCCTCCTGCCGGATGCGCCGGACCAGGTCCTCCCGGCCTTCGATCCGACTGCCCACCAGAAAGAACGTGGCCCGGACGCCCCGCCGGGAAAGGCCCTCCAACAGCCGGGGGGTGTTGGACGGGGAGGGGCCGTCGTCAAAGGTCAGGGCCATGTACACCGGCTCCGCCGCCGGTTCCGCCGCCGGGCCTGCCGGTTCCGCCGGGGTGCAGCCCGTCAGCACCAGCAGCAGGGCCAGCAACAGACTCAGCCGCCGCCTCATACCGGACCCTCCAGGGCCACCGCCTGCATCCCCAGTTCCCGGTGCCGCTGCCACACCGTCTCCCGGGGCCAGGCCGCCATGCCCCGGTCCTTCCAGGGGTCGCAGCAGATATAGTGCTCCCGGTCGTATCCCGCCAGCACCACGCAGTGCTCGTTGGAGATCCACATGAAGAGCTCGCCTTCCGGCTCCAGCCGGTACCAGGGTCCGTTGACGGTGGGGCGCAGGTCGATGCTGACCCACAGCAGCACCGGCAGGTCCCGGTCGATGTATCGGCGGCACAGATAGCCCAGCTCCGCGCCGGTCTCGTTTTTGACCCGGTATGTCCCGGCTCCGTCCCGGGACTTAGCCGCCAGAAACCGGGACATTCCGGTCTGTACCGCGCTGGCCCAGCAGCCCAGGGCCTCCGGGTCGTGGGGGTCCCCCACAAAGGCCCGGCGGGGGTCCGGCCCGTGGCGGACGCCGTTCTCGTCCCGGTAAAACCGGCCCCGGGGCAGCCAGTCCCGGGCGAACTCCTCCGCCGTCACGGAGAAGCCCAGGTATTGCAGCACCATGGCGGCGCTGACGCTTTCGCAGCCGGTGGGCAGGTTCTGCCCCTGGCCGATAAAGGGCACCGGAAGCCGCTTCATACCGCTGCCTCCCCTGCCCGCCGCCGGGAAAGCCGGTTCAGCAGGAACACCTGCCCCGTTACCAGCGCAGCCCCGATGGCCAGGGGCACCCAGGGATTTCCCAGCGCCGGGGCCAGCAGATAGCACACCGTGCAGTCGGCGGCAACCGCCAGGCCATACCACAGCTGGGTGTTCACATGGGCCATGTGGTCGCAGCCGGCTCCGGTGGAGCTCATGATGGAGGTGTCGGAGATGGGGGAGCAGTGGTCCCCCATGACGGCCCCGGCGCACACCGCCGCCACCGCCATGGGCAGCAGCGGGCTTCCGGCAAACACCGGCACCGCCACGGGAATGAGAATGCCCATGGTGCCCCAGCTGGTGCCGGTGGCAAAGGCCAGCACCCCGCCCACCAGGAACAGGGCCAGGGGGAACAGGGCCGTCAGGGTTTCCCGGCCGTCAAACAGTTCCCGGACAAAGGCCGCCGTGTCCAGCCGGGCGGCAAAGGACTTCAGCCCCCAGGCGAAGGTCAGCACCAGCAGCGCCGGGGTGATGAGCTTGAATCCGTCCAGAAAGCCCTCCACAAACCCGGAAAAGCTCATGACCCCCCGGGGGATATACAGCAGGGCCATCACCAGCAGGGTGACGGAGCAGCCGAAGCACAGGGCCATGGGGGCGTCGGTGTTGGCAAAGACGTTGGAGGCCGTCAGGGCCAGGCCCGCCTCCCGGCAGCTGCGGCGGCCCAGCACCGCCATGCCCCACACCACCGTGACGATCAGGCACGCCGTGGGCAGCAGCAGGTCCACCGCCCGGCCCCTGGGACGGTCCCGGCCCTCCGGCGCAGTCTTGGGCCGGGGCGGCTCCTGCCGGATGGCCAGCTGCTCCCGGCGGTACATGGGGCCGAAGTCCCGGCCCGTCAGGGCCACCAGAAACACCAGCCACAGCATCAGCAGGGCATAGAAATTATACGGTATGGCCTGAATAAACAGGGCGAAGCCGTTGACATGGCTGTAATCCGCCGGGATGTACGACGACACGGCGGCGGCCCAGGAGCTGATGGGGGCCAGGATGCACACCGGGGCGGCGGTGGCGTCGATGATAAAGGACAGCTTCTCCCGGGAGACCCGGCAGCGGTCGGTGATGGGCTGCATGATGGCCCCCACCGTCAGGCAGTTGAAGTAGTCGTCCAGGAAGATCAGGCAGCCCAGGCCCGCCGTGGCCGTTACCGCCCCCCGGCGGGATCGCACCCGGCGGGAGGCCCACTCCCCGAAGGCCCGGGAGCCGCCGGACCGGGCAAACAGCACCACAATGGCCCCCAGCAGCACGTCAAAGAAGAAGATCTTCAGGTCGATGCCCTCCATCAAGGTCAGAAACAGGGTCTCAAAGCTGCGCCAGGGGGCAAAGCCCTCCGTCAGCAGTGCTCCCACCACACACCCGGCCAGCAGGGAGGAATACACCTCCTTGGTGGCAAAGGCCAGCACAATGGCCACCGCCGGAGGCAGCAGCGCCCAGCCGGTGGCCTCAAAAGAGGCCGGGCCGCCGCGATCGGCAAAGGAGACGGCGCACAGCAGCACCAGCGCCGCCGCCAGCACCGCCCCCCGCCTGCGGAAGGTTCGTTTCATGGTCAATATCCTCACTTTCCCCATAAGTCGGCGCCCCGGCGGGGCAGGCCGCTTACTATGAGTGTATGCGGGAGTATGACAGGGATATTTCCGGGGCATGCACCGTCCGTCTCCCAGGTGCATTTGACTTTTTACATAAATTTTCCTGGCGTTTCTTGTAAAAAACGTTGGTTTTTTGGAAGCCTATTGACACGGCCCGGTAAAGTTCATATAATCATTTATAGATTTGTCGGACATAGAACAAATGACAAAGTTTGAACAATCTTGGAGGGAACCGTAATATGAAGCACGGAAGATCAATTGTCGCTGCGCTGTTGGGAACTGCCCTGCTCATCGGCAGTCTGTCCGGCTGCGGCAGCACCGAGCCGTCCGGCGGAAGCGACGGCGAATATCAGAAAATCAACCTGTCCATGGCGGTCAACGGAACCGACACCCAGATTGACTCGCTGGTGGCCCACCACTTTGCCGATCTGGTGGAGGAGCGCTCCGGCGGCAACGTGGTGATCGACGTATTCTCCAACGACACCCTGGCCGGCGGCAACAGCACCAAGGGCGTGGAGTACATCGCCGTGGGCGGCTCCGACCTGGGCGCTTACGCCACCTGCGTGCTGGCCAACCTGGAGCCGAAGATGTCCGTGGCCACCCTGCCCTGGTCCTTCACCTCCTATCAGCAGGCCCGCCAGGTCATCGACACCACCGGCGGCGCTTACTATGCCAAGCTGCTGGAGGCCAAGGGCATCACCTATCTGGGCTCCTTCCACAACGGCTTCCGCCAGCTGACCAACAGCAAGCACCCGGTGACCAAGCCCGAGGACCTGAAGGATCTGAAGATCCGCGTGCCCGGCTCGGCGGTGTATATGGGCGTGTTCAATGCCCTGGGCGCAAGCCCCACGGCCATGAGCTGGAGCGAGGTGTTCACCGCCATCCAGCAGAAGACCATCGACGGCCAGGAGAACGGCTGCTCCGTGACCAAGTCCGCCAAGATGGACGAGATCCAGCAGTACATGACCATCTGGAACTACAGCTATGAGAACGACCTGTTTGTGGCCAACAGCCGGGTTTGGGAAAGCCTGGACGAGAACACCCGGCAGCTGCTGCAGGAGTGCGCCACGGAGTCCTGCGAGTGGGGCCGCGACCACCTGGAGGCCGAGGAGGACCAGCTGATCCAGGGCTTCATGGACAGCGGCATGCAGGTGGATATCCTGACCGAGGACCAGCTGCAGGCGTTCAAGGATGCCGTGGCCGGCGTCACGGCTGACCTGAAGGCGGAATACGGTGAGGACGCCTGCGCCGCCTTCGGGATCAACTAAGGAGGGGCCAACATGTTTGAGAAAATCGAAAAATTCGTCGCCTGCGCGTGCGTGGCGGTTATGGCGGTGCTGGTGTTTGCCAACGTCGTGGCCCGCTTTGTGTTCAAGCACTCGCTGGCTGTGTCCGACGAGATGTCCACCTATCTGTTTGTGCTGATGAGCTTCATGGGCACGGCCATCGCCGCCCGGCGGAAGGCCCACCTGGGCCTGTCTATCGTGACGGACCGGGTCAGCCCCAAGGCCCGCATCATCATCCAGATGACCGTTTATGCGATTTCCGCTCTGTTCTGCCTGCTGATCGTGGTCACCGGCGTGCAGATGGTTATCAGCCAGTATCAGCTGGGTCAGGAAACGGCCAACATGCAGTGGCCTGAGTGGATCTATGGTTCGTTTGTACCCGTGGGCGCGGCCTTCGCCGCCATTGCGTTCCTGCAGACCATGGTGCAGATGTATAAAGACTATCGGGCAGAGGAGGGCAAATAAATGGTCGGTATCGTATTACTGGGTATCTTTGTGCTGCTGCTGGCCTTCGGCGCACCCATCGCCGTCTGCCTGGGCATGTCCAGCGTAGGCGCCATCCTGGTGCAGGGCGCTGGCAAGCCCCTGGACGCCATCATGAGCGTGCTTCCCCGTCTGTGCTCCTCGGCCAGCAGCAAGTTCGTCCTGCTGGCGATCCCGTTCTTCATTCTCTCCGGCAACGTGATGGAGAAGGCCGGTATCTCCGGCCGCCTCATCAACCTGGCGGAAAAGTGCCTGGGCCACATCCGCGGCGGCATGGCCATGGTCTGCGTGGTGGTTTCCTGCTTCTTCGCAGCCATCTCCGGCTCCGGTCCGGCCACCGTGGCGGCCCTGGGCCTGATTATGATCCCCGCTCTGAAGAAGGCGGGCTATTCCCCGGCCTTTGCCTGCGCTCTGATGGCCGCCGGCGGCGCCATCGGCGTGGTTATCCCCCCGTCCATCACCTTCGTGGTGTACGGCTCCATCGCTGACGCCTCCATCACCGACCTGTTCAAGGCCGGCGTCATCCCCGGCCTGCTGATGGGCCTGGGCCTGATCGTGGCCGCCCTGTTCGTGGGCCGCAAGGCCAACCTGACGGTGCAGCCCAAGGCCTCCGGCAAGGAACGGCTGAAGGCCTTCAAGGATGCCTTCTGGGGCCTGCTGATGCCCGTGATCATCCTGGGCGGTATCTATGGCAGCATCTTCACCCCCACCGAGGCCGCCGCTGTCTCCGTGTTCTATGGCCTGATCGTGGGCGTGTTCATCTATCGCGAGGTCAACTGGAAGAAGATGAAGGACATCCTCATCGACTCCTGCTCCACCACAGCCACGGTTATGTTCATCACCATGGGCGCCACCCTGTTCGGCTATGTCCTGACCCGTGCAAGACTGGATCTGGCCATTGAGAACTTCATGCTCACCGTTACCAACGGCAACACGGTTATCTTCTTCATCATCGTCAACGTGGTGCTGCTGATCGCCGGCTGCTTCCTGGACTCCACCTCCGCCCTGTACATCTTCACCCCGCTGTTTGCCCCCGTTGCGGTGCAGCTGGGCATTGACCCCATCCACCTGGGCACCGTTATGATCGTGAACCTGGCCATCGGCCTGTTCACCCCGCCGGTGGGCGTCAACCTGTATGTGGCCTGCGGCATCGGAGATATCAAGATCGAGGAGATCACCAAGGGCATTGTCCCGTGCCTCATCGCCGAGCTGGCGGTGCTGCTGCTGATCACCTACGTTCCCGCAATTTCCACCTTCCTCATTCATTAACGCTTTCTTTCTCTCTCCACACACAGCTTTCTATCCCACGCATGCAGCACCGGGCGGATTTCATCCGCCCGGTGCTGCATTTTCTTATTCCGCCGCCCCATATCCGTCCAGATTTCGGTCAATTTCCATAAAAAGCATGCAAAGAATTAGGCAAAAGAGAAAAATTCAAAAAAGCCCTTGACTTTGTCAGACAAAGCGCTATACTGTAATTGTCATTTGTCCGACATTAAACAAATCCGAACATTCCGAAAATTTTCAATGAGGTGATTTTTGTGAAAGATATCTCCATGCAAGAGCTGAAGAACACCGCCACGCAGATGCGTATGAAGGTCATCGACATGATCTACAAGGCCCAGTCCGGTCATCCCGGCGGATCCCTGTCTGCGGCAGATTTTGTCACCGCCTGCTACTTCAAATACATGAACCTGGACCCCAAGAACCCCCGCTGGGAGGATCGGGACCGCATGGTGCTCTCCAAGGGCCATGTCTGCCCCATCCAGTATGCCTGCCTGGCTACCGTGGGCTTCTTCCCCGAGTCCGTGCTGGATACCCTGCGCAAGGAGGGCTCCATGCTCCAGGGTCACCCCTCCATGAACCGCTGCCCCGGCATCGACATCTCCACCGGCTCCCTGGGTCAGGGTCTGGCCTGCGCCGCCGGTATGGCTCTGGCCGGTAAGCTGGACCACAAGGACTACAAGGTCTTCTGCGTGGTGGGCGACGGCGAGGCCCAGGAGGGCGAGATCTGGGAGGCTGCCAACACCGCTCACAAGTACGGTCTGGACAACCTGATCGTTTTCGTGGATAACAACAACCTGCAGCTGGACGGCACCTGCGACGAGATCATGCCCAACGGCGACCTGGGCGAGAAGTTCCGTGCCTTCGGCTGGGAGGTCCTGGAGCTCGACGGCCACAGCATGGAGGAGATCACCGCCTCCATCGACAAGTGCTATGCCTCCCAGAACGGCAAGCCCAAGTGCCTGTATGCCCACACCGTCAAGGGCAAGGGCGTTTCCTTCATGGAAAACCAGTGCGGCTGGCACGGCGTTGCCCCCAACGATGAGCAGTATAAGCAGGCCATGGCTGAGCTGGAAGCCCAGCTGATCCACTAAGCAAGGAGGAAAGAGCAATGAGCGAAAAGAAAAAGATCGCTACCCGCGAAGGCTTCGGCAAGGAGATCGTGGCCCTGGGCAAGGAAAACCCTGACATTCTGGTGGTGGATATTGATATCGGCAAGAGCTGCAAGACCGGCGACTTCCGCAAGGAGCTGCCTCAGCAGTATCTGAACGTGGGCATCGCCGAGCAGAACGGCGCAGGCCTGGCTGCGGGTCTTGCCACCTGCGGCAAGGTCCCCTTCGTGGTCACCTACGCCGTGTTCGGCTCCCTGCGTATGTGCGAAATGATCCGCCAGGAGGTCTGCTATCCCAACCTGAACGTGAAGATCGCCTGCTCCCACGGCGGCGTGACCCCCGCCAACGACGGCGCCTCCCACCAGTCCATCGAGGACATGGGCGTGCTGCGCACCATCCCCAACATGACCGTGATCATGCCGGCGGACTATAACGCCGCCCGCAAGCTGGTCCGCCAGGCCGCCGAGACCTACGGCCCCATGTATCTGCGCTTCACCCGTGACGCCGTGCCCCAGATCTATGACGAGGACGTGGAGTTCACCATCGGCAAGGCCCACCAGATCCAGGACGGCAAGGACGTGGCCATCATCGCCAACGGCGACACCGTGTGCCTGGCCATCGAGGCCGCCAAGGTCCTGGCCGGTAAGGGCATCTCCGCCCGCGTGCTGGATATGCACACCATCAAGCCCCTGGACGTGGAGGCCGTCACCGCCGCCATCAACGACATCGGCAAGGTCATCACCGTGGAAGACCACAACATCATCAACGGCCTGGGCTCCGCCGTGTGCGAGGTAGCCGCCGAGATGGGCAAGGGCCTTGTCAAGCGCGTTGGTATCCGGGATCAGTTCGGTCAGTCCGCCCCCTATGAGCGCCTGCTGGCCATGAACGGCGTGACCGTTGAGGACATCGTGGCCATCGCCGAGAGCATGAACGCCTAACATCGGAAAAATCAGGAGGTTATCATTATGAGAATCGGTTTTGTTGGCTGCGGCGCCATCGGCAGCTGCTATGCAAGCTATCTGTCCCGGAAGCATGAGGTCTGCGTGCTGGATACCTATGCCCCGGTGATTGAATCCATCAAGAAGAACGGCATTCTCCTGGACGAGTGCGCCCCCGGCAGCGGCACCGGCGAGACCGTGTCCTTCCGCCCGGCCATGGCCACCACCGCCCCCAAGGAGATCGGCGTGGTGGACCTGCTGATCGTGTTCGTGCACTATCAGTATCTGGAGGCCGCCGTGCGCAACGCTCTGCCCATGATCGACCGGCACACCATGATCCTGTGCCTGCAGAACGGCCTGGGCAACTATGACGAGATCGCCAAGGTGGTTCCCGAGGAGCAGATCATCATCGGCAACACCGCCTTCGGCGCCACCCCCATGGAGCCCGGCCATGTGAAGCACACCGGCACCGGCGTGACCAACATGGGCTCCCTGAAGGCCCCCAAGGAGAACGTGGAGCGCATGGCCGAGGCCCTGCGCGAGGCCGGCCTGGAGGTCTGCGTCCACGAGAACGTCATGAACGCCATCTGGCACAAGCTGCTGACCAACGTGGCCATCAACGGCATGAGCGCCCTGCTGGAGACCAAGAACGGCTTTGTGGACGGCAACCAGTATGCCCACGAGGCCGCCCGGATGCTGGTGGAGGAGGCCATCACCGTGGCCAACGCCTGCGGCTGCACCCTGGACCACGACGCCGAGCTGGAGCACGCCTATGAGGTCTCCCGCATGACCGACGAGACCATCAGCTCCATGGTGCAGGACGTGACCCATCACCGGGAGACCGAGATCCGCATCATCACCGGCGCTGTGTGCCGCCTGGGCCGGGAGCACGGCATCGCCACCCCCTGCAACGACCTGATGCTGCAGCTGGTGCTGGCCAAGCAGTCCATCTATCTGGGCCGCTGACAAAAATTACACAGTCAAACACATCTTCTTTTACCCTTTTCCCCTCCGAAAGCAGCGGACGGCAGCTTTTGTCTGCCGTCCGCTGCGCGTTTTGATGTCTTGGTGAAACTTTTACTTGACGGTATTCAAACTTTGTACTATGTTATACATATGTTATAGAGTTAACAGTCCCATAAAGGAGCGATTTATATGAGTGATACCCCCGGCTATGTGAAAAATCTGAAGAAGGAGTCGGTGGTGCAGAGCGTCATCAACTGCCTGACCGATGCCATGCGCAATAAACAGCTCAAGCCCGGAGACCGCATTCCGCCGGAGCCGGAGCTGGCCGCCTCCATGGGCGTGGCCCGCAGCTCCGTGCGGGAGGCCATCAAAATTCTCACCTATCTGGGCGTGCTGGAGAGCAAGCGCTCCGAGGGGACCTTCGTTTGCAGCGGCTTTCAGGAGAGCATGATCGACCCCATGATCTATGGCATGATCCTGAACCAGGACTCCTTTGACAACCTGATGGAGCTGCGCGAGATGGTAGAGGCCGGCATCATGCGCCTGGCCAGCGCCAAGTATAATGAGGAGGACGGCCGGGTGCTGGAGCAGCTCCTGGACCAGATGCGCGGCATCGTCCGCGGCGATGGCCAGGACAAGGTGGAGCGCTTTTTCGCCGTGGACAACCAGTTCCACGACATGGTGTCCCAGATGGGAAAGAACCCCCTGGCCGACAAGATCAGCCGGGTGGTGCGCACCCTGACCCACGCCGTCCGGTATGAAACGGTCAGCACCATGATCAACACCGGCCGGGGCGAGGAGCTGCTGGAGGCCCACAGCGACCTCTTTGAGACCCTGCGCAGCCGCCGCCAGGACAACGTGGAGGAGATCGTCCGGGCCACCTATTTCAAAGCGGCCCTGTATGGCCAGGAGAAGAACTGAATTCCATAAAAAAATCTCAAAGGGCTAAAGCCCTTTGAGATTTTTTTTTCTTATTCCGGCAGGCCCTGCCGCATTTCCCGGCAGGCGGCGTTGGTGATGAACACCGAGCCCGGGCGCAGGGGATCCAGGAAGGAGCCGTCCAGCCGGACGGCGACGCCTCCGGCCTCCTGGGCGATCAAAGACCCGGCGGCATAGTCCCAGGGAGACAGTCGGCACTCGAAGAAGATCTCCGCCCGGCCGCAGGCCACCATGCAGCAATCCAGGGCCGCCGAGGCAAACCGCCGGTAGTCCAGGCACCGGTCATACAGGTGCCGCAGGATGGCAAAGTGCCGGTGGGTATAGCTGCGGTCATAGATGGTGGAGCCGCAGGCCACAATGGCGTGGGCGGCGTCCCGGGAGCTGGCGTGGATGGGGGCGCCGTTGAGGGTGGCCCCGCAGCCCCTTTGAGCGGCGAACAGCTCGCCCACAAAGGGGTTATACACCACGCCGTACTCCGTCTGCCCGTTGTGGACCAGGGCCACGGACACGCTGCTGCAATTCATGCGGCGGGTGAAATTGGTGGTGCCGTCGATGGGGTCCACCACAAAAATCCAGGGGTGGGTCAGAGCGGGCCGCTCCCCCTCCTCGCCGAAAAACTCCGCCTCCGGCAGCAGCTTCAACAGCTCCTGCCGCAAAAACACCTGCACGGCCTCGTCATATTGGGTCACCAGGTCCGCCGGGCCGTGCTTCTCCCGGGTGACGTTCTGAATGTCGTGGGCGGAGAGGACGATGTCCCCCGCCCGGCGCACAATGTCGATGATCTGCTCCAGCATGCTTAGCTCCTTCTGACGATCTGCCCGGCCATGACGCCGGTGTATTGGCCGCCGTCGATGACCGGCTGTCCGGCCACCAGCACGGTATCCAGCCCCTCCGCCATGCGGCAGGGGTCCTGATACGTCCCCGGCTCCCGCAGGTCCTCCGGGGCGAACACGTTGATATCCGCCTGGGCCCCGGGGGTCAGCACACCCCGGTCCTTCATGCCCAGCACCGCCGCCGGGCGGCCCGTCATCTTGTGGATGGCCGCCTCCGGCGTCAGGTCCCCCCGCTCCCGGACGAACCGGGTCAGCAGGTGGACAAAGGTGCCGTATACCCGGGGATGGGGCTGTCCCTCCGTGGGATAGGTGGAGTCGGAGATCAGGTTGGAGAAGGGGTCGTGCAGAATGACGGCAATGTCCTCCTCGTGGGCCATGAAGTCGATCATGGTGATCTCCCCCTGCTCCCGCACCAGCAGGTCGCAGCAGCAGGTCAGGGGGTCCTGGCCGGTCAGCTCCGCGATCTGCTGCAGGCTCATGCCCTGATAGGGGTGATCCTCCGGGCAGTGGAGACTGGTGAGATAGATGCCGTCCCAGCCCGCCAGCTTGGCGATGTCGTCAAAGCCATCGCCGCTTTCGATGCGCCGGGCCAGCAGCTTCCGCTGGTCCGGGTCCCCCAGGCGGCGGACAATGGCCTCCATGCCCCCGGCCAGAAACTCCGGCGGCAGGATGTGCAGCAGCTGGGTGGACCCGGCGGTGTAGGGATACACGTCGCAGGACAGGTCCAGCCCCTCCTGCCTGGCCCGGTCCAGCAGAGCCAGCACCTGGGGGATCTTGCGGTTCCAGTTGTCCCGGCCCATGGCCTTCAGGTGGGAGATATGCACCGGGGCCCTCAGGGCCCGGGCCACCTCCACCATCTCCCGGGCGGCCTCCACCACGCCGCCGCCCTCCTGGCGCATATGCACGGTGATGGGGATGCTCTGCCCCGCCAGCGGGGCCAGGGCCCGGATCAGCTCATGGGTGGTATAGAAGCACTCCGGCGCATAGCCCAGTCCCAGGGACACGCCCAGGGCCCCGTCGGCCAAAGCCCCCTCCAGCCGCCGGTGAATGGCGGCGTAGTGCTCCGGCTCCAGGCGCTGCACCTGATACCCGGCCACGCTGGCCCGGATGGTTCCGGCCCCCGCCAGCATCCCCGTGTGCAGGGGGGCTGCGGGCTGGGCGGCAAAATACTCCGCCAGGGTCTCCCGGGCCGCCTCCGGCGGCACCCGACCGCAGATGGGCTCCAGATACGAGGTGATGGCCGGCAGGTTCTCCGGCCCCACCGGGGCGCAGGACAGGCCGCAGTTGCCGTTGACGATGGTGGTGAGCCCCTGCCGCAGCTCCAGCTCCCCGAAGCCCGGCCGGAAGGCCGCGGCGTCGGCGTGGCGGTGGATGTCGATAAAGCCCGGGGTCACCCACCTGCCCCGGGCGTCGATGACCCGGGCGGCCCGGGCGGCGGGCAGCGGCTCCACGGCGGCGATTTTACCGCCGGACACCGCCACGTCCGCCTGGATGCCGGGGCGGCCGGAACCGTCATAAACGGTTCCGCCCCGGATGATGAGATCAAACATGAGATTCCCTTCTTTTGCGTGATTATTTCTTCCCGTCCGCAGGCAGGGTCACGATGAATCGGGTGGAGCGCCGGTCGCTTTCGCAGCGGATGGCGCCCTTGTGCTCCCGGACGATGGCCTGGGCGATGGACAGCCCCAGGCCGAAGCCCCCCTGGGTGCGGCTGCCGTCGGCCCGGTAAAACCGGTCGAACAGATGGGGCAGCACCTCCGGCGGGATGGGCGGCCCGCCGTTTTCCACCGTCAGCACGGCCTTTCGGTCCGCCTGGACCAGGGTCATGCGGACCTGTGCCCCCTGGGGGACGTATTTGATGGCGTTGTCCAGCAGGACTCCCGCCACCTGCTGCAGCTGGTCCCGGCTGCCGGTAACGGTGATGCCCTCGTCGATGTCATAGCTCAGCTGCCGCTCGGCCTCGAAGGCCACCGGCTCGAACCGCAGCGCCGTGTCCACCACGGCGTCGGACAGGTCCACCGGGGTCATGGCGGCCTTCAGCCGCCCGTCGTCGGCCCGGGACAGGGTCAGCATATCCTCCACCAGGCGCTTCATCCGCCGCCCGGACCAGCGGATATTGTCCACATAGGGCTGCTGGTCCGGCTGGACCGCCGTCTGCTGCATCAGGTCCGCCGAGGACAGGATCACCGTCAGGGGTGTTTTCAGCTCGTGGGACGCATCGGACAGGAACCGCCGCTGCTGGTCCAGGGACCGGGCCACTGGCCGGGCGGCAAGGCCCGCCAGCAGATAGCTGCACCCCAGCAGCACCGCCAGGGCCGCCACGCCTACGATCAGGCACATTTTCACCACCGCCCGGAGGGTGGCGTCCTCCTGGGCGGCGTCGGTGAAGGCGATGCGGGTATACAGCGGCCCGTCGGCCCGGAGATACCGCAGATGATAGCTCCGCAGGACGCCGGATTCGCTGCCCTGCTCCAGGCAGGCGGTGACAATGTCCGCCATGGCGTCCTGGTCATCCAGCTGGTAATAGCTGCTGCCGGACAGGCGCACGGTGCCGCTGGGGTAGATGTCCGCCACAAAGCAGGGGGCGGACCCCTCCCCGGGCAGGGAGGCGTCATACCGCCCGGTCTGGACCACCTGCATGAGCCGCTGGTTCACGGTGCGCTCCACGGCGGCCCGGCTGGACAGCAGCACCCCGGCGAACACCGCCAGCAGCACCGCCGTCACCATGGCCATGTTGATGGCTACGATCTTCCAGCGAAGGCGGCGGATCATGCCTCCACCTCCAGATAGTACCCCACCATCCGGCGGGTGCGGATGGACACGGCGGAGTGCAGATGGGTCAGCTTCCGCCGCAGGAAGCTGATATACACCTCCACATTGTTGTCCTCGGCGTCGGAGTCATAGCCCCACACCTTCAGCAGCAGCTGCTCCTTGGGCACCACCCGTCCCTGGCTGCGCAGCAGCAGCTCCAGCATGTCGTATTCCCGGCGGCTCAGCCGCAGGGACCGCTCCCCGCAGGACAGCTGAAAGGTCCCCGGCTCCAGCCGCAGATCCCCGAAGGTGATGGCGTCGTCGGTCCGGACGTCGCCGCCGCCCCGGCGCAGCAGGGAACGGATGCAGGCCAGCAGCTCGTCGGGCTCGAAGGGCTTGGTCAGATAGTAGTCCGCGCCGCAGTCCAGGCCCTGGACCCGGTCGGCTACGTCGCTGCGGGCCGTCAGCATCAGCACCGGCACGGCATGGCCCCCGGCGCGCAGCCTCCGCAGCAGGGTGAAGCCGTCCATCCCCGGCAGCATGGCGTCCAGCAGGATCAGGTCATAGATATCCGTCACGGCGTTGTCGTAGCCGGAGACGCCGTCGCTGCTGACGTCCACGGTGTATCCCTGCCGCCGCAGCAGCTCCGCCAGGTTCTGGGCCAGGCGCTTTTCATCCTCGATCACAAGCAGCCGCATGGGGCGCCCCCTCTTATTCCAGGCCCGACTGGGCCAGGGTCAGCAGCGGGGCCAGGGCCTCCGCGCTCATCAGATAAATGGTGTCGTCATCGGAAACGGTGACGCAGTAGCCTGCGCCCCGCTGACCGCCTACCGTCAGGGTGAAGCTGTGCTGCACCCCGTTATGGGTATACTCCGCCGTCAGAACTGCACCCGGCTGGTCCAGCCCGCACAGGGCCGCCGCCCCGCTGCTGGGCCGCCAGTCCACACAGGCCGCCAGGTGCATATCCCCCAGCCAGGCAGTCAGGTCTGCCAGCTGATCCGTTACATCCCGGCCATCGGCGGTCCAGGCCCCCTCCGCAGGAGTCAGGGTCAGGGTGCTCTCTCCGGCGGTGACGGTCAGGGAGGTGACATTCTCCGCCGTCAGCTGGGGAAGCTCCGGCAGGGCCATCATGTCATAGATGCTGCGGCCAATCTGGCCCAGCAGGTCCGGCACGGCGTACACCGTGGCCTCGGCCCCCTCCCGGTATACATACACACTGCCGTCGGACTCGCTGCCCAGACGATAGATGACGGACTCGCCCTTGCTGTCGGTGAGGGTGACGTACTTGGCGCTGCTCTCCAGACCGTAATCCGCCAGCTGGGCGGCGGTGGTGACCGGGGGCAGGTGCTCGATGCCCTGCACCGTCTCCAGCAGGGTCAGGGCGTAGCTCTCGTCCAGGGGGAAGGTCTTGTCATCGGCCCACAGCCAGTGTCCGTCCTCCTCCCGGCTGAAGCGCAGGGTGGTGGAGCCGTTGCTGCACACCAGGTGCACCGGCACCGCTTCCTCCTGGATGACGTTGGGGTCCTCCGGCTGGGGATGATCCTCCTTTTTGCCGCAGCCCGCCAGGGCCAGCAGCATCAGCGCCAGCAGCAGGGCGCATACGCTTCGTGTTTTCATGGCAGTTCTCCTTTTTCTTACCGTTCCAGGCCCAGCAGGGCCATGATGGCCTCCTCCCGGCCTCGCATCTGCTCCTTCATGGGTCCCTCGTCCAGGTGGTCGTAGCCCAGCAGGTGCAGCACCGAGTGGGTCACCAGGTACGCCAGCTCCCGCCGCTTAGAGTGGCCAAATTCCTTGGCCTGGGCCGCCACCCGCTCCATGGACAGCACCATGTCCCCCAGGGGGATCAGTCCCGTGCCGGGGTCGGCGTCCTCCGGCCCCGGGTGCTCCCCGGGGGCCAGGTCAAATTCCGGAAAGCTCAGCACGTCCGTGGGCCTGTCCACCTGCCGCATATCCAGGTTGATGCGGTGGATGCCCTCGTCGTCGGTCAGCAGCACGTCCACCTCGCAGGGGGCCGTGACCCCCTCCGCGGAAAGAGCCGTGCGGATGGTGCGGCGGATCAGGGCGCAGTTGGCATCGCCGGCGGCGCCGGGCACGTCGGCGGTAACGGGGATATAGTGGGTCTTTCTCATTTCTTTTTCTCCTCAAACCGGGCATAGGCCTCGATGATGCGCTGGACCATCACATGCCGCACCACGTCGGCCTTGCCCAGCTGGCAGATGGACACGCCCTCCACCCCCTTCAGGACCTTCATGGCCTCCTTCAGGCCGCTGGGCTTGTCCCCGGGCAGGTCGATCTGGGTGATGTCACCGGTGATGACCACCTTGGAGCCAAAGCCCATCCGGGTCAGGAACATCTTCATCTGCTCCCGGCTGGTGTTCTGGGCCTCGTCCAGGATGATGAAGCTGTCGTCCAGGGTCCGGCCCCGCATATAGGCCAGAGGGGCCACCTCGATGTTGCCCCGCTCCAGGTATTTCTGGTACGTCTCCGCCCCCAGCATATCGAACAGGGCGTCGTACAGGGGCCGCAGATAGGGGTCCACCTTGCTCTGCAGGTCGCCGGGCAGGAAGCCCAGCCGCTCCCCGGCCTCCACGGCGGGGCGGGTCAGGATGATGCGGTTGACCTGCTTGTCCCGGAAGGCGGCCACCGCCGCCGCCACCGCCAGATAGGTCTTGCCGGTTCCGGCGGGGCCCACGCCGATGGTGACGGTGTCCTGCATGATGGCGTCCACATACTGCTTCTGGCCGATGGTCTTGGGCTTCACAGGGCGGCCCTTGGACGTGATGCAGATCACGTCCTGGGTCAGCTCGCCGATGCGCTCGGACTGGCCGCTGCGGCACAGGCCGACGACATAGCGGACGTGCTGCTCGCTGATGCTCTCCCCCTTGGCGGAAAGGGTCAGCAGGGCCTGCACGGCCTTTTCCGCCAGCATGACGTTCTCCGGCTCGCCGGAGATCACCAGCTCGCCGCCCCGGTTTACCACCGTTACCTGGAATTCCGATTCCAGCAGGCGAATATTTTCGTCAAAGGAGCCAAACAGATTGATGGCCTCCTCCATGCGCTCGATACCGATGCGCTGTTCCATTGGGCATTCCTCCCCTTGTATCTTGAAAAATTTATTCCTTGGTCAGCGGGACCTCCCGGCCGATCTCCTCCAGGCACTCCGCCCGCAGGGTCACCAGCAGCCACGAGCCCTGCTCCACGGCGTCGATGCGGACGTTCTCCGCCGTGCCGGTATCTCCCAGCAGCTCCTCCAGCTGTCGGCGCAGCAGGGACTCCCCCTCGTCCCGGGCCTCCCGGGTGCTGCGGGGAACGTCCGTGGACGGGCCATAGGCCGTCACCGTCTCCGCCGCCAACGTGATGGGCAGGCGCAGGCCCCAGGGCAGGCACACGGGCCTATACTGGGTTATTTTATCACAGTCGCCCCCCAATGTGCTACCCTTTCCGTATAATTTTATCCGCTTTTTGCCGATATCCAGGGCATACCGGGTCCGGGAGGACAGGGGGACCCCCCTCTGCCGCACCGTCAGGGGCACCTGGGCCGTCAGCTCGTACCAGGTCCGGGCCCACACCCGGCCCATGCCGTGCTGCCACCGCAGCCCCCCGTTGTCCAGGTCCACCGCCCCGGAGATCAGCAGCTGCCCCTGGGTAACGGTGGCTCCGGGCAGCACCATGGACTGGCCTCCCAGGGCCTCCACCCGGGTGACCAGGCCCGGCCGCCGGGCCACCACGTTGGCCGGGCCGTCCTCCACCATGTCCTGCCCCCGGACCCGCTCCACCACCTGCACCCGGGCCACGCAGCCCCGGACGTTCACCGCCAGCCACACCACGTCCTCCAGCTCCAGCAGCACATGGTTGCGCATATCCTTCTGGTCGATGTCCAGGCTCCGGGTGCCGATGGTGATGCCGTAATCCTCCAATGCCCGTAAGACGGCCTCGTCCGGCACCGTCTCGTTGCCGCTGACCTGAAATTCCCAGATGGTGAAGTTCCCCTCCACCACCAGCAGCACCGTCAGCAGCGCCGCCGCCAGCAGTACATACCGCCTCCGCAGCCGCCGGGCCAGCAGGGGCGCCCCCTGCTCCCGCCGCACCGTGGCCGCGGCCCCCACCTGCTCCGCCGCCCGGCGCACCTGCGCCAGTCCCCGCCGGGTGGTGCGCAGGGTCAGCTCCACCGGCGAGAGCCACTGCACGTCCCAGAAGGGCACCTCCGCCCCGGCGCACAGGTTCACCACCCGCTCCGGGCAGCCGCTTTCGATATGGACCAGCACCTGACCCCGCAGGAAGTTGACGATCGCCTTATACATGGCCGCCTCCCGGCCGCAGCTCCACCGCGGCGATGCGGCCCCGCAGCCGCAGCTCCTCCTCCGTCATGGCCACCAGCTGCAGCTCCGTGCCGATCACCCGCACCGTCAGGCTCCCGCCGCCGATCTCCACGGTTTCCGTGCTGTAGGACAGCACCCCCCGGTGCCGGCACATGAAAAACTCCCGCTCGCCTATCAGCTCCATATGCGGCACCCCCGCCGGGATATCCCCCGGCAGGTCCAGCCGCTCCATAGCCGCCTGGCCCGCCCGGGTCAGCCACCCTCTGTCCATGCCGCGCCACCGCCTTTCTCCCGATTCCGTAAACCCTATGCGCGCCGCCGGAAAAACTTGCAAGTCCCACCGCCGGGGCGCATACAGTGGCCATGGAGGTGAGGGATATGAAGGGAAAGCTGGCGGTCTGGGGATGCCTGGCGGCTCTTGGGCTGCTGCTGGCCCGGTCGGCGGAGGCGGCCCAGGCCGTCCGGGATGGGCTGGCCCTGTGCGCCGGGTCGGTGATCCCGGCGCTGTTTCCGTTTCTGGCGGTGTCGGGCCTGCTGACGGCACTGGACGCCGGGGCGTCCCCGGCTCTGGGGCCTCTGGCCCGGCTGCTGGGGTGCAGCCGGGCCGGAGCCAGGGCCTTTCTCCTGGGTCTTACGGGCAGCTATCCCGTGGGGGCCCGCACCGTGGCCCAGCTGTATCGCCGGGGCGGCATCTCCCGGCGGGAGGCCGGCCGCCTGCTGCTGTTTTCCAACAACTGCGGCCCGGCGTTTATCCTGGGGGTGGCGGGCCTGGGCTGCTTCGGCAGCCTCCGGGCCGGAGTGCTGCTGTGGGGGGTGCATATTCTGGCGGCGCTGGTCATAGCCCTGGCCCTGCCCCGGCGGGCGGCGGAGCCGTCGGAACGTCCCGGCTCTGTCCCGGCCCGTCCCCCCCTTGTCCCGGCCCTGATCGCCGCCGTGCGGGACGCCGCCGGGACCATGGTGTACATCTGCGGCTTCGTGGTGTTCTTTCTGGTGCTGCTGCGGGTGTTGGGCCGGGTCACGGGCCTGAGCCACCCGGTGCTCTCCGGGGCGGTGGAGCTGACCCAGGGGATCCTGGCCCTGCCCCATACCCGCCGGGGCTTCGTATGGGCGGCGGGCCTGCTGGGCTGGGGCGGCCTGTCGGTCCACGGGCAGTCCGCCGCCGTGCTGTCCGGCACGGACCTGCCCATGGGGCCGTATCTGGCGGCCAAGGCCGCCCACGCCGCCGTGTCCGTCCTGCTGGCCTGGCCGATGAGTATGTGCCTGTGAAAAAAGAACGCACCTGGCGGTGCGTTCTTTGAGGACAAAAGCCCTGCAGCCTGATTTGTCTGCTATGCACGGTTTATTATGACCGCTTGCAGATATCCGGCCTCTGCCTGTAAAGATACAGCGCCGTTTGCAGGGCCAGTCTTGCATCGCCCTCGGGCTGTCCGCCGGGAAGTATGCCCCACAGCTGATGCAGGCGATAGGCAACCGTGTTGTAGTGCAGGTGCATCAGCTGGGCCATCTGCCGCTGGTTGCCGAAGCAGACAAACCAGCATTCCAGCGTGTCCAGCAGTTCGCGCCGCCGCCCGGACTCCTGGCAAAAAATCGGCGCCAGGTGATCCCGGACATAGGAGGCAATGGCCGCCTCCGGCGAATCGCTGCCAATCATCCGCACCACCCCTGCCGGGTCATCCGTCAGGCAGGAAATCCCCTGCGCACGCGCCATTTGCAGCGCCGTGCGGGCGCTGTCATCGGCCCGGAGCAATCCGCAGATTCCGGCATATGGCCGCCCGATGCCGCAGAAGCTCCGCTCCGGGCATCCGGCGGCGAAAATCTTCGCTATACGGGAAAAGCTCTCCTCTGCGGCAGGATCATCCCCACACGCCAGCAGGATCACCAGCTCCCCATCCAGCACAGCGGCCCAGACCCGGACACCTGCCTGTCGGAAGCAGCGAACCGACTCGTGCATCAGGCGGCGTTTTTCCGATGCGGCTGCCTCGATGTGCAGGCGCAGGATCATGTGCGGCTGTTCGGGGTTTATGTCCAGCTCCCGAGCCGTTTGCAGGGCGGCGCTGTCGGAAAGCGGCGTACTCAGCAGCTGAGCAAGGTACAGCGCCTCTCTCCGTTCCTGCTCGGTCGGGATCTGCCGCCGGGCGATCTCCTGGGACACGGCGCTGGCCAGGTCCGAAAATCTCGCCTGTGCCGGAAGCGCAATCAGCGGAAGGGACAGCCGGTCTGCCGCCTCCACCAGCCCGGCAGGCATAACATCCGGCAGATATCTGCCGACCTTAATGCAGACGCCCGACAGTCCGCAGCGTTCCGCCGTGGGCAACAGAGCATCAACGGCCTGCTGATCCCCAGCAATGGAAAAGCCGGTGGTGATAAGCAGTTCACCGGCAGAGAGCCAGCGGGAATAGTCCGGCGTATCCGTCAGATTGGCTCCACGCACAAGGCGGTCAAGTCCTGCATGACCGCCGCAAACCCGACTGCCGCTGAAGCTTGGGAGCTTCAGAAGCTCCTCCACGGTGGGGTATCGGTCAAAATGGCCCAAGTCCATAGCTACTCCTTCTTCTGGTTCTCCTTTGTGATACCTTCACAAAGATATCGCAAAAGTTCCCGTCCATTCCACATAGCCGCCGCTTCCCGCCGAATGTATAATTCATGACATCCGGAAACGGAATCTATCAATAGGGAGGCGTCAACTATGACCCAGAATACTACAAAAAAGCCCGCCTGTAAAGAGGTCGGACAGCCGATGCAGGACCGCAGCCGCCTGCGGACGGACTCACGGCAGTGCGCCTTGGAGAAGCAGGAAGCGATCTCCGAGCATGCCCGGCGCTGTACAGATGCCGGACCGGCACAAGCCATGCGCTGCTATGGCTAAAGCTGCTGCGAGCCAGCCCGTGGGCCGACTCGCAGCAACAGATTTTTTGCGTATCGGGATGCTTTATCTTGCGTTATAGGCCCGGATGCCCAGGGCCAGCAGGTCCATGGCCCGCTCCAGGTCCTCCTGCTTGAGCACGTAGGCGATGCGGATCTCGTTGCGGCCCCGGCCGGGGGTGGCATAGAAGGGCTCGCCGGGGGCGAACATCACCGTGTCGCCGTTGTCCTGGAACTCCTCCAGCAGCCAGCGCTGGAAGGCGTCGGCATCGTCCACCGGCAGGGCGGCCATCACATAGAAGGCCCCCTTGGGACATTCGCAGACCACCCCGGGGATGGCCTGGAGCTTCTGCATCACGGTGTCCCGGCGGCGCTTATACTCCTCCCGGACGGCGGCGAAATACTCCGGCCCCACATCGTACAGGGCGGCGGCGGCCACCTGGTCCAGGGTGGGAACGGACAGGCGGCACTGGGCATATTTCATGGCGTGGGCCATCAGCTCCCGGTTCCGGGTGATCAGGCAGCCGATGCGGGCGCCGCAGGCGGAGAACCGCTTTGACACGGTGTCGATGACGATGACGTTTTCCGCCGCGTCCGCAAACTGGCCCATGGACTGCAAGGGCTCCCCGGCGTAGACAAACTCCCGGTACGCCTCGTCGCCGATGATGAACAGGCCGTGCTCCTTGGCCACGTCCACCAGCATGCGCATTTCCTCCGGCGTCAGCACCACGCCGGTGGGATTGCCGGGGTTGGTGCAGACGATGGCCCGGGTGTGCTCATTGATCTCGGCCTCGATGCGGGCCCGGTCGGCGTAGCGATAACCCTCATGGGGGCTGGTGGGAATGGGGTGGATGGACGCGCCGCAGGTGCGCACCATGGTGTTGTAGTTGGGATAGAAGGGCTCGGGAATGAGGATCTCGTCGCCGTCGTCGAGAATGCAGTTGAAGGCGATCTGCAGGGCCTCGGAGCCGCCGTTGGTGATGAGAATGTCACCGGCGTCGAAGTGCATGTCCAGCTTGTCATAGTAATGCCGGATGGCGTCGATGAGCACCGGCATGCCGGGGGAGGGGGCATACTCCAGCACCGGCAGGTCAAAATGCCGCACGGCCTCGAAATACGCCTTGGGAGTCTCGATGTCCGGCTGGCCGATGTTCAGGTGATAGATCTTTCTGCCCTTGGCCTCCGCCGCCACGGCGTAGGGATGGAACTTCCGCATGGGGGACAGGCCGCATTTCTGGACCTTGCTGGAGAATTTCATATCAGGTGACCTCCTACACACTTTTAACAGAATTGGGCATCCTTTCTACCCTCCATCTTAGCGTATTTTCCGCAAAAGTCAACCTTGAGTTTTTATGGCGGGGAAAGTGCGTGAAAAAGCAAAAGGAGACGGGCCTCGGCCCGTCTCTTTTTGTTAAGACTGTAATATTGCAATTTCTTCACCGAACCCTGCCATCAATGAAAATCCACAAAGAATCTGACCTGTATCGGTCGCCTGCGATTTCTGTTATCCGGCATAGGTGTCTCCTTCACTCATAACTGACAAAATCCTGCTCAACCAGCGCATAATCAACCGATGATTGAAGCCGACCGAACTGGTCTTTCCAAGAATCGATATTGGTTCGTATCTTGCGGAATCCAAGTAATTCGTAAACGTGCTGCGCTCTTGTGTTCGTCAAGTTCGTATCGAGGATGATTTTGGCATAGCCGTTTCTGAACAGCCAACTGATCAGCATACTCAAAACCTTTCTTCCAACACCACGGTTCTGACAATCGGTTTCGCAGATCTTAATGCCAATTTCCGCAACTCCATCTGACGCATTGTGGTAATTGCACTCGCCAATCAGACGGTCGCTTTCCTCAACGACCAGAAGACCATTTCTAAGCCCTTTTACAACTTCTTCCTCGGTCGTTCCCAGACCGTTGGGAAAGCCTGCGTGTGCCATCACAGCACCATCATTCCACCAAGCGGCAAGCTGCTTCGCATCGGTAACCTCGGCTTGGCGGATTGTTAGGTTTTTATGTTGTATTCTCACTTGGTTACTCCTTGCCCTGTCTCCCGACTGTTAGTGTGTACACATATTTTATCACAAGGATAGCTTTGTTTTCAATAGAATACTCGGAATTTAACACCCTAAAATGTAACTTTTCTGCGAATGAAAGTTGATTTTCAGTTTCCACCGTGTCGAACATACTCTGCATCGAAATACCCGCCTATCGACTTTGCGGTTTTGTGGGGTGTTTTGCACAATCGTAAATATACGCACTCCCCAGCGAACGGTATCCGCTATGCAGCGATTCGCTGTTTCACAAAAGAACCGCACAGAGGCGATAACTATTTCACCCTTTTCGTTATCCTTGCTTTACAGCGCAAAAACAGGTGATTCTCAACCCTTAGATGTAAAAACAGGCGGCATCCAACCGAAGTTGAATGTCGCCTGTTTTTTCCAATCCTGTTTCGCAGTTGCCGATTTCGTAATTCTCTCAAATTACTGTCTTATCGGCACACGCCCGAGGCCCGTCTCTTTTTGTTAAGACTGTAATATTGCAATTTCTTCACCGAACCCTGCCATCAATGAAAATCCACAAAGAATCTGACCTGTATCGGCCGCTTGCGATTTCTGTTATCTGGCAAAGATACCGCCCTCCGAATTTTGAATATGCGCTCTGATAGCTGCTTCGTGTTCTTTGCAATAAGCATAACTATTCCGCATAAAATCCTCGATACTCTGACTCTGGTACATGGCATCCAGCGTGTCCAAAATCGGTTTGCCATCCACCACCATATCGAAGAAATAGGGGTAGACGCAGCCGCCGTTCTCTCTGGGGAAGTAGGGATTGATGGAACTGAGTCGTTCATCCTTCATCACAGACTCAACCACCATTTCACTCAAAATCCATTTGAGTGATGGGCGTTCATATTCGTCGTAACTGTCTCCGAACAACCGATTCCATACATGGAACCAAACAAAATGTATGATCTCGTGTATTCCACCACCGATCGCGCCTCTTTCGCTGTTCAGATAGAAAGTATCATAACAGCGTTCTTTTAGAAACCGCGGCTCAATGGGATTCAAGCTCAAATTGCACCGTATGTCGTTAAATAAGTTGGCACAATCCACGCCAAAAGCATCCGATAAAGCTGCTGTAATCTGTGGCTTACAGGCGTTCCAATGGCGAGTATATAAAGCTGCCTTTTCATTGATCATATCTTCTGACTCGGCATAAACGGCTCGCATGGTTCGCTCAATGTATTCGTTCCTTTCGGAAAAAGGTAAACTGATCGCATAGGCTTTATCAAGCTGCGGATAGAAACGGTATAGGGGTTCAGACCAAAAGGCTGATTCGGCTTCGGTCTGAAAGTCCATCATCCGCTGAATCATATAATCAACGCCCGGATTTACAAATTCAATGTCCATAGTATTCTCCAATCAAAAGCAAAACGGATTTACCACATGCTCCGCCCCGAACACTTTTATCGCCATTCGATACATGGCTCTTGCGTGGATACGGTCATGCCAGATAAAACGGCGCAGGACTTTACGCAGTGACCAATCCTCACCATAGCTGCCTTTTCTGACGGTATTCTGCAAAAAATCGGGGCTTGATTCCAGCGCTTCAAATCCGCGTTTGCGGCATTCGTATATGTTGCCGTCATGATCGGCCTCCACAGCAATCTCCGCAAAATAATATGTATTCACATTCTTTGTATGCTCGTACATTTCATTTGCCGTGCGGGGAACTGGTCCGTAAAAGCTCTTGCGTTCCGGTGCGGCGGCTGCGTTCTTATCCGGGATAGATTCGTACAATGCGAGGAAATCCTTTGCTGACTTCAGCGCAAGGGCTTTAAGCGCCTCATATTCTTCTGTTGTCAGTGGTGCTTGTTCGCTTTCAAAAAGCACATCGGAATCCGCATCCGAAATTGTAAGCCCGGAGCATTTTTCTCCGACGATCACGATTTCCGCTTTGCCCTCGGCCTCCATGCCCAGCCAGTTGCAATAAGAAACGATTTCCTGCGGCATCTTTGCCTTTGCGATTTCAAGGCTTTCGCCACGGGTATATGCACCGACAAAATTTGTGGCATAAAGCAAGGTGTCGCTGCCATTATGCTCCCATACGCAGTGAATGATCATAACGCTCCTCCGATTGTCCAAAAAGGGCGCTGCCCTTTTTGGACAGACTCAGTCCTCGATGACGCCGCCGCCCAGCACCTGGTCCCCGTCGTACAGCACCACCGCCTGTCCGGCGGTGACGGCCCGCTGGGGCCGGTCAAAGACCACCTCCATGCGCCCGTCCGGCAGGGGGGTCACGGCGGCCTCGGCCTCCGTCTGGCTGTATCGGGTTTTGGCGGTGACCCGGATGGAGCCCGCCGGGGCGGCCCCGGCGATCCAGTTCACCCGGCAGGCGGTGAGGCGGCTGGTGAACAGGTCCCGGTCATCCCCCAGCAGAATGGTGTTGTCCCGGGCGTTTTTCCGCACCACATAGACGTGCTTCCCGGCGGACACCCCCAGCCCCTTCCGCTGGCCGGTGGTGTAGCAGGGAAGGCCCTTGTGGCGGCCCAGCACCCGGCCCTCCCGGTCCACAAAGTTCCCGGGCTCCAGGGTCACATGACCGTATTCCTGCAAAAACGCCGTGTAGTCCCCGTCGGGGACAAAGCAGATGTCCTGGCTGTCGGCCTTGCCGGCGTTCAGCAGCCCCGCCTGGCGGGCGCTTTCCCGGATGGCGGGCTTGTCATAGTCTCCCACCGGCAGCAGCAGGTGGGCCAGCTGGCCCTGGGTCAGCTGATAGAGCACATAGCTCTGGTCCTTCCGCCGGTCCCGGCCCCGCAGCAGGCGATACAGCCCCGTGTCCGGGTCCCGGTCCACCCGGGCATAGTGGCCGGTGGCGATGTAGTCATACCCCAGCACCAGGGCCCGGTCCAGCAGCGCGCCGAACTTCAGGCAGCGGTTGCAGTCGATGCAGGGGTTGGGGGTATGTCCGGCGCAGTATTCCGCCACGAACCGGTCCATGACCTCCCGGGCGAAGCGCTCCGTCTCGTTGAACACATAAAACTTCATGCCCAGGCGATAGGCCACGGACCGGGCGTCGCCGGCGTCGTCGGCGGAGCAGCAGGTCCCCGCCTTTTCGCCGTTATACAGCCGCAGCATGGCCCCGTCGCACTCGTACCCCTGCTGCCGCAGCAGCAGAGCGGCGGCGCTGCTGTCCACGCCGCCGGACATGGCCACCAATACGCGTTTTCCTTCCATGTGTGACCTCCTATGCATAAAACAGGGAAAAAACGGCAATCCTTCAATCAATATAATTCCTGGTGAACGCCTGGACCGGCAGGGCGTCGGCCAGCTCCACCAGCACCGGGTTGAAGCCGCCGGCATAGTGGAAGGGCGGCTGGCGCACCAGGGTCACGCCGCTGCGGCGGTCCGGCAGGCGCACCGTTACCGCGGTGCCCTCCCCCTGCCGGGAGGAGACCACCAGGCTGCCGCCGTGGCCCTGGGCAATGCGGCGGCACAGAGGCAGGCCCAGGCCCAGCCCGTGGACCGGCAGGTCCATATTGCTGTGCTGCCAGCGGTCAAACAAACGCTCCAGCTTGTCCTGAGGAATGCCGGGGCCGCTGTCCTTCACGCACAGCAGCACGCACTCCGGCCCCGTCCGCAGGGACACCTCGATGGTCCCTCCGGAAGGCGTGAATTTCATGGCGTTGGACACCAGGTTCCAGAACAGCCGCTCCAGCAGCTCCCGGTTGGCGGCGGCGACGTGGGCCCGCTCCCGGCAGGTGAAGGACAGATTCAGGTCCAGCAGCTCCGCCAGGACCTGCCCCTGGCGGCACAGGCCGTCCAGCAGCTCCACCAGCTCCACGTTCTCCGTGTCCAGGGGCTTGTCCTCCGCCAGCATGGGGGCGTCGGACAGGTTATTCACCACCCGCAGGATCTTGTAATAGCTCTGGCACAGAATGGCGGCGCTGCGGTCCGTTCCGGTGTCCTGCTCCCGCAGCCGCTCCGGAGCCAGGCGGCCCAGAGCCCCATGTATATTGGCCAATGCCCCGCGCAGCTGGACGGCAATCCCCGGCAGCACCTCGCGGAGCATCTGCTTTTCGGCTTCGCTGTATTCCATATGATGACAGCCTCCTTCCGCTACTGTTTACGATTCCGGAAAAGCCCGACGCTTATTCCCGGAACGTTCTGTCTGTCATGCAAATTTATACCATACTATATCAAAGAAAGAGGAAAAACACAAGATATTTGTCGCATTCTGCAAAATCAGAAAAATTTTAAAAAGGGTCTTGCATTTTCGGAATGCATCGCATATAATACTAAACGTACCATACATTTGATATATTCCATTACGGAGAGGAAGCTGTGTTTATATGAGCATCAAAGTCGGCATCAATGGTTTTGGCCGCATCGGCCGCATGGTCCTGCGCTGCAGCCTGCAGCACCCCGAGATCGAGATCGTGGGCATCAACGACCTGTGTCCCGCCGATTACCTGGCCTATATGCTGAAGTACGACACCATGCACGGCAGGATCAATGCCCAGGTGTCCTCCGGCGATAATTCCATCATTGTGGACGGCCATGTGATCCCCGTGTACGCCGAGCGTGACCCCGCCAACCTGCCCTGGAAGGAGATCGGCGCGGAGTACGTCATCGAGTCCACCGGCCTGTTCCTGACCAAGGACAAGGCCAAGGGCCATATCGAGGCCGGCGCCAAGCATGTGGTCATGTCCGCCCCCTCCAAGGACGACACCCCCATGTTCGTTATGGGCGTGAACCAGGACAGCTACACCTCCGATATGACCTTCGTGTCCAACGCCAGCTGCACCACCAACTGCCTGGCCCCCATCGCCAAGGTGCTGCACGATAACTTCGGCATTGCCGACGGCCTGATGACCACCGTTCACTCCACCACCGCCACCCAGAAAACCGTGGACGGTGTGTCCGTGAAGGATTGGCGGGGCGGCCGCGCCGCTTCCGGCAACATCATCCCCAGCTCCACCGGCGCTGCCAAGGCCGTGGGCAAGGTGATCCCCAGCCTGAACGGCAAGCTCACCGGTATGTCCATGCGCGTGCCCACCCTGGACGTGTCCGTGGTGGACCTGACTGTAAACCTGGAGAAGCCCGCCAGCTATGACGAGATCTGCGACGCCATGAAGAAGGCCGCCCAGGGCCAGCTGAAGGGCATTCTGGATTACACCGACGAGCCCGTGGTGTCCTCCGACTTCCTGGGCAACACCCACACCTCTATTTTCGACGCCAAGGCCGGTATCGCCCTGACCGACACCTTCGTGAAGGTGGTCTCCTGGTACGATAACGAGATCGGCTATTCCGATAAGATCCTGTGCCTGATCGAGCACATGTATTCCGTGGATCACAAGTAAATCCAGCCAATTTTCCCTTTTATTGTTTTCCTTCTTTTTGTTCCGGAAAAAACGCCGTCCATCCTGGGCGGCGTTTTTTCCGTTCGGACGCCGGAGAATATACAGATAAATCGGCGGCAGCCCCCGGTTTTGCCGGGGGCTGCCGCACATATGAGGAGAGAAATGGAAATTGGCTTATTTCACGTGGGTCTTGAGCCAGTCGCAGACCAGGTCGGCGATCTGGCGGCTGTTGTCCTCCTGCATCATGGCATGGGTATTTCCGCGGATGCCCATCTCCGGCAGGTGGATCCAGGTGCTGTCGCCGCCCAGCTCCACAATGCGCTCGTGCAGCTTGCGCATGGTGCCCTGATAGGCGAAGTCGCCGATCCAGCGATACTCCGGCGTGCAGTATTCCTCGCCCAGGAAGTCGCCCCAGACAAACAGGAAGGGGATGTCCTTGAAGGCGGAGACGTCAGTCTTTTCCACGTCGATGGTGGAGGAGCTTTCGATGAGCACCACGGCCTTGACGTTTTCGGGGTGGGCCAGAGCCGCGTTCACCGTGAACAGGCCGCCCTGGCTGTGGGCCAGCATGATGCAGCCGTCCTTCATATCGCCCACATACTGGTCGTAGGCCTTCTGGGCCATGGGGATGGACGTGGTCCAGCGCGGGACCTGGGACTTGATGAAGGTGTCGTACCCGGCTGCGTCAAAGCGGCTGCCGGCATAGCTCTCGCCGTACTTGGGGCCAAGGCGATAGGTCGTCCAGCGCTCGGCATAGCTGTTGAAGCAGGGAGGCACGGGGTTGATCTCCGGGAACTGCGCCCAGGAGGCCCGGCCGCGCTCCACGCCGTCGGAGACGTTGACATTGAAGCCGTTTTGCAGGAACATGTACTCCCAGCCCGGCTCGCCGGTCTGCGTGGTCTCCCACAGGGCGCCGGTGCCGCCGCCGCCGTGCACCATGCACACGGGATAGGGCACCACGGGGTCGGCGATGCGGGTATACTGCACATACATCTGGCCCGCCTGGAAATCGCCGTTGGGGTCATAGATGAGCTTCGGACCGCCGGGCCAGTATTCCATTGCAACGGGATTGCTCCCGGCGATGGTGACCTTTTCGCCGCCCACAAAATAGCTGCCCTTGCTTGTAACCTTTACATAGTTATCCATAGCGACAGATTCCTTTCTGAAGGAGCTTACTTGCTCTTTTTGCTGCTGATGCGGAAGTTCTTGGCGTACTCGTCGTTGTAGTCGTCACAGAAGAACACCTGGAAATAGCCCAGGGGGACCTTATCCTTCTGTGTGGCAAGGCTGACAACGATCATAAGGATCAGGCTGATGATCCAGGAGAACACGAAGGCGTGGGTATTGTTGGTGTTGACGATCCACCACTCCTTGGTGGCCGGGATCACGCTGGAGATGATATAGAAGAACATATAGGCGAAGAAGCCGCCCACGCAGGACCAGAAGGTGCCCTTCCAGGTGGCCTTCTTCCAGTAAAGGCCGCACAGAACGGGCCAGTACCAGGCGGAGGCCAGAGCGCCCAGCGCGAAGTTGATCATGAACTGGGTCAGATCCGTGGGCTTCAGGGCCAGAAGGGTGGCCAGAGCCGCAAAGACCAGGATGGTGACGGAGGAGAAGGTCTTCTGCTTTTTCTCGGGCATGTCGGGCTTCACGCAGTCGATGAAGAAGTCCTTGGCAAAGAAGGCGGCTGCGCTCATGCAGTAACCGGCCAAGGAGGACTGGATGGCTGCGAAAACGCCGCAGAAGATGATGCCGGCCACAGGGGAGGGCAGCAGGTTGGTGGCCACATAGAAGGTGGTCAGGTCGCGGGTGACCAGGTCGGGGTTGAGGTTGTGGGCCCAGGGACCGGTGGCGCACATGAGGCCCTGGCAGATGGTGAAGATGATGCAGGAGATCATGATGCCGCGCTTGAGGACCTTGTGGTTGTCATAGGTCATGGAGACGCTGACGGCGAAGGGCATTGCGCCCAGGCCGATGCCGCAGAACAGCACCGTGCCCAGGGTGTTCATGAAGGTGAACACGGAGTCGGCGCGCATCATCTCGGGATAGGTGGTGCCCATGTATTCCACGGCGGCGCTGAGGCTGCCGTAGGTCTTTGCATTGTCAATGAGCAGGATGCCCATGATGGAGAAGGTGGCGATCAGCATGACCACGCCCTGGATGGCCGCCACCTTGGCCATGGACTTCACGCCGCCGGTGGCGGTGTAGACAACGGTGATGATGATGACCAGGAGCAGGCCCAGGTAATACTGGTTGCTGCCGGTGATGGCGGCGAACATCTTGGCGCCCGCCGTGATCTGGGCGCAGGTGGTAAACAGCAGGCCCACCACGCAGGTGATGGACAGCGCGGAAACCACTGCCTTGGAGCGGAAGCGCAGACGGAACAGGTCCAGGAAGGAGACCGCGCCGATGCGCTGCTTCAGGATGGCGGCCTTCAGGCCCACGGCGCCCAGGCCGAAGGCTGCGGTCAGGAAGCCGGCGTAATAGATTATACCACCGGAAAAGCCCTTTGCATAGGTCAGGCCGGGGGCCGTGACCATGGTGCCGCCGGCCATGGAGTTGGTGGCCGCGATCATGGCGATGGCAAAGGCGCTGAGCCCGCCGCCGCCGGTCAGGAAGGAGGCCAGGTTATCGCTGGCAACCTTTTTGGACTGCAGCTTGACATAAGCGCCAAGGCCGACAATCACCAGGGAATAGATAATGAAGATGATCACCATGGTGGTCATGGTGCCGGTGCTCATGGAAAATCCGCCGAGATCAATCATTTGTCATTTACCTCCTCTTTAGGCTCTCTGGGCAGCATGGAATAGGTGCGGCTCTTTTTCAGGTGGATCATGCCGATGGCAAACATGGCCAGGTATACGATCACACCGCCGGTCCACCAAAGGGGCATGCCGAGGAAATAGATCATTTCGCTGGGGTCACAGGTGCCGAACACAAAGGCCAGCACAACAGCGATCACAGAGGCGACGCCGCCGAGCACATGGAAAAAGATGGCGTCCTTTTTGCCCGCTTCAAATCTGCGGTCATAGTTGGTGATTGCCTTCACGTCGTAGGTGGTGGATTCCAAGTTTTTGTTGTCCATTTTTCAAGACTCCTCTCTCTTTTCTAAGTGTTTGCCGGATTCTGTACTTTTGAGAAACCAATCCCTCCTTGTCGGTTTTTTAGGCTGATCCCGGAGTGGGCTTTCCACGAGAGAAAGCCTTACCGGGGCAGAACACTGAAATCATTTTCCTCCAGGCGGCGCTCCTGCGGCAGGCCGATGAGCTCATTGAACTGCGTAAAGTTCACCATTTTGCCGGAGGTCAGGTCCACCGTGCCCTTGTCCTTCAGCTCGGAAAGAACGTCCAGCACGGAGGCCATGGCCGCATACAGCGTCAGCACCGGAAACACCACCAGCCGGTAGCCCAGGGCCTGCAGCTCGCCTGCGGAGAGATAGGGGCTTCTGCCGCCCTCCACCATGTTGGCGATGGTAGGCTTTGTGACGGCCTGGTTGACCAGGCGCATCTCCTCCGCGCTCTCCAGAGACTCCACGAAGATAATGTCCGCTCCGGCCTGCTCATAGAGCTTCGCGCGGCGGATGGCCTCCTCCACACCGTGGTTGGTGCGGGCGTCCGTCCGGGCGATGATGAGAAAATCGGGGTCGTGCCGGGCGGCGCAGGCCGCCTGGATCTTGTTGACCATCTCCTGGGCGTCCACCACCTGGCGGCCCAGCATATGCCCGCATTTTTTCGGCATCCTCTGGTCCTCGATCTGGATGGCGACAGCCCCGGCCCGCTCATATTCCCGCACGGTGCGCACCAGGTTGACCACGTTGCCGAAGCCGGTATCCCCGTCGCAGATAACGGGAATGGAAACCGCCGCGCACATGTCCTTGGCCCGCTCCGCCATCTCGCTCATGGTCATCAGGCCCACGTCCGGCGCGCCCAGCTTGCTGGCCGACTGACCGTAGCCGGTCATATAGGCAACCGGGAAGCCGGAGGCCTCCACCAGCTTGGCGCTGAGGGCGTCATAGGCTCCGGGCATGACCAGAATCTCCGGGGACTCCACCAATTGTCTGAATTTTGCTCTGTCGATCATACGATTCTCCTCATCTGCCGTCTCAGATCACATGCTTTTCTCTGTATTCGTTCAGGGCGGCTGCGTCCAGGCCCAGCAGCTCCCCGTAAACGGCCTCGTTGTCCTGCCCCAGCTCCGGAGCGTGGCGGGTGATCTGCGGCATCATGTCCAGCAGCTTGACGGGGTTGCCGTTGACGCGCATATCGCCGATGACCGGGTGGCGCAGGGGCACGAACATCTCCCGGACGTTGGCAATGCTGTCGTCCGAGGTAACCCGGCGCATGTCGTTGATGGGGGCGGCGGGCACGCCTGCGGCATTGATGGCCTCCACCGCCTCGTCGATGGTGTGCAGGCTGGTCCACTTTTCAATCTCGGACTTCAGGGCCGCGTGATTGTCACAGCGCTTCAGGTTGCTGTCAAAGCGCGGGTCCGTCAGCAGGTCCGGCCAGTGGATGACCTTTTCGCACAGCAGCTGGAAAAGATGATCGTTTCCGCAGGCGATGACGAAGCTGCCGTCCGCCGCGGCGAAGGAATCATAAGGATAGGCGGCGGCATAGCGGTTGCCCATCAGCTCCGGCAGCTTGCCGGAGGCGAAGTAGCGCTGGGTGCCGGTTTCCAGGCTGGCCACCACGGAATCCACCAGGGCCACGTCCACCCGCTGGCCCCGGCCGGTGAGCTGGCGGGCGTGCAGCGCCATCAGGATGCCGATGGTCAGGTTCATGCCGCCCAGCATGTCGCCCATGGCGCTACCCACGCGGGTGGGCTGGCCGCCCGGGTGGCCGGAGATGCTCATCAGGCCGCCCACCGCCTGGGCGATGATATCGTATCCGGGGCGCTGGGAGTTGGGCCCGTAGCAGCCGAAGCCGGACACCGCCGCATAAATGATGCGCGGGTTGACCTTTTTCAGCTCGTCATAGCCCAGGCCCAGCTTGTCCATAACGCCGGGGCGATAGTTCTCCACCACAACGTCCGCCTTTTTGACCAGCTCCTTGAACAGCTCCTTGCCCTCCGGCGCCTTCAGATTCAGGGTAACGCCCTTCTTGTTGCGGTTCACGTTGGCATAGTACATGCTGGCGCCGTTTTTGATGGGGCCCATGGCCCGGGTGTCGTCCCCCTTGCCGGGGATCTCGATCTTGATGACGTTGGCGCCGAAATCCGCCAGCATCATCGTGCAGTACGGTCCGGCCAGGACCCGGGTGAGGTCCAGGACCGTGATATCTCCCAATGCAGTAGTCATGATGGTTCTCCTCTATAAGCAGCAGGTGTTGTTTGTCTGGACATGGAGCTGGTGTCCGCTATAAATGCCGTCCACGTGGGCGTGCTGGTATTTCGACAGGGCCAGCAGCTTGTCAAAGTCGATGCCGGTCTCATAGCCCATGCGCTGGAGCATATACACCAGGTCCTCCGTGGCGGTATTGCCGGAGGCTCCGGGGGCGAAGGGGCAGCCGCCCAGGCCGCCCAGGGTGGACTGCACGGTGGTGATGCCGCTTTCGATGGCGGCCAGGGTGTTGACCATGCCCATGCCCCGGGTGTCGTGGATGTGCACCTGCCAGGCAACGCCGGGGAAGGCCGCCTGCAGGGCCGCGATGGTCCGGCGCACCTGGCGGGGGTCCGCAATGCCGATGGTGTCCGCCAGGCAGATGGAGCGGCAGCCCAGGGCATAGATCCGGGCCACAAAGTCCACCACCTTGGAAATTTCCGGGATCCCCTCAAAGGGACAGCCGAACACCGTGGCCAGCTCCACGCAGAGGTCCGCCTCCGGGAAGTCGGCATAGATCCGGGAGAGCTCCTCCAGGGACTGCTCATGGGTGCGGTTGATGTTGGCCTTGTTGTGGGACTCGCTGACGGAGATCACATAGGTCAGGTGGCGCACCCCGGCGTTCCAGGCGTTCTGCACACCGCGATAGTTGGGCACCAGGGCATAGGTGGTGATGTCCGGATGGGCCGCGAGCACATACCGGGCCAGCTCCGCCGCGTCCGCCATCTGCGGAATGGCCTTGGGGCTGACGAAGGACGTGGCCTCCAGCAGCTTCACACCGGCGTCCACCAGTCCGTCGATGATGCGCTTTTTCTCCTCGATGGGCAGCAGCTGCTTCAGATTCTGCCATCCGTCCCGGGGTCCGCATTCAAAAACATGGATGTTCACTTGCTTACCTCCGCTTATCAATTTTAATTTAACTTAAATTTAATCTAATTGTGCTCAAAAGTCAAGCTCCAATTTGAATTTTGTAAGTTTGCAGCAAAACCGCCCGTTTCTTTTGGATATAATAACATTATCAGCTTCGTGAAACGAAAATTTTACGCCGGAGGTTGCTTAACAAATTCAGTTTTAACTTGACTTGTCAGGGAGACTACGGTATACTTTTTAATTGGTGATATGCGCCCTGCTGAGGTGCCGCTGTCACAAAGCCTGTTTGGGGGAGGAACTCAGTCCAATGGCCACACTTTCTGAAATCGCCGAAAAATGCGGCGTATCCACCGCCACCGTGTCCTATGTTCTCAGCGGCAAGGGGGAGGAGAAGCGCATCTCGCCTGCCATGCAGGAGCTTGTCCGGACCACGGCGGAGCAGCTGGGATATAAGCAGCGCACCGCCGGCGCCAGCGCACCGGCCCAGACCCGGGTGGCGGTATTCTGGCCCCAGAGGAGCATCGAGACCACCCTGCTCTCCGTGATAAACGGCGTGAACACCGCCGCCTGCCTTGACCCGATCCCCGTGAGCATCACCATCTGCCCCTATGAGAGCAATCATCTGGCCGATCAGCCGGCTCTGTGGAGCACCAAGGAATTTGACGCAGCCCTGGTGATCTCCGCCAACTCCGACGATCTGACCGCCCTGCGGACCACGCCCACGAGGATCCCCACGGTGATCGTCAACCGCAGTGTGCCCAACTATCCCTGCGTCACCGTGGACCACGTGGAAACCGGGCGCATCGCCGCCCTGCACGCCCTGTGCAAGGGCGGGGACAGCGTGGGCCTGGTGCTCAACCCCGCGTCCTATGAGGGCATGAACCTGCGGGCCAACGCCTTTTTCCGCACCTGCGGGGAGTATGGCGCGGACATCAGCCGCAACGTCTTTTACTGCGACAACACCATTGACGCGGGGTATGAGCTGGGCGTATCCATGATCCGGGAGAACCATGTGCCCAAGGTCATCACCTGCATTTACGATATCGTCAGCTTCGGCATGCTGCGGGCCCTGGTGGAGGCCGGGATAAACGTCGGCGAGGAGGTGCAGCTTCTTGCCACGGGAACCAGCCTCTCCTCCTTCTTCTCCCGGTGCACGCCGCCGATGACCATGGTGGAAATGCACCTGGAGGAGGTCACCCAGCGGGCCATGCGGGTGGCCGTGGAGCTGGCCGCCCGGCGCATCGGCAGCGACACGGAGATCGTGCTGCATCCCAACATCATATACCGGGCCTCGTCGCCTGCTCCCACCTTTGTGGAGCGCCAGGCCCTGGAAAAGCGCCGCACCGGCGCCCTTTGAGTGTAAAAAAGCCGCCCGGCGGGGGAAAATCCCCCGTCGGGCGGCTTTGATATATATCCGGTTGTCGGGAAAAGGGCGGTTATTCCACCAGCAGGCCCGTGTGGACCATGGCGTGGTACAGGCCGTCCTCCGCCGGGGTGCCGGTGACATACTCCGCCACCGCCTGCACCCGGGCCGGGGCATTGCCCATCACCAGCGGGTGTCCCACGCATTGCAGCATCTCCAAATCGTTGGCGCTGTCGCCAATGGCATAGCAGTCGGCCAGATCCTCACCCAGGGCCTGGGCCACCGCCAGGCAGCCGGAGGCCTTGGAATACCCCCGCACCGGCAGCTCCAGCATGTTGCCCCGGTCGATGACCTGGCACATGGGGGCCACCTCCGCCAGGAACTCCTCCCGGAGGCTGTCCGGCGCCGTCAGCACGCACACCTTGTCAAAGTGGAAGTCCGGGTCTCCGTCGGGCTGTCCCACCCGGACGCCCCGGGCCTCCAGCCGGGCGATGGCCCCCCGCAGCTCCCGGTTCTCAATGCCGTGTGGGGTGTCGCACCAGATGCGCTCCGCCTCCTCAAAGTACATATCTACCCGGCACCGGCGTCCGATCTCCAGGATTTTCCGGCTGGTCTTCCGGTCGAAGCCCACATGGCGGATAATCTTCCCGTCCAGCTGGATATACTGGCCGCAGGAGCACACCAGCCCGTCAAAATCCATGTCCATAAGCTGCGGGTCCATGGCAAGCCTGGGCCGCCCGGTGTTGATGACGCAGTGGTGCCCCGCCTGGCGCAGCCGCCGCACCGCCGTCACGGCGGAGGGGGGAATGGTGCCGTCCAGGTCCATAACGGTGCCGTCGATGTCAAAGAAAATAATGCTCATATTCCGGTTCTCTCCCTGTATATTTTCCTCAGCTTGTCAAAAAAGACTTTTTTGACAAGCTGAGTGCGGTTTTTCAGAACTTAAAAAGTTCTGAAAAACCTGTGATTGCAAACGAAAGACACCCCTGATGGGTTTCTTTCGTAACGATCTTCCTTTCCGATGACGGAAGATTTCCGAGTTTTTCGACAGTCTCTTTTCCCATCCATTGTACGGCAATCCCCCCCGAAAGGGAATCCGCATAATGCACAAATGTGCCGCCCCGGCGGACGGGAGTTTTTCCCGGGCTTGCAATGGCCGCCGCTCTCTGCTACAATAAAGCAAAATCGCCAGAGCATCCAAGGAGGAGCATCCCATGACCAAGCAGGAAACCTATGACTATCTCCGGGCCCGGGGCGTGGCCTTTGAGATCACCGAGCACCCGGCGGTGTTCAATATGGAGGAGTGCGCCGCCGTGGATATGCCGTATCCGGAGGACGACGCCAAGAACATCTTCGTCCGGGACGCCAAAAAGCAGAATTACTATCTCATCACCGTCCGCCACGACAAGCGGGTGGACCTGAAGGAGTTTCAGCGCCGCCACGGCACCACCCGGCTGAGCTTCGCCTCCCCGGAGGACCTGATGGCCCGGCTGCACCTGACCCCCGGGTCCGTGACGCCTCTGGGCCTGCTGAACGATCCGGACCGGTCGGTGCAGTTCTATCTGGACCGGGATTTCGAGGGAGGCCACATCGGCGTTCACCCCAACGACAACACCGCCACCGTGTGGCTGTCCACCCGGGACCTGCTGGACCTGCTGCGGGAGCACGGCTCCCCGGTCCAGTGGGCAGAGATCTGAGGTAAGGAGGTCCGCCATGAATCCCACCGATCTGCTGGCCGCTCTGCACACGGCGGAGCGGCTGAAGGACACCACCCGCCACTGCTGCACCTCTCACCGCCGCCCGGAAAGCGTGGCAGAGCACAGCTGGCGCATCGCCCTGATGGCCTTCTGGCTGCGGGACGAGTTTCCGCAGGCGGATATGGACCGGGTCATCCGCATGTGCCTGATCCACGACCTGGGGGAGTGCTTCACCGGCGATATCCCCACCTTCCGCAAAACGGCGGAGGACGAGGAACGGGAGGAACGGCTGCTGCATGAGTGGGTGGACACCCTGCCCGCCCCTTATGGGGCGGAGATGCACGCCCTGTACCGGGAGATGGCCGCCCAGGAGACTCCGGAGTCCCGCATCTATAAGGCCCTGGACAAATTTGAGGCCGTGATCCAGCACAACGAGTCCCCCATCGACACCTGGGAGCCTCGGGAATACGACCTGAACCGCACCTACGCCATGGAAAACGCCGCCTGGTCCCCCTATCTGACCCGCCTGCGGCAGGCCATCCTTCGGGAAACGGAGGAGAAAATCGCCAACGGAAAATAAGCAAAGCAGTCCCCCGGCCCAGGCCAGGGGACTGCTTTGCTTATTCGTGTTCCTGCTGCTTTCGATCATGCCGCCGGCAGACGGCCCGATAAATCAGCAGCCCCACGCCGGACACCGCCAGGGTCACGGCGAAAACCAGGATGGCGAACTGATAGTCCTTCACCCCCAGGGCGCTGCCGCCGATGGTGGAGGTCAGCACCGAGGGCAGACGCCCCACGGTGCACAGCAGCAGCCACTTGCCCCAGGACAGGTCCGTCAGCCCGGCGAAGTAGCACAGCAGGTCCTTGGGGGTGCCCGGCACGGTGAATATCAGCCAGAACAGGGCGTCCCGCTTGGGGGAGCTTTGCAGGAATTTCAGCTTCTCCAGCTTCTCCCGGGGGAAGAAGATCTCCACCAGCTCCCGGCCGAACCGCCGCACCAGGGCAAACACCGCCACGCTGCCCAGAACCCCCCCCAGCAGACACAGCACGCTGCCCCGCAGGGCCCCGAAGGCATAGCCGCCGCTGATCTCCAGGGGCTCCCCGGGGATCACAGCCACCACCACCTGCAAAAACACCATGCCCACATAGGCGGCCATGCCCAGCAGGCCGTGGCCGTCCACCCACAGGCGGAACTCCTCCGGCCGGGAGGCAAAGCGCACCAGGGGCCGCCCAATGAACCATCCCACCGCCGACAGCAGCAGGAAGATGGCGATGGCCGCCCAGGCGATGAGCTTTTTCTGTTTATCCGTGAAAACGTGCTTGTCCATAAGAAACCTCGATCTGTTGATATGGACATTATACCACATTCTTCCGGCAGTTTTTGAACAGACCGTGAAATAATCCTTAAACCGGGGTTACGCCCTTAAAGATATCACAATAAGCAATCCGCTTCCGGTTTTTGCCGGAAGCGGATTGCTTATTTTTTACTGTTCCGCCGGGCCGGGGATATCGCCCACGCCGTCCAGCACCAGCCGGGGCCGGTAGGGGAATTTGGCGATGTCCTCCCGCCGGGTGACGCCGGAGAGCACCAGCACCGTGTCCAGGCCGGTTTCGATACCGGCCACCATGTCGGTGTCCATGCGGTCGCCGACCATCACCGCCTCCTCCGAGTGGACCTCCAGAATGCGCAGCCCCGTGCGCATCATCAGGGGATTGGGCTTGCCCACGAAATAGGCGCTCTGGCCGGTGGCCATCTCGATGGGGGCGATCATGGCCCGGCAGGCGGGGATGATGCCGTCCTCCGACGGGCCGGTCAGGTCGCTGTTGGTGCCGATGAGCCGGGCGCCCCTGAGCACCAGCCGCACCGCCCGCAGGATGTTTTCGTAATTATAGCTGTTGCCCTCGCCGATGATGACGTAATCCGGGTCCACGTCGTTCATGGTGATGCCCTCGTCGTGGAGGGCCATGATCAGCCCCGCCCCGCCGATGACATAGGCGCTGCACCCCGGGGCCTGGCTGCTGATGAACCGGGCCGTGGCCAGGGCGCTGGTGTAAAAGTGGCTCTCGTCCACGTCCAGGCCCATGCGCCGGAGCTTCTGCTGCAGCTCCTTGGGGCTGCGCTCAGAGGAGTTGGTCAAAAACAGGAAATTCTTCTCCTCGCGATACAGCCAGTCCACAAATTCCTTCACCCCCGGCAGCAGCCGGTTGCCGTGATAGATGACACCGTCCATGTCGCAGATAAAGCCTTTTTTCTGTCGCAGCTGGTCCATAAGAATCCTCCTATATGATAAAATTTACCGATTTCCGCAGTTTTTCCGCCAGAGCAGGGCCAGACCCCGCAGAAGCAGGCTGTCGTCCCGGCGGATGTCCCGGCGGCAATAGGGGGTGATGACCCCGGCCAGGCCGCCGGTGGCCACGGCGGTGCAGGGAGCGCCCAGCTCCTCCTCCATGCGGTCCAGCAGACCGTCGGCCATGGCGGCGGCCCCGTAAATGGCCCCGGCCTGGAGGCTGTCCTCGGTGACGGAGCAGATGACCTTCCCCGGGGCCTCCAGGGCGATATCCGGCAGCTGGGCCGTGCCGGAAAACAGGGCGTGGAGACTCAGCTTCACCCCGGCCAGGATCACGCCGCCCCGATAGCGGCGGTCTGCGTCCACCACCGTCACGGTGGTGGCGGTGCCGAAGTCGAACACCACCACCGGCAGGGGATACTCCGCCGCAGCGGCGGCGTCGGCGGCCAGCAGGTCCACCCCCAGGGTCTCCGGCTGTTCAATGGCGATGTCCAGCCCGGCGGGGGTGGTGGGCCCCGCCACAAAGGCTTCCAGCCCCGTGACCCGGCGGATGGCGGCGGCGGTCTCCGCCGTCAGCCGGGGCACCACCGAGCCGATGACGGCCCCCTCCGGGGCGGTCCGGCCCTCCAGCACCTGACGGATGGCGTCGTCATACGCCTCCGGCGGCAGCGTTTCCCCGGAGGGGACCCGGCACTGGGATACGACCCGGTCCTTCTCATCCAGCAGGGCCAGAACGATGTTGGTGTTTCCGATGTCGGCAGTCAGCAGCATAGGCAGTACCTCTCTTATAATAGCGTTTCAGCTTGGCCGAAAAGCCCTCGCTTTTCGGCCAAGCCGGGGATATTTCAGGATTGCTTCCTGGGAATGGTCACGGTGATGGTGGTGCCCTTGCCGGGCTGGCTCTCCAGGTTCAGGGTGCCGTGGTGATAGGCCACGGCATGCTTCACGATAGACAGGCCCAGGCCGGTGCCGCCGGAGGCCTTGGAGTGGCTCTTATCCACCCGGTAAAACCGCTCGAAGATCCGGGACTGGTGCTCCGGGGCGATGCCGATGCCGGTGTCCGCCACGGAGATCACGGCGTTTTCGCCGGCATCCGACACGGTGACCCGGACGCTGCCGCCGGGGACGTTGTACCCGATGGCGTTGTCGCAGAGGTTATAGATGGTCTCGTGCAGCAGACGGCGCACGCCCTCCGCCTGGACGTCCTGTCCCTCCACGGTAAGGCTGACCTGGCTTTTCTCGGCCTTGTCCCGCAGATCGGCGGCAATGTCCCGGCACAGAGCCGGGATGTCCACCTGCTCCCAGGGCAGGGGGCCCCCCTCGTCCAGCTGGGACAGACGGATGATGTCGCCGATGAGGGCCACCAGCCGCTGGGCCTCCCGGCGGATGTGGCCCACGAACCGGGGCAGGTCCTCTTGCTTGACCAGGCCGTTCTCAATGAGCTCTGCGCTGCCGATGATGCCCTGAAGGGGGGTCTTCAATTCATGGGAGACGTTGGCGGTGAACTCCCGGCGGCTCTGCTCCGCCGTCTCCTGCTGGGTGATGTCGAAGGCCAGCAGCACCGCGCCCAGCACGTCCTGGCCGGACCGGATGCGGGAGATGTCAAACTGATAAATGCGGCCCAGCCGCTGGACATGGACCTCGCTGTGGCCGGAGGCCATGGCTTCCTCCAATGCGGCGCTGACGTCCCGGCTGCGGTCCACCGTCAGGAAATCCTGGCCCAGGCAGGTCTCGTCCACCTCGAAGATCCGGCAGGCGGCGGGGTTGATGCTCAGCACGGCCCCGGCATCGTCCAGCAGCACCAGGCCCTCCTGCATATGGGAGGTAATCTGCCGGAACTCGTCGGACCGGCGGCGCAGGTCCGTCAGCTGGCTGTCGATCTGCCGCCGCTGGACGTTGATGCGGCACAGCAGGGGGGACAGCTCCTCATAGGTGTCGTTTTCCAGAGGGTGCTCCAGGTCCAGGGCGTTCAGGGGCGCGGTGATGCGGCGGGACAGACGGCCCGCCAGAAGGCCCGACAGCACCAGGGCTGCGGCGGCGGCCAGCAGAATGGCCGGCAGCATTCCCAGCAGCAGCATCCCCACGGTGGCCCGGCTGATGGAAATGCGCAGCACCGTGCCGTCCGGCATCCGGCGGGCATAGTAGCTGGTTTTTTCCAGCAGGGTGCTGGAATAGCGGGTGGAGTGGCCGGAGCCGGTGCGCAGGGCCTCCCGCACCTCGGTGCGGTCGCCGTGATTTTCCAGGCTTTCGGCGTCCCGCTTGGTGTCGCACAGCACCGCCCCGTCGGCGGCGATCCAGGTCAGGCGGTAGCGGTCCGCCTTCAGCCCTTTCAGGTAATCCGTGCCCTCCGTCTCCACGGCGGCGGCTGCCAATTGCAGCTGATCCTGGAGCTGGGACTCCTGCACGGAGGCAAAATAGCTGTACAGGCAGGTCATGACGATGACCACCCCCGCCAGCAGCACGGCCACGGCGGACAGCATAAACGAACGGAAAATTTTCTTGGTCATTCTTGTTCCTCCAGCCGGTAGCCCACATTGCGGACGGTCTGGATGAGACTGCCGTAGGGGCCCAGCTTCTGGCGCAGCGTGCGGATGTGCATATCCACGGTGCGGGTCTCGCCGCAGTAATCGGTGCCCCATACCTGGGCCATCAGCTGGTCCCGGGTAAAGGCCATGCCGGGATGGGACAAAAGCAGCCGCAGCAGTTCGTATTCCTTATAGGTCAGGGACACCCGCTGTCCGTCGCAGGAGACGGTGTGGGCGTCCTGGTCCAGGACCAGGCCCGCCAGGTGCAGCAGGTGGGCGGGCCTGACGCACCGGCGCAGCACCGCCTTCACGCAGGACACCAGCTCCATGACCCCGAAGGGCTTGGTCAGATAGTAGTCCGCGCCCAGGTCCAGGGCCTGGATCTTGTCATATTCCGCGCCCTTGGCGGTGGCCATGACAACGGGGATGGAACGGGTGGCAGGGGCGGCCCGCATACGGCGCAGCAGCTCCACACCGTCCACACCGGGCAGCATCACATCCAGCACCACCAGCTCCGGCAGCTCCCGGGCCGACTCCAGCGCGGACCAGAAGGCCCCGCCGTCGGCAAAGCCCTGGGCCTGGAACCCGGTGGACTGCAGGGTGTATACCTCAATATCAAGGATACTGGCATCGTCCTCTACGCACCAGATCATGGGTTATCCCTCCTTGTGCCGGCCGGTGATGGAAAAAATCACCCACTCGGCGATGTTGGTGGCGTGGTCGCCGATGCGCTCGAAATACTTGGCGATCATCAGCAGGTCCAGGGCGTACTCCCCGTCCGCGGGGTCGGCGGCGATGCGGGAGATCAGGGCCTGCTTCACCTGGCGGAAATAGGCATCCACGGTGTCGTCGGCGGCCAGAACGGCCTCTGCTTTTATTGTATCATGTTTTACGAATGCGTCAACACTTTCTGTCACCATAGAGATGGTGGCCCGGGCCATCTGGCAGAGAATGTCGTCATGCTCGGCGGTGCGGCCCCGGAGGAAGGTGACGATCTCGGCGATGTCCTGGGCCTGGTCGCCGATGCGCTCCATGTCGGTGATCATTTTCAGGGCGGCTGAGATCTGGCGCAGGTCCCGGGCCACCGGCTGCTGCTGCAGCAGCAGCTTCAGGCACAGGGACTCGATGGTGCGCTCCTTCTGGTCGATCTCGGTGTCCAGGGGGGCCACCCGGGCGGCCATGTCGGGATTTCCCTCCGTCAGGGCCTTGGAGGCCAGGGCGATGACCTCCTCGCACAGGGCGCCCATTTCAATCAGCTCCCGGTTCAGCAGCGCCAGCTGCTGGTCAAACTGTCTTCTCATTATCCGAACCTCCCGGTGATGTAGTCCTCGGTGCGCTTGTCGGCAGGGGCGGAGAACAGCTGCTCCGTTCTGCCGAACTCCACCAGCTCGCCCAGCAGGAAAAAGGCCGTGTTGTCGGAGATGCGGGCCGCCTGCTGCATATTGTGGGTGACCATGACCACAGTGTAATGCTCCTTCAGCTCCAGGGCCAGGTCCTCGATTTTGGAGGTGGAGATGGGGTCCAGGGCGCTGGTGGCCTCGTCCATCAGCAGCACCTCCGGCTCCACGGCCAGGGCCCGGGCGATGCACAGGCGCTGCTGCTGGCCGCCGGAGAGGCCCATGGCGCTTTTCTTCAGCCGGTCCTTCACCTCGTCCCAGATGGCGGCAGAGCGCAGGGAGCGCTCCACGATGTCGTCCAGCTTGGCGTGGCTGCGGATGCCGTGGGTCCGGGGCCCGTAGGCCACGTTGTCATAGATGCTCATGGGGAAGGGGTTGGCCTTCTGAAACACCATGCCGATGCGCTTGCGCAGCAGGGTGGGGTCCACCCTGGCGTCATAGATGTTCTTCCCGTGGAAGTCCACCTCGCCTTCGATCTTCACGGAGGGGATCAGGTCGTTCATGCGGTTCAATGTCCGCAGAAAGGTGGATTTGCCGCAGCCGGAGGGGCCGATAAAGGCGGTGATCTGGCGCTCCGGAATGGCCACGGACACATCGTGGAGGGCGTGATTGGGCCCGTACCACAGGTTCAGGCTCTTGGCCTCAAGAATGGGTTCCATAGCAATGCCTCATTTCTTTCGCAGCTTCCGCCCCACCAGGGAGGCGGTCAGGTTGATCAGCAGGGTCAGCACCATCAGGATGGCGGCGATGGAGAAGGCCAGGGCCGTCTCGCCCCGCTCGGTGGCGTAGACATACAGGGCCACGGTCAGGGAGGCGGCGGAGGTGTGCAGGGACTTGATAAAGCCCACCAGCTCCAGGCCGAAGCCCGCCGTATACAGCAGGGCGGCGCTTTCGCCCACAATGCGGCCCACCGCCAGGATGCAGCCGGTGACGATGCCGTCCACGGCTCCGGGCAGCACCACGGTGCGGATCATGTGCCACTTTCCGGCTCCCAGGCCCAGGGCCCCCTCCCGATAGGACTGGGGCACGGTTTTCAGGCTCTCCTGGGTGGTGCGGACGATGGTGGGCAGGATCATCACCACCAGGGTCAGGCCGCCGGCCAGGATGCCCGCCTTCAGGCCCAGCCGCTGCACAAACAGCAGCATACCCACCAGGCCGAAGATGATGGAGGGGATGCCCGTCAGGGTCTCGGTGGCGAACTCGATGACGGCCACCAGGCGGCGGTTGGCGGCGTACTCCGTCAGATAGATGGCGGCCCCCACCCCCAGGGGCAGGACGATGACCATGGCCACCACGATGATATACAGGGTGTTGAGAATGTTGGGCAGGACGCCCACGGTGTCTTTGATATAGCTGGTCTGGCCGGTCAGCAGGGACCAGGTGATGCCCGGCACCCCGCGATAGAAGATATAGCCGATGAGAAACAGCAGCAGGGCGCAGGTCAGTCCCGCGCACAGCCACACCAGAAACCGCAGCCCTCTGTCATACAGACGGCGGCGGGGCGACAGCTTTTCCTCCATGAGTCAGTCCTCCTTCCTCTTTTTGATGAATACGTTGAGAAATACGTTGATGAGCATGATGAACAGGAACAGCACCAGGCCGATGGAAAACAGGGCCTGCTGATACAGACTGCCCACCGGGGCATAGGACATGCCGGAGATGATGCCGGTGGTCAGGAACCGGACGGACTGGAACAGTCCCGGCATATTGGCCACGTTTCCGGCCACCATGATGATGGCCATGGCCTCGCCGATGGCCCGGCCCACGCCCAGCACCACGGCGGTGGCCACGCCGCTGCGGGCGGCGTGAAGGCTGACCCGGAAATAGGTCTCCGTGGCGGTGGCCCCCAGGGCCAGGCTGGCCTCCTCATACTCCCGGGGCACCGCCCGCAGGGCCGTCTCCGACACGTTGATGATGGAGGGCAGCACCATAATGGACAGCACCAGGATGGCCGCCAGCAGACAGGCCCCGGAGCCTAAGGAGAAGGTGGTGCGGATCAGGGGCACCAGCACGATCATGCCCACCAGGCCGTATACCACCGACGGGATGCCCGCCAGCAGCTGCACGGCGGTGCGGATCACGGCGGCGGCCCTGGGCGGGGCCAGCTTGGAGAGGAAGATGGCCGTCATCAGGCCGATGGGCACGCCGATGACCATGGCCCCGGCGGTGCCGTATATGGAGGTGAGGATGAAGGGCAGAATGCCGTACTGGGCCCCGGTGGTGGTGTTGGTGGGGTCCCACACCTGGCCGAACAGGAATTTGAACAGGCCGATCTGGCGGATGGCGGGCAGGCCCGAAATGATCAGATACACGCTGATGACCAGCACAAAGCCCACGGCCACGATGCCGCACAGCAGGAAGATCAGATGGATCACGGTTTCCAGGGCCTTGCGGGCCCCTGTATTCTTTGAACGCATAGTCGGTTCCTTTCTGGTCCGGAACGGGAAAGGCCCCTGGCCCGGGATTCGGGTCAGGGGAGGCTTCCCGGGGTGGTTACTTGGCCACGGGCACCGCACCGGCGTTCTTGATGAGGTCGGAAGCGGCAGAGGAGGTGGCGAAGTCGAAGAAAGCCTGAGCGGCGGCGGAGAGAGTTACGCCCTGCTTGGTCACCAGCACAAAGGGACGCTGGATTTCATAGCTGCCGTCCAGGACGGTGGCTTCGGTGCAGGCCACACCGCCCACGGTGAGGGCCTTGACAGTGGACTTGCCTTCCACGGCGGACAGGGAGGCATAGCCGATGGCGTTGGGGTTGCCGGCAACGGCCTCAATGACGCCGCCAGTGGAGGTCAGCTCCTGGTCCAGCTTGCAGGCATCCTTGGTACCGGTGATGGACTCGAAACCGTCCCGGGTGCCGCTGCCGGACTCACGGCCGATGCAGGAGATGGCGCCGGGGTCGCCCCCCACCTCGCTCCAGTCGGTGATCTTGCCGGTGAAGATGTCGGCGATCTGCGCAACGGTCAGGTCGGCCACCTTACTGTCGGCGTTGACGATGATGGCGATGCCGTCCAAGGCCACGGTGGTCTCCTGGAGACCGGCGGACTTCTCCTGGTCCTTCAGGGCCCGGGAGGCCAGGCCGATGTCGGTGGAGCCGTTCTTCACGGCCTCGATGCCTGCGCCGGAGCCGGTGGGGTCATAGGTGACGGTGACGCCGGGATTGTCGGTGGTGAACTGCTCCTTCAGCGCGCCGATGACCTTGTCCATAGAGGTGGAACCGTTGGTGGACACGGTGCCGGAGAGAGCGGTGTTGTTGTCGTTGTTCTCAGGGGTGTCATTGCCCTTCTGGCCGCAGCCGGCCAGGATGCCCAGTGCCATGACGATGCACAGGGCCATGGAAAGAAACCTTTTCATTTTTTCATAATCTCCTTTCGATTCAACAGATTTTGGATATCCTCGGTACAGTTCATAGGATACGGGCCGGATGTAAAGCCGGAAAGGCGTGTTTTGTAAAATCCCGGTAAAATGCCGGGCCCGGCCAAGGACGAAATTTTCGCCGCCCGGCTTTACGGATGCCCGGCGGCGTGGTATACTCCAAAAGACAGAGAACGAGAAAAATCGGAAAGAGATGCGTCCTGTGCGGAAAAATCAGGCAGAGGGGCTGCTGCGGAAGCTGCCCCGGCCCGCCGGGAAGAATACAGCCCCGGCTGCCAATAAGGAGTAAATAACATGAAATATCAGGCGATTTTATTTGATATGGACGGAACACTGCTGGACACCCTGACGGATATGCAGGCGGCGGTGAACTACATCCTGGAAAAATACGGCTATCCCACCCGGACCTTAGAGGAGGTGCGCCGGTTCGTGGGCAACGGCGCGGGACCGCTGATCCACCGGGCCCTGCCCCAGGGGGTGGACCCGGACCGGGAGGCGGAAATCCTGGCGGACTACCGGGCCTATTACCAGGCCCACAACTGCGTGGAGACCCGTCCCTATGACGGCATCGGGCCGCTGCTGGAGCGGCTGCGGCAGGCAGGCGTGCGGACGGCGGTGGTGTCCAACAAGCCGGACCGGACCACCCGGACCCTGGCGGCCCGGTTCTTCCCGGAGCTGGACGGGGCCATGGGCCAGCGGGAGGGCATCGCCTCCAAGCCCGCCCCGGATATGGTCCGGGCGGCCCTGGCCCAGCTTCACGCGGCCCCGGAGGAGACTCTGTATGTGGGCGACAGCGAGGTGGACGTGGACACCGCCCAGAACGCCGGACTGGACATGATCGGCGTGGCCTGGGGGTTCCGGGGCCGGGCGGCTCTGGAGGCCGCAGGCGCGCCCCTGGTGGCGGACACCCCGGAGCAGCTGCTGGACATGCTGCAATGACCCCAAATCACGAAACGAGGTGCAATATGCATACATTTATGGTGCCCTGCCTGCTGGGCCTGGAGAAATTGGTGGGCGACGAAATCCGGCGGCTGGGCTTGAAGGACGTGCAGGTAGAAAACGGCCGGGTGCTGTGCCGGGGGGAGCTGTCCGACCTGGCGCGGCTGAACATCAACCTGCGCTGCGGGGCGCGGGTGCTGCTGGTGCTGGGCCGGTTCCCGGCCCGCAGCTTTGAGGAGCTGTTTCAGGGCACCCGGGCCATCCCATGGGAGGAGTATCTGCCCCGGGACGCGGCCTTCCCGGTGAAGGGCTACTCCATCTCCTCCCAGCTGCACGCGGTGCCCGCCTGCCAGTCCATCATCAAAAAGGCCATGGTGGAGCGGATGAAGGCCCACTACGGCCTGGAGCAGTTCCCGGAGGACGGGGTCAAGTATCAGGTACGGTTCTCCCTGTTCAAGGACGAGGCCATGATCTGCCTGGACAGCTCCGGGGAGGGGCTGTATAAGCGGGGCTATCGGGCCGTGGGCGTGGAGGCCCCTCTGCGGGAGACGCTGGCGGCGGCCATGGTGACCCTGTCCCGCTTCCGGGGCCGGGACCCCTTCTGCGACCCCTTCTGCGGCAGCGGCACCATCTGCATTGAGGCGGCGCTGATCGCCATGAACCGGGCCCCGGGCCTGGACCGCAGCTTCGACGCCCAGCGCTGGGGCTTCGTGCCCTCCGGGGACTGGCTGACCGCCGCCGGGGAGGCCATGGACAAGGAGTTCCACGGCCGGTACGACATCTGGGGCGGCGACGTGGACCCCCGGGCCGTGGCCATCGCCCGGGACAACGCCCGGAAGGCCGGGGTGGAGGAAGTGGTGCGCTTCGAGGTGGCGGATATGCGGAATTTCCGCCGGGAGGACACCTATGGCCAGCTGGTGACCAATCCGCCCTACGGTGAGCGCCTGCTGGAGCGGCAGGAGGCCGAGGCCCTTTACCGGGATTTCGGCAAAATGTGGGAGCGGCTGCCGGACACCTGGCGGACGTTGGCCCTCAGCAGCCACACGGAATTTGAGCGCACCTTCGGCCACCAGGCCAAGAAGAAGCGCAAGCTCTATAACGGCATGATCAAGTGCGACCTGTTTATGTACGGCAACGTATAAGCACCCGCCCCGGGCATTTTATTTGCACCCGGCGGCTTCCTGTGATATAATGACGGCATCACACGGATCAATTATCAAGGAGGCGCAGCTATGCAAAAGCTGGACAAACAGTTCCATATCCACTGCGTGGAGGGCGACGTGGGCCGTTACGTCATCCTGCCCGGCGACCCCGGCCGCTGTGAAAAAATTGCGGCCCTGTTCGACGACGCCCATTTTGTGGCCCAGAACCGCGAATTCACCATCTATACCGGCACCCTGCTGGGGGAAAAGGTCTCCGTCTGCTCCACCGGCATCGGCGGCCCCTCCGCCTCCATCGCCATGGAGGAGCTGCACAACATCGGCGCGGATACCTTCATCCGGGTGGGCACCTGCGGCGGCATCGACCTGGACGTGCGCTCCGGCGACGTGGTGGTGGCCACCGGCGCCATCCGCTTTGAGCACACCAGCCGGGAGTATGCCCCCATCGAGTACCCGGCCGTGGCCAATTTCGACGTCACCTGCGCCCTGGTGCAGGCCGCCAGGAACCTGAATAAGCCCCTGAAAACCGGCGTGGTGCAGTGCAAGGACGCCTTCTATGGCCAGCACAGCCCCGCCAGAATGCCGGTGTCCTATGAGCTGCTGAACAAGTGGGAGGCCTGGAAGCGCCTGCACGTGAAGGCCAGCGAAATGGAAAGCGCCGCCCTGTTTGTGGTGGCCGACGCCCTGGGCTGCCGCTGCGGCAGCTGCTTCCATGTGATCTGGAACCAGGAGCGGGAAGCCGCCGGACTGGACCAGGACATGAGCGAGGACACCACCTCCGCCGTGGAGGTGGGCGTGGAGGCCCTGAAGCTGCTGATCCAGGCGGACCGGCAGGCGTAAATTGCAGAAAACGGGCGGCCCCGGTCAAGGGCCGCCCGTTTCAGCCTGTCAAAAAAGTCTGCCACTGTCAAAAAATTCAAGAGCATTGCAATTTATTGCTCTGATTCTCCCGCAGTGAGTTTAGCGGGACGCGTATCTTCGTCCTCAAGATTATCGTACCATGCGCAAACGTAATGATAGTCATATATTCTCTGCAACAGCCCTAAACGGTCTGAAATATCATTCATACTTGTATCCGTCACGGGCGTACAGCACGTATCGATCTTCTGTTGCTCAAGCACAGAGATTTTTCCCGCTTCCTTTGAAGCGGCCAATGTAAGCAGAGCGACTTCTTTTCCAGCGTTTGCATCGACCATGCGATTGAATGCCATCAGCATTTCAGGTCTCTTGGCCGCAATCAGACTGACAACATTTGAATATGCAAACTTCAGGTACTTGGATGTTGCCCAATATGGTGTAACTGAACCATCATAAGGGTTCAGATAGATATGGTTGAAATTATCAATGTCTACTATGCAACCGTGTACCCTTCCATAGAATGAATACTGGTCCTTGTGCAGGGCTTTCCACGATCTCATATCCACGTATATGGCCTTATCCGCCTTGCATTGGGAAACATATTTCTGGTAGCAGTTTTCGACCTCCTCTTCGTTGAGAACAACAGATCGAATCTGTCTTGATATGCTGTATAAAGCATCCCAATATTTTGAAAACTTTCGCATCACTGCACTTACATATTCGGGCAGCCTCTGGTAGTAATACTCCAAGGACTGGTTGAGATTTCTTTTCTTCCCGCCATACATAATGTATTTAGTTCCTATTTCAGAAAAGCCCACAAACATAAAATAACCGGAATTTTTGACAAGTTTGATGGAACGGATGCCTGAAAATTTTGGCCTGGGTGTAGTTGATATTTTCTGATAGAAGCTCCAATAGTCATCCAGCGTTATATCGTGGATACCGTCTTTGTATTTCTCCGGTGAAAAACCGGTATCATTGAGTTCGGCAGCAAGATCAGTACGTAACTTGTTCATTGCATCTTCACTTGTACCAGTCGCCCACCTCCACTCCTCTATATCGGCAGGCATACAGTAACCAATAACATCCCTGCTGACGTTATAAAAGGTCTCATCCGAAATATCTGACAAGGGTATGGTGTGTGCAATGTTAAGCTCCGGGTTATATATACCTAAATTTTTTATCTCTTGAAACGCCGGGTGCCTTGAATGAATGCCCAATATGTAGTAAACCAGTATCTGCAACGTGTGTTCTTTCGTAGGAACGGCATCAGAAATCTTAAAATCCCACAGCGTATCACGGGTCAGGTAATCACCGTCACCGCTGTCGATAATACGATTATAGCCACCTTCAAAAGTAAATCCGCTGGAAATAATTGGGCCAACACTTTTCAAGAAGGTACGGCTACGGTTAACCAGTATGGTAATGTTTTCCACCATTTGTGTGCTGGGACATATCCTGTCAACGGGTGAAAAATAATTTTTCCCCCTACGGTATGCAACGTCATAGCCGACCAGCTGGCAGGCATTACGGATTGATGCGGCATCCAACCCTCTAACATTGTCTAACAACCGATTCGCATTATCAAGCTCGTCGACTTTCTCTGCCCCCATCAAAGAAACGCGAAAAGCGTCTTGTTTCGGTGTTCCATTCACAAATCTTGTTAGATAATCAACAGCTAATCCTTGAATTGGCTTGTATGCAGAATCTAATTTTTCAATTTCGTATTGGTCGTAGTATTCGATTGCTTTTAATCCTTTGGGCGGAATGTAGCCCCCTCTTGGCTGGCTAACTTTTTTTATTCTCGCTGTCACTGAAAACAAAACATTCACTCCCTTAGTCGAATCTTCCAAATGTTGAATAGATGATCTGCGCGACTTGGATGAAATAAAAACCGGACACCGATCGTGATACATATCGCATCAAAATTGGTGTCCGGTTATGGTGCGCGGTACAGGACTCGAACCTGTGACCCCATGCACGTCAAGCATGTGCTCTACCAGCTGAGCTAACCGCGCGGAGCAGTATGTATTCTACACGGTCTGCACCAATTTGTCAACAGTTTTCTTGCCAAGTTTCATTTTTTTTGCTATACTCTCCTCAAAACCACCCAGGAGGACAAACATCATGGAGAAAATTGCACTGGTAACGGGCTCATCCCGGGGCATCGGGCGGGCCGTGGCGGCGGAGCTGGCCCGGCAAGGCTGGGCCGTGTGCATCAACTATCGGGTCCGGGAGGACTGCGCCCGGTCGCTGCTGGAGCAGCTGACGGCGGAGGGCTGCCGGGCCATGATGGTCCAGGCGGACGTGTCCCAGCGGGACCAGGTGACGGCCATGGTGCGCCGGGTGGAGGAAACCTTCGGCCCGGTGTCGCTGCTGGTGAACAACGCCGGTGTGGCGGGCCAGGCCCTGTTCCAGGACATCTCTGAGGAGCTATGGCGCCGGTACTTCTCCGTCAACGTGGACGGCGCCTTTCACACCATCCAGGCGGTGCTGCCCCACATGCTCCACCAGCACGCAGGCTGCATCGTGAACATCTCCTCCATCTGGGGCCAGCGGGGCGCCAGCTGCGAGGTCACCTACTCCTGCACCAAGGCGGCGCTCATCGGCCTGACCCGGTCCCTGGCCATGGAGCTGGCCCCCACCCACATCCGGGTCAACTGCGTGGCCCCCGGAGTCATCCGCACGGATATGCTGGATGCCCTGCCGCCGGAGGTGCTGCCGCAGCTGGCTCAGGAAACACCCCTGGGCCGCCTGGGCACGCCGGAGGACATTGCCCACGCCGTGGCCTTCCTGGCCGGGGACGGGGCCTCCTTCATCACCGGCCAGGTGCTCACCTGCGACGGCGGCTTCATCCTGTGAAGAAAAGTTTCCGGAAACGGGTATATTTTCCTTTACAGAAGGGCCATATCCGGCTATAATAGATAAGCTAAGGAATTTTTCGATAAGGAGACGACCGACTATGGCAGTCATTGAATACGACGAGTATAAACAGAAGCTCCAGGCCCTGGAGCCAACCCTGCGGGAGCTGGAGAAGGCCCTGGGTATCCCCAAGGACCGCCAGGAGCTGAAGGACCTGCAGGCCGAGACGGAGCAGGACGGCTTCTGGAACAACATCGAGCACAGCCAGAAGGTGTCCCAGCAGATCAAGCGCCTGGAGCACCGCATCAAGAAGTACGACCGGCTGGTGTCCGAGTGGGAGGACACCGTGACCCTGTGCGAGATGGCCCAGGAGGAGGAGGACGCCTCTCTGCTGCCGGAGGTCACCGCCGGGTACGACAACCTGGAAAAGGAGATCAGCGAGCGCCGTCTGGCAGCGCTGCTGTCCGGTGAATACGACGCCAATAACGCCATTCTCACCTTCCACGCCGGTGCAGGCGGCACCGAGGCCCAGGACTGGACCGAGATGCTCTACCGTATGTATACCCGCTGGGCCGAGCGCCATGGCTACACCTATCAGCTGATGGACTACGAGGCCGGCGACGAGGCGGGCATCAAGTCCGCCACCATCCTCATCGAGGGCGACAACGCCTATGGCTACCTCAAGAGCGAAAACGGCGTCCACCGGCTGGTCCGGGTGTCCCCCTTCGACGCCAACGCCCGGCGGCAGACCAGCTTCGCCGCCGTGGAGGTCATGCCCGAGCTGGACGACGACAGCGAGATCGAGATCCGCCCCGAGGACATCGAAATGCAGGCCTGCCGCTCCAGCGGCGCCGGCGGCCAGCACATCAACAAGACCTCCTCCGCCGTCCGCCTGACCCACCTGCCCACCGGCATCGTGGTGTTCTGCCAGACGGAGCGCAGCCAGTTCCAGAACCGTGACAACGCCATGAAGATGCTGCGGGCCAAGCTGGCGGAGCTGAAGATGCAGCAGCACGCCGAAAAGGTCAGCGACCTGAAGGGCGTGCAGATGAAGATCGAGTGGGGCAGCCAGATCCGTTCCTATGTGTTCATGCCCTATACCCTGGCCAAGGACACCCGCACCGGCTACGAAATGGGCAACATCCAGGCCGTCATGGACGGCGATATTGACGGGTTTATCAACGCCTACCTGACCGCCGCCGCCAACGGCGAGATCAAGAAGTAAGGGACGCCAGCCGTCCATGACATCGCCGCTGCGCGGCGCACAAGCGTTTTGCCTGCGGCAAAACCTTGGCCGGGCGGAATTCACTTCCGACCGGCATGGTTTGATCCGGGGGCCCCGCAAAGCCCCGCTTTGCGGGGAAACGGCGATATTGATGGGTTCATCAACGCCTACCTGACCGCCGCCGCTAATGGCAAGATCAAAAAGTAATTGCATTCCCCTCAGAGGCGGACCGCCGGTCCGCCTCTGGTTTTTTGTTCCAGCGGGGTAGCGGCCCGCTGAGGGCAGCGGGCCCTACGGGCGCTTCGGCGGGAACCAGTCCATTCCCCTGCGGCAGGGCACGCGGGCCCTGCCCTACAGGATATTCTATTGGTATACACTCCGTAGGGCGGGGCCCGTGTGCCCCGCCGAAACCTGCTGATTCCGGCAGATTTGCAGCTTTTTGCGGGAAGAACCCCGCAATTTTGTGCAGTTTATTTTGAAAACGTCTTGCATTTTCCCCCGGGCAATGGTATAGTATCCCCAGGAGTTAAACTGCTCTAATTTAAGTCATCAAACCATAGGAGGTAACATCATGAAGAAATTCGGTCTGTTCGCCGCCGGTGTGCTGTTGGGCACCGCCGGCATCAAGGTCCTGTCCAGCAAGGACGCCAAGAAGGTCTATACCCACACCACCGCCGCCGTGCTGCGGGCCAAGGACAGCGTCATGGAGACCGTCACCACCGTCCGGGAGAACGCGGAGGATATCTATGCCGACGCCAAGGCCATCAACCAGCAGCGGGCCCAGCAGGAGGCCGACGCCGTGATTGAGGATGCTTCCGAGGCGGAATAAGCCATGAAGTGCAGCATTCTCCATGAGTCCGCCGGACGGCTGCGGGTCCGCCTGCACTGCCCCGCCATGACCCTGCGCCAGGCGGACATTCTGGAATACTATCTGCGGGCGGTGGACGGCGTCACGGAGGTAAAGGTCTATGACCGGACCCGGGACGCGGTGGTCTGCTTCGCCTGCGGCCGGGGGGACGTCATCGCCTCCCTGGCCGCCTTTTCCTTCCCCCGGGCGGAGGCCATGGACCTGGTGCCGGAGCACACCTCCCGGGCCCTGAACCGGGAGTTTGAGGACAAGCTCACCATGACCGTGGCCCGCCGGATCATCTCCCGGCTGTTTCTTCCGGTGCCGGTGACCACGGCGCTGGCCGTCATCCGGTCGGTGAAGTACATCCGGGAGGGGCTTTCGGCCCTGTGGCATGGCCGCCTGTCCGTGGCCGTGCTGGACGCCACCGCCGTCACCGTGTCCATGGCCCGGGGCGATTTCGCCACCGCCGGGTCCGTGATGTTCATGCTGCGGCTGGGGGAGATCCTGGAGGAGTGGACCCACAAGAAGTCCGTGGCCGATCTGGCCGGGGCCATGTCCCTGCACGCGGACCAGGTCTGGCTGCAGACCGGCGGCACCGAGGTGCTGACCCCCATCGACGCCGTCCGGGCCGGGGACCGCATCGTCATCCGCACCGGCAGCGTGATCCCCCTGGACGGCCGGGTGTCCGATGGCGAGGCCATGGTGAACCAGTCCTCCATGACCGGCGAGTCCATGCCCGTGGCCAAGCGGCCCGGCAGCTATGTATACGCCGGGACCGTGGTGGAGGAGGGCCAGTGCGTGGTCTGCGTGGAAAAGGCCTCCGGCGGCGGGCGGTACGACCGCATCGTCCGCATGATCGAGGAGTCCGAAAAGCTGAAATCCACCGCCGAGGACCGGGCCTCCCGTCTGGCGGACCGCCTGGTGCCCTATACCCTGGGCGGCACGGCGCTGACGTATCTGCTGACCCGGAATGTCACCAAGACCCTGTCGGTGCTGATGGTGGACTTCTCCTGCGCCCTGAAGCTGGCCATTCCCATTGCGGTGCTCTCCGCCATGCGGGAGTGCAGCGGGCACCATATCTCCGTCAAGGGCGGGCGGTTCATGGAGGCCGTGGCCCAGGCGGACACCATCGTTTTCGACAAGACCGGCACCCTGACCTATGCCACCCCCAGGGTGGCGGAGATCGTGCCCTTCGGCGGCCGTGACCCCCAGGAGATGCTGCGGCTGGCCGCCTGCCTGGAGGAGCACTATCCCCACTCCATGGCCAACGCCGTGGTGGAGGAGGCCCGGGCCCGAGGTCTGTCCCACGAGGAGTACCATTCCCAGGTGCAGTATGTGGTGGCCCACGGCATCTCCAGCATGGTGGAGGGGGAAAAGGTCCTCATCGGCAGCGCCCACTTCGTGTTCGAGGACGAGGGCTGCCGGGTGCCGGAGGGGGAGGACGAGAAGTTCCGGGCCCTCTCCCCTGCCTATTCCCACCTGTACCTGTGCATCGCCGGAGAGCTGGCCGCCGTGATCTGCATCCACGACCCCCTGCGCCGGGAGGCCCGGGACGCCGTGGCCGCCCTTCACGCCTGCGGCATCGGCAAGGTGGTGATGATGACCGGCGACAACCGCCAGACCGCCCAGGCCGTGGCCCGGGCGGTGGGGGTGGATGCCGTGTATGCCGAGGTGCTGCCGGAGGACAAGGCCGCCTTCATCCGCAGCGAGAAGGCCGCCGGGCGCACCGTCATCATGGTGGGCGACGGGGTCAACGACTCCCCTGCCCTGTCCGAGGCCGACGCAGGCGTGGCCATCTCCACCGGCGCGGCCATTGCCCGGGAGATCGCCGACATCACCATCGCCTCGGAGGATCTGTTTGAGCTGGTGACCCTGCGCCGGCTGAGTCAGGCCCTGATGGCCCGGATCCACCGGAACTACCGGTTCATCGTGGGCTTCAACCTGTCGCTGATCCTGCTGGGCGTGGCGGGCCTTCTGCCGCCCACCACCTCCGCCCTGCTGCACAACATGTCCACCCTGGGCATCAGCCTGAAAAGCATGACGGACCTGGGCCCGGAGCTGCCCTCCCCTACCCCAGCAGAGCGGTGACGTCTGTCGCCGTCAGGGACGGCTGGAGAGCCAAGGTGATGCCGTAGCCCAGCAGGCGGCCCAGCTCCCGGATGCGCTGGTCGATGTCCCGGGGGGTCAGGAACAGCCCCGCCCGGGGGTCGGCGTCCACCACCGTGGGGATGCCCACGGCGATCACCGGCACCCCCAGGGTGCCCCGGTCCAGGGCGCTGCGGCGGTTGCCCACGCCGGAGCCGGGCACCAGCCCGGTGTCCGACAGCTGCACCGTGGCGCACAGGCGGGCGCCGTCCCGGGCGGCCAGGGCGTCCACGGCGATCACCGCCGCCGGGCGCACCCGCTCCACGGCTCCCCGCACCAGCTCCAGGGCCTCCAGCCCCGTCCGGGCCAGCACCCCGGGACACACCGCCGCCACCGGCCGGAAATCCGCAAACTGCCGGGGCATGGCCCGGATCATGTGCCGGGTCACCAGCAGGTTGTCTATGGACGCCGGGCCAACGGCGTCGCAGGTCATGGCCCGGTTCCCCAGGCCCGCCGCCAGCACCGGTCCCTCCGGCAGCAGCGCCGCCAGCTCCCCGGCCAGGCACCGGACCCCCCGGTCGAAATAGTCCGCCTCCCGGCGGAAATACGGCCCCAGGTCCACGGTGACGTACCGCCCCACGGGCTTGCCCAGGGCCTGGGCCCCGTCCTCATCCTCCACCCGGATGTCCGTGACGGCATAGCCCTCCCGGGTCCGCTCCCGGCTGCGTACCCCGGAAATGGTCCCCGTTTCCGCCCCGGAACGGGCGGCCTGAACCGACTCCAGGGCCAGGTCCGTCCGCGTCGTGCTCATATCTATGGTCATCGCCCCCCTGATGCTACCAAATCTTGTGGCTATGGCCCAGTTTCCCCCGAGGGGAGAGAAAATATGTGAAAAAGTGCAGAGAAATTTCAAAAAGTGCTTGCAATTTTCGGACAAAGCTGGTAAAATACTATCCTGCCTGGGTATTTAGGTGCCCGTGCACGAAAATTTATCGCCGGGGAGGTGTTTGGTTTGCCGAATATCAAGTCTGCTAAGAAGCGCGTGCTGATCGCCGAGGTTCGTAACGCTCGCAACAAGGCCAACAAGTCTGCGCTGAAGACTGCTATCAAGAAGTTCGAGGCTGCTGCCGTGGAAGGCAATCGCACCGAGGCCGAGGGCGCTTACAAGGTCGCGGTGAAGTCCATCGACAAGGCCGCTGCCAAGGGTCTGATGCACAAGAACAATGCAGCCCACAAGAAGAGCGCTCTGACTCTGAAGCTGAATCAGATCGGTTGATGAAACCAAGCCAAAGGACGTCCCGCCGGACGTCCTTTTTTATTTCCGGGGGCGTGGCCCGCTGAGGGCAGCGGGCCCTACGGACTTGGCTCTCCCTTTGGGAGAGCTGTCACCGAAGGTGACTGAGAGGGCCTACAGGGCGTGGGCTCTGCCCCGCCTGAACCCGCCGGGGTTGACGCGGCCCGCTGAGGACATCCTTCTTATTTTATTCCAGCTCCTGCTCCAGGTTGTCAAACTCCGGGGCGGTGAAAAACTGCCCCAGGGTGATCCCCAGGCCGTCGCAGATGAGCTTGATGGTCAGCAGCTTCGGATTCCGGCTTTTCCCATACAGGATGTTCTTGATGCTGGACGGCGGCAGTGCGCTGACCGTGGCCAGCCGGTTGATGGTCATGTCATGCTCCTGGCAAAGACGAAGAATGCGGTCCCGGACCGCCTCGCTGGTTTTCATGCTGCACCTCCCGGACTTTTTTCTATAGCATATCCGAAAGGGCTTGCCAAAATAGGCTACGCGTGCTACTATAGGCTATGCGTAGACGATTTGGAGGTGCGAAATGGCGGACTATCAGAAAATGTATGCCCTGCTGTGCGGAGCGGTGGACGATGTGATCGACCCTTTGGAGCAGATTCCCCTGGCTATCCCCTATGCAAGTGCCCTTCGCCGTGTGCTGGAGGATGCGGAGGAGCTGTACATAGAAACTGCGGACCCGGCGGAATAATCCGCAAATTTTCATGCGGCGGCTTGTGGATGATCCGGTTCTGTGATAGAATACAGGGCATTCCAGTGTTTTTAAGGAGGTCGTTATGGGATTCACCTTAATTTTACTGCTTGCCTGTCTGGCCCTGACCAGCCTTATGGTCATCACCTTCCGGTCCGGGCGCAAGGCTCTGGGCGGCGGAGTGCTGGCCGTTATGGCCGTCAGCACAGCCGTGCTGGGATACCTGTGGGTCACGTCTCCCATGTGACGGAGGGGAATTATGGAGATCAGACAGCTTACCAATGCGGCGGAAAAACAGGCTGTAACGCGCCTGATTCTGGAGGCGCTGCCGGAGTGGTTCGGCATTCCGGAGGCCCGGGAGGCGTATATCCGGGAAAGCGCAGGCAGGATATTCTTCTGCGCCTATGACCGGAACAGGCCGGTGGGTTTTCTGTATCTGAAGGAAACGGGAAACGCCACTGTGGAGCTGTATGTCATGGGCGTTCGGAAGGAGTATCACCGCCAGGGCATAGGCCGCCAGCTGTTCCGGCAGGCCAGGGAGGCCGCCGCCGGGGCCGGGTACGCCTTTATGCAGGTGAAAACCGTGCAGATGGGGAAATATGAGGAGTACGACCGGACCAACCGGTTTTATCTGGCCCTGGGCTTCCGGGAGTTTGAGGTGTTCCCCACCCTGTGGGACGAAGGAAACCCCTGCCAGGTGTACGTCATGTCCCTGGAATAGGCCGCAAATTTTCCTTGACTCCCGGGGGGAAACGTGTTATTCTCAACCTGTTGCAGGCGATGATGGGTGCGGCAGCCCGGAGCCGCGGGAGGAAATGCCCGCCGGAGGCCCCGTTACAGGCGCAAGAGTGTGGATGTATCCAAATTCAGGTGGAACCACGGACGTTATTTCGTTCGCCCTGAGCTGTTATGGCTCAGGGCGGCTTTTATTTTGCAGGCAAAATTTACAGCACATAAAGGAGATTTGACACATGAAAAACACGGAAAAGACCATGGACAAGATCGTGGCCCTGTGCAAAAATCGGGGCTTCATCTTCGCCGGCTCCGAAATTTACGGCGGCCTGGCCAACACCTGGGACTACGGTCCTTTGGGCGTGGAGCTGAAAAATAACGTAAAGAAGGCCTGGTGGAAGAAGTTCGTCCAGGAGAACCCCTATAACGTGGGCCAGGACGCCGCCATCCTCATGAATCCCCAGACCTGGGTGGCCAGCGGCCATCTGTCCGGCTTCTCCGATCCCCTGATGGACTGCCGGGAGTGCAAGGAGCGCTTCCGGGCCGACAAGCTCATCGAGGACTGGTGCCAGCAGGAGAGCGTAGAGCTGCCCAAGCCCATCGACGCCTTCACCCAGCAGGAGATGAAGGATTTCATTGAGGAGCACAACATCCCCTGCCCCTCCTGCGGCAAGCATAATTTCACCGATATCCGCCAGTTCAACCTGATGTTCAAGACCTTCCAGGGAGTCACCGAGGACGCCAAGAACACCGTGTATCTCCGTCCCGAGACCGCCCAGGGCATCTTCACCAACTTCGTCAACACCCAACGCACCCCCCGCCGCAAGCTGCCCTTCGGCGTGTGCCAGATCGGCAAGTCCTTCCGCAACGAGATCACCCCCGGCAACTTCATCTTCCGGGTCCGGGAGTTTGAACAGATGGAGCTGGAGTTCTTCTGCAAGCCCGGAACCGACCTGGAGTGGTTCCAGTATTGGCGGACCTTCTGCCACAACTGGCTGCTGGGCATCGGCCTGAAGGACGAGAACCTGCGCCTGCGGGACCACGATCCCGAGGAGCTGTGCTTCTATTCCAAGGCCACCACGGACTTTGAGTTCCTGTTCCCCTTCGGCTGGGGCGAGCTGTGGGGCGTGGCGGACCGCACCGACTATGACCTGACCCAACATCAGAACACCTCCGGCAAGGACCTGACCTATTTTGACCCCGAGACCAACCAGCGGTACATCCCCTATGTGGTGGAGCCGTCTTTGGGCGTGGAGCGCAGCGTTCTGGCGGTGCTGTGCGACGCCTATGACGAGGAGGTAGTGGGTCAGGACAAGAACGGCAAGGACGACGTTCGGGTGGTGCTGCACCTGCACCCGGCTCTGGCCCCCTATAAGGCGGCCATCCTGCCCCTGAGCAAGAAGCTGTCGGAGCCGGCCATGGAGATCTATAACGACCTGTGCAAGGACTTTATGCTGGACTTCGACGAAACCGGCTCCATCGGCAAGCGCTATCGCCGGGAGGACGAGATCGGCACCCCCTTCTGCATTACCGTGGACTTTGATACCGTAGGCGACGGCGAGAACCCCGGCGACCACTGCGTCACCGTCCGTGAGCGGGACACCATGGAGCAGGTGCGCATTCCCATCAGCGAGCTGAAGGCGTACCTTACCGAGAAGCTGGCCTATTGATCCGGCCATGAACATGAAAAAGCAGCTGGCCCTGGGCGGCGCACTGCTGACGGCCACCGCCGCCGCCTGCCTGAAGCTGGCCCAGTGGGCGGGAAAGAAGATTGAGTCCCGCCAGAAGAAAAAGCAATAACCCAACCGCAAGAGGGAGAGGCCGGAGCCTCTCCCTCTTATTATCTGCATTTCTCCGTTACCGGCGCTGCAGCAGGCCGTCGCTGATGCGGTACACCACGTCGGCCCGGTCCATTACGGACAGGTCGTGGGTCACCACGATGACGCAGCGGTTTTCCTCATGGGCCAGCTTCAGCAGCAGGTCGATGATGTTGTCGCTGTTCTCGCTGTCCAGGTTGCCGGTGGGCTCGTCCGCCAGCAGCAGCCGCCGGTCCATGGTCAGGCCCCGGGCGATGGCCACACGCTGCTGCTCGCCGCCGCTGATGTGGGTGGGATAGCGGTCCAGCAGCTCCTCCGGCAGGGACACCCGCCGGGCCAGCTCCATGGCCTGCTGCCGGGCCTCCTTGGCGTCCACATGGCACAGCTCCATGGGGTACTCGATGTTCTCCAGGGCCGTCAGCAGCGGGAACAGGGCGAAATCCTGATAGATCACCGCAGCCTTCCGGCGGCGGTACTCGTCCAGGTCCATGTCGCCGGTGGGGGTGCCCTCAAACAGCACCTGGCCGCTTTCCGGCAGGTCCAGCCCCGCCATCAGGCTCAGCAGCGTGCTCTTGCCCGCGCCGGATTTGCCCACCAGGGCGTACAGCGTGCCGCATTCAAAGGCGCAGTTCATGCCCCGCAGCACCGGCTTTTCCGCACTGTAGCTATAGCAGACATCTTTCAGTTCCAGAATGGACATATCATTCAACCTCCCTGCGGTTTTTCAGAATATGGCGGCTGTTGGCCCTGTGCAGAGCCACATGGGCTCCCAGCAGCCACAGCACGGCGAAGGCGGCAGTAAGGCCCAGGCCCAGGGCGGTACCCCAGCCCAGAGCCAGGCACAGGCCCGCCCCCAGCACGGCCCCCAGGGCCGCCAGCATCAGCTGCTCCCAATACAGGCTCCAATAGGCGGTGCGGCTGTCCGCGCCTACGCTGCGCATGGTGCGCAGCTCCTTCCGCCGGGACTGCACCTGCAAAAATGCGATCAGATATGCCAGACCCAGGGCGATGACGTACACCACCGGGAACAGGTGCTGCATATACCACAGGCGCTGGGCGGCGGCCCGCTCCGTGGTCAGGTATGCCGCGTCGTTGATGATGACGAAGTTCCGGACGGCCCGGAGCTTGCCCACGGCGGACAGCTCCATGTCGTACAGAGCCTGCTTCACCGCCGTCAGATCTGTGCAGTCAGCGATTTTAAACGTGGCGCCGCTGATGGACTTGGCCAGGTAGACGCCGCCCAGGGTGCAGAGCTCCAGATCCTCGTCGTATACGTAGGGGCAGCGCAGCATGCTCAGGTTCGTGTAGATATTGTTGGCCCGGCCCGTCTGGGCATAAGCGCCCACCACACGAAGGCCTATCTGGCTTCTGCTGTAGCTGTAAGCGCTCGAGCACCGAACCTCCAGCCAGATCCAGTCACCCAGCCGGATGCCGTACTGGTCCATCATTTCCGTAGAGATGACGCACCGATTCTCTGCCGTTTCCGGGTCCAACGACGCATCCCAATCCATCTGGAAGCAGCTGGAATCGTAACCCTCCAGCCACTGGGTCTCGATGGACGTGCTGTACATAAACTCCGGCGCACCCTCCAGCCGGTCGATAAACACCAGGTCCGGCCCGGAGGACAGATTCGCCATATACCGTTCGCTCTCAAAGGTGGTGGTGGGCTGGGGCGGCAGGCCGGGTCCGGCCACCAGCTCGCTGCCCCGGTACACTCCCGCAAAGTAGTAGGGCGTGGCCGTCAGCCTTGTCAGCTCACTGACGCCGGGCAGCTGGCCGATCTGGTCCAGCACCCGCTCATCCAGCACCAGATCGGTGGTATACTTGCCGCTGATGTCCGTCATATTGCCCCGGACAGAGCTGTTTGCCCGCAGGTCCCGCAGCTGTCCGTCATAGCGGATAACGATACCCGACAGCTGGCAGAACAGGACGGCCGCGCACACGCCTGCCAGCACCGGCGCCAGGGAGCGGAAGCCGCCCCGCAGCACCGACAGCCGCGCATAGGTCCGGGGACCGCCCCGCAGGGGACGGGACGGCGTACCCTGGGCGGCGCGGCTCTCCCGGCGGCGCTTTTTGTGCCGCCGCTCCAGGCTGACCACACTGAACACCAGGCAGGAGACCAGCGCCAGGACCAGGGTGGCCAGGGCGATCAGGGCCAGGATTCCCCAGCCGGGGGCCGCCAGATACTCTGTGGCGGAGCGATGCATGGCCAGGGCGGTGTTGCTGTAATACAGGTCCAGGGACGTGGCGCCGTCCAGCACCACCTCCAGCAGCTTCAGCACCCCCAGGCACACGAAGCGGCTGAGGATCAGGCCCAGTCCCGCCGCCGGCAGGGCCACCGTTCCGGCACAGAATAGGAAATAGGTATGTACGTTCCGCCGGGCAGCGCCCACCCGGATCATGGTGCGGCCAATGCCCCGCTGACGGAACACCAGCAGATAGCCGAACAGCACCAGAAAGCCCAGTCCCGCCGCCAGACATACGCCCGCGATGATCTGCACCAGCCGCAGCATGTCCTCCAGCGCCTGGGACACGGCGGCATAGCCCTGGTCATACACGGTGACGCGGATGGAGGACGGCAGATCCTTTTCCAGACGCTCGATGTACTCCTGGGCCAGGTCGTTTTTCAGCTGCAGCTGCCCCAGCGTGAAGGAGCAGTGGTTCTGCTGCATATCGATATCGTTCCGGACGGGGATATAGACCATGGTCTCGTATTCTTCATTGGCGGAGAAAATACCGCTGACGGTATAGGTGTCCTCCGCGTCGAAGCCCTCCCCGGCCCAATAGCTGTAGGGAATCAGGGTATTCTTCCGCACCGCCAGGGACAGGGGCAGACTGTCCCCCACGGACAGGCCCAGATCCTTGGCCACCGCCTGAGAGATCAGGCAGCCCTTGCCGCCTGCGGTATAGTATGCGCCCTCTGCCAGGGTCAGCTCATCCTGCTGAAAGGGCAGCAGGTCCGCCGGCCGGTCCGTGGCCTGCACCGTCAGGGAGTGGGTCGTGACCTGATAGGTCTGGGCCACCTTCTCGATGCCCGTGGAGCCGTCCAGCTTGGGCGGCGTGCCGTCGGGCTGGGTGACGTCCAGCACATCGGTGACGCCGGTGTCTACCCCGTCCAGCTCATACTGCCCCATGGACAGCTGCATGTATGATGCGCCCATCAGGCTGGACTTGGCATAGGAGCCGTGGAGCAGATAGTCGTGCCCGGGGATCCAGATGCTGTCTGCCGGAGGCACATAGTCCTGGTCGGGAATGTACATGCTGGCCTCCCCCGGGATCTCCAGCAGTACCGGTGAGCCGTCCACCATGCGCTGGCCGGTATACAGCATGCGGCTGATGATGGCGTCATAGAGCGGAAGCACCCGGTCATAAGCGGGACGAGGAGTTTCCGCCACTATGTTCCCGTTTTCATCGATGGTCCAGCCGGAGCCATCCTCCGCCGGGACGTGAAGTGTGACCAGCTCCCGCACCTTCACCATGGCCACAAACCGGTCCTTCAGCAGGAGACGGTTGGTCAGCATGCTCAGGTCCGGAGTATAGCCCAGGGCCATGCGGGTGGGCTCCCAGGCCACCAGGGCCGGATCCTCCCGGTCCAGCTTTTCCTCAAATTCCGCCAGGACCTCCCCGGCGTCCGCCACCACCTTGGTGGTGCTGGGATAGCCCGGGCCCAGATACTCCACCAGCCCAATGGTGGAGTAATTCTCCCGGCACTGGCGCAGGGTGCGCTGCAGGGCGAAGCTCAGCCCCAGGGATGTGCCCAGCAGCGTCACCAGCAGCGTCATCAGCAGCAGAAATGCCACTGACCGTTTGGGGGTCCGCAGGGCGTTTCTGATACCGTGTCTGGCAAACATACGGCCTTCCCTCCTTTGATTTCCGTTATGTAATAAATCTTATTGCAGCCAGGCGTGGAAGGACACGCTGCCGCCGGAGTAACGCGTGTCCTCCTCCAGCAGCAGGGACTGGCCCACCCGGCGGAAGGTCGAGCGCTGCTCCCCGTCCACGCTGAGCACCGTTACGGAATCCACGATGTAGTCATTGTATCGGGTGCCCATGTCCGGACGCTGGGACTCCAGGTCCGTGGGCTGGTCGGCAAGGCCCCACTCGTAAAACCGCAGATGGGGCACGTCCGTCTGCCGATAGTAAGACCCCGCCGTGGGGTAGAAAATCTCCACGTCGGCGTAGCTGGCCACGCCGTACCACTGCTTCTGGGCGATCCAGTCCTCCGGCTCCTCCGTCAGCTGCACCGTGTAGCTGATCCGCTGGGCGGCGGGGTCCAGGGTGGAGGAGACGATCAGGACCTTGGAGCTGACCTCCTGCAGACGGTCGGGGTCTGTCTGACCGGCGGCCGCCGGGGATACCCCGGTCCGGGCGGGCTTTGGCTCCGTGAGGAAGGTCATGGCCAGCGCGGCGCACAGCAGCACCGCCGCCGCCGACAGCCACACCCCGGGGCGGCGATAGTGCAGCACCGACTTCACCCGGTCCCGGACCCCCACCTCGCCGAAGGCCAGGGGACACAGCACCAGCCTGCGCCGCCGGGGCATGGCGCAGTCCAGCAGGGCCTGGGAATAGGCGGCCCGCTGGGCCCGGTTCATATCCCGCACCACCCGCTCGTCGCAGGCCAGCTCGATGTCCCGGCACAGCAGGACATACGCCGCCCAGATCAGGGGATGGAACCAGTATACCGCCACCAGCAGATGGCCCAGCGGCTTCCACCAGTGGTCCCGGCGGCGCAGATGGGCCCCCTCGTGGCGCAGCACGCTTTGCAGGGTCTCCCCCTCCAGCCCCGAGGGCAGATACACCCGGGGCCGGAAAATGCCCAGGATAAAGGGGGAGGAGATGTCGTCGCAGAGGTAAACCTGCTTCCCCACCCGGATGGAGGCCGCCACCTGCCGCCGCAGCCGCAGATAGCTCACAGCCGCCCAGCCCAGCACCGCCGCCATGCCCACCAGCCATACCCAGGCCAGGTCCGTCAGGGTAATCCCCGCTCCGGGGGAGGCCGTCTCCATGGCTGCGGCGGCGGGAAGCGCCGCCTGCCCCGGCTGGGGCCGGACGCTGAGAACGCTTTCCGGCAGCACCGGGCACATCAGGCACACCGCCACCAGCCCCCACAGCAGGCAGTTGCCCCACTTGGGCATCCGCCGCCGGGTCACCAGCCGCACCGCCAGGATGGCCAGCACCAGAAGTCCGGCGTTGGCGCTCATGCCCGCCACCGCCAGGAAGATCCGGCTCAGCACGGTCACTCCTCCTTCCGGAATTTGTCGATCATCTGCTGAATTTCCTCCGCCTCCTGGGCAGACAGGCCCTTCTGGGCGGTAAAGGCCGCCACAAAGGCCGGCAGGGAGCCGTGGAAGGCGTTGTCCACAAACTGCTCGCTGCGACGGGAGGCAAACTGCTCCCGGGTCAGCACCGCCGACACCAGGCCGTCCTCATTCCGGAACAGCCCCTTTTCGCACAGCTTCCGCAGCACCGTGTAGGTGGTGGGTTTTTTCCAGTTCAGCTCCTGCTCGCACAGCTTCACCAGCTGGCCGGAGGGGATGGGCTCATGGTCCCACACCAGGTTGGCAAACCGCTCCTGCACCTCACCGATCTCCATATCGCGAACACGCATAAAATGACCCTCCTTGAAAAGTTTATGGCTTGTAAACTTATATCAGTTTATCATACGTCACCGGCTTTGTCAAGTTAAAGCAAGAGAAATTCGATCTGTGCCATTTGTTTTCACCGGAAGGACAAATGTTGCGCATCTGTCCTTCGTATGGAAAATTTGTGCAATTTCCCTTGCCGCTTTTGCAGCTTGCAGGCATGGGTGTGTCCCGGATTTTTGTAAACCAGGCTGCAAGTTCTATTTTGACGAAACATTTTGCAAGCCCGCCCCCCACAAGCTCCATTTTTACCAAACCATTCGGTGTTTTCATGGGCTTAATGGAGAAAATGCGCCCCGGGCGGGATTTTTGCGGAAAACCGATTCACAACCCCGGGCGGGTGTGCTACATTTAACATGGACCAGAAAAAGAAGGACTCTGCGCCCGCCGCAGAGGAAATGTGTAGGAGGTAAATCCATTATGATCCAGCTCACCGACCACGGCATGTACCTGGTAAACGGCGTTCCCCAGGAAACTGCGGCCACGGCCCAGGAGGAAGCCCGCCGCCGGACCATGGCCTGGCAGATCCTGCAGGCCCACAACGAGTCCCCGGATCCCATGCAGCTGCGCATCCGGTTTGACGCCATGGTGTCCCACGACATCACCTATGTGGGCATCATCCAGCAGGCACGGGCCTCCGGCATGAAGGAATTCCCCATTCCCTATGCCCTGACTAACTGTCACAACAGCCTGTGCGCCGTGGGCGGCACCATCAACGAGGACGACCATATGTTCGGCCTGTCCGCCGCCAAGAAGTACGGCGGCATCTACGTCCCCGCCAACCAGAGCGTGATCCACTCCTACGCCCGGGAGCAGATGGCCAAGTGCGGCTCCATGATCCTGGGCTCCGACTCCCACACCCGCTATGGCGCCCTGGGCACCATGGCCGTGGGCGAGGGCGGCCCGGAGCTGGCCAAGCAGCTGCTGAAGAACACCTGGGACACCCCCATGCCCAAGGTGGTGCTGGTGTACCTCACCGGCAAGCCCCGGCAGGGCATCGGCCCCCACGACGTGGCCATCGCCCTGGTGAAGGCCACCTTTGAAAGCGGTTTTGTGAACAACTGCGTTCTGGAATTTGCCGGCCCCGGCATCAAGAGCCTGCCCATCGACTTCCGCAACGGCATCGACGTGATGACCACGGAGACCACGTGTCTGTCCTCCATCTGGGAGACCGACGAGGTCACCCGGGGCTTCTATGAGGCCCACAAGCGGCCGGAGGACTACAAGCCCCTGCACCCCGGCCAGGACGCCTACTATGATAAGATGATCACCATCGACCTGTCCAGGATGGAGTCCATGATTGCCCTGCCCTTCCATCCCTCCAACGCCTGGACCATCCACGAGTTCCTGGAAAATGCCCAGGAGCTGCTGGCCAAGGTGGAGGCCGATGCCAAGCGCCGCTTCCCCAAGGCCAATCCCCAGCTCACCGATAAGATCCACGACGGCGCCGTCTGGGCCGACCAGGGCGTCATCGCCGGCTGCTCCGGCGGCCTGTTCGACAACATCACCGAGGCGGCGGACATCGTCCGCGGCCACTATACCGGCTCCGGCGCCTTCAGCTTCGACGTGTACCCCACCTCCGTGCCCGTGTCTCTGGAGCTGATGAAGGTGGGCTCCACCGCTGACCTGCTGGCCTCCGGCGCCATCATCAAGCCCAGCTTCTGCGGCCCCTGCTTCGGCGCAGGGGACGTGCCCGCCAACAACGGCCTGTCCCTGCGGCACACCACCCGCAACTTCCCCAACCGCGAGGGCTCCAAGCCCGGCGAGGGCCAGTTTGCCGCCGTGTGCCTGATGGACGCCCGGTCCATCGCCGCCACCGCCGCCAACGGCGGCCGCATCACCGCCGCCACCGATGTGGAATACACCCCCGTTCACCACGAGTATCACTTCGACAAGGAAGTGTATGACAACCGCCTGTACTACGGCTTCGGCAAGGCCGATCCCAGCGTGGAGCTGGTGATGGGCCCCAACATCACCGACTGGCCCAAGATGTACAATCTCACCGAGAACCTGCTGGTGGAGCTGGCCGCCGTGATCCACGATCCCGTCACCACCACCGATGAGCTGATCCCCTCCGGCGAGACCTCCTCCTATCGCTCCAACCCCCTGCGTCTGGCGGAGTTCACCCTGTCCCGCCGGGTGCCGGAGTATGTGCCCCGGGCCAAGGATATAGCCGCCCGGGAGGCCCAGCGCCGCAGCGGTCAGGTCCCCGCCTCCCTGCTGGAGACCCTGGGCCGCGTGGGCGATGCCCAGGAGCTGGCTAAGAACACCCAGTTCGGCTCCTGCGTGTTCGCCAACAAGCCCGGCGACGGCTCCGCCCGGGAGCAGGCCGCCTCCTGCCAGAAGGTGCTGGGCGGCTTCGCCAACATCTGCTATGAATACGCCACCAAGCGCTATCGCAGCAACTGCATCAACTGGGGCATCCTGCCCTTTACCATCGACCAGGGCACGCCTTTCGACTATCAGCCCGGCGACTGCGTGTTCGTCCCCGGCATCCGGGCCGCCATCGAAAACGGCGCAGAGGACATCCCCGCCCAGGTCATCTGCCGCGACGGCAGCACCCATGACCTGCTGCTCCACGTCCGGGGTCTGACCCAGGATGAGAAGGAGATCATCCTGGACGGCTGCCTGATGAACTACTACGCCGCCAGAATGTAACGCATCCCCGCCCGGGAGGCTCCCGCCTCCCGGGCACCCCGAACCATACAAACCGCCCCGGAATATTGAAGGAGGAAATATCGCTCATGGAAAAAATCAAGATGGTCACCCCCCTGGTGGAGATGGACGGCGACGAAATGACCCGCATCCTGTGGCAGATGATCAAGGACCAGCTGATCCTGCCCTTTGTGGACCTGAAAACCGAGTATTATGACCTGGGCCTGCTGCACCGCAACGAGACCCAGGATCAGGTCACCGTGGACGCCGCCAATGCCACCCGCCGCCTGGGCGTGGCCGTGAAGTGCGCCACCATCACCCCCAACAAGCAGCGCATGGAGGAATATCCCCAGCTGACCCAGATGTGGAAAAGCCCCAACGGCACCATCCGCTCCATCCTGGATGGCACCGTGTTCCGGGCCCCCATCCTCATCGACAGCATCCACCCGGTGGTGAAGAACTGGAAAAAGCCCATCACCATCGCCCGTCATGCCTACGGCGACGTGTATAAGAGCGTGGACATGTACACCACCGAGCCCGGCGAGTGCACCATGACCTTCAAGGGCCAGAGCGGTGAGGAAAAGACCCTGCTGGTGCAGAAGGTGGACGGTCCCGCCGTGTGGCAGGGCGCCCACAACAAGGAAAAGAGCATCCGCTCCTTCGCCCGGGCCTGCTTCCAGTACGCCATCGACACCAAGCAGGACCTGTGGTTCTCCACCAAGGACACCATCGCCAAGGTCTACGACGGCGAGTTCAAGAAGGTGTTCGAGGAGGAGTTTGAAAGCTACAAGGCTAAGTTCGACGAACTGGGCATCACCTATTTCTATACCCTCATCGACGACGCCGTGGCCCGGGTCATCCGCAGCCAGGGCGGGTTCATCTGGGCCTGCAAGAACTATGACGGCGACGTGATGAGCGACATGGTGTCCACCGCCTTCGGAAGCCTGGCTATGATGACCTCCGTGCTGGTGTCCCCCGACGGCACCACCGAATATGAGGCCGCCCACGGCACCGTCACCAAGCACTACTACAAGCACCTGAAGGGCGAGCAGACCTCCACCAACCCCATGGCCACCATTTTTGCCTGGTCCGGCGCGCTGCGCAAGCGGGGCCAGCTGGACGGCCTGACCGACCTGGCCGCCTTTGCCGACAAGCTGGAGGCCGCCTGCTTCGAGACCCTGGGCAACGGCATCATGACCAAGGACCTGGTGGGCCTGGTGGACGAGGGCACCCCCGTCACCGCCGTCAACAGCAGTGAATTCATCGGCGCGATCCACGACCGTCTGGCCGCGAAGCTGTAAAAAAGGGAGGCAGAGAAATGAACCTGCTCATCACCGCCACCGCCGGCACCATGGAGTCCAACGACATCATGGTCACTCTGGAGCCCGCCCAGTCCGGCGGCATCCAGATCAGCCTGACCAGCAACGTTCTTCAGCAGTTCGGCCGCCAGATCGAGGCCGTCATCCGGGACACCCTGACCCACTACGGCATTGAGAATGCCGAGGTCACCGCCGTGGACAAGGGCGCCCTGGACTGCACCGTCCGGGCCCGGGTCACCGCCGCCATTTTCCGGTCCGCCCAGTCCGACGCCTATGAATGGGAGGTCAAATAACATGTATGTGAAAGACAGACTGCGCCGCAGTATGATGTTCGTGCCCGGCAACAACCCCGGCATGATCCGCGACGCCCATATCTACGGGGCCGACTCCATCATGTTCGACCTGGAGGACTCCGTGGCCTATACCGAAAAGGACACCGCCCGCTTCCTGGTGTATAACGCCCTGAAGACCCTGCACTTCGGCTCCAAGGAGACCGTGGTCCGCATCAACGACCTGAGCAGCGGCCTGGGTATCAAGGACCTGGAGGCCGTGGTCCGGGCCGGGGTACAGGTGGTGCGCCTGCCCAAGACCGACAGCGCCCAGGACGTTATCGACTGCGAGCGGGAGATCCAGCGCATCGAGCGGGAGTCCGGGATCCCCGTGGGCACCACCGGCATGATGGCCGCCATTGAAAGCGCCAACGGCGTTCTCCACGCCGCCGAGATCGCCCACGCCAGCGGCCGCCTCATCGGCATCGCCCTGGGAGCCGAGGACTATGTCACCGACCTGAAAACCACCCGCTCCGACGGCATCGAGCTGCTGTTTGCCCGCTGCATGATCCTCAACGCCGCCCGATCCGCCGGTATCGCCGCCCTGGATACGGTGTATTCCGACGTCAACAACGAGGAGGGCTTCATCGCCGAGGCCACCCTCATCAAGAAGCTGGGCTTCGACGGCAAGTCCGTTATCAATCCCCGCCAGATCGAGCCTCTGCACCAGGTGTTCATGCCCAGCGAGAAGGACCTGAACAAGGCCCGGGCCATTATGGACGCCATCGCCGAGGCCAACGCCCGGGGCAGCGGCGTGGCCAGCCTCAAGGGCAAGATGATCGACAAGCCCGTGGTCACCCGGGCCAAGCGCCTGCTGGACCTGTACGAGGCCGGCAGCAAGATCGACGAAGTGGAGGAGATTTGACATGATCGAGCTTGAAAAGATCCCGCATATCCACGAGATCAGCAACCACGGGCCGTACCACGGCGCGCGGGAGAAGAACACCGCCACCTTCCAGGCCCGCTCCACCCGTCAGAACAAGCTGGTGCCCTCCCTGGAGGAGGCCATCCGCCGCACCGGCCTGAAGGACGGCATGACCATCAGCTTCCACCACCACTTCCGCAACGGCGACCACATCATCAACACCGTGGTGGATAAGCTGGCGGAAATGGGCTATAAAAACCTGACCCTGGCGGCCAGCTCCCTGGCCGCGGTCCACGCCCCCCTGATCCGCCACATCCAGAACGGCGTCATCACCCATATCGAGACCTCCGGTATGCGGGGCGAGCTGGCCGAGCAGGTGTCCCGGGGCCTCATCGACTGCCCGGTGGTGTTCCGGTCCCACGGCGGCCGGGCCAGCGCCATCCGCTCCGGCGACCTGCACATTGACGTGGCCTTCCTGGGCGCTCCCTCCTGCGACCCCTACGGCAACGCCAACGGCTACAGCCGGGACGACGAGGACGGCATCGCCTGCGGCTCCCTGGGCTATGCCCGCACCGACGCCACCTATGCCGACAACGTCATTGTCATCACCAACCACCTGGTGGCCTATCCCAACGCCCCCTGGGCCATCCCCGAGTTCGAGGTGGACTATGTGGTCATGACCGACGACATCGGCGACCCCAAGGGCATCATGTCCGGGGCCACCCGCTATACCAAGGACCCCAAGGAGCTGCTGATCGCCAAAACCGCCGCCAACGTCATCGAGGCCGCCGGTTATCTGTACGACGGCTTCTCCATGCAGATGGGCTCCGGCGGCGCGTCCCTGGCCACCGCCCGGTTCCTGCGCCAGAAGATGATCGACCAGAACATCCACTGCCGCTTCGCCCTGGGCGGCATCACCGGCCAGATCGCCGCCATGCACGAGGAGGGCCTCATCGACCGCATCCTGGACGTGCAGAGCTTCGACCTGGACGCCGCCAAGAGCCTGAAAAACAACCACTTCCACCACCAGATCAGCGCCAGCTACTACGCCAGCCACATGGTGGCCGCCGCCGTGGACCAGCTGGACTTCGTGATCCTCTCCGCCCTGGAGATCGACACCGACTTCAACGTCAACGTCCTCACCGGCTCCGACGGCGTGATCCGCGGTGCCATCGGCGGCCATCCCGACACGGCGGAGGGTGCCAGCCTTTCTGTGGTGGTGGCTCCCCTGACCCGGGGCCGCATTCCCACCGTGGTCAAGCGCGTCAACACCGTGGTCACCCCCGGCGACGTGGTGGACGTGGTGGTCACCGACCAGGGCATTGCCGTGAATCCCCGGCGGCCCGACGTGAAGGAAAAGCTGGAAAAGGCCGGCCTGCACGTGTTCACCATCGAACAGCTCCAGAAGCGGGCCGAGAAGCTCGTGGGCGTGCCCGATCCCATCCGCTATAAGGACCGCATCGTGGGCGTGGTCATGTACCGCGACAACACCATCATCGACGTGATCCGCCAGATCGACGAGGATGCCTGATCTGCGTATTGTAACGGCGCTGCCCCAGTCCCTGCGCCCGGCGTATGAGGCCCTGCTGGCCTCCGCCGGCCTGCGGGACGAGGGAGACGCCGACTGCACGGCCCTGCTGTCGTCCGACGGCGGGGCCCTGCTGGCCTGCGGGTCCGTCAGCGGCCGGGTCCTCAAGCAGATCGCCGTGGCCCCCCAGGCCGAGGGCGACGGGGCCTGCGCCCAGATCGTCACCGCCCTGCTGGAGGAGTCCGCCCGGCGGGGCGCAGCCCACCCGTTTCTGTATACCAAGCCGAAAAATGCCCGCCTGTTCCGCAGTCTGGGCTTCTTCCCGGTGGCGGAAACGGCGGACATGCTGATGATGGAGCACCGCCGGGGCGGCGTGGAGCGGTACATCGCCTCCCTTCCGGCGTATGACGGCGAAAGCGGGGCCGTGGTGTGCCACGCCAACCCCTTCACCCGGGGCCACCGGCACCTGGTGGAATACGCCGCCGCCCGCTGTCCCCACCTGTACGTGTTCGTCCTCAGCGAGGAAACCGGGGATTTCCCGGCGGCGGACCGGCTGGCGCTGGTGCGCCGGGGCACGGAGGACCTGCCCAACGTGGACGTGGTCCCCGGCGGAGATTATATCATCTCCCGGGCCACCTTCCCCGCCTATTTCCTCCAGGGGGACCCGGAGCAGGCCCGCTGCGACCTGGAGCTGACCCTGTTCGGCAAGCGCATCGCCCCGGCCCTGGGCATCACCCGGCGCTTTGTGGGCCAGGAGCCCTACTCCCCGGTAACGGCCCGTTATAACCAGCGGATGCAGGCCCTGCTGCCCCAGTGGGGCATCCGCGTGGAGGAAATCCCCCGGCTGGAGGGCATCAGCGCCAGCCGGGTGCGTCAGCTGCTGCGCCAGGGCCGCCTGGCGGAGCTCCAACCCCTGGTGCCGGAGACGACCTATGCATACTGTCGAGATCACTTTGGAGCAGGTGCTCCTTGCCCGTGACCGCCGGGTGCAGCACCAGCGGGAGCTGGCCGCCCGATACGGCGGGACCCTGCTGTCCTTTACCATGAACATCGCCGGTCCCGTGAAGGACGCCCCCCTGGTCCGTCTGGCCTTTCAGGCGGGCCTTGCGGCGCTGGGCCGGGACCTGGGGCAGCCCCTGCACCGGGAGCTCATCCAGGCCCCCACCGGCCCCGAGGCCCTGCTGGTCTATGACCGCCCGGCCCCCTGGGTGAAGGAGCGCTGCCTTCTGCTGGAGGAGCGGGAGGCGGTGGGCCGCCTGTATGACCTGGACGTGCTGTCCCCGGAGGGGGAGAAGCTGTCCCGGCCCCAGAGCCGCCGGTGCCTGATCTGCGGCGGGCCGGTGACGGTATGCTCCCGCAGCCGGGCCCACGGTCTGCCCGCCATCCGGGCAAGGACCCGGGACATCCTGGCGGACTTTGCCGCCGGGCATCTGTCCGCCCTGGCCCGGCAGGCCCTGGAGGACGAGGTGGACCTGACCCCCAAGCCCGGCCTGGTGGACCGCCGCAACACCGGCGCCCATGACGACATGGACCGCCCCCTGTTTCACCGCAGCGCCGGGGCCTTGACACCGTATTTCCGGCAGTTTGCCGCCCTGGGCATGGCCGGGGCCTCGCCCCGGGAGCTGCAAAGCCTGGGCCGTCAGGCGGAGCATGCCATGCTGGACGCCACCGGCGGCGTCAACACCCACAAGGGGGCGCTGTACAGCTTCGCCCTGCTGCTGTCGGCCATGGGCCGGTGCCTGACGGAGGGCGGCGACCCCTTTGACACCGCCGCCGCCATAGCCGCGGCACTGCCTCCGGCGGAAAACACCCACGGCAGCGCCGTCCGCAGCCAGTGCGGCGGCGTCCGGCAGGAGGCCGTGTCCGGCTTCCCCACCGCCCGGCATATGCGGGGACTTCTGGAGAGCGCCGGGCCGCTGTCGGCCCTGGTGTGGGCCATGTCCCGGCTGGACGACAGCACCCTGGTCTATCGGGGCGGCCCCCAGGGGCTGGCCTATGTCCGCCGGAGGGCGGCGGAGCTGCTGCGACTACCGGAGGAGGCCCTGCCCCCGGCGCTGGAGGCCCTGGACGATGATCTCATCGCCCGGCATTTGAGCCCCGGCGGCAGCGCCGATTTGCTGGCCCTGGCCCTGTTCCTCCGCGCCGCCGCCCCGGAGACCTGGCTGTAAAGCGCAAAAATCATCCCCGGAAAGCATAGCTTTCCGGGGATGATTTTTTTCACACGGCAGCGGTCTCCTGAGACGGTTCCTTGGCGGGCTCCTCCCGGCAGAAGGGATACTCCAGCATCCGGGGCAGGCGCATATACCGCCGGAAGTCGTTGCAGAAGGCGGCGTACTCATACCCGGTGCAGATGCGCTCGTCCATCACCACGCCGATGGGCATCATCTTCTTGGTCAGGTCGCCGGACATGTAGTTGGGCACAGGCTTGCCCATGCACACGAACACGCTGGTGGTGCCGAATTCATAGCAGTGGTGGTGGATATAGCTGGTCTTGATGGAGGCCAGGTTGGTGATGAACATGCTGGTGTGGAAGGGGGACAGATCGATGATCTTCCGGGGCAGCAGGCCGTGCTTATCCAGGTGATAGGCCAGCCACACCACAAATTTCGGCAGCCCCGGCACGGAGAACATGAACTTCGCAAATTTGTCGGTGCTGTTGGACTGATGCTCCGCCTTGTTGGCGTCGATGGCGTCCTTGATCTTCTGGTTCACGGTGAACACCGTGTCGTTCTCGTCCAGATACACCTTCAGCGTGGTCTCGTTGACCACCCCGTCGGCCTGCTTTTTCAGGATCACGAAGGACACGCAGAAGTGGTTGCGGCGATAAATGCGGCCGTTCATCACAAAATAATTGAGCTTTGGATTGCGCAGCACCGCCTTGTAATAGGCGGAGATGATGACGCTCATATGGTTCAGCCGGACTCCGGCCCGGCGGTGGGTGCGGATAAAGTCCTTGATGACCTCCTCGTCGATGTTCTCGGTAACGGAGTTCCATGCGTCGTAGCGCTTGGGCATGATATAGGGGATGGCCGCCACCAGCGGCGGCAGATCCTTTACGCGGGTTCCATCAGGGCGCATTGCGTTGCCCTCCTCTTTTGTCAGATGGAGCTATTATACGGCATCTTTACGGGGATTGCAAGACAGAATGCGCAGCAGACTGCAAGCCTTCTGCCCCAAAAGGGCTTTGCCCTTTTGGGGCAAGCAGAAGCGCCGCCATCCGGGCGGCGCTTCTGCTATTTATGACATGAGTAAGGTTCTTTGTATGGCTCAGTCGTCGTACATTTCGATGAGCTTCAGCAGGTGATCGTAGCGAGCCTTGGCCTCGGCCTCGTTGCGGGCGAACAGATTCTCCGCACGGTCGGGGAACTCGCGGGTCAGACGGCTGTAGCGGGCCTCGTTCATCAGGAAGTCGTGATAGCCGCCGGCGGGAGCCTTGGAATCCAGGGTGAACTTCTTCTCCGCAGCGGGGTTGAAGCGGAACAGGTTCCAGTAACCGCAGTCCACGGCCTTCTTCATTTCCTTCTGGCAGTTCATCATGCCGCCCTTGATGGAGTGCATCTCGCAGGGGCTGTAGCCGATGATCAGGGACGGGCCGTGATAGGCCTCGGCCTCGGTGATGGCCTTGATGGTCTGAGCGGGGTTGGCGCCCATGGCCACCTGGGCCACATACACATAGCCGTACTGCATGGCGATCTCCGCCAGGCTCTTCTTCTTGACCTCCTTACCGGCAGCGGCAAACTGAGCCACCTGGCCGATGTTGGAAGCCTTGGAGGCCTGTCCGCCGGTGTTGGAGTACACCTCGGTGTCGAACACGAAGATGTTCACGTCCTTCTTGCTGGCGATGACGTGGTCCAGGCCGCCGTAACCGATGTCGTAGGCCCAGCCGTCGCCGCCGAAGATCCACATGGACTTCTTGGCCAGGTATTCCTTCTTGCTGAGGATGTCGGCAGCCAGGGTGCAGGCGGCGCAGTCGCACAGCAGCTTGCCCTGGGCCTTCAGCTGGGCGGCGTGCTCAGCGAACTGAGGAATGGCAGCCAGCTCCTCCACGGTGGCGATGCTCTCCTCCAGAGCCTTCACATAGGCCCGGGCGGGCTCGGCGTTGGCGGTGCCATCGTCCATGGTATCCAGCCAGGCCTGAGCGGCGGCCTTCAGCTCGGGACGGGCCCACTCCACGGCGATCAGCTGGCGGGTCTCGTCGGCCAGATCCTGGCGGATCTTATCCTGGCCCACGAACATGCCCAGACCGTGCTCCGCGTTATCCTCGAACAGGGAGTTGCACCATGCGGGGCCGTGGCCCTCCTTGTTGGTGCAGTAGGGAGAGGTAGCCGCAGGACCGCCCCAGATGGAGGAGCAGCCGGTGGCGTTGGAGATGTACATATGATCGCCGAACAGCTGGGTGACGAGACGGGCATAGCTGGTCTCGGCGCAGCCGGCGCAGGAGCCGGAGAACTCCA
>OGGZ01000145.1_pt1 | contig 85945 bp, 77 predicted proteins | sample 1571371 | NCBI WGS metagenome assembly OGGZ01 (sample SAMEA2582025, study PRJEB24529) | metagenome | biome: Human gut stool | place: China | collected 2011
AATACTTCGCATATAAAAATGGATACCTATCATGCACAGTTACAATCTGCAGAATTCACAGCTCGCATGATGAAGCTTGGCTGTTATCTGTTTATGGCGGTTGTAGGACTCATCGGTTTTATGAATATGGCAAACACCATAATCATGAATATTACGACAAAAAAGCAGGAATATGGTGTATTACAGGCTGTGGGTATGACAAATAAACAATTAAATTTATGTCTGCAGTTACAGGGAATGATGTTTACGGTTGGTACCATATGCGTAGCTTTGATCATTGGTCTGCCGCTCGGCTATGCACTTTTTTCCTATGCAAAACATAATGGAATATTTGGAATGAATATCTATCATGTTCCAATCGTACCAATTTTTATTATGATTTTTTTGGTCGGTCTGTTGCAGATTGTACTTTCCTGCGTTTTAAGCAGTAATCTGAAAAAGGAAACGCTGGTAGAAAGAATAAGGTATCAGGGATAGCAAGTAATATGTAATGAACTAGGTCTTAACGAAGAGGAGAAATAGATAACTTGCAGATTTGTATGTATGGTAAATCTAAACTGTATTTTAGCAATATTTCCTGAGTGGGGGCAGAAAGTGCCCCCACTTTCACTATTTGGGGGCGAAAAGCGCCACCAAAATGATAAAATGGGGGCAAAAGCGCCACCACATATAATAAACAAAGCCATCTTTGGTTGTGTACATAATTATGCTTGAATTTCTTATACAATCAGTATAACATAATGGTCAGTGGCTGAAATCCATAGAATTTAAGTTGCCGATCATAGAAAAAAAGTTTATACTAAGTTTGGACAATGATACACAGAATGAGACGGTTGTCTTGCTTTCCCTCAAAAAAGATACACCTAAGATTGAGGTTACAATGGAGCCTGATGAAGAGAGTAATTATACACCACAAGAAAAGGCTACTTATTCAAAGATTAAGGAATATGTGAAGGACAAGTATAGTGTGAATGTGCATACTTATTATATGGCATCAACCAGAAGAAAGATTGAGAATAATCCTGCAAAACCGGAGTATATACTGACAGAAATCGGTATTGGTTACCGCATGAGGGAAAGAGACAAATAAAGAGAAGGCAGGGATTTTTATGCAATATACAGATAATTCATGTTTATTTGCTGTTATGAGCACAGCAGAGTTTCGGGAAAGAAAAGAGGAATTTGCTTATCAAAAGGAGATGCTGCACAGTCTTGGTTCTATTCGATACTGTAAGGCAGAGCTGTTTAAAGAGTGCATTCTCGGTACAATTCGGCTTCCACAAAAGAATGAACAGAAAAAAGCACAGCTTTCATTTGGATTCTATTTGACAGGCAGGAAAGTGTTTTTTGTCGAAGATGAAGGAAAAATGAAGGCATGGATAGAAAAGCAGACGAAGATGTTTCAGGAAGTTGATACACCGAAACAGTTGCTGTTACGGATTATGGAGCATATGATAGAAGAGGATACATTGTATTTTTCTCATATGGAGTCTGAGCTAGACAAACTGGAAGAGAAAATAAGTGGGGGAGCAGGAGGGAATAATAATTTTTTTACATCACTGACAAAGCATAGGCAAAAACTTTCTGAGTTTAATATTTATTATGAACAGTTGATAGACATTGCAGAATTGTTTAGTACCTGTGATTTTTATCAATCTGAACAGGATACACAAGGTTGGGATAGATTTATGCACCGTGTGGAACAATTGCAAAATCATGTACATCTTCTTCGTGAAAATGTGATCCAGATACGTGAACTGTATCAATCAATGCAGGATGCACGTCAAAATAAAATTATGGCTGTAATTACCATTGTCACAACTATTTTTCTTCCACTTACATTGATTACAGGCTGGTATGGAATGAATTTTGTATACATGCCGGAGCTGCAATGGCGGTATGGATATTTCGCTGTGATAATGATATCACTCATCATTGTAATAGCAGAAATCATATATTTTAAAAATAAAAAATTCTTTTAATCTAAAAAAAGCAGATAACCTTAAGCTAATATGTTTTAAGGTTATCTGCTTTTTTCGCATCATTTTTACACATGGTTACCATTCTCACAGAATTCTCACATGGCATAAGGCAATTCCCATACTATTCTGACAAGGAAAAAATTATAATACAGGTAAAGCAAAGGAGGAATGCGAAATGAGTCATACATTGGAAGAAAGATGCAGGCAGTTGATGATACAAAGAAAATTTGAACAATGTCAGAAAGAAATAGAAACAGCTATGGCAGAAAATCCTCATTGTTCAATTCCGCATAATTTGATGTGGATTTTATTGGAGAAGGAATCCAATCATGTACTTGCCATGAAGCATTTTTGTGCTGCTTATGCATTAGATCCTACTTATGTTCCTGCACGGTATAACAGGGAACAGTATGCGCAGATGTATGTATCCGACAGGAAAATGTTGTCACAGTATGAATTGGCAGATGCCATTGGTATATCAAGGGAATCAATTGTCAGGTATGAGACAGGAAAAAGAGGTATTACAGTTGAAGTTTTGGATATTTATTCGGATTATTTTAATGTGAGTGTGGAATACATAATGTATGGCACAGATGAGAAGAGGACGATAAATAGAGAATTACAGCAGCTTATGATAATGCTTGGAAATGTGCCAGAAGGACAGCAGGAACTTATATATGTGATGATGAAGGGAATGTTGGAAAAAATAGTGTAGTAATAAACTCGGAGAGTTATTGTATCTCTTTCTCTTAAGATATAATAACTCTCTGAGCTTGTTGATGGTCAAGTATATGTGTAGATATTTTTAAATTCTATCGTAAATTTCATTAATTGTTTCAGCATAAAGATTTCTTGATTTTTTATTTTTATCGGTATTATAGTTTTTCTTATCAAGATAGAGCTCAAAAACATCATTCCAAAGATTATGTTTTTTGATTACTTTTATTTTTTCTTCTAAATCATATGGTGAAGTTTGTTCAGACCAGATATAAGTGTTTTGTGTTTTAATGTATCGGATATATTCTTGGTGATTTTCACCTTTTCTATCAACATAGTTATTTACAATAGCAATGTCACAGCTATATTGAATTTTTGAACGATATAAATCAACTTTTTTTATTGTTAGCACGCGTGTGCCATTTTCTACAAAGTTAAAACCATGTGGGATTATGATGCTGTTTAATGCATTTATTATTATATTGCGAATCTCTCTTGGTGAATACTCTTTATTAGGGTCATTTACCTCGATGTTAACATCGAAATCAAAACCTATATTTGTTGTTGAATCAAAGGTTATCATATTTCTTGCGCTACTGCCAATGAATTGAAACTGAAAAGTGAAATTATCACGTACCAAATCTTGGAGTTCAAAGAGTATATTCTGGAATTCTTCTCTGTAGGGTTCAGCTTGCCTTCTTGTTACATAGTCATAGTGATACATATTGTTTTTCTCCTTTCTTGCCCAAGCCTCCCAAATAGCTATTGCTAAATCATTACAGTATAGCATAAATAAAAATAAAATCAATTGTTAATTTTGAGCAATTGAATGAGTGATTTGCTGTCGATATCTACTGACAGCATTTTTTGTGTCCAAACGGACACAAAACCAGACAAACTTGTCAAAAATTGTTCCAATAGCGTTACTGAACCAAACTCCATTTCATACTACAATTAACCTGTGCTTAAGAGAACAGCACAACAGAGAAAAGCGGCGTGCATAAAGCTTTCCTAATATTAATTGAAAAGGAAGGTAAAGCCAAATGACAATGTATGATGGAAAAGAAATGTATGAAGGACTTCTATTTATGAGGTCATTTAGGAGTGAAGAGAATTTGATTCCGGATGTAACACTGGATATGCTCGCAGCTCGTAAAGCAGGAATAATCATCAATAACGTATTAGTAGATGACAATTATTCAAAGTCGGTAGACAGAGAAGAGATGACTGATTTTGTTGTGATATAATAAATTTGTAACACCTTGTTCGAATAATATGTTATAATATTACTCAAACAAGGAGGACGTTACTATGTCAGTACATTACACCGAAGACTTTAAAAAAGAAGTAGTTAAAGCCTATATGGCAGGCGACAAATCAATACCGCAAATTGCTGCTGAATTTAATGTTGCCAAAAGCTCCGTTAGCAAATGGGTTAACGAATACAAGGAAGAATGCCTCTATACCACCAGCACAACCGCAGAATCTAATGAAGCAAAGGAAATCAGAAGATTAAATCAGCTTCTTAATGAAAAAGATAAAGAGATTGCTTTCTTAAAAAAAGCGGCGGCATTCTTCACGAAGGAAATCGATCAGTGGTATATCGATTCATCGATGACAATAAAAATATATTTGGTTTAAGATGGCTATGAGTTAAGCAATACCACAATGCATAAATATATGAACAAGGAATTGAATCTTTGTGCAGTAATTATGCATTCTAAGCCAGGTTACAAGACTGGCAAAAAGAATAAAATCTTTGACAATCTCTTAAATCAGAATTTTACTGTCGACTGCAATAACAAAGTATGGTGCACAGACTTCACATATATGCGCCAGCCAAATGGAAAATTCAGATACAACTGTTCAATTATTGATTTGTATGACAGGTCAGCTGTCGCTTCGTTAAACAGTGATTATATCAACACTGATTTGGCAATAAGCACTCTGAAGACAGCCCTTGAAAATGAAAACTACCCTAAAGTGATTTTGCATTCAGACCAGGTGGTACAGTTTACTTCATGGGAATTTGTAAATTTTTGCAAAGAGAATAATATAACACAAAGTATGAGTAAGGCTGGCTGTCCTTATGATAATGCTCCCATGGAAAGATTTTATAACACTTTCAAAAGCAACTTTTATAACATAACTTCATTTTCAAATGTAGAGATGATGGATGAAATAACTATGAAATACATAAATTGGTATAACTATGTTCGCCCTCATTCATACAATAATTATTTAACACCAATGGAGGCTCGTTACAGGTAGGTATTTATCGAACAAAGTGTTACAAAAAAGCTTGACCACAACAAAAACTAATGTTAGAGATTATGCAACTATAAATGAATTGACCGTTTTATCAAATCTTGAATCTCATAATGCTCAAATGATACGTGAGGGAAAAAGTAAGATGGATAGATTATGGCATTGAAGGAAATTGCCGAATATCAGCTTCAAGTTTTGAAAGAAGCTGAAAAAATTAATAATAGAATAGAGGAAGTATAAATATTAAAATTGGGAGTGATTATTTGAAAAAATAACAAAGATGCTACATCTATACTCGAATATTCACTTCAGTGCAGGTAGATGATTGAAAAATAAATCTGATTTATATAGAAGTTTATACTATGAATTTATTACAAGGAAGCATTAAAAGTTAATACAACCAGAGGAGAATGGAGTTATGAACAAAATATTTTGCAAAATCACAGAAATGATTAATGAAAGTATAAGCAAGTATTTACCGGATGTTAAGCCAGAAGATTTAGAAGAAAATGGTAAGATATATTATATGAATGGCAAGAATGGTACCGAGTTCGATTGGTATGTCAATGATAAAATTTCTGATATGATGGTATTCTATAATGATAAGGACAATTTAGGTGCTGTAAAATTAACTGTTTATAATAATGGTTGCGTGCTGATATATGTCTACGGGGATAAAGGTAATAAACTTGTTCAGGAAATAAAGACTTCTATTGATATAAATGAAAATGAAATATTTGAATTAGCTGTAATATTAAGAAATGAAGCTGATGATAAGAGAGTCTGGGATTCAGACATTGAGAAAATCAATACAGATATCGTAATATCAGATGATATGATTATAGAATACAAGAGCCATGAAAAATATTATAAAAAAATGAGAATGAGAAAAGAAATGTTGGGTTTAGGTGCTTATGTCTCAAAAAAGATAATTGAAGAGGGTTGGAAAGTCGGCTATATGAGTAGAGATGATGCTATGCATGAGGGCGATAGTGGCTGGGCATTCATGGCAGGAAATGAAGATGATGACTATGTTAATGATTATCGAAATATTGCACTTTGCAGCATATATGAGGTGTGCAGATTGGACCCTGCTGTAGGTAAATACATAGTCAATCCGGTAGGAACTAAGATGATACGAGTATCTTCAAGCGAATTTGAAATTGATAATAATGATAGAAAGATATATTTGGAGAAAAGATAATGCATTACGTCAAAGTAAAAGGAATACTTTCAGCTAAAAACGGGATGAACATTTACAGAGGCTGTTCACATGGCTGTATCTATTGTGACAGCAGAAGTAATTGTTATGGTTTTACGCATGAATTTGAAGATATTGAAGTTAAAGAAAATGCAGTAGAGCTTTTAGAGCAGGCACTTAAGTCTAAGCGTAAAAAATGTATGATTGGGACAGGTGCAATGTGTGACCCATATATGCATATTGAAGAAAAATTATGTCTTACAAGACAATGCCTTGAATTAATTGATAAATACGAATTTGGTGTGGCAATACAGACTAAGTCAGACAGAATATTAAGAGATATTGAACTGCTGAAATCAATAAATATGAAGGCAAAAGCTGTCGTGCAGATGACACTTACAACTTATGATGAAAAGCTATGTAAGATATTAGAACCGAATGTATCGACGACGAGAGAAAGATTCGAAGTGCTTATGGAATGTAAGAAGGCAGGAATACCGACAGTTGTCTGGCTTTCACCAATTCTGCCATTTATAAATGATACGGAAGAGAATATAAGAGGAATACTGAATTATTGTGTCCAGGCAGGTGTGAAAGGTATCATATGCTTTGATATGGGTGTTACTTTAAGAGATGGTGACAGAGAATATTTCTATCAGGCATTAGATAAATATTTCCCGGGAATGAAGTTAAAATATATTAAGAACTATGGAAATGCATATGAGTTATCAAGCCCTGAAAGTAAGAGACTTATGGAGATTTTTCGTGAGGTATGTAAGGCGAATGGAATTATGTATGATGTAGAAGAGTGCTTCAGATATCTTAATGAATTTCCTGAGAAATATGTTCAGCAATCGCTATTTGATATTAATTAATAAAGAAATATGTTCAATAATTATTAATTATTTAATTGGATAAATTAATATTACAGAAGGAGGAAATGTAGTAATATGCAAGCTATTGACAATGAATTTTTTGATGAATATAAGAAATTAGATAAAATCTGTGGAGAAATTTTTAATTGTACAAATGGTGTATCAGAATATATTTCACAAATGGATATGACTGGTGGAAAAAAATATAAAATTTCTACATGGAATGAAGATTATAGGGAATTAATACATCTTCGTTCTGTTAGGAATGACCTTGCTCATAATACATATGATTATGCAATTTCAAACCAAAATGATTTGGAAATGGTTAAAAAATTCTATGAGAGAATTATAAATCAGGAAGATCCATTTGCACAATTACGAAAATTGGATGAGAATGAGAGAAAGATAACGAAAAATAAAGCATCTACTGTACAAGCTAAGCCGGTATCAAATAATAAAACGCTATATGAAAAAATATCATTTGCAATAGATGATATTGAAGATAAGGATAGCCGGAAAAATACGAAATCATCGGACAGATTAAGCGTTTTATCAAAGATACTTATTGCATTAGGAATTATTTTTGTTATAGGAATTATTATTATGTTGCTATAAATTTATAGAAAATTATATGTGATTATTATGTTTCTTGCAGATAACATAGGAAGCAATATATCAGTCTCTTCTAAGCTGTCGTGCAAATGATACACACAACTTATCTAGCTTTCTAACAATTCATTTACACAGGAACGGAAGAAATCCAAAGGTTCATCGTTTTTGGCAGAACATATGAACACCCAGTCATATGGATTACCTTCAAATAAATCTTCATACCCACATTTATGGAGAAGAGCATTAGCTTCATCTATATAAGTAGTAAATCTTTCGGAAGCAGAATATTCTGACATATCAGATATTCCGAGCTTTATATTTACCCAGAAACTATAGAAATCTAACAGAATAATCATCTTGCGGATTCCATCATATGATTTAGACAGAGAGACTTTCTGTTCAGATAAAATGTCCGACATTACCTTTTTATTAGGAAAATTATTTCTGACAATATAAGGAATGTCAGGAGATTTTGGCAAGCCGGTAGATGAAGAAAGCAGACGTTCTAAAATAAATGTATTTGAGCATACATTCTTACCATTGATAGTTTCGTAAATATATTTATCAAAAGAAGAACTTTTTTTTGCATCATACAATATTTCTTTCATAATAAGACCACATTTATCAGAGTGATTTATTTTGATATGTTCAGAATTATCAATATTGTTCGAATTAATTCTACGGGTAAGTAATCTCTTAAGATTATGAATCTCTTTCTTTGCAGCATCAGAAACAATCAATGTCTTAACCAGATTATTAAGATTTGCAAATGCCGTCTTATTCCATTCATTAAAATTATCCTTATTTGCTGTTAAAAAATCTATTATTTCCTCTTTAGAGTGCATATCAGAAATATGTTCCTGGACAAAAAGCGTATAATTTTCCGTAGGATAGGCGGAAATTTCAGAAGGAGAAATAGATTCAATAGTACTATTAGAAGCATAGATTGTGTCAATGATTTCTAAGGCTTCCTGATAACCGACATTATTACGGAAAGCATAATAAAATACTGCCTCCTCAATTGTATGACAATTAAAGGCTCTGTCGTAATATACGTGACCGAAGAACCATTTTGTTTCATCAAATGTCAGATTTAATGCAAAGCAGATTTCATATATCTGCTGACGATAGCCAGCTTCCACTTTAGGCCGGTGTTTGCCCTGAAACCATGAGAGGACAGTATTGTATTCTATTGAAGAACCAATTTTATGTAATTTATTAAATAGACACTTAGCCATCTGCTCTTCGGCATATGAATCAACAGATTCCGGTTCCATGGAATTAATTCTGACAGATTCAGATTTAGTGGAATCAATATTAATGGAATCAATATTAATGGGAGCAATATTAGATAAAACGATGTTATTTGAATCAATATTAGTTAAATCGATGTTATTTGAATCAATATTAATGAAATTAATATCAATAGAATCAGAATTGTCAGAGATGTTTTCTATATATTTGTCCAGAAAAATCTTAATTAATCCTGTTCTAAACGAGCGGAAAGATGCAGGGGCTTTAAGAAAATCTATTGCGTCTTCAACATCATCAATAGATGGGTATTCAGTTGTACTTTGCTTATTAAATTCGGTATAATCCTGTCTCATACTAATCCTCTTTTCTGGGCGATTTGATTCTATTATAAAATAAAAGTAATGATTTATCTACAAAAATGTAGTAGTATGTATATAATTAAATGTAGTAGTGTGTATATAATAAAATGTAGTAGTATGTATGTTAAATTGTACGTATATGGAGAATTATGAATATGGTTGATAACAGAGCAGGATTAGAAAAAAACAGTGATATTATAATACAGGATAAAATCTATAAGATAGAAAATGAAATAGGCAGAGGGGCAAACTGCATCGTTTATAATGCTAAATACAGAGATAATCTGGATATAGAGCATAACATCAGATTAAAGGAATGTTTTCCGGTGTATTTAAGTTTAGAAAGAACGCGAGATAACGAAGTTGTAGTATGTAATGATAATACTTTACGATTTGAAAATGTGAAGAAAGAATTTATTGAGACTTATAGAAGAAATGTTGAGTTGAGAAAGACACTCGGACTTATTAATTCTACTATTAATTCTACAGACATTTTAGAGTACAATAATACGGTTTATTCTGTAATGACCCTGGATGAAGGAATTGACTATGGAAAATATGAAGATAAATCTTTAATTGAATTATTAGAGCATATCAAAAGCATAGCGATAATTATAGAAAAATATCATGGCAATGGCTATCTTCATCTTGATTTAAAACCTGAAAATGTATTTGTTATGCCCGAAACTACAGAACATATTATGCTATTTGATTTTGATTCAGTAATAACATTTGCAGGGATTGAAGCAAATGATAAAGTGAACATTTCATATACAGAGGGATTTTCAGCACCGGAGCAGATTCAGGGACGTATTAACAGAATAGGAAAGCATACGGATATATTTTCAATAGGAGCGATATTATTCTATAAATTATTTGACAGAAAACCTGATTTGGATGATATGAGAATATCAAGCAGGTATAACTTTGAAGATATGAAATTTAAGGATTCAAGATATCAGCCGGCTTTATATAAAACAATGGAGAAATTTCTAAGAAAAACAATATCTGTATCAACTGCATCGAGATGGAGTGAAATGAAACCAGTTATAGAGGCTTTAGATGAGATGATTAATTTATCAGATGTTACCAGATTATATCTGGTTGATTCGTTTCAGTATAATCAGGCTTGTTTTGTTGGAAGAAATAAAGAGATAGAAAACATTAAAGACATGTTTAATGATAGTAATGCTATATTTCTGTCAGGAATAGGTGGAATAGGTAAAACAGAACTTGCGAAACAATACGTGAAGAGAAATCGCGAAAATTATAACAACGTTGTATTTGCAATATTTAATTCAAGTATAGAGCAGATGATATGTGAGAGTATTAATATTAATGGAATATCCAGAGATAAAGATGAAAGCGCAGTTGAATATTTTAATCGTAAGATGCAATTATTAGAAACAATATTAACAGCTGATGATTTGATAATTATGGATAACTTTGATGTTGATTCAGAGATAAATTTAGAAAGATTTCTCCAATTACCATGTAAATTCATAATTACGACAAGGGAGGATTTCAGAGATTATAATTATAAGCAGCTTGTGGTTGATAAAATAGAAGATGAAGAAGATATTATGGAATTATTCTTATCGTATAACGATATAGAATATTCTAAGTCAGAGAAAGAGGCGATAAGTGAATTATTACAATTCGTGGATTATCATACGATGACTGTCGAATTGATTGCTAAATATCTTCAGCACACAGACATTTCTCCGGAAGAATTGCTTGATAAATGTCTAGAAAAGGAAGGAATAAATAATACTAATGACACTAAGATAAAACACAGGAAAGACAGAAAATTATCGGCCGAAAGTGTAAACAGACATTTAAGAATGTTATTTGATTTATCAGGATTTGATGAGATTGAAAAGGAAATATTATGTGATTTATCAATATTTGCAGGTGTTAATATAAGACGTGGCAAATTCGAAGAATTATGTGATATAAAGAATGCACATATCAAAGTAGAGGCACTTATTAAACATGGCTGGATTATGGAAGATGAGATTACGGACAAAATATATCTTCATCAGATTATACAGGATTTGGTGTATAAGGATTTAACTCCTGATGCCTCAAAGTGTGAGGGGATAATTCGTGGAATGATTAAATATATGGAACAAGAACCGAAGAATTTTACCGAAAAACACAATAAAGAACTTCTGTTAGATATATTTTTAGAAAGAATGTCAGGTAATACCATAGATTATGCGAAGTTATGTATGAAGTCTAAAAAAATTGAGAATCTGGAGAAAGCAGAGGAAATTCTTCTTGAATATAATGATAGAGAAAAGTACAATCTATTGCAGAAGACTTATAAGAAATTAATCGATGCATTTACCGAATCAGATTATATATTAGAAATAGAAAGTGATGATGCACTTGATATAGTGTTTGCTAAAATCTATAATTGGTTAGAGAAGGCAATTGTTTGTTGCGAAGAGTATTCAGAGGACCCGGACTATCTGTCACAAGAATTAATAGAAGCGGGACAAATTACGGATAGGGCAATTGATGGAAATATAATATTATCTTTTTCAAAAAAATATTCTGTTCTAGACAGCATATACGAATTAATTTCCAAGATATATGAAATTGCGACTGATAATATTCCAAAGTCATCTTATAATAATGAAATTAAAGAGAGGATGTATTCTGAAATTAAGAGTTTATATTATAGAAATAATATTCTAGGATCTTATAAAGATGAATATGTGGCAGACTCAGAAAAGGCGTTCTTCTATCAGAAAAAGATGATGGAATTAAGACCGGATAAACCAGATATAATCAAGCATTATGGAAATACAGTGACAGAAGCTGATGTTGCTGAAGATTATCGTAAAAGGGGAGAGTATGATAAAGCTATAGCAATGTATAAATCCGGATATAAAGAAGGTAATCTGGCATACAAAACTGTTATGGAAAATCTTGCTGACATTTATTGTGAAATAAATGATATAGATAAATCAATAGAATGTCTTGAAAATATATTGGTAGCAGAAAAAAACTACGAAAATACACAAGAAGGTATTTATTGGTATTCTGAGTGGGTTTGCTGCAAATTAATCAGACTGTTAGTGAAACAGAAGAGATATGATACTGCCACGAAATATTGTTATGAGTTATTACATTATTGTGATGAGAAATGTGCAGTATATATTTTAGTTGCTTATTTTTATCTGTACAAAATGTCTGAGGATAGAGATAAGCAGGATGAACTATGGAATATATGTCTTGAATATTATAGAAAGACTGGTGATAACGGGATACCAGAAAAACTCCATGAATTTATCAGGGAATATTTGAAAAAAGAAATGCCTGATGGCAGAGAAATAATTCAAATTGTAGATAAAACATTTGGAAAAAATTATGAAAAATTTCAAGTTGGAATATTAGAAGATTCAATAGAGAAATATAAAAGTTATAAAGATGGATATGAACGCGATTATTATATCGTCCTATTCTATGCTAGGTTAGCGGAAATCGGATATACATCATCTGAACATAAGGATATGATGAAAAAGTGTCGCAAAGCACTGGACATTTATAATGAATTTGTAAGAAAATATTCTTTAGAAAAATATGCCGGGGAATATTTGGAGATGGATAAAGAAGAAAAGCATATAGAAAATAATGAGGGAAAGCAAGTAAAAAAGTATGTAGATAAGAATACAGAAAATCATATGGAAAAGGATGCCGAATTCTTAAGAAGTTATATTTATGATATTATAGCTAAAAATATAGAATATGGAAAATATGATTATGATGAAATAAAGAAATATAAAAGAAAATGTAATTATGAATTATTAGCTGAAAATAAAATCCATATGTCCGTATTAGCAGATGATGAGATTATTGATATATGGGAAGGAGCAGCATATAGTTATGATATGGTTGAAAATTATCGAAAAGCATCTGAATGTCTGATAAGGGCTTTACCCAATATGCTTAGGATATACGAGAATGATAAAAATAAAGAATTTGAATCTACATATTATAATTTAATGAAAGTTATAATTAATACATATATCGATGATAAGGATATTCAGAATGCATCCTTGTATATTGAGAAACTATATGCTGAGTTTATGGATTATATCAATAATAATAAGAAATGTGATGAATTAGTAAGAAGTGATATGGTCAGAATAATGTCTGATATAGCATATTTGTTTCTTAGCTTAGATTATATAGAGCTGGACGTAAAACCAGATATGGATTATATAAAAATGGCACTTGATAAATACCTATGCACATTGTATTTATTAGCTGTTGAGAATATAGATGTAGATTTAATAAAGAATATAAATAATTCAGAAACACAGATAGAGAAAATGTATCAAAGTATAATGGAAAGTTCTTGTAAAGACAGTATATCAGAGAAAATTGATTGGATATTGTCAGTAGCAGATGATATTAGTGAGACTGTGTATACCGAAACGAAACAGGAGGATAAATATAAAATATACAAGAAGATTGCAGATTACCTTATTGATAAATATAAGAAAAATGATATGGAATTTAGATAAATTCAGGTGAATCAAAGTAAATAATACTTGATGTGATAATGTATCATACATTAGTGATTAGACAAAATGTCTGTGAATTAATGTGTGGTACATTTTTTATATAATCAAAATAAGAATTTGCTTAAAATCACAATTACAAAATTGTGGAATAAAGATAGTATTCTATAGTCATAAAAGCTGAGAAGAAGACCAGTGGTATATCAGAAAAAAGAATAGAAACGTCTTAAGAAAATAGCAAAAACATCTCATGAAGAAACTGAAAAGATATCATAGCAATGTATAGTAGGAGGTCTATATGTCTAAAAAGATTACTATAATCCAGATAAAAACAAATGACAGAGGCAGTATGGGAATAATGGAATTTACAGAAATAGAAAGTAAAACAGATACTTTCAGGAAATATGTAAAAGGCGAGATAGATATTATACATTTTGATGATATTTGTATCGTATTTAACAGGAAAAATGAAAAATCAGGATTACCTCTTAATTGTATGATAATGGATAGTAACAGACAGGTAACAGGTGGCCTATTTGGAAATATATGTATATGTAGGACAGGAATTAATGGAGAATTCTTAAGCATAAGAAAATCAGATGTACAATTCATCAATGAAAGATTAATTCCTGTAGAAGGCAGAAAAATACTTGATTGGCAAATGCCAGATATATAAATTACATAATGGTTTTATAATGGCTTAAAAAATTCATTAAAATCACAACCAAAAATCTTAGTTAGAGCTATTAGCATATCAACTGTCGGATTATTTAAGCCATTTTCAACCTTGCTGAAGATACCGGTTGTTACATTAACGTTTTCAAGTTGTAATCTGGCAATCACATGGACCGCCTTCAAGCCACGTTCTTTACGTAATCTTTTAATGTTTGAGCCAATTATGGGATTCTTGCTCTGTGTTATTCTTTCAGACATAAACATCACCTCATAAGTGAGTTTATCCAAAATGGAAGTAAAAAAGTGTCCAAAATGGAAGTTTTTGCTTGATGAAGTATATATATGAGTGATATAATAAAAATATGTCGAAAGAAAGTGTCGGAACTGGGACGATATGGATTGGAGGAAAGAAATAATGAAAAAGATATTAGATAAGTCAAAGAAAATAATTATAAAAATGTTTTTTACTATTGTAATAACATTTGCATTATGTAAGCTACCAGCTAAAATAGCAGAAAAAATTGGCTATATGAAATCACAGAAAAAACATTTTGAGCAAAAAGTCGAAGAGGAGGATTAGTAATATGGAAAATATGGAGGAATTAAATGTTATGAAAGAACTTAGTAATAAATATTATGATGAAATGAGAAAATGGGGACATGTTAATCTTATTATTGCAGGAAAAACCGGAGTTGGAAAAAGTACACTTCTAAATGCTGCTTTAGGTGGAAATCTTGTAAAAACCGGAATTGGTCGTCCAATAACTGATTTAGGAGATGTAAAATGGTATGAAAAAGATGGAGTCCCACTTAGAATAATGGATACAGTCGGATTAGAGTTAGATGCAGAAAAAAGAAGACGATCATTAAAGGCGATAAAAAATGAAATAAAGAATAATCGTAAGAAAGACGAAGCGTATGCAATGTGGTACTGTGTGTCTTGTGAGAGTGATAGATTAGAAAGTTTTGAAGCAGAGTATATTAATGAAATATCAGAAGAAATAAGTGTCATATTGGTTATTACAAAGGCTTTTAGAATAAAACATGCAGAAAAATTAATTAATGCGATTAAAGACAACTATCCCGGATTAAAAGTAACAAATATTATAAAAGTTTTAGCTCAAGATGAGGATCCGGAGGATTGTGATGAAGGAGTAATACCTAAAAAGAAATTTGGGGTTAGTGATTTATGTGAGGCAACATACCAGATTTTACCGGAAGAACTTCAAAATGCTTGGTGTAGTGTTCAAAAGGGATCAATTGACTTAAAGATTCAAAATGCTAACAGAATAGTAAATGCAACAGCTGCGTCATGTTTTACAGTAGGATTTATACCTGTACCATTTGCAGATGCTCCAGTTCTTATAGTAGCACAGATAGGAATGCTGGCAAAAATTACAGCAATATTTGGAATATCTTTAAAAGATCATTTCCTTAGGACTGCTATTACGTCTATATTGGGAACATCCACCACTACGGTAACAGGTAAAACCATAGTAACCGGACTATTGAAATTTGTGCCGGGAGTAAATACGGTAACTGGTGTAATTAGTGGTACAACAGCTGGAATGCTAACAGCGGCATTAGGAAAATCATATATTGAAATTATGATAAAAGTTGAAAAGGGGGAGATTGATGAAAGAAATTTTGATTCGAAAAATATTCAAAACCAATTAAGTCAAATATTTAAAAATAGATTGCAAATAGAAAAAAATTCACATAGTTAATATTAATATATATTTAAAATTGAAATGACATTGAATTAAATGTATATAAGAGAGGATTAATGATATGAAAAAATTCATATCATTAAAAAAAGATGCAGTTAAGAGAACTGTAACGACAAAAAATGAATTAAAAGAAGTAATGAAAGAAAATGTTGAAACTTTTGTTGTTACGGGAGAATTAGCAAAGAAATTAAAAAATTCAAGTGTTTTGTCAAAATTACCTGTAAAAAAATTAGCAATTATCACTGGAGCATTAGCTGTTTGCAGTGCTACTGCTCCGGGAACGGCTGGAATTTCATATGTAGCAGCTGGTGGAGTTGCAGCAATGTCTGGTTTGGAGATAAGCACAATCATTCTTGCATCGTCATTAGGAATTTCATTAATTTTATCTGTTTTTAAAGGCTATGATGTAAAATGGAAAGCCACTAAAGACGGTACAATAGAGGGAGAATTTACAAAAAAATAGTAATTATTTTAGAGGCATAATTTAACTATTGATGATTACTTTGTTTGTTAAATTTGGAGATTATAAAATGAATAGAAGTACTGAAAAAATACTTATTATATGTGAAAAGTGTGGAAAACATATGGAATATAATCCAAACGATTCATATAAAATTATAAAATTGGCAAAGCAGAAGGGAAAAATATTATGCCCTAGTTGTAAAATGAAAAGAGCATTTAAGAGAAAAGAAAAATAGAAAATTAGATTCTGTTATAGTAATATGATATTATTTCGTATAATAATATAAAAAGCTTCTATTGAATCAATAACAGCTTTTTCACTTCCTACAACTTATATTTATCTTTGCATTTTACAGTCTCTTTTTCCCCTAAAATCATTGCAACATTACATCAATTATAGTATTATACTACATATAGAAAAAACGACAGAATATGACAATGCACGAAGATGTGCAGAGATAAGATATTTAGTTTTGATATAAACTTTATATCTTATTTTTTGCACGACATTTTTAGAGAGAGTAATTGCATAAGAATATTCGTTTACAGTATTGAGGAAGGATTACTATTAAGATGATAATAACGATTATTGAGAAGATTTATTCATTTCTTTGGGGTGATATTTTAAGGATACCGCTGCCACATGGTGGTAGTATAGGGATATCTTTGCTTGTACTTATTTTGATTCCTACGGGAATTTATTTCACAATAAGAACAAGGTTATTACCGATAAGATTATTTCCGGATATGGTCAGAGGACTTACGGAGAAAAAGAAACATAAGGACAGTTTAACAGCATTTCAGACATTGATTGTATCGACAGCAACGAGAGTTGGAATGGGAAACCTTGTGGGCGTTGTGGCTGCGATTTCAGCAGGTGGCGCAGGTGCAGTATTCTGGATGTGGGTAACGGCAATTATTGGGTCGTCTACCGCATTTATAGAGGCAACATTGGCACAGATGTATAAGGAAAAAGACCCATTGTACGGAGGATATCGTGGAGGTCCGGCATATTATATCCATAGCTTTTTTGAAAATAAATTCAAAAAGAAGAGAAGATATGTGCTTATATCGATTTTATTTGCAATATCCGGACTTATCTGCTGGTGCGGAATCAGCCAGGTTATAAGTAACTCTGTTGCATCTGCATTTGATAATGCATTTAATATACCAACACTATATACTACAATTGCGTTGGTGGTGATAGCAGCGATAATTGTCCTCAGGAAAAATGCAACTGTCAAGGTGTTAGACGTAGTTGTTCCAATTATGGCTGTATGTTATTTTGTAATTACATTATTTATTATTATAAAAAATATTGGAAGTATTCCGGGTGTATTTGGAAGAATTTTCGAGGAGGCATTGGGAATCCGACAGGTAGCAGCAGGAGGTTTTGGTGCAGTTCTTATGAATGGTGTTAAGAGAGGATTGTTTTCAAATGAAGCGGGTTCTGGTTCAGCACCATGTGCGGCAGCGGCAGCAGAATGTGACCTTCCGGTCAAAGCAGGATTTACACAGGCATTAGGTGTATTTATCGATACGATAGTGATATGTAGTTGTACAGCAATGATTATGCTTACTGCACCAAGACATATTGTTGATGGTAAGGCAGGAATGGACTTATTACAATCGGCAATGCAATATCATCTTGGTAAATTCGGTGTAATATTTATTGCGATTACGTTGTTTCTATTCAGCTTCTCGACATTTATCGGAATTCTGTTTTATGCCAGAAGCAATGTGGCATATCTGTTTGGTGACAGGTGGCTTTGGCAGACGTTATATAAAATAATTGCGTTGGTAATGTTATTTATCGGTGGAATTGTTACCTATACATTTGTATGGGACTTAGGTGATGTCGGAATAGGACTTATGACTATATTTAATATCGGAATGTTATATCTGATGGGTGGACAGGCATTAAATGCTCTGAAAGATTATGAGAAATCTAAGAAAATATAAGATGAAAGTAGGTTAATTATGAAACGTGAATCTTTTAAGTCGAGGATTGGCTTTCTGCTTGTAAGTGCCGGTTGTGCGATAGGAATTGGAAATGTATGGAGATTTCCATATGTGACAGGTGAAAATGGTGGAGGCCTGTTTGTATTATTATATTTATTATTTTTAATTATAATGGGACTACCAGTACTTACAATGGAACTTGCGGTTGGCCGTGCAAGCCGTAAAAGTGCAGTACTTGGATACAGGGAATTGGAGAAAAAAGGCAGTAAATGGCATATACATGGCTGGATTGCAATACTTGGCTGTTATGTTCTTATGATGTATTATACAACTGTTTCGGGCTGGATGCTATCATATTTCTTTAAGTTTCTTAAAGGAGATTTTACTAAAGGAATGAGTACAGAGGATACAAAAGCAGTGTTTGGTAATCTTCTTTCTGATCCAAAGCAGATGACATTCTGGATGGTACTTACAGTTGTACTTGGTTTCTTCGTATGCAGTAGAGGATTACAGAATGGTCTTGAGAAAATAAGTAAATTTATGATGAGTGCATTACTCATTTTGATAGTTGTATTGGCAATACATAGTATTACACTTCCAGGTGCAGCAGAGGGTGTTAAATTCTATCTTGTACCAAATATGAAGAGTGTCTCAAATGTAGGCTTGAAGAATATAATTACTGCGGCCATGAATCAGGCATTTTTTACATTGAGCCTTGGCGTGGCAGCAATGGAAATATTTGGAAGTTATATGAGTAAAGATTTCACTCTTGCCGGAGAGGGCATTAAAATATGTGGGCTTGATACATTTGTGGCAATAATGTCAGGACTTATTATTTTCCCGGCATGCTTTAGTTATGGCGTAGAAGTAGATGCCGGTCCAAGTCTTATATTTGTTACACTTCCTAATGTATTCGTAAATATGGCAGGTGGTCGTGTATGGGGCTGTTTGTTCTTCTTGTTTATGACATTTGCAAGTTTCTCGACAGTCATTGCTGTATTTGAAAATATTATGTCATTCTGTATGGATATGTTTGGCTGGAGCAGAAATAAAGCCGCTGCCGTAAACGGAATTATTATTCTTGCAGCAAGTATGCCATGTGTATTAGGATATAATATATGGAAAAATCTTCATCTTATCGGAGGTCGTGATGTGCTAGACAGCGAGGACTTCATTGTAAGTAGTTTGCTTTTGCCGATAGGTTCGCTTGTATATCTGATGTTCTGTGTTACTAAATGGGGCTGGGGCTTTGATAAATATATTGATGAAGTCAATACAGGTAAGGGTATTAAGATTTGCAAGAAACTTAAACTATATTTCCAATTCATATTGCCGATATTAATTATATTTATTCTGATTCAGGGCTTGATATAAAAGTCGTCTAATGTAAAAGTTGTCTGATATAAAAGTTGACTAATATAAAAGGCATTCAATATAAAAGTTGTCTAATATAAAAGGCGTTCAATATAACTGTCGAATTGATACTTAAATCAATTCGACAGTTTCAAAAAATTTGTCCCAATATTTTCTTCCAATCGGGATATTATTGCCACAGATGTTCAGGCATCGGTTTAATCGGTCAGTATTTTCAATGTGAAAAGGATTAATAAGGTAGTGTTTATGACATTGAACCAGTCTCGAGTCCGTCATTCTTATAAAATCTTCTATAGTATACATGCTTGTAATAATACGTGAATTAGTAAGCAGGAGGGTTTTTCGGCGGCCAGATGCTTCAATTAATATAATGTCATTAACGGAAATGTGGTGCTTGATTCGTTCAATATCACAGACAGTAATCATTGTCTCGAGAAAACCGGTTAATAACATATGTGATATCTGGTTCAGGATAATGCCTGCGTCGTAGGGTTTGGTAATATAATTATAGCAATGAAAATTAGACATTGCATAATGACCATCACCTGAAACAGACGTTAAAAATAATATCGGTGTTTTAAAATAAACATTAATACCACGAAGATGTTTCGCAATAGCATAGCCACCTTTATCATTTTCTAGCTCAGTAAGATGAATATCTAAGAGAAACAAAGTGAAATTTATTGTGTGTACCGAATCATCTATTATTTTAAGTGCCTGTTCAAGATTGTCTGTATGAGTTATAGTCCAGTCGGGATATTTCTGACTTATGGTAGTTGAAAGCATCCCGGCTTGTAAATTATCATCTTCTACAATAAGTACATTTTGCATCGCAATCCTCAATTCTATAGTTTGATTTTAAATATTATCCAATATCTTCCTTCATGCTCTAAGCAATCTACATAGAGATCGCTGTCGTTATATTTCAGTATTTCCTTTTTTAAATAATATAAGCCCATACCATGGGAAGTCGTATTATCTGTATTTTTTGATGAATAACCATATGTAAAAAATTTATTAGTTTCTTCGTGTGTATAATATTTTAAAACAGGATTTCGTATTTCTATTTCCGTATATTTATTATCTGACTTAATATTAACATAAATATTGTCTTTTGGGTAGCTAGCATCAATAGCATTTTGAAGTAAAATACATGATAAATCAGTCAGCAGTACCTCTGATGCCTGACTTACTAATATTTCAGAGATTATATCAAAATTGATTATAATATCTTTAGCTTCTGCCTTAATTGACAGACTATATAATGCAGCAGCAAACAATGGCATATTTATGGAAAGCAATGGATAACTACGCAACGGTTTACCATATGTGTTAGTATAATCATGAAGCTTTTCTCTTATATCGTCCAGGTTATCGGTTGAATCACATAGAAGTTGCAAGGTCTGAATTCTGTTTGAGAATTCATGCTGACTTGAACGAATATCTTTAATTAACTCTTCATAAATAGGCTGGTTCTTCAGATAACTCTGGAGTTCATGTTCTTTGGCTAAAATAACCCGCTCATAATATAATAATAAGAGGTTGCATAGAATTAAGAACATTATGAAAATTATATATACATAAATGTGTCTATATAGAAATTGTATATTCATTTTGGCAATTATAATAACTGAAATTACAATGAAATATGAATAGACTAATGCAATTTTATATGAAAATCTGGTTGAAGTAATTATGTTGTAAATCTTGTATACAGGAGTAAAAACTAAGATGAAGGATAATGCTATGGTAACAAGATTGCCTGTTAATTCTAAGATTTCAGGATTCTGTATGGCTAAATGAATTATGGATACTATAATTGCACTCACAATTTCAATAATCAGACTAGTTATGGTGGATATAAATAAAAGTAATATTTTCTTGAATGTCTGGTCTTCAAATAATGAACTTATAATCAGAAAGACTAATTGTCCAAATAGTGTCATAGCGATAAGCTGACCATAAATAAGATAATTAATGGTAACTATATCGATTAAGACTATGATTGATAGAAAAAATATTTTATTTATATTTAGTTTTCTTCGGGTATATGCCTTCGAAATAAAAATTATTATCATACATTCGAATAACGGGTATAAAAAACTCATAAAAACACCTCATTTTTTAACAAAATTATATCAAAAAAAGTGGCAAAAACCAACATTTTTCTGAAACTTTTCGAAAAAAATGTCGTTCGTTACGTGAAACGTGTCGTTCGTTACAAGTTGTCCAAAATGTATTGAAAAAGTTAATTTAGAATATAAAATATTATATATGAAGAAAAATAAATTAAGCTGGTTAAACCAGTGGGATATACTAAACAACAAAATTTCAAAAAAATTAGCTAATAATTTATGTAATAATGAAAGGTCTGCTAATATAGTAGCGTATGGCATAAATGTACTTATTAATGACATCGAAAAAGGAATTATTCTGGTTACGACTTTTACAGTTATGGGATTAATAAGTATGTTTGTCAAGTCATTTATAATTATAGCTATGTTGCGAATGTGGATGGGCGGTAGCCACAGAAAGACCATGCTTACATGTATTCTTCAGTCATATGCCGAATTTATGTCTGTATATTTAATTAGTCGGATAATTGATTATACAATTCAGGTGCAGATATTTGTGACGTTAATAATATGTCTGATTGACTTATTATATTGCCCGATAATTCTGAGTAAGAGAGGCAAATATAAAAAGAGAAAATTATATTTATTCAAATGTATTGCCTTAATTAACATTTTAATATTGTCGACAATCTGTTTCTATGTTGGCAATAATCTGAAAATATTGATATTATCCTGCGAAATAATTCAAATTATGGATGTAATTATGGCGAAAATAACAAAATTGAAAGGAGAAAGATTATGAAATTTAAAGAAAAAGTTGCAAATTGGATTGAAGATTTAACAGAGGAAATTTTCCAAAATACTGCAAGCCAGTTACTCTGGGGTGAACCAGACGTTCCAGAAGAATTATTAAATGTCGTTTCAGACGAAAACTAAAGCTATCAAGGTAGGTAATAATATGAAGCAATTTTATGAATGTAACATTGCGGGAAAAATATTAGCTGTTTTGATAACGGGAGACTTTGCCTAAGTAAAGAAAATTTGTTGTAATTGGTTATTGTAAAACGAGTTATGAAAAAGGTTATTGCAGAGCCGGGTGAAAATTCGGCTCTGCAACAATAAAGATGTATTCATAATATAAATGGGAATATAGATAAGAGAAAGGGGTATAAAGAATATAGTAAATAAATGATGGATAATAGAGGAATATCTTCTGTTATCCATTATTTATTCATCAAGTCAATAAGTGACTGCATTTTAGCAGATATAGTATCAAGAATTTCTGTATTCTTGTCTTCAGATGACATTGTTTCAGTCGCATGTGCAGAAACCTCTTCGGAAATAGCAGAGATTGTCTGGATTGAATCAATAATTTCTAAGTTGGATACTTTTAATTCTTTAATACTATTTTCTAGTGTACCAATATTATTCTTAATTTCAACGGTGTTAGACTGAATAGATTTGAAACTTTCAGTAGCATTAATAGATGATTGTTTTTCTTCCTGAATACCATCAATCATCTGGTAGATAACTTCAACGACCTGTGTAATAGCGTCTGAAATATCTTTAACAAGTCCGGTTATATGTAATGTTGCCTCATCTGTCTGAGTTGCCATTTTAGAGATTTCCGAAGCGACAACAGCAAATCCTTTTCCAGCTTCTCCGGCCTGAGCTGCTTCAATACTTGCATTGAGTGATAAAAGGCTTGTCTGTGATGTTATATCACTGATGATTCCAATAATAGAATGCATTTCATTCACGTATTTATTAAGAGTTTCAAGACGTTTGGCTACATCTGAACTATTCTCAACAGAAGTATTAATCTTATCTACGAGACTGTTAAGGTTAGCATTTCCAACGTTTAAAGCCTGTAAAGTATGAAGCATATTTGAAGATATCTGTGAAGTTACTTCTGTGACCATATCAACTTTATTCTGAATAGCCTCTGTCTGCTGCATCTGTGTCTGTACTGCCTCAGCAGTATCAGTTGCACCGGCGGATACTTCGTTCATTGCAAGCTGAGTTTGCTTAGTTGCCTCATTAAGTTTCTCAAGCTGTACATTTATCTCTTCAACATTTGATTTGGTATTTTCTGATAAATCAGAAATATTATCAAGAAGTTTTTGTGTCTTATCCTGTGCTTCAGTTATAGTTTTAAGCTTCTGCTTAGAATTAAGATTCAAAGTCCTGGATGTAAGTATTGAATAGAATGAAATCAAGAGAACTACTGTAATCTGGACAACAGCTGAATACACACCTGCATATCCGAATTTACCATTAGTTGCACCTGCTGTAACAATAATAATATTTTCAATAATTACACCAGCATTGATAAGTATAGAATATTTGATGTCATTATACACAGAGATTACTAAAATCAAAGGAATAACATATGCAAATGTCAGGTTATTAGTTGATGTAAATATTGTAAATGTGTAAAAAATTGCGAATCCGATAGCAAGAAAATGCTTAACCATCGTGGTATTCTTATTTTTATGCATGGATATAAATTCACCGATTATAGGTGCTAATCCAAGAACATAAGCAATTATGCAATAGATAATTGACTGGTCGCCTTTAAATGTCTTAAGTGTGGTAAATAAAATCATTAATACTACAGTAAGAGTATGTGTAAATGTTGCAAGAGAGTTATTTCTTGCCTGTTCTGAAAGTTCATATACTTTCTTTTTCACGTTTTTATTCATTGGTAGGACTCCTTTCCACTGTAAATACTCGGTATTACGTCTGAATTACGAATAATATTGTATAATTTTAATAAAAAAATAATTAGATAATAAAATAATTTAGACAAAATACATAACTATTTATATTTTATTACAAATCCAGGTATTAATCAATCATTTTCAAGTGAGAAATCAAATTCATTTCGGGCATTTATTTCGAGCGTTCATTCTAGCATTCATTTCGGGCATTCATTTCGGACATTCATTTCTAGCATTCATTTCGGGCATTCATTTCGGATATTCATTTCTAGCATTCATTTCGAGTGGAAAATTATATTCATTTCAATAAAGAAATTAATCCTGGTTTTAGATGAAAAATTAAAATTTCGATTTATAATATTCGTTTACAAGATTTCTATAGCCAAGTTTTTTAAGAGTCTCATATTTAATACGGTAATTGCCTTTATAATGCCGTCCGGTTATCGTATAGCGGATATATTCCTGCATATAATCATCAATGATTTTAAGTCCTTTTGTGGTCGTGATATTAGGAAAAAACCAGCGGCTCCAGGTAAAATCAGAGAAATCATCTGATTTTACATTAGAATTATTTCTACCATACAATTTGTTGTTTATCGTATTAATAAAACCGATAGCAGCCTTCTCAACTGGCAATCCTTTCTTACGCTGCCATCGCCTTAGTGCCTCTGATTTCCTTTTAATCTTCTGTTTCATTTTACGAATGGAATTCGTTGATAAATCTATTTCGCCATTACAATAAGAGAAACCTAGAAATTCCCAGACTTCACCAGGTTTTGTAATGTATTCCTTTTCATGATTTATTTCTAATTTTAAATCATTTATCTTAGAATACAGTATAGTTTTGAGAGATATAAGCTCCTCATAAGTATCGGCAAAGAGAATTATATCATCGGAATATCTGTAGTATTCAATGTTATTCTCATAAAAATATGTATCAATATCTCCCATATAAATATTAGCGAAGAATGGTGATATCGGAATTCCAGCCATTCCACCATGAGCTTCAGTTATAATTTTGCCATTATAATAAACGTGGTTTTCCGATAAAATATTTTCGAATAATTTATATAGAACTAAATCGGTGACTTTTATTACTTCAAGTTTTGATAATAAAATATCAATGTCCATAGAATTAAAGTAATTTTTAATATCTACTTTAAGACAGAACTGAGATTTGATGTGTTTATTATGCTTTATTTTGCAGATAGCATTTGAAACACCATAATTATGCTTGAATGAGTAACAGTTATCTGCGAATAAATAATCAAAATAATGGAGTTTATAAGCAATAAATTTAAGAGTGATATTTATATCAGAACTATAGGAGTAGACAACTCTCTTTTTAGATGATCCAGCCTTATTAATGATTAACTTCGTAGCAGGTTCACCTGGAAAAGTTCCATCTAAAAGTTTCATTTTCATAGTTTCATATGTAAAATTATCTATGTAATTCTTAATAGCGGCAATCTCATTTTTATCAAAATAAGAATTCATCATTTTAGATTCAAGAAAATTATTAAATTCTGTATGGTTAAAGTAATCTGTAATACTGACATAGGTATTCATATTATATATAGCCTCCAGGGTAGTATATGATGAAAAAAGAGTATAAAAAAAGAAAGAGAAAAAACTTTGAAGATATAAAGCTGTGCTTATATCACTAGACTGAACATATACTGATTACCCACAAAATCATCTAGGGTATATGCTTCGCCCGCCATGGGTGTAATATGAATTACTTTTCTCTTTCTTTTACACATATTATAAAGCAGATTTTGGAAATGTCAAATAATTACTTTATGTTATCAGCAATTCTTTGCTTAATATATTCCTCTGTACTAGGAAGATAAGTCATTATATTAATGCAATGAACTCCAGCATTCTCACTTGCATTATGTGCAGCTACAACATCTGAACGTCTATAAGCATTCTTATCTGATAATACCATAATTGTTAAACGTATAGCATCAAATCTGCTTAAAGTATATGTATATTTTGCTGCAAATTTTTCAGCATTAAATATATTAGAAGAAACATTCTTCTTAAGTTCATAATCAGGATAACATTCACGAACAACCTTTTCGATTCGTTCATTTACACTTAGATTTTTGCCATGTTTAGCTGAACTTGAAGCAGCAGTATTGTCATTTGCATAACTTTTTACATTATCTGTTACTTCATTAGCCAGTTTATTTGATGTTTTAAAAAATAAATCTTTAAATAGTCCCATTTTCACACACTCCTGTAAATATAAAATATCGTAATGCCGGATATACAACTCTAAGCATATGTCCATCGCATTATACAACTTAATTACCATAATTCTAGCATAGCATAGAAATATTTACAATTGCTAATTCAGTATTCGCACATATAAAGATATAGTATATTCATCTGAATAAATAAATTTGAAATATATAAATATTGAAACCACTTGAAAGAATTGCGTAAATTTGTCAGGTATCATTTTTCGGCTCAAATTTTGTGTACATTCACCAGACAGACAATTAAGTGGAGGGTGTAAGTCTATGGCACACACTTTCAGCATTCCTTAATCGGGTGCAAGTAAATGCCGCCCTCTGCAAAGTTCATTACGGTGCAGTAATCAAACGCGCTTCGCTTGAACGGTGATTTACTGCACCGACCTTTTGCATCTGACGGCATATAACTTGCACACACGATACGTCATAATTCAAGTGTGTGCCATAGACTTACAACCCCATTTAATTGTTCTGGATGTTGAATGAACATAAATAATCAAAAGAGCCTAAAAATGATATCGACAAATTAGCAATTCCTATAAAAGTTTCAATATTTATATATTTAAATTTAATATACACAGTGAATTTAAACTAAGTTTATATGTGCGAATGCTGAATAATAATTGCAAATATTTTAAGTAGGATAGTGTATAAGCATGGAATAAGTTGTATAATTAGGGTCATGAAATGGAGGAATGTTTATGTGGTTTGTATTTGCAATTTTATCATCTGTATTTGCAGCATTAACATCGATTCTTGCTAAAATCGGTATTGATGGAGTTAATTCAAATCTTGCGACCGCAATAAGAACGTTGGTTGTACTTGTAATGGCTTGGGGAATGGTATTTATAACAAATACCCAGGCAGGAATTATGGAAATAAGTAAAAAGAGCTGGTTATTCCTGATATTATCGGGACTGGCAACAGGAGCATCATGGTTATGCTATTATAGAGCACTTCAGATGGGTAATGCATCAAAGGTTGTTCCAATTGATAAGCTAAGTGTTGTTATAACACTTATTATGGCATTCGTATTTCTGCATGAGAAAGTAACACCTAAATCAGTAGTTGGTTGTGCACTTATTGGTATAGGAACTTTATTAATGGTATTATAGAATTATGACAGATAATTGCATATTAAAGATACATTTATCTGTCATAAAAGATATTTATCTGCGTTTCCAGGTGCTTATACTTAACGTACAAAGAAGTGGTAAAATCTCAAGTCGGCCTGCAAGCATATCGAAAATCAGAACTAATTTAGATAATATGCTAAAACCACCGAAGTTACAGGTTGGACCGACGGCATCAAGTCCGGGGCCTACGTTGTTAAAGCAGGCAGCAACTGCTGATAAGTTCGTTGTAATCGAAAAATTATCAATCGATACAAGCATAAAGCTAAAAATCAGAATTAATGAATAAGCAATAAGATAAAGGTCAGTTCCAGCAAGAATCCTTTCGCTTACTTTCTGTCCATTCATTCGGACCACCTGAACTTTATTAGGATATAAAGTACGGTGTATATGTCGTCTCAAATTCTTAAGAAGTAATAATAATCGTTGAAATTTAAGTCCTCCTGCGGTGCTTCCTGCGCTCGCTCCGACAAACATAAGGCATAGCAGTAATTGCTTAGAAAAAACAGGCCATTTATCAAAGTCTGTTGTGGCAAAACCAGTTGTTGTCATAACTGTTGAGACCTGAAATGCTGCATGCCGGAGGCCTGTAGTTACGCTTGAGTAAATGTGATAAATATTAAGTGTAATTAATGCAGTAGATACCACGAATACACTAAGGTATGCACGCAATTCTTCATCTATCCAGACACTTAATAAGTGTTTTGTAAGAATAAGATAATAGCAGCTAAAGTTAATACCGAATAACAACATAAATATTGTAGTAACATTTTGCAAATATGGACTATAACTTGCCATACTGTCACTCTTAATTCCAAAACCTCCAGTTCCAGCTGTTCCGAATGTTGTGCAAACAGAATCAAATAATGGCATACCTCCTATGAAGAGAAATAGGAAATTCAATATTGTCATAGCCATATATATGCCGTAGAGAACTAATGCGGTTTTCTTCATGCGTGGAACGAGCTTACCGACGTTAGGGCCGGGACTTTCAGCTCTTAACAAATGCATTGTAGATCCGCTATTATGGTCGCTTTTAGGGACGAACACCATAAGTAGTACAAGAACTCCCATACCACCTAGCCAATGGCTGAAACTTCTCCAGTACAGAAGCCCTCTCGATAATGATTCAACATCAGATAGAATACTGGCACCTGTTGTAGTAAAACCTGATACAATCTCAAATAGAGCATCTATAAAAGAAGGTATCTGTCTTGATATAAAGAATGGCAGACAACCAACAAGACTTATGAGAATCCAACAGGCAGATGCACATACAAGTCCTTCTCTTTGATGGAAACCATTAGATGGATTTCGACTGAATAAATACAAAATACCTGCTAATACTATTGAGATTCCTATTGTAGCGAGAAAAGAAAGTGCAACCTTTGTTTCTTTATCATAGATACAGATAAGCATTGCAGGAATCATAAATACAGCTTCTAATATCAGAATACCTGAAAGAAATCGATTTATTTTCTTGTAATTCATATGCGTTCTCCCTTATTCAAAAATATCATTAAGTTGAAGAAGTACGTGGTCAGCTTTAGTAACTATAATTACCGTATCACCAGCTTCGAATGATGAATCACCACTAGGAATTTCTGTTTTACCATTATGAGTAATACAAACGATAAGAGTACCTTTTTTTAAATGAAGATTTCTTAGTGGAATACCACAGTTACGTGTGTTAGAATCTGCTACGAATTCTACAGCTTCGGCAAGACCATTTGCTATAGAATGGACAGATACTGCAGCACCGGATTGATTATGTATTGCACGGACATATCTGACAATTGTATTACAACATAAATCTTTAGGGCATATGACACTTCCGATTGGAAGAGGGTCTAAAATTTCAGTATTTTCGAAATGTCCGATTTTAGTAATAACCTGAGGAACACCGATATCATTTGCAAATAATGATATTATAATATTAATTTCATCAAGTCCGGTCATTGATACAAGTGCATCACAATTCGAAATGCCCTCGCTCTCTAAGATTGAGTGATTGCTTGCATCACCGCATATTATATCGGCTGACGGAAGAAGGTCGGCTAATTCTTCACATCGTTCACGGTCTTTCTCAATAATCTGCACATGAATGCCACTTCTTATTAATTTGCTTGCAAGATAGTAGCCGGCACGACCACCACCAGCAATCATTACGTGATTGACCTTATGTGTAATGATATCAAGATTTTTTAATAAAACTGCAAGTTCATTAGTAGGGGCAGTAACAAATACTCGGTCATCTTCCTGAAATACAAAATTACCATCAGGCATAATTGCCTGACCTTTTCTAAGAACGGCACATACTAAAACCTTACACTTAATAATGGAATCAAGATTTGATAATGCCACACCATTTAAACGACTTTTACCATTAATTCTTAATTCGACGATTTCGACTCTGTCCTTTGCAAATGACTCTCTTTTCAAAAAACCCGGAAGCTTAAGAAGTCGTTCCATCTGATGGGCAGCCTGTTTCTCAGGATTAACCACAAGTGAAAGTGCAAATGCACCACTCATCTTGAAAATCTGTTCAGAATATTCAGGGTTACGAATACGTGCAATCGTATGAATATGTGGATTAAGAGTATGAGCAGTTAAGCAGCATAACAGATTAATTTCATCGGCACTTGTAGCAGCGATAAGTAACTTGGCATCGGAAATGCCAGCTTCTTCAAGTACATTCATAGTTGCACAGTTACCAGTTACCGTCATAATATCATACTGGTCAAGCGTACTGTCTAAGACCTCCTGTTTAGAATCAATAAGTGTTAAATCATAGCCTTCAGAGGAGAGTTGGCGCACGATAGCGGCACCGACTTTTCCGTATCCAGCAATTATTACTTTCATTATTTCCTCCATATCTACATATTTGTAGATTTAAATATATTATTAATAAGTGTTATCGCAAAATTATGATACTACCCCACGATAACTCCTATTATATAATTAAGTCAGAAAAAGGCAAGGGGCAAATGAAGAATTTTGTGCCCATTCAACAACAGAAAATTAAGCCAAATTGTCAGGATATAGTCAACACCCTAATAATTCCTCAATCGGGTGTTGGATATATTCTTACAACTTTGGCTTTAAGTATTCTGAATGATGAATGTATACAAATAATAAAAACGGGGTTTATGGACAAGCAAAATTCCTTATGTTATGATAAATAATCATAGCGGATATGTTGATATTCAGAGAAGGTATCCAGTAAAATATTCAGTAAAGTATTCAGCAAGAAATTTAGCAAGTTATCCGGCAGGATATTTAGCAAGATAATATTAAGATTTATATAAAAGAAAATAGAAAGTGATGATATAAATATGAATAAAACTACAAGAAAGGTTGCACATTACCATCTTCCGGGTTTATTTGAATTCTATGAATTGTATCGTGTATTTTTACAAATATACAGGGAACACAGAGAATTTGTTTATGATTGGTGTGATATAGGCTCTATATATGGTGCACCAGAGGATTGCATATGGGGTGGCGGACGGACTTCATTTGGAAATAAGAGTCCAGAGAAAGTCTTAGAATTAGTTCAGGAATATGATATTTCAGCAAGGCTTACGTTTAGTAATTCATTGCTTAGAACAGAACATCTTTCTGATAGAAAATGCAATGAACTTTGTGATTTATTCGGAAAAAATGAGGATAAGAAGAATGGTGTGATTATTCATTCGGAACTGTTGTTAGATTATCTGAAAAAGAATTATCAGGGGTTCTATTTTGTATCTTCAACCACTAAGGTTATAACTGATTTTGGAGAATTTCAAAATGAAGTGAATAGAGATGACTTCCTATATGTTGTACCTGATTTCCGATTAAATAAAGATTTTGATAAGTTAAATAATCTGTCTGAAAATCAAAAGGATAAAGTGGAGTTCTTATGCAATGAATGTTGTTCGCCTGATTGCAAGGTAAGAAAGCTGTGTTATGAAAATGTAAGCCGTAAGAATCTCGGAGAAGAATGTCCTGAACATCGCTGTACTTCATTAGATGATGGCGTTGGATACTCATTTTCAAGGGCAATGACCAATCCTACATTTATAAGTATAAATGATATTAAAAATATTTATTTGCCAATGGGATTTTCAAATTTCAAAATAGAAGGACGTGGACTTGGAAGTGCATTGATTCTTGAATTTTTGCTGTATTATATGATTAAACCGGAGTTCCAGATTAATTTAAGAGAGAAAATATATTTAGATAATATGTTAGATTTATTCTGATATACAAGGTGTTTGGAAATCGTATCAGGGACAGCTACAATTGATGTACTGATAATAGAGATTAAGATAATAAGAAATTTTCAATATTCACAAAATTAAAAGAAAGATTGAAAAAAATAAGAACTACCCCTGACCTGCACTTGCCATATTATAATAAATATCTGAGTGCAGCCAAAAGGGTAGTTCTTTTTAGTATATAGGCAATTCTTTAGTATAAATTAACTTATATATGTATTATATAACTTTTTTGTCATTGCTTTCATCTGAACTATTTTTATTAAATGAATTACCATTATCGAGCCAGAAACCGAACACACCGACTGCTAACACAATAACACAAAGTACGCCTACAAAAATATCCTGAATCATAGTTAACCTCCATTATGCAAAAGCATTAAAATTTAAAATTTGAAAATATTATTATAAGATTGTGTATGTGCTTCTGCCAAAGAGAAGCGTAACTAGATTCTTTTTTTGCCGTCCGTATTATGTATGTAACTTATAACCAGTTCTTTATTGGAGGTTTTAATAAAGGGAACCAGTTCATATTTGAATTTAAAACGTGTGCCATTAATACTTAATAGAAATGTATATATGAAGTCAGAGATTACTTCTTCCTTTACATTTCGAAGAAACTGCCTGCTTTCAATACGTTGATGATAAGCAGGTGAGTAGAAACCAAGCATTTCCGCAGTACAGATTGATGTATCTGAACTGGCATTATTTGTAATATTTATAGTGGGATTATGAACTTCAATTGGTGTACATAAATATGTAGGCTCTGTTTTGACATTCTCAAAACAGAAGCCGGATATGAGGATTATAATTGCAATTATGGAATATGCAAACCGGTATTTCTTAATATGTATAAAGCTCATAAATGTTCGTCCTTTCTAAATATTTAGCCTTTTAATAAATATTGTTTTAGTCATTAGGAATATTGTGAAATCTTCCTGACAATTCTTCGGTCTTAACAATATTGATAAATGCGTGAGGGTCAATTGAACGGATTAATGGAATTAACTGTCTTTTTGACTCGGCATTGATTACAGAATATATAAGTGTTTTTTCTTTCTCTTCATAGCAGCCGATGCCTTTGAATAAAGTAGCATCGTGGTTAGTCAATTCTTTTATTGCATGGTATATTTTATCAGATTTATCAGAAATAATAAATAGTGTTTCTTTCTTATAACGTTTATAAAGCATTTGTATAATCTGTGTGCTGCAAAATTGATATATAATCGAGTAAAGTGCAATAGGCCAGCCAAATAATGCGCCTGCGATAATAAGCATAATTGCATTTCCGAGCAGGATATAATTCCAGGCATCGATGCCCTTTTGCTGTGACAGAAAAATGCTTATGAAATCTGTACCACCAGTGGTAGCACCCACATTGAGGCAGAGAGAAATCGCAAAGCCATTAATAAGTCCGCCGAACACACTTACTAACAGGATGTCCTGCGTAAATATGTATTGTGGTAAAATATCTACAAAAATACTTGATAAAAATATGGTTAATATTGAGTAAATAGTGAATTTCTTACCAATATACTTAAATGCAATATAAATCGGAAAGAGATTCAATACAATATTAAATATTGTATATGGGATTCTAATATGAAGAAAATTAAATATGATTTCCTGTAATAATAGTGATAATCCTGAAAAACCACCTGGGAAAAGATTTGCTGTTTTAGCAAAACAACACAGATTCCAGGCAAAAAGTATAGATGCAATCACTACTACAAATAATCGGAAAAATTGATAGAATTTAGGATATTTTGATTCGAGTGTCTGAAACATATCTACACCTCCGGTACAATTAAGATGTAGATATTATAACACATTATATGATAATAATATATTAGAAGTTTCAATAATTAATATAATTTACTCAAACACCGCAGATACATATTTTAACCTGTATTCACTTAATATAGATGATTTAAGGCAACTATGTAAGTGAGAAGTTTGCGTAATTTATCTAAGGGTTATTTAAGGAAGAAACGTATAAGTTTTTCATTAAATGATGTATATGGCTGGTATCTCATAGGGAGGTCAATCCAGGTCTTTTTATCCACGATACTTTTATAGTGTGAAAATGTATCAAAGCCTGTTTTACCATGATATGACCCCATACCACTTTCACCAAAACCGCCAAAGCCCATTTCAGTTGTAGCAAGGTGGATTATTGTATCATTTACACAACCCCCGCCGAAACCTGTACGTGATATTACTTTATCAGCGTTTTTATGGCTGGAAGTAAATATATAAAGTGCAAGTGGATGAGGCATTGAATTAATTTTAGTCATGGCTTCATCGATATTTGTAAATGTAAGAACAGGCATAACAGGACCGAATATTTCCTCAAGCATTACATCATCAGTAAAAGTTACATTATCCATGACAGTTGGCTCGATTTTTAATGAGTCACTGTCAGAATTGCCACCGTAGATAACTTTATCTTTATTAATAAGAGAATTTATTCGGTTAAAATGCTTAAGATTAATAATTTTACCATAGTCAGGATTGGATAATGCATTTTCACTATACTGTCTTATGATTTCTTTCTTAATTTCAGCAAGCAGTTTATCTTTGATTTTCTCATCACAATATACATAGTCAGGTGCAACGCAGGTCTGACCACAATTAAGATATTTACCGAATACTATTCGTCTGGCTGCAAGTTTAAGGTTTGCATCATCTGTTACGATACAAGGACTTTTTCCACCAAGTTCAAGTGTTACGGGCGTAAGATATGCAGCAGCATTTTCCAGGACAGTTTTACCGACAGTCTGACTTCCGGTAAAGAATATATAGTCAAAGTGTGACTTGAGAAGTGCGGCATTTTCGGCTCGACCTCCAGTTACTACAGCTACATATTTATCATCAAAACATTTGTTAATTAAAGAAGTAATGATGGCACTTGTATTAGGCGAATACGCACTTGGCTTAAGAATTACGGTATTGCCGGCAGCAATTGCATCGATTAAAGGGTCGATGGTAAGCAGAAAAGGATAATTCCATGGACTCATAATCAATACTACACCATATGGAGAAGGTTTCTTATAGCTTTTTGAATGGAACTGTGCAAGTGGAGTGTGAACGGTTTTGCTCTTTGCAAATCCTTTAGTATGTTTTAACATATATGTAAGTTCGCTTAATGCAAGTCCGACTTCACACATATAGCTTTCATGTACTGATTTACCAAGGTCAGCTTTAATGGCAGACAATATGTCATTTTCGTATTTAAGAATTTCATTTTTAAGTCTTTTTAATGCGGCAATTCTGTAATCTATTGATAAGGTTTCGCCTGATTTGAAGAATTCACGTTGTTTTGCAACAAGTGTTGCTATTTCATTTTCTGTCATTATGCAGTCTCCTTTTCCATTAACATATAGTAGAATTTCTCTAATTCTTCTGCATTCATAAGAACGGGAACAGGGTAAAGAGGATTAGCTTCTTTATCAGCATATTTTGATAATTCAGGAATGTCCTCTTTTCTTATTTCATTAAAAGTATCGCCAATATTAAAATATTTTTTCATATCCTTAATAGCATCGATGAATTTATGTGCTGCAGTTTCGTAATCATCTGTTTCAGCAGCAATACCTGAATAAACTGCGAGTTCATAGAGCTTTTTATAAACGGAAGAACCATAATCTTCTAATACAAATGGAAGCAAGGTTGCATTTGCAAGACCATGCGGAATATTATATCTGCCACCTAGAGAATGAGCGACTGCGTGAACATAACCTACATATGATTTAGTAAATGCACAGCCGGCGTAGAAAGAGGCTTTAAGCATATTTTTTCGTGCTTCGATATCTGTACCATCATCATATGCCTTGTAAATATTTTCAAATATTAATTTAGTAGCACGAAGTGCATTTTTTCTGGTTGATTTAGTTGTTGAGCCACCGATATATGCCTCAACTGCGTGGGTGAGTGCATCCATACCTGTTGTGGCAGTAAGAGATGGTGGGAGACTTACCGTAACCTTAGGGTCTAATACGGCATAAGCGGGTATTAATGGAAAATCATTTATGGCATATTTATGTCTTGTGTTGGCATCGGTTATTACTGCGGCAAGTGTTGTTTCACTGCCTGTTCCTGCAGTTGTAGGAATTGCGATTAATAAAGGAAGTTTTTTATGAACTTTTAATATACCTTTCATTTTCGCAAGAGATTGTTTTGGTTTGGCAATTCTTGCCCCGACAGCTTTAGCACAGTCGATACTTGAGCCTCCACCAAAACCTATGATTGCACTGCAATTATTATCTATATAAAGCTGCCTTGCCTCTTCAACATTAGTAGTAGTGGGATTGGCAACGGTCTTATCATAGATGAAATAATTAATGTTATGATGTTCAAAATGCATAATCATTCTGTCTAAAAGTCCGAATTTACGGATGCCCTCGTCTGTAATAACTAGTATATTATTGATATTTTTCTTTTCAAATAAGCATGTTAATTTAGATGTGCTATAAAAGATTTCCGGACATCTGTAAGGCATAAATGGAATGGCTATTTTAAAACATTTCTGAAAAATTCTGCAATATGCAGCTTTGAATTTATTCATTGTCAGAGTTCCTTTCTAATTCATAATAATATTTTTCTAAGTTTTCTGAAATGGTCGTAAGCACAGAGTAGAAAATAGTCCGGTTTTTATCGGAAATGTCTGAACCACCAAATGTCACTGCATTTACAATAGAAGTGTTGACTTTCTTAGCATAGGACAGACCTTTGTCCGTTAATGTGACCTTGGCACGATATTTACGTTTATCTGCAGCTTCTGTATCAGAAATATATTGTACAAAATCTTTTTCAAAAAGTTCGGAAAGGGCCCTTGAGATTCCAGCCTTATCCTCCTTGGCAAGCAGGCAGATTTCAGAAGCTGTAAGCCCCTCAGGGGTATTGTTAAGTAAATTCATACATGTAACGTGAGTTCCCTTAAGTCCTATTTTGTTCATTTCATATTTCTTGATTTTCTGTATGCTTTTGTATATAGATGCTATGTCTGTAGTAAATGTTTCGAATCTGTCAGTCATATATACCTCCATTTGTTATTGCATAGATGTTGAGTAATCAACAAGTTGAAGTATAACAATAAAATGTTGAGTAGTCAACATCTAAAATAAATATTAAGGGGTGTTTCTGATATGTCTTTTAGATTTTTTAAGAAACTGTTTATGAATAGTTTAGCTTTACCTGAGATAATGAATAATGTCGAATGGTGTAATTATCTATCACATCATTCGACATTGAAAATAGAAATGTCATAGAACAAATTTATTCATAAAATTGATTTATGAAAGCTATCTATGAAATGGAGAACGAATTTAGGATGAATAATATTTTAGAAATACTAGAAGAAACTGTTAAGAATCATTCAGAGAAAATTGCAGTTGATGATGGAGAAGAAACTCTTAAATGGAGAGAGTTATTAGAATTATCCAGACGATATGGTACAGCATTTGCAAGGAAAACGGATAGAAATAAGCCGGTTGCCATATTAATGGAGAAGAGTGCCAAGACGTTATCAGTAATGTTTGGTGTCGTATACGCGGGTTGCTTTTATGTGATGATAGACCCATCACAGCCGGCAGAAAGGCTGCAGCAGATACTAAGTGTATTAAGTCCAAAACTTGTAATTACCAAGTCAGAATTTATGGGATTACTTAAAGAAGCAGATTACGAAAATGAAATATATTTAGCAGATGAAGTTATACATATAGAAATTGATGAAGAATTGCTTACAGGAATTAGAAAAGAAAGCAAAATCACAGATTTATTATATGGAATCTTCACTTCGGGTTCAACAGGTATACCAAAGGGAATTGTGGTAAGCCAGAAAGCAGTTGTAGATTTTATATCGCATTTCGTAGAAATATTCAGAATAAATGAAGAAGATAGAATAGGTAATCAGGCACCATTTGATTTCGATGTGTCGGTTAAAGATATCTATTCGTCAGTAATGACAGGGGCTGCCTTAGTGCTTGTTCCTAAGAAATTATTCTGCTCGCCTGCAATACTTCTTGATTATCTATGCGATAAGAAAGTTACGAATCTGACCTGGGCAGTATCAGCACTTACACTTATTTCATCACTAAAAGGGCTTAGTTATAAAGTGCCAAAGGATGTTAAAAGAGTAATGTTTAGCGGAGAAGTAATGCCGGTAAAGCAATTGAGATTATGGCAGAAGGCATTACCAGAAGCTAAATTCGTTAACTTATACGGACCATCAGAGATTACCTGCAACTGTACATATTTTAATATAGGAAGAATGTATGAAGACAATGAGAAGATACCTATTGGCAAAGCATTTCCAGGCAGAGAGGTATTTCTTATAGACGATAATAATTCAATAGTTAATAAAAGAGATAAAGTCGGAGAAATATGTGTAACAGGCGAATCATTATCCGAGGGCTACTATAATAATCCTAAGGAGACAGAAAAACGCTTTATTATGTATCCTTTGCATAATAACGAGGCTGTGAGGTGCTATAGAACAGGTGACTTAGGTTACTATGGTGAAGATGGCGAGCTATATTTCTCAGGAAGATGTGATTTCCAGATAAAGCATATGGGACACAGAATTGAATTAGAAGAAATTGAAAGAGCGATTAACCGTATAGATGAAGTGGATAAAAGCGTATGCCTGATGGATTATAAGCACAATTATCTGGTAGCATTTTATCAGGGAAATGCTATGACAGAGGATATACACAGGGAATTAAAGCGAAGCATTCCTGCATATATGATTCCTAGAAAATTAGTACAGACAGAAGTATTTCCACTTAATAAAAATGGCAAGACAGACAGAAAGTATTTTATGGATATTATAGATAAGAGAAAGAGAGTTTAGATGAATATAGATGAATTAGAAAATATTGCTGCAAATTATAAAGCACCTATGTATATATTTGATTCTGACATAATTACTGATACGGTAGAAATGTTTAGAAGAAATCTGAATACAGCTTCGAAAGCCGATATTAATCTGTGTTATGCGATGAAAGCTAATCCATTCTTAGTAAGTATAATGAATGAATTAACAGACAGAATAGAAGTCTGCTCAATGGGTGAATTCAGAATATGCAGGGACAAGGAAATTACTCCGGAGAAATTGTTGATTTCAGGTGTTATGAAAGACAGACAGGATATATATGAGATACTTGATTGTTATGGTGAAAGGTGCTTATATACAGCAGAATCATTAATGCAGTATTCATATTTCAAAGAATGGTGCAAGGCTAATAAGAAAGCAGTTAATGTATATCTGAGGCTTACAAGCGGTAACCAGTTTGGAATGGATAGGCAGACAATCAGAAATATAATAATGGAACAAATAAATGAAAATTACAGCCCCAATATTAGTGGTATACATTATTTCTCAGGAACGCAGAAAAAATCAATGAAAAAGATTAGAGATGAATTAACTTCATTACAGGAATTTATCTGTGAGTTAGAAGACATGACAGGTTACCATATTGATGAACTAGAATATGGACCTGGTATTCCGGCTGCTTACTTCGAGGGACAGGACAATGTCCTGGAACAGCACATAAAAGAGGTTGCAGATATTATTAATGAGATACAACCGGATTACAGGATAACTCTTGAGATGGGCAGGGCATTTGCAGCAGGCTGTGGATATTATATGACGGAAGTTAAAGACATAAAGCATAGCGATGATAAGAATTATTGCATTGTTAATGGTGGTATGCACCAGCTTAATTATGACGGACAGATAAGAGGTATGTATATGCCACATATCAGACATATAAGAAGTGCAAGTACAGAATGTAATGAAACAGACTTCGAAAAAGCAGACAATAATAAGTTAGACCACAATGAATTAATTAACACTGAATCTGTGAAACACTGGACTATTTGTGGAGAACTATGTACAGGGAATGATGTTCTTGTGCAGAAAATTGCCATAGATGATTTGAAAGTAGGTGATAAGTTTGTATTTGAAAATACAGGTGCATATTCGATGACAGAGGGAATGGCATTATTCTTAAGTCACGTATTACCTGCGATTGCTATATACAATAAGAAAGATGGAATAAAAATCATAAGAAAAGAAATGGAAACTTATAAATTAAATATGTAGATTAAAGCGAAAAACGGAGGATTAAGAAATGAATGAATTACTTGAGATTTTAAATGATATTGATGACAGCGTAGATTGGGAAAATGAAGAGGGGTTAATAGACAGACATCTCCTAGATTCATTTGGTGTAATTACACTTGTATCGGAATTAGAAGATACATTTTCAATCGAAGTGGAAGCATCTGAAATTGTACCCGATAATTTTAATTCAGTACAGGCAATGTGGAAAATGATTACTAGATTACAGGAAGAATAAAGGTGAAAATATGTCTTACAATTCAGCACTATATCTGTTTATGTTTTTACCGCTTGTATTATTAATGTATCAGATAGTACCGAGAAGAATCAGACCACTTGTGTTATTGGCTGCGGGCTACACATTTTTCTATATGATTAGCGGTAAATTACTTGTCTATCTGATTGGAACGACGATATTTGTACATTACATAGGCATATGGTTAGGATATCTCAAGAAGCAATGTCAGACAGAGCTTTTAAATGCATCTAAGGGCGAAAGTTCTAAGATTAAAAAGCTATATAAGAAAAGGGAAAAACACGTTTTAATTATAGGTATACTTGCATTGCTTGCAGTATTAGTATATCTGAAATATTACAATTTCTTCGCCGGAAATATAAATATTCTTATTAAGAATATGGGTGGTCATTATGCATTTACCATTAGAAGGGTTTTACTTCCAATTGGAATATCATTCTACACATTACAGGCAATAAGTTATATGGCGGATGTGTATTGGGAGAAGATTAAACCAGAGGAAAATATATTAAAACTTGCATTGTTCTTAGGATTCTTTCCACAGATTATGGAGGGACCTATTAGTATGTATTCACAGACTTCAGATGACCTGTGGGCAGGCGAATCTCTTAAGATGAATAATCTGGCACAAGGTGGCATAAGGCTTGTGTGGGGATTATTTAAGAAGATGATTATAGCTGACAGACTTTTTATGCTCGTTACAGCATTATTTGATCATTATGAGAAATATAGTGGTGCTTTAATAATTGTTGCTGCGATTGCATATACAACACAGCTATATATGGAATTCTCAGGATGTATGGACATCATAATCGGCAGTGGTAAAATGTTTGGAGTGACTCTTCCAGAGAACTTTAATCAGCCATTTGCCTCTAAAAATGCAGCAGAATTCTGGCGAAGATGGCATATGACTCTTGGTGTATGGTTTAAGACATATGTGTTCTATCCGGTGTCAGTTTCAGGAGTTGTTAAGAAATGGAATAAATTCAGTAAGAAGCATTTTAGTAAATATATTACGAAATTAGGTGTATCTGCAATATGCTTATTTCCAGTATGGTTATTTAACGGTTTATGGCATGGTTCAGAATGGAATTACATATTCTATGGAATATATTATTTTACAATATTGCTTATGGGAATAGCTATAGAGCCTGTCAGGGATTATATAATTAAGAAATTACATCTTAATGTAAATGCATTGTATTATAAAGTGCCTCAGACATTAAAGGCCTGGGTTATAATTTTCACAGGTGAGCTGTTCTTCAGAGCAAATGGATTGCGTGCAGGGTTTCATATGTTTGCGAGCATTTTTAAGAATTTCAACATTCAAAATATATGGAATGGTACACTGTTGAAATTTGGTTTAGACAGAGCTGACTTTGCGGCAATTATATTTGGCTGTATTGTTGTGGCAGTAGTCGGATATATAAAAGAAAGGAACCTGTTAGGAGAGGGCGGACTCTGGAAAATGCGACTGTCTGTGAGATGGGCAGTTTATTACGGACTGATTCTTTCAGTTATATTTTTAGGCGCATATGGAGTTGGTTATCAGCAGGTAGATTTGATTTATGCAGGATTTTAGAAATATAATAAAGGACAAAAGAATAAGAGACTTAGGAAAATGTATTCTATTTTTTACAATACTAATAGCAATGATTGTCGGATTATCTATCGGACTTAATATGCTGTCAAGAAAAAATGATAATCTTACACAGAGCAGAAATAAGAGCCTGGTCCAGATTCAGAATGAGAAAGAAGATACAGTTGACTTATTAGTATTAGGCGATAGCTTAAGTTTCTGCTCATTTGCACCGATGAGATTATGGAGTGAATATGGAATTACATCATTTGTGGGAGCACAGTCAGCACAGATGATTAATGAGTCATATTTTATGTTAAAGATTGCATTGAAAACACAGAAACCTAAAGTAGTTATAATGGAGACGAATACTTTCTTCAGAGCTCAGGACAAGTTAGACGGAGCAGTCAAATTAATAACTAACGAATTTAACTATTATTTACCAATATTCAGATTCCACAGCGTATGGAAACCACTTCTGTTTGGTATGGATTATGGAGAAGAAAGCTATAAAGGCTTTATGATAAGAGATGCGATTAATCCATATACAGGCGGTCAATATATGAATGAAACTACGGATAAGTGGGAAATATCTGACGGTGTTAAATTATATATGGACAGAATTAATGCTCTATGTAAGGAAAAAGGAATAAAGCTTATCTTAGTAAGTACACCATCGCCTAAGAACTGTAATTATCAGAAACATAATGCGATAATGGAATATGCTAGGGATAATTCACTTGCATATATTGATATGAATCTTATGTTAGACGAGTTAGGAATAGACTGGAGTTTAGACAGTCTTGATAAAGGTGACCATCTTAACTTGTCAGGTGCATATAAAGTTTCAGATTATATTGGAAAATATCTGATAGACAATTATAATATATCTGACCACCGTACAGATGAGGCTTATAAAAAATGGGAAAAAACTTCGAAAAAATATGAAAATGCAGCCTTAAATAAATTAAATGCAATGGAAGAACAGTGGAAACAAAGTAAGAGTTAGGAAAATATATACAGGCAGATACAGGAGGTGATGCCGGATATGAGTAGGGAACATATTCTAATTATTGAAGATGATGCAGATATCAGAGAGGGTGTTCGCATTCTGTTAGAGAGTGAGAATTATATTGTAACAGAAGCAGAGAACGGAAGAAAAGGATTAGAAGCATTAAATGATACAATGGATTTAGTAATCCTTGACATTATGATGCCTGGAATATCGGGCTTACGAACCTGCGAAGAGATTCGTAAAATGTCTAATGTACCAGTTCTTTTTCTTACTGCCAAGGCACAGGAATCAGATAAACTTATCGGTTTAATGGCAGGTGGAGATGATTATCTTGCAAAACCTTTTTCATACGCAGAATTATTAGGAAGAGTAAAGGCACTTCTACGCAGATATAAAGTATATATGGGTAAAAATTCCGTTAGTGAAGACAGAGAAGAGAATGAAGAATACATTGATATTGCTAACATAAAGATAAATCAGGAATTTAACGAAGTATATGTAAATGGCGTAGAAAAGGAAATGTCTGACATTGAATATAATATTCTATTGTTAATGATGCAACATCCAAGGAAGATTTTCTCGGCGAAAAATCTCTATGAAAGTGTATGGGATGAACCTTATTTCTATTCATGCAACAGTACAATTATGGTTCATATAAGAAAATTGCGTGTAAAGATAGAAGAAGACCCGACGAATCCACGTTATATAAAAACTGTATGGGGAAAGGGGTACAGATTCGATGCGTGCAACGAATAAGAGAGACTCAATTTATTTTCAACTGCTGATGTTATTAATAATTTCAGCAGTTTTGTCTGTTATATTATTTATATTTCTAGAGAGTACAGGAACAAAGCTTGTGGACAGGTTCTATGATTCTGAATATGGTGACAGAAAGAACAGGGCATATGTTAAGGAATTACAGAAATATGTGAAAGAAGAATATCTTTCTTACAGAGATACAGATAAGATATCTTCGTGGGTAAAGAAACAGAAGATAATCTATGTCCAGATATACAAAGATGGCGTTAAAGTGTTCGATTCTTCTTATCCGGATCAGGAAGAATGGGGAGAAACCATTGATAATGCTGCATATCTGTTAGAAAAGTTCTATTATGTTGAATTCGCTGAGGGTGTAGCAAGTGTATCAATAACTGGCTCATATACTTATCAGTTATATCAGTATGCTATGATGATGGAAGAATTAATTACATTTGTATTCTTTATTATGCTGGTATTATTAGGAATAAGAAGAAAGATGAAATACATCAGAAAATTAGGCGATGAAGTCGAGATATTAGAGGGTGGAAGCTTAGATTATGAAATAACTGTCAAAGGTAAAGATGAGTTAGCAAGACTTGCAGAGAGTGTTGAGAGTATGCGAAAAGCATTTAACAGGTTGATAACCCAGGAAACAGAAATGATTCACGAAAACCAGAGGATAGTTACGGAGATGTCACATGATTTGCGAACACCTGTCACATCTATTATGCTATACACTGAGATTTTAAAAAAGGGCAAATATAAAGATGAAAAACAATTATTAGAATATATTGAGAAAATAGATAGAAAAGCCCATGCTATGAAGCAACTTACAGAGAATCTATTTGAATATTCCTTAGTAACGGGAGAAAATGAGATTGAATTAGAAAAGGCGGAACAGTATGAAGTAATATTCTATGATTTATTCTCAGAAACATGCAGTTATCTGGAAGAAAAAGACTTTATGGTAGAATTTGAAGTGAAATGGTCAGAGAATAAAGTCCGCGTCTCATCAGATTACATTATAAGAATTATGGATAACATCACGTCAAATATCGTTAAATATGCAGATGCTTCATTTCCAGTGTGCATTACATCGATTAGCGATAATGCGATGGATGGTTTCGTGATTGAGAATAAGATAAAGGAAAATGATGAGAAAATAGAAAGTACAGGAATTGGCATCCAGAGTATTAAGAATATGATGATGAAAATGGGCGGCAAATGTCTTATAGAAGAAGAAAATGATATATTCAGGGTGATTTTGTTATTTACAAGTTACCATACTGTTTAATGCTATAGAGTTTTTTAGAAATAATAATATTTAGTATATAATATGTAAATTAAATATGCTAATAGGATTATGTATGATTTAATTAGGTGAATTGTAAATGACAAGATTTATCAATAAAACACGTAAAAATTGACATATACTAATCATAGCATTATTATAGGAAAAGGATTAAATCAGACAAGGAGGAACAGCCAATGTTAAAGACAACATTAGAAATTGATGGAATGATGTGTGGAATGTGCGAAAGCCATATGAATGATTTGATAAGACAGAAATTCAATGTTAAGAAGGTCTCATCTTCTCATAGCAAAGGAACAACGGAGATTATATCAGAAGAAAGTCTTGATGAAGATAAATTAAGAGAAGAGATAACAGGAATCGGATATACACTTAAGGCCGTTAATACAGAAGAGTATGTTAAAAAAGGTTTCTTGTTATTTGGAAGAAAGAAATAAATGGAATAAAGTTTTGTTGCAAATACAACAGAACTTTATTTTTTTTTGAAGTAATATCACATTGTAAATGAAACAGGGATTTGCAAATGCCGGAATAAAAAATTATGCGGACACAGTGTGTCTGAGGAATGGAGAATATAACTATGTCAGATAATATGTTTTGTTTTCAGTGTGAGCAGACAGCTTCTCAAGCAGGCTGTACAGGTTGTGCAGGAGTATGTGGAAAATCTGCATCTACTTCGAAATTACAGGATGAATTAACAGGCGCTTTGATGGGGCTTGCTAAAAAATACAACGATAACAGAAATGAAGAAATCACAAAATTGCTTATCGAGGGATTATTTACTACGGTTACAAATGTGAATTTCAATGATGATACGTTGAAGAAAATGATAGCTGATATCAGAAGTTATGATATTGCAGATGAATATGATATGATAAATCTCTGGAGAGAGAATGAGGATATACGTTCATTAAAATCATTAATCCTGTTTGGACTGAGGGGTATGGCAGCGTATGCATATCACGCAATGGTGTTAGACTATGAAGATGAAGAGGTAAATGCATTTATATATGAAGCACTTATAAGCGTGAGCGAGAATCTCAGTTTTGATAAATTACTCGAAAAAGTGTTAGAGGTAGGCAAGGTTAATTTAAAATGTATGGAATTATTAGACAGAGCCAATACAGAGAGTTATGGAATGCCTGAACCTACAAAAGTTTCATTAAAGATTGAAAAAGGTCCGTTCATTGTAATCACAGGACATGATTTAAAAGATATCAAGTTATTGTTAGAACAGACTAAAGATAAGGGAATAAATATATATACTCATGGAGAAATGCTGCCTGCACACGCATATCCTGAACTTAAGAAATATCCTCATCTTAAAGGGAATTTTGGAACAGCATGGCAGAATCAGCAGAAAGAATTTGACAATATACCGGGTGCAATTCTGTATACAACTAACTGTCTTATGCCTGTAAAGGAAAGCTATGCCGACAGAGTATTTACAACAGAAGTTGTGTCATATCCTGAAATGGTTCATATTGGTGATGAGAAAGATTTTACACCTGTAATTGAGAAAGCACTTGCTCTTGGTGGTTATAGTGAAGATGTCCAGATGACAGGTATAAATGGCGGAACAGAAGTAATGACAGGCTTTGCACATAATACTGTGCTTAGTAATGCAGAGAAAATCATAAGCGAGGTCAAGGCGGGAAATATCAGTCATTTCTTCTTGGTAGGTGGTTGCGATGGCGCGAGAACAGGAAGAAACTATTATACAGAATTCGTTAAACAGTCACCTAAAGACAGCATTATTCTGACTTTAGCCTGTGGTAAATATCGTTTCAACGATTTAGAACTAGGAGATATATCAGGTCTGCCACGAATTATGGATATGGGACAGTGTAACGATGCCTACAGTGCAATTAAAGTAGCTATAGCATTATCAGAAGCCTTTGAATGTGGCGTAAATGAACTGCCACTTAGTATGGTATTATCGTGGTATGAGCAGAAGGCAGTATGTATCTTACTGACATTGTTATATCTTGGAATAAAAGACATCTATTTAGGACCAACATTGCCTGCATTTATATCTAAAAATGTCTTAGAATTTTTAGTTGAGAATTATGGAATTTCACCAATCAGTACACCTGAAAACGATTTGAAGAAAATTCTAAATAAGTAATTTAGAACTTAAAATCATACAAATTTATTGAATTTTCTTATGTTTTGCCCAGTTTATATTTTACTTTATCACGATAATATGTTAAAATGCCAATGTGTCGAAAAATGCATTGGCATTTTTAGTATGAAAAGAAAGTATATAATAAGTAAAAAATAATGTTAATGCGATTAATAAATCTTTGTTACGGACACCTGATAGTTAGTAATAAGAAAGGAAAAATGTAAAATGAAAAAGAAAATTTTAAAGGGTGCAGCGCTTTTAATGGCGCTTGTAATGGTTATCGGAACTGTAGGCTGTGGCAGCAAGAGCAGTTCTAACGGAAGTTCAAAGAAGAAATTTATTGTTGGATTTGATGCAGCATTTCCACCATATGGATATATGGACGATAATGGAGAATATGTAGGTTTTGACTTAGATCTTGCAGCAGAAGTATGTAAGAGAAGAGGCTGGGAGTTAGTAAAACAGCCAGTGGACTGGGATTCTAAAGATATGGAGCTTAATGCAGGTAATATCAGTTGTATATGGAATGGATTTACAATGAGCAGTGACAGAATTGATGATTATGCATGGTCAGACCCATATGTTGATAATAGCCAGGTATTCGTAGTAACAGCTAAATCAGGAATTAAAGAGTTCTCTGATCTTAAGGATAAGACAGTAGCAGTTCAGGCAGCATCTTCAGCACTTGAAGCATTAGAATCAGATGATTGTAAAGATTTAAAAGCATCATTTAAGGCATTAGAAGAGATACCTGATTATAACCAGGCATTTATGAATCTTGAAGCGGGTTCAGTAGATGCAATTGCAATGGATATCGGTGTTGCAAATTACCAGCTCGAGAGCAGAGGCAGTGATAAGTATGTGATTTTAGAGCAGCCAATTATATCAGAACAGTATGGTATTGGTTTCGCAAAGAATAATGAGAAATTAAGAGATGAAGTCCAGGAAACATTAGATGAAATGAGAAAAGACGGAAAATTTGCTGAAATAGCAGATAAATGGGGACTTACTGATAATGTTATTCTTGATACAGCAGAATAGAATGAAAGAAATAAAATGAGGTTGACTGACAAATGAGTACCTATGAAATGATTAAACTAATGCAGGATGGAATGATAGAAACTATCAAGATTTTTGCATATACTCTGATATTTACATTACCACTTGGAATGATAGTTGCATTTGGTCGAATGTCTAGATTCTTTATTATAAGAAATATTACAAAACTTTATATTGCTGTAATGCGTGGAACACCATTAATGTTACAACTATTAGTGGTATATTTCGGACCATATTACATATTCCACAGAAGTCTTACTTTAGAGTATAGATTTTATGCGGTAATAATCGGTTTCGTATTGAATTATGCAGCATATTTCGCAGAAATCTATCGCTCAGGCATAGAAGCTATGCCGGTAGGACAGTATGAAGCGGCTAAAGTGTTAGGATATAATAAAGTACAGACATTTTTCAAGATTATACTTCCACAGGTTATTAAGAAGATATTGCCTCCTGTGACGAATGAAGTAATTACATTGGTAAAAGATACATCACTTGCATTTGCAATTTCCTATGTAGAGATGTTTTCGGTTGCCAAGAAGATAGCAGCAGCACAGACGACCATGATGCCTTTTGTAATTGCAGGTGTATTCTATTTCATATTTAACTTCTTAGTTGCATTTGTTATGGGAAGAATAGAAAAACGTCTGGATTATTACAAGAATTAGGAGGTAGTTATGGCTTTATTAGAGATAAACAATATTAGAAAAAGTTTTGATGATTTAGAAGTCCTTAAAAATATTTCGCTGTCAGTAGACGAGGGCGAGATAGTATCCATAATAGGACCATCAGGCTCAGGAAAGTCAACCTTGTTAAGATGTGCCACAATGCTTGAGAAGATGGACGGTGGTGACCTGATATATTTAGGAGAGCATGCGGCAACTAATAATGAGAAAAATGTTTCTGTATATGCTAAGAAGAAAGATTTACGAAGAATACAGGGATATTTCGGATTAGTATTTCAGAATTTCAATTTATTTCCACATTATACTGTACTTAAAAATCTTATGGATGCACCGATTCATGTCCAGAAGAGAGATAAAGAAGAAGTTCGAAAAGAATGTATGGAATTATTAAAGAGAATGGGACTTGAGGATAAGGCTAAAGCATATCCGTGTCAGTTATCAGGCGGACAGCAGCAGCGAGTGTCAATTGCGAGAGCACTTGCAATGAATCCTAAGATATTATTTTTTGATGAACCGACATCAGCACTTGACCCGGAGCTTACAGGTGAGATTCTTAAAGTAATCAAAGAACTGGCAAATGAACATATGACTATGGTAATAGTTACACATGAGATGAGTTTCGCAAGAGATGTATCGAACAGAGTTATATTTATGGAGAATGGATATATTGTAGAGGACGGAACTCCTGAAGAAGTAATAGTTAATCCAAAGAACCAAAGGACTAAAGAATTCTTAAGTAATTTTAGTGATTAATTATTAGTGATTAAGAAATATTTATTAATAGAAAATTTAAATAAGAAGGAGAAACGATAAAAATGGAAGAGAATAAGAGAATAATGAATTTCAGACCTGAAATCAAAATTTTGGATGCAACGTTAAGAGATGGTGGATTAGTTAATAATTTCTACTTTACAGATGAATTTGTAAGAGATTTATATAAAGCGAATGTAAAAGCCGGTGTTGACTATATGGAATTCGGTTACAAGGCTTCAAAGGAAATCTTCGATGTAGATAAATTTGGAAAATGGAAATTCTGTAATGAAGATGATATAAGAGATATCGTTGGTGACAATGTAAGCGATTTAAAGATTTCTATAATGGCAGATGTTGGAAGATGCGATTACAAGAATGACATTGTTAACAGAAGTGATAGTGCTGTTGATATGGTAAGAGTAGCAACATATATTAATACAATGCCAGCAGCAATCGAGATGATAGAAGATGCTAACAGAAAAGGTTACGAAACAACATGTAATATTATGGCTATATCTAATGCAAATGAAACAGATATTGATATCGCACTTGAGATGCTTGGTAAAAGCTGTGTTGACGGAATCTACATCGTAGACAGTTACGGCTCAATTTACCCTGAACAGATGAGAGTAATAGCTGATAAATATGTTGAAGTTGGTGAAAAATATGGCAAAGAGATAGGTATTCATGCACATAACAATCAGCAGCTTGCATTTGCTAATACAATTGAGTCAGTTTCAAGAGGAGTTAATTTCTTAGATGCTACAATGAGCAGTATGGGAAGAGGTGCAGGAAACTGTGCAATGGAATTATTATTAGGTTTTCTTAAAAATCCTAAATATAATTTATTCCCTGTATTACAGTTCATAGAGAAACATATTGCTAAATTACAGCAGGAGGGTGTTGTATGGGGATATGATATACCATACCTTCTTACAGGACGTTTAAACCAGCATCCATCAGCAGCAATTGATTTCACGAAAGAAAAGAGAAAAGACTATTCAGAGTTCTACCAATGGTTATTAGAAAGAGAATAGTGTGAAGAAAATAAAATAACAGGACATATATTATGCGGATACGACTTCAGATGAACATTTAATAGTATTTGTACGATGAAGGTGAACAAATACTATTAAATGGCCTGTTAATGGAGTGAGAGCAAAATATATGTCCTGTTATTTTTATTACTTTGGCATATCCTATTTATTTGAAAAATTTCCTAATCACATGAAGAATTCCATCATCATCATTTGAGTAAGTGATGAAGTCAGCGGCCTGCTTAACTACGTCCTGTGCATTTTCCATGGCGACACCGAGCCCGGCAATCTCTATCATGGAAATGTCATTGAAGCCGTCACCACAGCATACCATTTCTTCACTTGTAATACCGATGGTGTTAAGCAGTTTGATAAGAGAATGTGCTTTATCGATATTTTGAGGCATTATTTCTAAGAAAAATGGTTCGGAAAAATAGATGCTTAGTAATGATTTATATTTATTCTGTAACTTCTTCTGGACTTCTAAGAGAACCTCATGTTCACCAGTCATAAGACATTTATTAACCGGATAATCAATATATTCTGCGAAATTGTCAACTTTTTTAGGCGGAATATGATTAATTCGTGCCTCTAATTCTATATATTTATCTAATTCACGACCGACAACAACGCAATCATTATCATAACTTATAATGCCCACATTTGATTCAACGGCTGCATTATACAGTTCAGGGATAACTTCGCCGGGAAGAGTTTTCTGGTATATTACTTCATTAGTGCGGCAGTCAATTATCTTCGCACCATTGTATGAGAGAACATAGCCACCGAATTTATCTAGCTGTACTTCCTTAGCTAATGGAAGTACACCGGGAGTAGGTCTGCCGGAAGCTAATACTACTTTATAGCCTCTTTCCTGAATATCAATAAGGGCATCAAGGGTAGGCTTTGAAATCTCTTTTTTGGAATTAGTTAATGTACCATCTAAATCTAAAACAATAATTTTGTAATTCATAAATTGTCTCCATTCTTGTATAAATAGTTTATATCTTAAATTGCAAAATAATATTTAGGTGGGAATAACCACGCTATATATTTTACAATAGGTATTATCTCTGATACATCCATGAATATCGGACAGAAAATTATGCTTCCTAATACCAACACAGGAATAAGTGCTGCAAATGCGAATGAATTAGGAATTATTTTATATAAAATATAGCAATACAGCGTACAGATTATAGAATATAATAAAATTCTAAAGATTTCAAGCCATATTCCATCAGATAATCTGCTTAAATATATTCCTGACATGCCAAATATCCCGGCCAATAAAGTTAAGGAAAATATTTCGCTCATTTTGCAAAACGGTCTTATTTTACTGTTAAATGCATTAAATATTCCGGTTTTAGAATCTTTATACAGATTGAAAGTTCCGATAAATGCTGCAAACATAATAAATAAAGTTATAATACCTCTTACAGACAGAAGCACGTAAGATGAAAGCAATGAGGAATTATCAATTGTTTCATTGTCAGCATTGATATATTCAAAGGAAAACGTATCATTTCCTGCCATATAATAATCATATTCTGGTCTTAAAGTACTTCTTAAAGAATCTATATCATTAATGGTGAAAATCTTCTGCGAGCTTATGAACTCGGCCAATTCGTTAAAGCCATACTCTGCAAAAACCTCTGAAAATACATATTCATCGGTTATGGCATCAGTAAGTGTACTTGGTGATTTATATACAGTTACGAGGTTGTTAGTCTTATTTTTATAGACTTTTTCACTGAAATCTGAGTTAAATACATATCCACATTCATAATCACCGGAAGCAACTCTTGATGTAAGTTCATCAAGACTGCTGCACCTTTCAAAAGTAACACTTTCATAATTATTTTTCAGATTATTGCATATTTTGTTTGTAAGATTATCTTCGCTTTCTATATATAGTCCTGTTTTTATTGAGATTTTAGTATCCTCGATATTAGTTTTAAAAACCATACATAAAATTGGAATTAACAGAAGTAATATTATAAATGATGTACGTTTAAGGCATCTTTTGATAAAAAGATAATTACATAGTATAAGTTTCTTCACTAGTCATTACCTCTCTTTCCGTAATGCGTAATTTCTAATAAATGTATCTTAATAAATATAGTCGTTAATAATGTAAAGATGCCTGTAAATATTAGCAATTTAATTATGTGTTCTGTAAAGACTTCACCTGTAAACATTGTTCCAATAATGTTAAGAATATAGGTCGTTGGCATATAATCAGCAATCTTCGATATTGTTTCAGGAAGCAGTATATCCGGAATAAATGCGCCTGAAATAAATGAACATATTATAACCAGGATGAAATGTAGCAGGATTGCACTGTATTTACCGGACAGAAGATTACCTGTAAAACACATAAATGCTGAACAACACAGACATATAAATAAGTTGTTAATTAAGATGTTCTTAAGGCTTAATTGAAAGCCAATATCTATCTTTGAATTTAAGGCATATAGTATAATCATAAATGTTGATGCAAGCACATATAAGACAGTAAAATTACTGATAAGATGTGTCAGGGTTTGTGAAACTGCGCCAATTCCATTCTGGTGCAGTTTTAAAGATATGACCTCGTCAGTATCTTTACTCTTAAGAATAAATACGCAGCCAAGAAGCAGCAGGATGAGCATAATTCCTGAAGCAAAATAATAATTAGTCGTGCTTAAATTACCAGTCGCAGTTATTATATGTCTGTCAAAGAAGTTGCCCCTTTTAAAGGCTTTGCCAAGATAAATCATATTAAGTGACTTATTAGCTTTGTCTTCATATTTTAAGATATCATTAGCCTTATAATAGTCGTGAAGGGTATAAACGCCTGCCTGGGCAGTCTGAAGTGTATACTGTGCAGCTTTTGTAAGCTCAGTTATAACCATAGTATAAATAGATTTTGTAGACGAATAACGTATGGATATAGGGTAGTTTTCGCCATCCATAAGGCTGTTCATAAAATCTTTAGGTATTATTACTGCAGCTATAGCTTCTTCATTTTGAACCATTTTAATAGCGGTATCATAATCAGATTCAATTATATTACAAACAGAATTAATGCTTTTAGAACTTCTGAGAGCAGAGACTATAAGTCCTGTCATTTCTGAATCGTCTTGTGACGTAAATACAATGGTTCTTTTTTCTTTTATAGAGACATCTGAATATAGTAATTTAGAAGCACAAAAAACAATTGCCCCTACCACGAGTGACAGGGCAATTGTTCCTATTAGTATCTGGGGAATTAATTTAAATTTTCTTTTTAATTCAAGTTTTAAATAAATTAACTTATTCATATTTTCACCAGCTTCAAATTTAATCCTCAATAGTTTTAGTGAAGAAATTACTAATACTGCCTATAAGGTTATATTTCTCTGAATCAGACAGTGAATTGATATCTACAGTTGAACCGGATGGCTTAGTAATCTTTGGCTTACCAGTATCAAGAGATAAATTGCCATTAAGTGTTATCAGCTTATTATATCCTTGTGTAACCTGAAAGCTTGTCATGTCAAAATCAAAAGATTTTCCTTTTTTGATATTGTTAAATTTACCCTGTAACACAATAATTGTATCAGTATTAAGTGTTGCTTCAACATTGTAGTCGTTAGAATCTGCGTTAAAATCTTCAGCTACATTTAATTCTAATAAGGAGTCATAGCCAGATAGGACTGAAATATCATGGCTTAAATAAGTAGTATTATCTTCGACTTCTTTAGTTCTGTCATATATTATTGAAAAATTATTATCTGAATCCGTAATCGTTAATGTAAATATCATACTATCGGCAGGATTGATTTCGTCATATGATTCGATTGAGAAATCAATATTGAATTCCTCACCAGATATTTCGATGGAATTGTTAGAATTAAAATTAGTTAACTGACCTTTCTTGTTCTTCCATACTGTAAATGCAATATCGCCCAAATATGCTTTTGCAGAATTATGTGCAACGTATTCAGCTTGTTTTTTGAGGTCACTTATTTCATCTTTGTCATATAATGATTCAATACTTGCGAATAACTCTTTGTTATCAAATGTTACAGTAATTAATTTAGAAATAAACAGCTTCACACTATCTTCGCTGATTGTGTATGTAGTGCCTTTATTACCATATGAATCAGCATCAGTATCGTTACTTGATATTCCTGAAAGGATAGTCTTGAAATCATCAGGATATGTTTCTTTAATCGCATATACATAGAGACTTATTATATCAGTATTATTGAATGAATCAAATGCATTTTTAAATAATTTATCGCTATATGTATACACTGACTCATTAAAAGTAGGTATCTTAAACATTATCTTCTTATCATTGAAAAAGGATAAGAGAGAATATAATTTCATTCCTCTATAAGAAATGTCTGCATCAAGTGATGCTTGCTTTGAAGCTGTATTATGATTAAATGTAGCATTTAAAGTTGCACCACTAATATCTGTATCGGCATATATGTTATCAACAGTAATTGTTGAGCTGAGACTTCCACATTTATTGTAGTTTGCAATAAGTTCTGAACTTCCAATAGCTGAATCAACAGGTGATGTAAAGTCGAACAATCCTTCAAATAAAGATGGCTTATTGGCAAGGGAATCTTTCTTAGAAGATTTACCGTTGTTAAGGATATATGCGATACCACCAACTACTACAGCAAGAATAAGACAGGCTATAACTACAGGGAATATTGGCTTACGTGTCTTAGCAGGCTTAGGTGCAAGATTTCTTCGCTCATTAATGTTATTGTCAATTTTGTTACTAACATTATCATTAGTGTCGCTGTTACCATTATCTTCGATAGAAGCATCGGTTTTTGAATCAGTTACTTTATCTTCAACAGGAACTTCAGGTTTTACATCAGTTACTTTATCTTCAATAGGAGCTTCAGATTTTACATTAGTTGTGTTGCCTTCAGCTTCCTCAGAAACATTTGTAAAGAAAAGATTACTGATTGTTTCGTCCGTTGCGACATTTTGATTAGAGTCATTATTAATATTTACAGGCTCTTTTTTATTATTTCTCATTGTATTCTCCATTCCACAGGTGTATATGTTGGAAAATCTGCAAACTGAATATCAGATTCAATATGCGTTAAAAGTTAAACGTGACACCTGTGACGCATTTAACTGAATATGAATTAAAGTAATTTAACAAGTTCATCATCTGTAAGGTTCGTGGAAATCTCTGATAAACAGCCATCTTTAAGTAAGAATAATCGGTTGCATACAGACAGTTCATTCTGGTCGTGCGATACGACAATTATAGAATCATTTAATTTAGAAGTATAATACTTCATATAATTTCTGATGTCGTGTTTGGCAGCGATGTCAAGTGCAGCACTTGGCTCGTCCAGGATTAAAAGAGATGGATTATTAAGTAATGCGATTCCAATACTTAGACGTTTCTTCATTCCACCAGACATTTTCACAACTTTTTTTTCTGCAAACTCATTTATGCCGAGTTCTTTTAATATACCTGATTCTAATTGCTTTACCAAATCTTTTTTCTTACCGTTGTACCAGAGACTTAGATTGTCTATTGCACTAAGTTCTGAAATCAATGGGTTCTCCTGTGGAACATAGCTGATATTATCTCTGGCTTTCTTAGATGAGCCAAGAATATTATTGCCATCTAGAAGAATTTCACCACTATCGGGTTTGCTAAGTCCACTTATTATAGAAAGTAAAGTTGTCTTACCCGTTCCATTTGCACCTACGATGCCGATACAATCCCCGGGTTTAACAGAAAATGATACATTATTAAGAACTTTGTGTCTGCCGTAGCTTTTACTAATTCCTTTTATTTCTATCATATAGACCTCACTTAGTTCTCACTTATATAAAGTTTATGTGAGCCTTTCTAAAATGTAATTCGTAGAAAATATAACATAATAGGGGAATTTATGCAATAATAATGGTGTCAAAATAAAAATCTTCTAAAAAGTGCTTGACATATTATTCAGAGGGTGTATAATACACAACATAAACGGCGAAGGCGTCTAAGATTAATTTCTTAGACGTCTTTTTTGTTTCGCGAACTAGCCTGGTGCATCGTAAGATGCAAAATATTTGAAAAGAGAAAAGAAATGTGAATGGAGGTAGTGTTTATGGAATTTAGTGCTGTTAACACGATATGGGTACTTCTTGGTGCCGCTTTAGTATTCTTTATGCAAGCTGGTTTTGCGATGGTTGAGACTGGATTTACCAGAGCAAAGAACGCCGGTAATATTATAATGAAAAACCTGATGGACTTCTGTATTGGTACTCCGGTATTCTGGTTAGTTGGTTTTGGATTGATGTTTGGTAAAGGAAATGGTTTCATCGGTTCTATTAAAGGTATTGCAACCGCATCTAATTACGGAACAGGAATGTTACCTGATGGAGTTCCATTTTATGCATACTTAATCTTCCAGACAGTGTTCTGTGCAACAGCAGCAACAATTGTTTCGGGAGCAATGGCAGAGAGAACAAAATTTATTTCTTATTGCGTATATAGTTTTATTATTAGTTTAGTTATCTATCCTATTGAAGCACACTGGATATGGGGAGGTGGCTGGTTAGCTACAAGAGGCTTCCACGATTTCGCTGGTTCAACAGCAGTACATATGTGTGGTGGCGCAGCAGCTCTTATCGGTGCATGGATATTAGGACCTCGTATTGGTAAATATGGTAAAGACGGAAAGCCAAAAGCTATTCCGGGACACAGTTTAACACTTGGTGCACTCGGTGTATTTATCCTTTGGTTCTGTTGGTTCGGTTTCAATGGTTGCTCAACAGTTTCAATGGAGGGCGATTCAATTGCCTTAGCAGGAAAGATTTTCGTAACAACTAACCTTGCAGCAGCAGTTGCAACATGTACAGTAATGATTATTACATGGATAAGATATAAGAAACCTGATGTTTCCATGACACTTAATGGCTCGCTTGCAGGACTTGTAGCTATTACAGCAGGCTGTGATACAGTTTCACCAATAAGTGCAGCAATCATTGGTATAATTTCAGGCTTCGTAGTAGTATTTGGTATTGAATTTGTAGATAAAGTATTAAAAGTAGATGATCCTGTTGGTGCAGTTGGTGTACATTTTTTAAATGGTTTAGCTGGTACAATCTGTGTAGGACTTTTCTCCGATGGTGCTACAACAGCAATTGATGGTGAATCTGTAAAAGGTTTATTCACAGGCGGTGGTGCTAAATTACTTGGTGTTCAGGCACTTGGTGTTGTGTCAGTATGTGCCTGGGTATTCATAACAATGGGACTTGTATTCTTAGCAATTAAACATACAATTGGTTTACGTGCTTCAAGAGAAGAAGAAATTCTTGGTCTTGATATTACAGAACATAATCTTGAATCATCATATGCAGACTTTATGCCGGCATCAGTTCCTACTATATTAGGTTCATCTTCTAAGAAAGATAAAGAAGAAACAAAAGTTCCAGTATCAGAAGCAGTTCCGGTACAGTTAGTATCAGATGATAAACCAGTTGCAAGTGATGTTAAACTTTCTAAGGTTGATATTATTTGTAAACAGAGTAAATTTGAAGAATTAAAAGATGCATTAAATGCAATTGGCGTAATGGGAATTACCGTAACACAGGTACTTGGCTGTGGTGCACAGAAAGGTAATGTTAAATACTATCGTGGTGTTGAATTAGATATGGTATTACTTCCAAAAGTTAAAGTAGAAGTAGTAGTAAGTAAAGTTCCGGTATTAGATGTAGTAAATGCTGCTAAGAAAGCACTTTATACAGGCAACATCGGAGATGGTAAGATATTTGTATACGATGTAGAAAATGTAATTAAAGTAAGAACAGGTGAGCAGGGCTTCGATGCACTTCAGGGTGATGACGATTTATTAGCTTAATCGCTTGCGAAAACGCATTACATTTTTAACATAAATAAAACACACAAAACACGAAAAACACGAAAAACACAAAGAAAAACCGGATAGCTGAAAAGTTATCCGGTTTTTCTTTTGACTAATGTCATATTAGATATCTATAAAGTATCTACTTTCATCTGCCTTCATCAGTTTTCTTTCATAAGATACCCTTTATTTTTAAGCTCCTCCACGATAATATTCAGAACTTCTTCATTTTCAGCGGAGATTGTATGATAGTGGTAGTTAGAGGTTATATTTTTAAGTGGTGTAGATTTACCACTTTTTATATTTTCAATAAACTCCTTTACATTACGTCTTGAGCGAATGTTTAAATCAGCACTTATTTTTCCGTAGACTTTATGATGCACGAATACATCGATAACTGTGCCACCAAGGTCAACAATAGTATTTAATTCATCTTCGGTCTGTTCATCAGTATGATTAACTTTAACGACGATTGTAGCACCGGACGGAGAATTAAGAAAATAGCCTCTGTTTGTAGAAATGATGTCATAGCCTTCGGCACGTAGAAGTGCAATATCAGATACTATAATCTGGCGGCTTACATCAAGTGATTTAGAAAGTGAACCACCGGAAACAGGTGATTTATCGCTTATCATTTTAATTATGGAATCTCTTCGCTCTTTTCCGGTCATAATTTATAGTGTCCTTTCTTAAATGCTATGAAGATTTTTAAGAGATACATCAAGTATAGGTGCTGAATGAGTGAGAGCACCTGAAGAAATATAGTCAACACCTATATCGGATAAAGCATTGATTTTCTCAAGGGTAACATTTCCTGAACATTCAGTTTTAGCACGTCCGTCAATTATTCTTACAGCTTCTTTCATGTCATCATGTGACATATTATCAAGCATAATAATATCAGCACCGGCATTAACAGCTTCTCTTACCATGTCAAGATTTTCGACTTCGACTTCGATTTTGCGGACAAATGAAGCATATGATTTGGCCATTTCAATAGCTTTTGTAATACTTCCGGCAGCACCGATATGATTATCTTTAAGAAGTATTCCGTCAGATAAGTTGAATCTGTGGTTTGAACCGCCACCGACCTTAACGGCATATTTCTCGAAGATACGCATATTTGGAGTTGTTTTACGGGTATCTAGAAGAGTTATGCCACTTCCTTTTAATAATTCAACGATTTTATTAGTATAAGTAGCGATACCGCTCATTCTCTGAAGATAGTTAAGAGCAGTACGTTCACCTGATAATAGAACACGAATATCCCCGGTTACCTTTGCAAGGTGCATACCATTAGTAACTGTATCGCCGTCTTTACAGAACAATTCGACTTTGACAGTATCATCTAATAATTTAAATACACGTTTAAATACATTAAGTCCGGCAATAATACCATCCTGCTTACATATAAGGTCTACAGTTCCTAACTGAAATTCAGGCATAACTGCATTAGTTGTAATATCTTCACTTGTAATATCTTCCTTGAGCGCCATCATAATAAGCTCATCAGCATTGATTTTCATTGTAATATTGTTCATTTTCTTCTACTTAATTCCTTTCTGCATTTTTCTGCATATGAAGTGCAGCACGCTTTGCGAATACCATACTCTCTAACAGAGAGTTACTTGCAAGCCGGTTCTTGCCATGGACACCATTGCAGGCTGTCTCGCCGACCGCATACAGGTTATCCATTGAAGTGTGACTGTTAGAATCAACCTTGATTCCGCCCATAAAATAGTGTTGTGCGGGAACGACAGGAATAGGTTCTTTAGTTACATCATATCCATTTTCTAAACAATGATGATAGATATGAGGAAAATGCTTTAATATAGTCTCTTCTGGAATAGGAGCCATTGAAAGCATAACATAATCGGTCCCGTCTTTATCCATCTGTTCACGAATCTTCTGTGTAAGAACATCTCTTGGAAGAAGTTCGTTTACAAAGCGTTCTCCATTTTTATCAAGCAGAATTGCACCCTCTCCACGAACTGATTCTGAAATGAGAAATCTTCTTCCGGGCTTGTCAGAATACAAGGTGGTTGGGTGAATCTGCACATAATCTAAATGCTCTAATTCAATATTATATTTCTTAGACAGTTCAAGTGCATCTCCAGTCAAATGTGGAAAATTTGTTGAATGTTTATATAATCCTCCAATGCCACCTGAAGCTAATATAGTATCTTTAGCAAGAATTTCTAATATTTTATTATCAGATGTCTTAGCGACGATACCAAGACATTTATTGCCATATGTGACTAAATCAGTCATTGTCACATATTCAAGCATTTTGACATTAGATTTCTTCCTGACGGCGGCCAAAAGTTTAGAGGTTATTTCTTCGCCGGTTATATCTTCATGGAAGAGGATACGTGGCTTAGAATGACCACCCTCTTTAGTATACACCATTTTACCTGATTTTGTCTGAAAATTCACATCATAATTAATTAAATCATTAATAAGCTCTCTTGATGAACGAATCATAATATCCACACTTTCAGGATTATTTTCATAATGTCCTGCTTTCATCGTATCTTCATAATAACTGTCATAATCATCATCATCAGTAAGCACACATATGCCGCCCTGTGCTAAGAACGAATCACTATGGTCAAAAGCATCTTTAGAAATCATAATGATATCTGAATCATCAGGAAGATTAAGTGCGGTATATAGACCTGATACGCCACAGCCGACTATTACATAATCCGTTTTAATAGTATTTTTAGAAGAGAGAGATAACATTTTCTCAAGTGGCTTGTTTGCAAGATTACTGAATTCTTCATCAAGGATTACCTGGTTAGATTTATTCTTTAATACATCGATAACTTTTTCAGGGGTAATTAATTTCATTCCAGGGCATTCCTGTCTATCAGAGACCGGATAGAAACTTTTATCAGAATTATCGGCCTGTAATTTATGAAATACACCAGTTTCTGTTGCAATTATAAATGATTTAGATGAACTTGTTTTGGCATATTTAATTATCTCAGAGGTACTTCCTATATAATCTGCATTTTCAAGGATTTCCTCAGTACATTCAGGGTGAGCAAGCACTAAGGCTTCAGGGTGGGACTGTTTAGCTGCACGTAAATCATTAATAGTTAAGTCTTTGTGTATTGGACAGAAACCGTCATTGAATATGAAATGTTTATCAGGAAGCTGTTTAGCAATATATCTTCCGAGATTTTCATCAGGAATAAAATAGATATTTTTATTAGGAAGATTCTCTACGACCTTTTTAGCATTGGCAGAAGTAACACACACATCTGACAATGATTTTAATTCGGCAGTTGAATTGATATAACAGACAACCGCAACATCATCATAGGTATCCCTGACAATTTTAATCTTATCTGCATCACACATATGAGCCATCGGACAGTCTGCATTAGTGTCAGGTAATAATACGGTTTTGTCCTTGTTAAGTAACTTAGCACTTTCACCCATAAATTCAACACCACACATAACGATTACATCGGCATCTGTCTGTGTGGCAATTTTACTCAGATAGAATGAATCACCTACATAATCAGCGATATCCTGGATATCGCCTGACACATAGTAGTGAGCTAGAATTACGGCATTGTTTTCTTTCTTTAATTCATTAATTTGTTCCTTGATTGAGTCTTTCACTTTGGTCTCCATTCTGAAGCGTTAAAAGGGGATAAATATAAGGCTTATTTAACTGCCTGCGACGCTTCGGCGCAGAATAATATTTAAAAGCATAATATTTGAAAAAAACTGTGCAACATATGAATACACAAATGTGTATCAAACTTTAAATGATACAAAGTGAACATATATTAACACATATATTTACAATTGACAAGACAGATGTTAATATATGTGTAAATGTTAAAACAAGCCATTTATTATGTAATGTCATAACTAAGAAAATATGTTGCATTTTGTATAATTTACATAATAATTCATTGACTTATGATAATAAATTTATTAATATATACATATAAATTGCGTGAAAATAATAAGAGAATATTTGAACTGAATAGAGAAGATTAACCGTAAATGAAAAGCAGAACCTAATTTACAGAAAAGGACGGTGGAGTCAATGACGAAAGAAGGATTAGAGTATTTATCTAATTTTATAGAAAATGTTATAAATGATAACTGTATTGTAAGAATTGTGAAACAGAACTATGCTTTGAAACCTACAAAAGAAGATTTTAATAAACTTCCGGTAAGTGACGATACGAAGAAGGTCTATTGTGATTATCTTAGCAGAAGAATGTTAAAGGCATATGAGCCATTTATGGATATAATAAGAGATTGTATTTTTGAATTAAATCTTGATATAGATAAAGTATTTGCAGATGCAAACATATATAGTCTTAACAGAAGTATATTCAAGAGCTATATAACTACAGGCAAGGCAAGAAGTCAGGAGAATCTTATACTTGCAGAGAAAGAATATGACCGTAAGAAATTTGTAGAGGGAATTGCTGACTTATTGCTAATGCTCTCAGAGAAGAAGCCTATATTCATAATGCTTAATGAGGCTAACCAGATGAGTGAATCTGTTCTGTTTGTATTAGAAGAATTAATATCAAGAACGAGCAGTACATTACATATATTAGTGGTTGTTAATGAAATGGGTAATGTAAAAGGTTTCCTTAATGATTCATATAATGAATTTATCAAGAAATGTGACTTAAAAGGTATAGTATCAGACTGGCCTTTTCAGGATTATTACGAGACAGAAGAGTCAGAGGATACATATGTATTTGATACTTCTTCTGATGAATTAGAGGATATCTGTACAATGTTTTACACATATGCTTTCGGACAGGCTAATTACTATCTTTCAATGATTTATCAGAAAGTAGAATTAGATAAAGCAGATGTAACGATTCAATTCAGAATAAATATGTTAACACTTTATATTATGGTAAGTATTTACAGAGAGAATTATTCTTATGCACTTGTATTGTGTGAAAGATTAAACAGAATTAATGCGTTTGAACTTGAAGATAAAAAAAACTATCTGTACTATTATTTTCAGACGATGGCCAATATGTATATCGGAAATGAAGATGATGCGAGAAAGAATGCTATTCTGTGTGAGAAGATGGCAGATAAAATCGGGCGTGAATATGAACATTTTCAGAGTATGCTTATAAAAAATATGTCAGAGCTATCAGGCTGGAAAGATATATGGATATGTGATAAATATGTAGAGGTTCCGGACGAGCTTATTTCATTATGCTATAAGTATAATTATCTTAATCATTTAGCACATATTTATGTATATTGTTTTGATAATGATTACAGATTATATACAGTTGTAGAGGGTATTGAAGAGAGAACACCTAATGTTACAAAGGGTATATTATTAGCTAAGAAGCTTAATAATGAGAAATTCCTCGTGGAAGCATATCGTAAGAATATTATGGTAGCATCATGTAACGGATTATTCCAGACAGCAGGATATTTCTACAGTAAATCAATAGAAATCGTTAAGAAAGAGAATAATAAATTTGAAGAGGCCAATATCTATAACGGACTCGGTTTCATCTGTTGTACTACTGATAAATATATTGAAGCAAACCGTTATTATAACAGGGCATTAAAGATATTCTATGATGAGAAAAACACCGACTATATTATAGAGACACTATATAATATGGGAACAAATGCGATTCTGGCAGGAGACTATACACATGCGACAGAATATCTTATGACGGTAAGCAATATGCTTAAGCAGCTTAAGAAGAACACTTTAAGAGTGTGTAATATTTCTAAAATCTTCGGATTACTTGCATTATCATTATTTAAGCAGGGTAATTATTATACGTCACAGATATATATTAATAAATCAGAAAACTTCCTTAAGTGCATCTTAGATTACAGGGAAGATGAATTCTATAATTATCTGTGGGATGATGATATGTTTTTGTTCTTCTATGTATCTGCACTTATAGATACAAGAAGTGGAAGATATGAAGAAGCATTAAGCAATTATGATAAGGCAGAAATATATATGAGCAGAGGAATTGGTAATAAATTCTTCTCTTATGTACACTTTGCAGTAGATAAATCAAGACTTCTATGTACATTAGGCAGATATGAAGAGAGCAGGAATCTTCTGACAGAGGCAAGGGCATACTTTAACAGTAAGGGTAATTTTTTACGTGTTAAGATGTTTGATGACCTTATCTGTACTGATAAATGGGAATATCCTAGTGTTATTTTGTCGATGACGGAAGTAAGTATTGATAACATTATGAAACTTGTAAGAACAGAAAGTATCGAGCATGAAGCTCAGGTAAGAAGCGCTCAGATTAAATTCTTTGGAACTTTCCAGGAACTTGTTAATCATACATATACTTCGGTTGAAAACGAGATTAATACACTTATAACGAACTTTAAGAATAATTTCAATCTGGATAATATGTTATTCGTAAGCTATGAAAATGAGTATCCGGAGATAAGATATAGTGATTTAGAATATGAATTGTCTGAAATTGAGATGGATATATTAGTGGATCATTTCAAACATAATGCGGAAGGATTTGTACTTTCTAAATTCAGTAATAACTATCATAGTTTTGACAGGATTATGAAGATATTCGACAGAAGCAAGGTATTTTCAATTATTGCAGCACCTATTTATAAATATGATAAGCTACACAGCTTCTTTATTACATTTGTAAAGATACCTGAGAGCTGGAATTCAGTAATGAGCAGAGAGGTCTTAGACGAAAATGACCTGGATATGTATATGATTGTTTTCAGACAGATACTTGATGCAATAGAGAAATACAGACTTAATGAAAGACTTATTAAACAGGCTGTAACAGATGAACTTACAGGATTATTAAACCGTAAGGGATATTATGAAGTGATAGAGAAGATACTAAAAGAGCATTGCGACAGGAATGAGAAGTTAAATTGTGCATTTATGTATCTTGATTTAGACCATTTCAAATATTATAACGACACATTTGGCCATCATGTAGGTGATGCGATACTTAAACGTTTCGCAGATATATTTACAGACGCATGTGGTGATAAAGGATATGTAGTAAGATTTGGCGGCGATGAATTCGTTATGCTTCTTACTACAACAGATATCAATGAGATTAATAAAATTTCTTCAAGAATATACGAACTGATAGAGAAAGAAGATGGTTTTATAGAACTCGTTAAGAAATACGTTAAGAGTGATGTAAATATTCCTGACAATTTCAGGGCTACATGCTCAATCGGACTTGATTTGGGGCTTGAGATGACTAGGTCAAGTGAGATATCTGAGATGCAGAAACATGCAGATGCAGCATTATATTATGTGAAGAAGAATGGGCGTGGAAGGATGGCGCAATATAATAAAGATATGTAAATTTGAAATATGATTGGAGAAAAGAAAATGACAGGTTATGAGGCAGTTAAGAAAGTAATAAATGAAGTTAAGAAAGTTATAGTGGGCAAAGATGAGGTTATATTTCAGGTAATGACAGCTATGATAGCCGATGGACATATATTAATAGATGACATACCGGGTGTAGGAAAGACTTCACTTGCATTGTCATTTTCAAAAGCAATGGCACTTGATTATAACAGAGTCCAGTTTACACCAGATGTATTACCATCTGATGTAACTGGATTTACAATGCTTAATAAGAAGACTAATGAATTCGAATTCAAGAAAGGTGCTATAATGTGTAATCTCTTTTTAGCAGATGAGATTAACAGAACTTCATCAAAAACACAGTCAGCATTATTAGAGGCTATGGAAGAGGGCAACGTTACAGTAGATTCCGTAACATATAAGCTGCCCTCTCCTTTTAATGTAATAGCAACACAGAATCCTGTAGGTTCAATAGGTACACATATGCTGCCTGAATCACAGTTAGACAGATTTATGTTCTGCGTATCAATGGGATATCCGACTGTCAGTGATGAAGCTATTATGCTTAAAGAAAAATTCTGTAAAAATCCATTAGATGAAGTAAGGCCTGTAATTGATTCTAAAGGTTTAGACATAATTAAGAAAGAAGTAAGAAAAGTCTATATTAGTGATGAAATATATGAATATATTGCTAAGATTGCAGATATTTCACGTAATAAATCAGAAATAGAGTTAGGAATAAGTCCAAGAGGAAGCGTAGCCATAATGAAAGCTTCGCAGGCGAATGCATATGCAAGAGAAAGAGACTATGTAATTCCAGAGGATGTCAATGAAGTATTATATCCATGTACAAGACATAGAATAATTCTCAATGCCAGAGCGAAAACCGGTGGTTTAAGTATGGATAAAGTAATTAGCAATATAAGCAGGGAGGCAGCCACGAAGTGATGCGTGCAAACAGAAAAGTCCATAAGGCTAAAAATATTATTGTGTCAGTTGTATTAATAATAATATTGACGGCTTTAATGATATTGTTTAGTGAGTATAGTTCAACACTTCCATTAAGAATAATTATCAGTGTTTCAATTATTGAATATATTATTTTTAGGATATTGTCGCGCAAAGTGGATATAAAACTTAAGTCAGACAACCCATATATAGTAAGAGAAGAAAAAGTGTCAGTATCAGCAGTTATTAATAAGAGAAGTATTTATCCTTATAAGAAAGTGGAATTTAATTTAAAATATAAAAGTAAATATGGTCAGGGCGAATGCAACAGGAGAATAGTGTTGGAATTAAATGACAATAGAATCGAGAGTAAGAAAGTAGTTACTGAGAGTCTTCCATGCGGATATACGACATTTACAATTGAAAATGCATATATATACGATATATTAGGTTTTGGTTCAGTTAGTATTAATAATATATCCGAAAATGTAAATGTAATGGTAATGCCGACACCGAAACCGATAGATATAGAATTACCGAAGATGCCGTTTGTTAGTGGTGACGAATCAGAGATATTTCATGAGGACAGAGGAAGAGACAGCAGTGAAACGTTTGAGATACGTGAATTTCACGATGGTGATTCAATGAACAAAATACATTGGAAACTGAGTTCTAAAACCGACGAATTAATGATAAGAGATTCGATAGCAGCAATAGAGACGAATATATATGTATATTTCGACTTATCTAAGAGGATAAATATTGACGAAGGATTAGAAAAGTCGATTTCAATAGCCTATGAAATGAGAAATCTCGGATATGCATTTTATATAATGTGGTTTGATAAAGATGCGAGGATATTAAGACGAAGCCTGGTATCCGAATATGAACATATAGAAAATGCTGTATCAGAGGTTATGAAATATGATATGTATGAAGTAGATGAAAATGTAGAAAAGATATTGGAGAGATTTATGAATGAGAATCATGAAGTCTACAATATGTTTATATTATCATAAGGAATCTAATAGTGTGAAAAATGAGGATTGATATGGAAAATAAATTTAAAATTCCAGATTTTATCGGAAAGAGTCTGATTATCTCATTGGGTATAATTGCTACAGCAGGCGGCTTTATTGATATGTTTAATATTCCGGCATCAAAGGTGGCAGTAAGTTTATTTACAATCTGTATAACGTTTTTACTTATGACTACATCAAGGGCTAGGCATAAGCACCTTGCGATGACAGGGATATTTGTAACGGTGATATTGCTTATACTCATCAATTGGAATGGAATAAAGTGTGGAATATATTATATAGCTAACAGAATAATAGATGCATATAACTATTATGCGGGAATTACAGAATCGGATATGTTCATTATAGATTTTGGCAAACCGATATTCTTCAGTTCGACGAAGCAGAATGTTACATTTACCCTGTGTATGATAATAATAGAATATGCATATATACTTGTGACAGCTTCTGTATACAAAGTATTTTCATCAATACACATTCTGCTATCGGTAGGAATTACATTTGTCGGACTGTTCCTAGGTCTATTTCCGGGAACAATATGGACAATTCTTTTGATACTTTATTATGTATTATGTGTGATGTATGGAAGAAACAGGCACATTTACATAAGAAGAATGATATTTATGACGGGAGTTATAGCTGTAGTAACTTTATTTACATTAATTATAGCGGGACCAAAGAATTATAATGAGAGCAAATATTTGAAATATCGTGATGTGTTGGAAAATATTGCTCAAAAATTTAAACTAGATATTTCTTCTGCTACTGAACCGGCATCATCAGATGGAAAAAGCAATATGGCGCAGGGTGGAATTAATGGTGGAAGGCTTGGAAATGTAGATGAAGTAAAGAATACCGGGTTAGAAATGCTCAAGGTAAATATGGCACAAACAGATAATAATATTTATCTTAAGGGTTTTGTCGGAAATGAATATGATAGAAATAAATGGACTGAAATAGGTACGGATAATCTTAGAAAACTGGTTAAGACTGCTGAAATTATGGGTAGAAGGTCGAATTCTTTAGTTACAGACTATGATTATATAGAGGAGTTCTATGATGGGAAAAATGCTGATATATTTGAAATCAGATATCTTAAAGACCAGAGAAGGTACAGATATATGCCATACTATGTTAACCAGTATTATTCAGATAATGAAAAAGAAATGCGCCTAAGTACGGATTATTCGATAGGTAATGAAGCATTTAATGTATATGATATTTCTTTAGATGAAGCAATTAATATGCTAAAAGATGATGAAATGAGTCTTGAAGAATTTGAAGAATTTACAAATATAAGTTGTAGCATAAGTAATGAAGTCGCAGAAGTTCTTTCAAAAGAGATGCTTGATTCACCAGTCTATGACGGAACAGCTGCAAGCCTTATAGATTGCATAAAATATGTACAGAAATATCTGGCTGTAAATGCCATATATACATTAAGTCCCGGAGCCTTAGATAAAGGTGATGATTTTATAGTTGATTTCCTGACAGTTAAGAAAGCAGGATATTGTACTTCATTTGCATCAGCGGGCGTAATGATGTTCAGATATATGGGAATTCCTGCAAGATATGTTGAGGGATATGTTATAACAAGCAGTGACCAGAATAAATTAGATAATGGCAAGGTACAGGCAATTGTCAAAGATGAGTCGGCACATGCATGGCCTGAAATCTACATTACAGGTCTTGGATTTGTTCCGGTAGAAGTAACGCCCGGATATTTTCGTCTGTCAGATAGTGTTGATAATGTGGCAGAACCAACAACATCGCCAGAGAGCATATCGGATGAGATATCTTCAGAAGTAGCAGAGAAGAGTACAACAGATAAAGAAAATGTCAGTAAAGAAACAACTATTAAAAATGGCAAAATAGAAACGGATAAAAAGACAGATAAGAAGAATGATAAAAATATAATTATTATATTTGCATTATTGGCAGCAGTAGCCATAGTATTAATTGTTTCTGTTAAACTATATAATATATTACAGCATAAGAGAGATGTTAAAGAATCTGATTATAATACAGACGATTTAAGACATAATATAGATGTACTGACTGTGATTTTTGAAAAGCTCCTTACTAAAGCAGGAATAGATTATTCCATAAACCGAAGCACAAGTGATATATGTAACGATATCAACGAATTAATCGGTGGACTTAAGAAAGCTGATATGGATAAGGATAGTAAATATACTAAATCAGGTGGAATTATTCCTGACACATCAGATACAGAAGAGGTTATATGCATTATATACAGGGCTAAATATGCTGATAAAAATGCCGGATTTACGGAGGAAGATACCGATAAATTTCAGCAGTATGTGGAAGAATTTAAAAATAGTTTGCAATACTTTAAAAATAAGGTATAATATAGGAAAAATGTAGATGAACATTTTTCAAATGATAATTTTAATTTACGGAGGTAATAAAATATGTTAGTTTCAGCAAAAGAGATGCTTGAAAAAGCAAAAGCAGGACATTATGCTGTAGGTCAGTTCAACATTAACAACCTTGAGTGGACAAAGGCAATCTTATTAACAGCACAGGAATTAAACTCACCAGTTATCTTAGGTGTTTCTGAAGGTGCAGGAAAATATATGACAGGTTACAAAACTGTTGTAGGTATGGTTAATGGTATGATGGAAGAATTAAACATCACAGTTCCTGTAGCATTACACTTAGACCATGGCAGCTACGAAGGATGTTTAAAATGTGTTGAAGCAGGTTTCTCTTCAATTATGTTTGATGGTTCACATTATCCAATCGATGAGAACGTTGCTAAGACAACAGAATTAGTTAAGATAGCTAAAGAAAAAGGAATGTCTCTTGAAGCAGAAGTTGGTGCTATCGGTGGAGAAGAAGACGGTGTAATCGGTAGAGGAGAATGTGCAGATCCTAACGAGTGTAAAGCAGTTGCAGATCTTGGTGTAACAATGCTTGCAGCAGGTATCGGTAACATACATGGCAAATATCCAGATAACTGGGAAGGATTAAGTTTCGAAACACTTGATGCTATTCAGAAACTTACAGGTGATATGCCATTAGTTCTTCATGGTGGTACAGGTATCCCAGACGATATGATTAAGAAAGCAATCTCATTAGGTGTAGCTAAGATTAATGTTAACACAGAATGCCAGTTATCATTTGCAGCAGCAACACGTAAATATATCGAAGAGGGTAAAGACCTTCAGGGTAAAGGATATGACCCACGTAAATTATTAGCTCCTGGATTTGAAGCAATCAAAGCTACAGTTAAGGAAAAAATGGAATTATTTGGTTCAGTTGGTAAAGCTAACTAATAATTATCGAATTGCAATATAGAGAGATATTGGTTAAAATAGGTGATAGATACTCAGGTATTTATTACCTATTTTTTCAATTTAATACAATAATCATCAGAGTAGATTACCCAGAACAGGAGAAGCTTATGAAAGAGAGAATAACAAAATATTTAAAGTATATGGACGACCTTTTAGAACGAATAGAATCAGGAGAAGAGATGGACTTACAGAAGATATTGAAGAATCATATGGTGCAGATAGGCTTCTTTATGCACGAAAGACTTGTTCATCTAATCGTAACTGTTTTATTTGCAATTGGTACTTTTATGACGATATTTACATATCTGATAGTGAATAACATAGGTCTGCTTCTGCTTGCACTTTTGCTTATTGTCTTACTTATACCTTATATAAAACATTATTATCTGTTAGAGAATGGTGTCCAGAAAATGTATAAGCAGTATGATAAATTGTTAGAGCATAGGGCAGAATTGGGCGAAAATATACCGGAAAGATTTAATAGATAATGAAGAAGTAAGGAAATATTGACAGTGAACAATAATGGGACAACCAATGAAACAGATAGAAAATTAAATAAAGAAGCAGATATGCTGGGAACAGGTGAAAATAAAAAGTTTACCATAAATATCTCCGTACGTAATCTTGTGGAATTTATTATGCGTTCAGGTGACATTGATAACCGTACAGCAGGTGCAATGAGCAAGCAGGCAATGGCAGAGGGTACGAAGATGCATAAGAAGATTCAGGGACGGATGGGTATAGAATATAAAGCTGAAGTTACGTTAAAGATAGCACTTGAATATGATAATTACTGCATTAATCTGGAGGGAAGAGCAGACGGTATCATAGCCGAGGATATAGTAGTGGTAGATGAGATAAAAAGTATGTATGCAGATGTGATGAAATTCACAGAAGCACAGCAGGTGCATCAGGCACAGGCAATGTGTTATGCGTACATTTATGCCAGACAACATAATCTGGATAAAATCTGTGTGCAGATGACATATTGCAATCTTGATACCGAGGAAATCAAACGTTTCAGAACCGTATATACATTTGAAGAAATAGAAGTCTGGTTCGAGAGTGTAATGGCTGAATATATAAGATGGGCAGACTATATTGCAGACGAGCAGAAGATGAAGATGGATTCAATACAGCATTTAGAATTCCCATTTGAATACAGAAACGGGCAGAGAAATATTGTTGTATCTGTCTATAAATCAATTCTTGCTAAGAGAAATATGTTCATTCAGGCACCGACAGGCGTAGGTAAGACTATTTCGACGATTTATCCGGCTGTGAGGACTGTAGGAACAGGAGATGTGGATAAAATCTTCTATCTTACCGCCAAGACGATAACTAGAACTGTAGCAGAAGAAGCTTTCGAAGTATTAAGGAGAAACGGACTACATTTCAGGACGGTTACATTAACCGCAAAAGAGAAAATCTGTCCATGTGATGAGACTATATGTAATCCTGATAAATGCAAACGTGCAAAAGGGCATTTTGACAGGGTAAACAGTGCAATATATGAAGTAATTACCAATGAATCATCAATAACAAGGGAAGTTATCGAGAAATATGCAGATGAATATGAGGTATGTCCGTTTGAAATGTCATTAGATATAAGTAATTTTATGGATGGCGTAATCTGTGATTATAATTATGTTTTTGACCCTTATGCCAAGCTTAAGAGATATTTTACGGAGGGAATAACAGGCAGATATGTATTTCTCGTAGATGAAGCACATAATCTTGTGGAGCGTGCAAGGGAAATGTATAGTGCCATAATTACTAAGGAAGATTTCTTAAGCTGTAAAAAGATTGTCAAGGACAGAAGTAAGAGAGTGTCAAATGCTCTTGATAAATGCAATCGCGAAATGTTAAGTCTTAAGAGAATGTGTATAGGAACTTCAGATCGGTATTCATACACACTTCTTGATGAAACTGAGGACTTAGTCCTGTCACTTTTAAGATTACAGACAGCACTAGAGAAATTCTTAGATGATAATAAGGAATTTGATAAAAGAGATGAAGTATTAGAATTATATTTTGCAGTAAGGACATATTTAGATATATATGAACTTGTTGACAGCAAATACGTTATATATTCTGACTTTAATGAGAAAGGCGAATTCTTTGTGAAGCTTTTCTGTGTAAACCCATCGGGTAATCTGCAGGATTGTATGCAGACAGGAATTGCGACAATGTTCTTCTCGGCAACGCTTTTGCCGGTTAATTATTATAAGGAATTATTAAGCGGAGATATAGAGGACTATGCGATTTATATTGATTCTCCATTCGATACACATAAAAGACTGGTCTCAATATGCAGAGATGTAAGCAGTAAATACACAAGAAGAAATGAAAATGAATATATAAGAATGTTAAATATTATAAGAGAAGTGGTAGGTGGATGTGCCGGAAATTATATGGTATTCTTTCCATCATATAAAATGTTAGAAGATATATATGAATTAGCCATAAGAGAGGGTTTTACAGAAGAATATGAGATATTCTGCCAGACAGGAAGTATGAAAGAAAAAGAAAAGGAAGAATTCTTAGCAACATTTGAAGTGGACAGGGATAAAAGCCTTATTGGCTTCTGTGTGCTTGGTGGAATATTCTCGGAGGGCATAGACCTTAAGAATGAAAGACTTATTGGCAGTATTATCATTGGTACGGGACTTCCTATGGTCTGCTCTGAAAGAGAGATACTTAAGAATTACTATGATGAGAATAATAGAAATGGCTTTGATTATGCATACAGATATCCGGGAATGAATAAGGTCTTGCAGGCAGCAGGGCGTGTTATCAGGACAGATGAAGATTATGGAGTCATTTCTCTGTTAGATGAAAGATTTCTAAGGAGAGATTACAGACAGCTATTTCCGAGGGAATGGAATGATGTCAAAGTTATTGACAGCAAAAATGCAGGAGAGATTGTAAGGCATTTCTGGAAGTATGTATGAGAAGATTAAAACGTTTTATGAATGAATAATATTTAAAGGTGAGATATACGATTTAATGTATATCTCACCTTATTATAAGAATATAAAGAGTAACCTGAAAATTATATTTTAAAGTTAAATTGATAAATGTTTCGATATTAACGTGTTTTTATATTTTCTACTGACAGGAATAATTGTTCCGTTATATAAAATTATTTCATCATTAGATATTTGCTTGATATATTTGGTATTAATAATATATGAATGATGTGGTCTTATGAATATATCATTATTGTCTGAAATAGTATCGTTAAGTTTTGAAAGCGGAATATGACAACGATAAATATTATCCGGACAGTGAATGATAGTATTCCGGTTGTCGTTTTCAAAATACATAATTGAATTGTATGGGAGTCTGAATATACCCTTTCCCTTATGAAATGTGAAGAAATCCTTAATATCTGTAAGTTTATATAAAGATGTTATGATGTAATCATCTAATTGTTTAAAATTAAGGGGCTTTTTGAGATAAGCATAAGGACGGACTCTGACTATATCAGATGCCAAAGCATCATTGTTACTTATATATATCAAAAAGGCTGTATCATATCCTGATGTCTGCCTAATCACTTCACCTAATGTAAGTCCATCATTAACGCCCGTAACTTCATTAGTAAATAAATCTGTGAAAATAATATTGTATATTTGATTATTAACCTGAATTTTATTAATTATATCTATACTGTTGTTATAAATATCAATGCTATTAAAATAGCCTGCAAATTTTTCTAGTAAATGCATCCTCAAATTATTGCAAAATAGCTTATCACTATCGCAAATAGCAACATTAAACATTTATGTACTCTCCTAACCTTTATTTATCAATTTGTAAAAAACTACCACTACCAGTTACTTTATCCCATAATTTATCAAATATGTCAAGGGGTTAAAAATAATTTATTAAATGTATTGTTAAAAATATAAATATGATGTTAAAAATGACATTTAAATGGTTAATTTTGCACATTTGTTGAAAGAGAAAAAATAAATATATATAATATAATTATAGTCGACTATGAAACAGTAGAGGAATAAACATAAAAATTACAGGAGGTAGAAAGATGAGATTAAAAAAAGTAATTAAGAAACTTATGTGTGGAATTATGGTGACAGTTTTAGCTATGTCATCAATGAGTGTAACTAAGACTGAGGCAACAGAGAAGAAAGAATGGCATGTGTACTATCTGAGTGAAGGCGCATACAGTAAGTCGTGTACTAGACGAATGACATATCAACATACACGTAGCCATTATGCAGTTATAACATCTATTACAGGTGCCGGTAAGAATAAGTATGCAACAGTTAGGGGTGTAAATATAAGGTTATATGATGTTCCGAAGGGAAAATATGTAGAGTATTATACATTAAAGGAAACTGTAAAATCGGTCTTATTCAGACCTTATCCAGTTAATGGAGAACCGTCAAATTCTACTTTTTTAATCGACTCTGGTGCGGATTTGAATGGTGCGTATATAATAGATGGATATATTGAATGGAAGTAGAATAATAAAAGGTTAGCAATAAGTATAAAGGCAACTGCGTGAAGTTTATATTACGCAGTTGCCAGGATTTATATGAAAGGTTATGGTGAAAGGGAATATATGAAAAAATTAATTTTATTATTAATGATGATATGCATGCTTGGTATTACGGCATGTGGAAAGAATAGCATGACAGAATCCAAAAATACAAAGTTGAGTAAAGAGGCAGTTGACATAAATATTGTACGGGAAAATGCACAAAGTGATTATGAAAATGCCAAGACAAAATATACCAATCTTAAATTCCAGGATATAATTCCATATTGCACACCACTTAATAAAGTGTATGAAATAGAAGATTATCCATTAGACAATTACAAAGGAATTACAGATGAGAAAGAAATGTATGAGGAACAGATGAAATTAATCAATCATTATATTGGAACAGATTTAGATGATAAATATTTCTGTTGTGGATATTATGATCTGGATACAAACGAGTATGACTCTTTTACGGAATTTAAACATGATCTGATTGATAATGGTAAGAAGATGGATGCTACATGGCTTGGATATATTGATAATACATATAATGGATATGATAAACAGGAGATTAGATCTGCGGAGATACAAAGAACATTGGTAAATGTATTTTTTGATAATGGTGAAGCGTATGAACTCATTCCGGAGGAGATAAGAGAAGCAGATGATACATTAGGCGGAATAGCGGATATGTGTGAATTAGCAAGGACGTATTATGTATATGAAGAGGGCGAAAGATTAGATGACATATACAGATTGAAAGATGGAGATTTGAGTGTAAGAGATGCCATAGAGTTTGTAAATGATTATCTTAATAATGATCTTATGGTAGAAGGAAATGAAAATGTAAAATTACAGGTTTCAAAAGTATATGTATATAAATTAAATGATGAATGTTATTGCTATAGATTTGTTATTACAAGAAATATATATGGAATGCTGATGAGAGCTACAGGCATAGGTTGTGATGGGAATAATTTAAGAATAGAGGTAGATATCAGTGGTGCGTATATGGTAAGAACTGATAAGTTAGATTCGTATGCAGGACGTACATCCAGACTTAATTGTAAAATATTAAATGAGACAGATAAAGTTATATCATTAGATACAGCTTTAAGACATATATCAGAGAGCATAGGTGATAATTCAAAATATATTGTGACAAGTGCAGAAATGGCATATATGAATGTCCATGTAGAAGATTTGACGGAAAACGGAGGAACAATGACACCATCATGGCTTATAAAATGTATAAATGAAATTGATAATAGTTATACAGATTTTTACGTGAATTTACGAACTGGCGATGTAAATGTATATCAATATTACGACATAGACTAATAAGAAAATAAGTAAATTGTCAGGAAATGAGGAATAGATTGAAAAATAATGCTGATGCGATTATTTTTCCACAGCTATTTGTTTCGGAGCGAAAGCAAATAGCCATTATGGCAGAAGAGAAATCGCCTGTGCGAATTTCTCTTCGCCTCTTCGCAATAAATCGCTCAGAAATGAGGAATAGTGTGAAAAATAGAATAATAATACTAATAATGGCAGGTATAATGGGCTTATCTTTGTGTGCCTGTGGTAAAAAGAAAGAAGATAAGATACACGATCCTTTTTTTACGGCTGAACCAACTTCGATAACTTCTAATTTAGATTATAGTTATGTTGAATTTGGCAATTATCCACAGACTAAGATAACGGATATAACAGAAGATATTGAAAATGCGATATATGATGACAGTTCAATATCAAATGTATCCGGACAGAAAATTAAACGTCAGGAAGTGTCAGGAAAATATGAATATTATAAGATAGAACCTATTATTTGGAAAGTAATAGAAGTTGATGGCGATGAAGCGGTTTTGATTGCTGATAAGGTAATTGATTGTCAGCCATATAATGAAGGCGGTGGAGAGATTAAATGGGAAGATGCATCTGTCAGAGCATATCTTAATGATGAATTTCTTAATAATGCATTTGACAAAAATGAGAGAAAAACTATAGTCGAGAGCAAGGTAAAAAACTATAGCAGTAATTTTGGTTATCCTATGACAGAAGAAGAGAATCCTGATAAAGTATATGGAGAAACCACAGATTATGTGTATCTTAGCTCATTATATGAAATGGATACATATATATTTGATAATCCGTATATAGAAGATGAAGAAGATAAGTATTGTAGTGTGATGTCGGAAAACGATTTTTTTAGTGCAGAATCTTCAGATTATGCACTTGATTTGTTTAATGAGAAATTACCTAAGAGCTATTCGGAATTAAATGAAAGAGCAGAGAAGTGTATGTATATGTTAAGGACATATATAGAGGGAACAGATTATGTTAGCGTAGTAGGAATGAATGATAAAGTTTGGAGTCTGGCTATTGATGATAAGGATACATTTACAAATAAAAGCAGTGATATTTTAGGTGTAAGACCTAAAATCAGAGTAAAGATAAAAGCACTAAAAGTAGTAAAGGATTGATGAAAAGTGTCTGTAAGAAAAACAAGAAGATATTTTAGAACAGAATTAATAAAGATGTATACTAATATATCATTTGTCATAATGATAATATTTACCGCTGTTATATATATGACCAATACTATATATATTGATTCAATGAGTACAAAATCTTATAATATGTTTCAGATAATTGGAATGAAAAACAGAAAGGAAAATTTAAAAGCATATGGTATAAGCTTTGAAAGTATTTTCCTTGGCACAGGAAGTGGTTATATAAGTATGTTTGGACCGGTAATAGCAGCGGTGCCATTTGTAATGCTATTTAGTAATGCGAGAAAAAATACAAATGTAAGATTTGAAATAATGAGAACGGGTAAAAAAGAATATTTAATTGGGAAATTCCTATCAGCTATGGTATGCGGTGGAAGTGTTATTATGTTAGGATATCTGTTATATGGATTGGTTTCGTTGATTGTATTACCGGGAGCTAAGGAACAATTTGAAATTGATGAAGTTATAAGTGGATTTATGGCAGTTAAGAGTGTAAGATATCTGTATGGAAAATTAGGAATAGGCATATTATATCTTGTCAGAAGTATGGAAATGTTTGTTTATGGAATGACTTCGGTAATGCTTACTATGTTAATATCAGCATTTGTACATAATAAATATCTTGTACTTTGTATACCATTTATGTTGAATTATTTCTGGTCAGGATTAATTAACAAATATTTATCGAGAAGTGTACTTATTCAGTATTGTACGCCGTCATATCCATCGATGATATTTCATTTACAGTGGAACGAAGGCAGAAGGGTATTAGTGTTCTGGACAAGCTTTATGCTTATTATATTGGCGTTATCATACATTGTAATGGAGAAGAGGTGTGATTGTGGGGAATAGAAGAAAATCAGGTATAAATCTTTTACAAATATGGAATGTTGCAAAGGTAGAATATGCTAAATGGATATGTAATCCGAGAATGATAATTATTCTATGTATGGTGTTATTTGTGTACGATTATATTGTATGTACAATGCATAATGCATCAGGAGAGATGGGAAAAATGTGTATGATTATTGAACCATTTCTTGCAATATGTAATTCAACATTACTGATATTAATAATGCCTATTGTATTTCTTACGTTAATGGGAGACTTTCCTAAAACAGATGGTAATACTATGTTCTATATCTATAGAACCGGTAAGAAAAACTGGCTTATAGGACAGGTTATATTTGCGGCAATGGCAGATGCTACATTTATATTTATAGTGTTTATATGTGCTGTAATATCATCACTTACATTTTCGAGAAATATGGTAACATGGAGTGATGTTGTTACAAAATATATATATACATTTCCAGATCGATATGGCTCACTTATGGCAAGCTTATTGACAAATAGGTTATATAATAATCTTTCGCCTTATCAGGCATTGTTTTATTCGTTGACATTAATGTTTCTATATCTGTTGTTACTGGCAGTTATATTGTTAACAGCATTTTCAATAGGAAAGAGAATAATTGGAATGGCAATCAATGTATTGATTATGTGCATTGGAAGTGCAATGATATATATGAATGGTATGCTTAAATGGATATTCCCGGCAGCTAATGCTACATGTTGGGTACATTATGATAAAATAATGAAAAAACAGATATTTAGCATAAAATATTCGTATTTATATTTCTACGTTCTGATACTTGTCTTTATAATTATTGATATTTTGACAATAGGTCATTATGATTTTGCTAAAATAACAGATATGGAGGATTAAAGTATAGTGGAGAACAATAAAAATAATATAGTTATGGAAATTAGCAATAAATGAAGGCTCAGGGTAAAATAATTATGCAATATACGTTTGACAATGACCTAATGTTATTGTAAACTTGCATTATTATGGATTAGTCAGAATTTGTACTGGCAACTCAAAATATATGGAGGTACTTATGAGCAAAGTAAGAAGAGTTTATGTTGAGAAAAAAGCACCTTATGCTGTTAAGGCTAAGGAACTTAAACATGAGATATCAAGTTATCTCGGAATTAAAACTGTAACAGGTGTCAGAGTTTTAGTAAGATATGATGTGGAAGACATATCGGAAGAGACTTATAAACAGGCGTTAGTTACAGTATTTTCAGAACCTCCGGTAGATACATTATATGAAGAAGAATTTCCATATGATGCAGAAAATGACCGTGTTTTTAGTGTAGAATTTCTTCCGGGACAGTTTGACCAGAGAGCAGATTCAGCAGTACAGTGTGTAAAATTTTTAAATGAAGATGAAGAACCTGTTATTAAATCAGCAACTACATATGTAATAGAGGGAAAGGTTACAGACGAAGAATTCGAAAGTATCAAGGCATTCTCTATTAACCCTGTAGATTCAAGAGAAACAGGATTAGAGAAACCTGAAACACTTGTGACAGTATTCGATGAGCCTGCTGATGTAATTATATTTGATGGCTTTAAAGATATGGAAGAGGGAAAACTTAAAGAATTATATGATTCTTTAGGACTTGCAATGACATTTAAAGATTTCCTCCATATTCAGAATTATTTTAAGAATGATGAAAACAGAGATCCATCAATGACAGAGATAAGAGTTCTCGATACATATTGGTCAGATCACTGCCGTCATACAACATTTAATACAGAATTAACAGATATAGAGTTTGAAGATGGTTATTATAAGGCACCTATCGTTAAGACTTATGAAAGATATATTGAAGACAGAAATGTTATCTTCAAGGGAAGAGATGATAAATTTGTCTGCCTTATGGACTTAGCACTTATGGCAATGCGTAAGTTAAAGAAAGAGGGCAAGTTAGACGACCAGGAGAAATCTGACGAGATTAATGCTTGTAGTATCGTAGTACCAGTAGAAATAGATAAAGAGGACGGCAAAGGTGTTATCACAGAAGAGTGGCTTGTCAACTTTAAGAATGAAACACATAACCACCCTACAGAGATAGAGCCATTTGGTGGTGCTGCTACATGCCTTGGTGGTGCAATAAGAGATCCATTGTCAGGACGTACATATGTATATCAGGCAATGCGTGTTACAGGTGCAGCAGATCCTACCAAATCGATGAAAGATACTCTTAAAGGTAAATTACCACAGAAGAAGTTAGTTCGTGGAGCAGCAAACGGATACAGCTCATATGGTAACCAGATTGGTCTTGCAACAGGACTTGTTAAAGAGATTTATCACCCTGATTATGTAGCTAAGAGAATGGAAATTGGTGCAGTTATAGCAGCGGCTCCAAGATATGCTGTAAAACGTGAGAACTCTGATCCCGGCGATATCATTATCTTATTAGGTGGAAGAACCGGACGTGATGGCTGTGGCGGTGCAACAGGTTCATCTAAGGTTCATACAGAGGCTTCAATCGAAACATGTGGTGCAGAAGTCCAGAAAGGTAATGCTCCTACAGAGAGAAAACTTCAGAGATTATTCAGAAGAGAAGAAGTAAGTAAATTAATTAAGAAATGTAATGACTTTGGTGCAGGCGGTGTATCAGTTGCCATCGGTGAATTAGCAGATGGTCTTGATATCAATCTTGATAAAGTAACTAAGAAATATGCAGGTCTTGACGGAACAGAAATAGCTATTTCAGAATCACAGGAGAGAATGGCAGTAGTTATTGATCCTAAGGATGTTGCAGAATTTATGAAATATGCCAACGAAGAGAACCTTGAGGCTACAGAAGTTGCAGTCGTAACAGAAGAGCCAAGACTTGTTCTCAAATGGAGAGGTAAAGAGATAGTTAACCTTAAACGTTCATTCCTTGATACAAACGGTGCTCATCAGGAAAATGCAGTTAAGGTAGATATACCTGACGAGAATAATAAGTTCTTCAAAGATGTTGAAGTGAAAGATGTTAAGAAAGCATGGACAGATACTCTTGCAGACTTAAATGTATGCTCACAGAAAGGTCTTGTAGAAAGATTCGATGGTTCAATCGGTGCAGGTTCAGTATTTATGCCATTTGGTGGACGTTACCAGTTGACTGAGACACAGTCAATGGTTGCTAAACTTCCTGTTTTAAAAGGTAAATGCGATACAGTAACAATGATGAGTTACGGTTTTGATCCATACCTTTCAAGCTGGAGTCCATATCATTCAGCAATATATGCAGTAACAGAGTCAGTTGCCAAGATAGTAGCAGCAGGCGGTGATTATAAGAAGATAAGATTCACATTCCAGGAATACTTCAGAAGAATGAATTCTGATCCTGAACGCTGGAGCCAGCCATTTGCAGCTTTACTTGGTGCATATGATGCACAGTTAGGTTTCGGATTACCATCTATCGGTGGTAAGGACAGTATGTCAGGAACATTTAATAATATAGATGTACCTCCAACATTAGTTTCATTTGCAGTTGATGTGGCTAAAGAGAAAGACATTATTACACCTGAGTTTAAGACACCGGGTGATTCAATCGTATTATTCGAGATAGAAAGAGATGAATACGATTTACCTGTTTATGATAAAGTAATGAAATTATATGATGAGATTCATGAACTTATCGGTAAAGGCGTAATTAAAGCAGCTTATTCAGTAGATGCCAAGGGCGTTGTAGCAGCAATCAGCAAGATGGCATTTGGTAACAAGCTTGGTATTAAAGTAAATGACGATGTAACTGTAGAAACATTATTTGGCAAGGGAATTGCTAATATCGTTGCAGAAGTAGACATAGCTAAATTATCAGAAGTAAAAAATGCAAAAGTAATTGGTGAAGTTACTGATACAAAATCATTTGTATATGGTGATGTAACAATTACAATGGACGAAGCTTTAGCAGCATGGGAGGGAACTTTAGAAAAAGTATTCCAGACTAAGTCAACAGATGATAAGAGTGTTGTAGATACAGGCATATATTCAGCAGGAAGTATCTATGTATGCAAGAATAAGGTTGCAAAACCTACAGTATTCATTCCTGTATTTCCTGGAACAAACTGTGAATACGACAGTGCAAAAGCATTTGAAAGAGCCGGTGCAAATGTCGTAACTAAAGTATTTAAGAATCTTACAGCAGAAGATATAAGAGATTCTGTTAATATATTTGAAAATGCTATTTCACAGGCACAGATTATTATGTTCCCAGGCGGTTTCAGTGCAGGTGATGAACCAGATGGTTCTGCTAAATTCTTCGCAACAGCATTCAGAAATGAGAAGCTTAAAGAAGCAGTCAATAAGTTATTAAATGAAAGAGATGGTCTTGCACTTGGTATCTGTAATGGTTTCCAGGCACTTATCAAACTTGGACTTGTACCTAACGGACAGATAACAGGACAGGACGAGAATTCTCCAACATTAACATATAACACAATCAACCGTCACGTATCTAAGATGGTATATACAAAGGTTGTTTCAAACAAATCACCTTGGTTACAGTTAGCTGAACTTGGTAAGACTTATGTAAACCCAGCTTCACATGGTGAGGGCAGATTCGTAGCAAATGACGAATGGCTTAAGAAGTTATTTGAAAATGGTCAGGTTGCAACACAGTATGTAAATGAGCAGGGACTCCCTACAATGGACGAGGAATGGAATGTAAATGGTTCATATTGTGCAATCGAGGGTATTACAAGTCCTGATGGAAGATGCTTCGGTAAGATGGCTCATTCAGAGAGACGTGGACAGTCAGTTGCCATAAATATTATTGGTGAACAGGATATGAAGATATTCGAGTCAGGTGTTAAATACTTCTCATAAGAGAATAATCTTGTTGCTTTATTTATCTGCTTTGGTATAATAATATATAGATTTTACCAAGATGAAAGGTATGGTTTATGTAATGAAACATATTAATGTGAAAGAAAGGTTTCAGAATAAGATAAAAGATTTAAAGAAGCATTCCAAGAAATATTATATAATAGAGAGTATCAGAAAACTTATTATGATCTGTGCACTATGCGTATTCACATATTCGGCATATGAGCTCACTAATATATATTTGGATTATAAGGACAGTGATGATGAATACGAGAATATAGAGAAGATGTTCGAAGTGCCAAATATATCAGGAGATGAACAGTCCACTGATATAACTGGTAACAAGATAAGTAATACCAAGAACGAAGTGGCATGGAAGTATGATTATCAGGCACTTGTCAATATGAATTCAGATGCCGTAGGCTGGATTAAGCAAGATAACATTATAAGTTATCCTGTGCTTAAGGGGACTGATAATACTTACTATCTTACACATAATGCTGCACATAGAGAGAGTAAATCAGGTTCTATATTCGTAGACTATAGAGTTAATGAAGGAATGGAAGACAGAAACTGTATTATATATGGACATGATATGCTTAATAATTCAATGTTTGGTACATTGATTAAATATGCATCTAAATCATATTTTAAAGAGCATCCTACTTTTGATATATATATAAAGGATAAAGGATATCGTTATTATATATTTGCAACCTATGAGACAGATGAGATAGGTGATACCTATTCATATGTTTTTGCTGATGATGAAGAATTTCAGAGATATATAGATCTGTGTATGAGCAAAAGGGCATATGATACAGGTGTAAATGATATTAAACCAACAGATAAGATAATTACATTATCTACATGTACAAGAGGAGACCAGAGTAAGAGATTTATTGTACAAATGGTAAGAAGAGAAGAACTTACTTAATAAAATTACTCTTTGACTTCGAAAATACTGATAAATTACCTCATTTAATAAATATAAAAAAGTACTTGCATTTTTTATATAAATGAGTTATTTTATACATATAAGAAATCAGCAAGTGATTTCACACATATGGATTATATGAGGACAAAGGCGTTCCTAGCTAGGGGACGCCCTTTTTATAGGAACAAATACAATATTAAGTTACAAATGTTTTTATAGTCTTATGTGATTGCGTACCGGAATATATTGAATTAATTGAAAATGTATTGTGGTCAGAATACTATAATTAACCATATGAAAGGAATGTATAACCATGAGTGAAGCTTTAAACGTATCAAAAATTTTTGGTGAAGACGTTTTCAACGATACAGTTATGAAAGAACGTTTACCAAAAAAAGTTTATGAAGAATTAAGAAAAACAATCGATGAAGGCGCAGAATTAAGTTCAGCAGTAGCTGATTCGGTTGCAAATGCTATGAAGGATTGGGCAATTGAAAAAGGTGCTACACATTACACACATTGGTTCCAGCCATTGACAGGTGTAACTGCTGAGAAACATGACTCATTTATTTCAG